>Ga0209168_10003702_pt1 | contig 10373 bp, 8 predicted proteins | sample Coa_R1_FD_187156 | JGI IMG/M metagenome (GOLD analysis project Ga0209168, IMG submission 187156) | Surface soil microbial communities from Centralia Pennsylvania, which are recovering from an underground coalmine fire - Coalmine... | ecosystem: Environmental > Terrestrial > Soil > Unclassified ... | reverse complement strand
AACCGTTTCAGCGCCGCCAGCCACTCAACCGATCGCTGGTCCGGCAGAAGCCGCGCCCGCGCCTCTTCCTGGAAGTGGAACGTCATAAACGGATAACGCCCCGGATGATCCGACCGCATGCTCGACAGGTCCGGCATCGGATTCTCCGAATCCTGCGGATCATCGGGTTCAGCCGGGTCGTCTCCTGGATCGCTGGTCTCGTACGGCGAGGCCAGTGTCAGCTTGTTGTCAATCGTCTGCGAACGGTGCAGCCACGCGACGTGATGACTCGTCGGATCAAGCAGAAGTGAAATATGAAGAACCGCCGCCACTGCGTTATTCCCGGCACCCGGCACAATCACTCCACCGCTCGCCGTGCCCGCCGCCGGCAGGTCAATCGGTGAGAAGACATACTGCGACGTCACCCACGCACACGGTTTCCCGTCGACCTCAACAATATTTCTGAAGCGCAAGTCCGCGCCGCTGAGTTCCAGGTCCTTCAATGCATGATCTCGGGCGTAAGCGAATTGTCCGCGCGGCTTCCACGAATCCCCCGCAGCCACCGGATGCTGCGAAAACTCCGTCTGCAATAGATCCTGCGTAGTCTTCCGCAGAAGTTCGCCGCCATCCCAATATTTGAAATAGCCATCGCGCGTGCGCTCCATCGCGGTTTCTGCATGCGGCCCCACGCGGAACATCACAGGTGAAGCCTGCAAGGCCGCGAGCCGTCTTTGAAAGTCGACAGCCGAAAACAACGCACAGCGTACGCTAGTTACGCGGGTCTCGCTGTATCGCGCTTCGACGGGAGTGTTCCCGTCCTTATCCGACGCTTGCGGACGCAGCGTCACAATCGCCGCCAAAGCGTAATCGCATGGGCCGCGCGGTGGTGTCAGGATCGCTCCGCTGGCGTCCGCGATTGGCAGAAAAGATCCCGCAGCCTCCAGTTCGTAGCGCAGAACCTGTCCTGCCTTCAAGTCAGCCTGCAGCAGGATCTTGTGCTCCCCCGAATCGCGCGATTGCGCACGCAAGCCCACTACCGGCGCCACGGTCAGCATCGCAGCGAGTCCCGCACTCCCCAGGATATTGGGCAACCGCTTCATTTGTATGTGCACTAAATTTCTGTCTTCGATATTTCGGAGGATTTCACGGCAGTCGCAGCGAATTCACCAGTGTCGTGCACAGCGCTTCCGCATCGGCGAAATGTTCTTCCGGTGCCGTGCATCCCACTAGAAACTCCCCGCTCCGGTTCTGGACCAAAACTCTCTCCCCGATCCACCACCGCTTCTGGTCCCGCTGGTAGCGAAATCTTGTCATCAGCGCGTACCTGTCTTCGATCGTCAATTCCTGAGTGCTCACGCCGTCGGCCTTCTCTCGCGACCACCCGTTCGCGTTGGCTAGATCTCTCATTCGGATATAGTCAGGGTCCGTCAGGCTCCGGTAAGGCGCATTCACATCGGCCGGTCCGGCGTATAAGAAGACCGGCTCACCATCGAGCGCCGTCTTGAAAATGTGTTGCCCATTCGTGCGCGAAACCACCTCGGTTTTGTCGGGGATGATAACTGTCGCCTCTGAACACTGTTGCGGGTTCTGGCAATACTGCAGAGCGAAAGATTGGAAGCCTGCCGGCGCGCTACTTCCTTCCGAATTGTTGAGCGATGTCTCAGCTTTCGCGTGCGTGGCTTGCCGCGTCCGCCGCGCCAGTTCGGCGAGAGACGGCCCCTGCGATCCAGTGTCGCCCTCCGTCTGATCCCGTACTGCCGCCACCGCGACGACCTTCGTCGCCTTGTTCGCTGAAATTGTCGCCGGATGGACCACGATGTCTTCTTTCAATTGGATCGATGGATAGATCACTTGCTCGCACATCTGCACGGTGGTGCGTTCATCTCGATTGCTCGCATCAGCCGCTGCCTGCGCCTTTCGGTGGTCCCACCCATACAACTGATATTCCCGGTCGCTGCATGTGTTGTGGCCGTAGGTGTCGTAGACCACGCAAGTCTGGTGCACATCGTCCGGGCTGACGCACATCACTGGAATCAGCCGGTCCGATGCGACCACAAATTCCATCGATCCCCAAACTTCGTGACCCAGCAGCCGCGGACTCGTCTGCCACGAGCAACGAAACGCTTTGTGCGTGCCTTCCTTGATTGCAGAGCAGAAGGCCGACGCTCCGTGCAGGCCGGCGATCTGCCGCGCCACATTGATCAGGTCGTTGTCGTTACTATTCGGCGGGATCGGAATCGGAGTCCCTGCCATCACTTCCGTGTTCGTGATCCCCAGCCGCGATCCGAGCAACACGGCTCCGTCATTTTCGCGTCCTTCAAGACTGAAAGGGAACGGTACGTACAGCCGGTAATCTCCCGCATCGTAGTTCTTGAAGCCTACAGGTGCATTGTCCGCCGCCTCCTGCTCCTGCTGCATCTCGTTTACTAGTTCCTGAGCTTTGGTGGATTTTCCTTCACCCGAAGGAGTGTGCTGGGCACGGGTTTGCCGGGCAAGATCGCCCAGCGAATCTCCCGGATTCGCTGATGGATCGCCCAACGAGTCCTGCGCCCTGGCGAGAGTGCCGAGGCACCCGATCCAAACCACAAATGCCAATCCCGCGCGAACTGAAAACGAGAGCTTCATCTCGGTCTGAGCGATCCGATCATCCCTGCGATGCCACCTGCCGGAGCAATCATTCCTTTCAGTTGACTCCAGTCGATGTGCTGGCCGGTTGCAGAATCGCCTCCGGCGCGTCAAATTGAATCGGCACGTTGTAATCCGAAAAGCTCGTGCGAGACTGCGCCCAGTCCACAGTCATCTCATAAGGCAGATGATCATCGAGTCCGAGGCACACCGTGTCATGCTCCAAGCCGCTGAAGCCGCCCTTCATCGTGACCAGCCACTCGCGGCAGCGCACTCCATTCACCGTCTTCTTGTCGCCTTTTTGCAGGATGCCACGCTTGATCATGGTCGCGATCTGCGGCATTAAGTTGCTGTCCGTCCCTTCCGCCAGGTTGCGGCAATACCACTTCGCTGAGGCCCCTTGGTACCCGGAGCGGCTTGGCACCCACGAGCCGTCGCTACCGCGCTCATACGTACGGTTGCCGACCATCATCTGGTCCTGCTTCATCTCTCCGGAATTAGTACTGCTGACCATCACCATATGCATCTGGTGATGCACTATGTCGCGCGGGCAATCCACTTCCCAGAGCATCTCGTTGTGCTGCACTCCCACCTGATTTGTAGTGGACGCGACGCGGAAGGTGTGTACCTGCTTCATCGCTTCCAGCGTCTTCTGAAATTCCTTCTCTCCGCTGCCTGTTCCCAGATAGCTCAGAGCCCATCCTATTAGTGCCACTCCCGCCAGCAGACGAGCCCCCAGCCAGAACCAATAGCGATCCCTCATAGATAGTCCCCCGAGCTATCCCTCTCGCTCAGGTTAATCCGGGTTCCCAGCCCGAGAAAGTTACCTATGGACCTGTTCGAATGCGAGTTTTCGCCCGCAAACTCCGCGTTTTACCGGCCAAATCTGGATTGTCGAAAACTGGAAATGAAGAGCCCAACCGTAGCGCCGGCGTCCCGCCGGCTGTCGAGGGGGCGTCTCGCCCCGAACTCGCCTACACGCGCCTGAAACCCTCAACGCACCACTACCCCCGCATACCCCACCACCATATTCCGATCCCCCGAAACATCTCCCGACGTCGCATACTTCACCAACTCCGCCGACTTCGCCCCCAGCTTCCGCGCCGCCGTCAGCATCGACACCGCCGGGCCGAACCCGCACATGGTGACATTCTGCTGCGTCACCACATCGTAAAGACCGCGCGCATCCAGCGTAAGAATCCGCTCAATCGCTCTATGATCTTTCACCCGCGTCACCGCATCCGACTCGTAGTGATTCATGTCGCTCGATGCCACCATCAGCACGGGATCTTTCTGCGCCGCTATCACATCCGCCAGCGCCAAGCCCAGTTGTTCCAAGACCTCAAACTGCCCCGTCCCCAGCGCGATCGGCACAAACGTCAATTCGCGCTGGCGCAGTTGCAGAAACGGAAGCTCCACCTCCGCCGCGTGTTCCGCGCGATGCGCCGTCGCATCGTCCTGCAAGGCGGGGAAGCGCTGCTTCAACGCCTCCGCCAACTCCGCATCGATCGGCACATCACCCAGCGGAGTCTCCCATGACCCTTCGCTCATGATCGCCAGCGCCCGTCCTACCCCCGTGTGGTTCGGACACATCACCACGCACCGCTGCGGAATCTCCACTCGCGCAAACACCACTCCCGCGACATGCCCCGAATACATGTAGCCCGCATGCGGAGCGATGCATCCCGCCGCTCGCACCGGTGCTCTATCCTCAAAATCTATTTGTGAGAGATACCCGCGCACGTCCATGCGCAGTTCTTCCGCGTCTCGTGGATAAAACCGTCCCGCAACCGCAGGATGTCGAAGGATGGTAGTGGACACAGTCCCTCCTTCCGTGAGCCTGATCAAGCGAACTTCGTAAGCTCGCACCAAACGATCCGCGCTTTTCTTAGCGTTCTTCGCGGATTTTCTTTGCGCCCTTTGCGTCTAAAGGTTTTCTGCGTCCAAAAGGTTTTCGCCGTTGGCCGGTAAGTCACAAGATGGCGCAGCCGTAAACCCTAAGCGCTGCCATCCCGCAGCCCCCGATAAATCGCCGCGCTCTCCTCCAGACTCAACGTCTCTGCCCGAGCCGTCGCCTTCACACCGGCCCCAGCCAGCGCCCGCTTCAACTCCGCTCCGTCGTATTTCTCTTTCAAATTGTTCCATAGCGTCTTGCGTTTCTGCCCAAACGAGAGCCGCAGAAAATCGATGAAGCCATCCCCCACAACTCCCAACTTCTCCTGCTGCGGATCAATCGTCAACCTCAGCACCGCCGAATGTACTTTCGGCGGAGGCGCAAACGCCCCGGGTGGCACGGTAAACAGTTTCTCCACGCGACTATACAGCTGCGCCGTCGCCGAAAGCATTCCATAGTCGCGCCCTCCCGGCTCCGCCGCGATCCGGTCCGCCACCTCGTTCTGCACCATGATCACGATGCTCTCGAAGTATTTCGAAAACTCAAACAGCCGCAGCAGAATGTCCGACGTAATGTAATAAGGAAGATTGCCGACAACCTTGATCGGCTCGGGCTTGAGTTCAATCCCCGGACGCCCCAGTCCTGGCTTCGGCCCGAACAGAGAATCGAAGTCAATCGCCAGGACGTCAGCCTCGATGATCTCGACGTTCCGCGCCATACCGAACTTCAACCGAAGCTGCGCAGCCAGCACCCGGTCGAGTTCCACCGCAATCAGCCGCCGCACGCGCTTCGCCAGCAGGGAAGTCAGAATGCCCCGTCCCGGACCGATTTCGAGCACCGTGCTCTGCGATACGTCGCCCAGCGCCTCGACTACACGCACCGCGACGTCTTCACTGGCCAGAAAATGTTGTCCCATTTTAGGCTTGGTTTGCGGACGCCGCGCAGAAGCTACCTTTGGCACATTGACCCCCCATTTCTAAGGGAAGTAGACTTTGAAGTCGGTCCTCGCATCCTAGCTGCCGGACCCCCGGTCCCGATCCATATTCATAATAGCGTGCGCCACGAAAAACGTCCGCGCACGGGAGGCTTCTCTTTCATGCATATCGCATTCGCTGCTTCGGAAGGCGTTCCGTTCTCAAAGACCGGCGGTTTGGCCGATGTTGTCGGCGCCCTGCCTCGGGCCCTCGCCGCCTTAGGCCATCAAGTCAGCGTCTACCTTCCTCGTTATCGCCAGACCAAGCTCACCGAGCCCGCGACGGTCGTTCGCAGCATCACCGTGCCTTTCGACGACCAGTATCGCTTCTCCTCCGTCATTACCGGAGGCACCCAGGGTGGCGTGCGCTTCTACTTTATCGAGTATCCGCAATATTTCGACCGTGACGCCCTCTACGGTACTCCCGCTGGCGACTATCCCGATAACGCCGAGCGCTTCGCCCTATTCTCCCGCTCCGTCCTCGAGGCCTCAAAAATTCTCGGAGTGCCGCAAGTTTTCCACTGCCATGACTGGCAGTCGGCCCTAATCCCCGTGCTTCTCCGCACCGTCTACGCCGAGGATCCCGCCTTCCAGGAAGTTGGCACGGTTTTTACTATCCACAACATGGGCTACCAGGGCCTTTTCCCGCCCGACACCCTGCCACTACTCATGCTCCCTTGGGATCTCTTCACTATGTCGAAGATGGAATTCTTCGGCCAGGTCAATTTTCTGAAAGGCGCGCTCACGTACTCCGACTACATCACCACCGTCAGCAAGAAGTACAGTCAGGAAATTCAAACTGCCGAATACGGATTCGGTCTCGAAGGCGTTCTCCGCGATCGCGCCTCGACTGTCACCGGCATTCTTAACGGGGTCGACTATGACGAATGGAGCCCGCAGACCGACAAGTTCACCGTCGCGAAATATTCTCCACAAGACCTTTCCGGCAAAGCCAAGGCCAAGCAGGACCTGCTCACAGCCTTTGGAATAAAGAACGCCGATTCCAAACTCCCCGTCATTGGAATCGTCTCCCGTTTCGCCGCTCAAAAAGGTTTCGATCTGATCTCGCAGATCGCCGACCGCCTTGCCCGCGAAGAAATGATCATCGTCGCGCTGGGTGCCGGCGACAAATCCTACGAAGAAATGTTCCTTCGCCTGAACAAACAATTCCCCAACAAGATCGCCGTCAAGGTGGCCTACGACAACGCCATCGCGCACAAGATCGAAGCCGGCGCCGACATGTTTCTCATGCCGTCTCGCTACGAACCCTGCGGATTGAATCAGATCTACAGCTTGAAATACGGAACCGTTCCCATCGTCCGCGCCACCGGCGGCCTCGACGACACCATCGAGCCATGGGACGCCCGCACCGGCAAAGGTACAGGCTTCAAGTTCACCGAATACAATGGCGAGTCGCTCCTGCTCACCGTTAAGCAAGCTCTGCAGGCTTTTCAGGACCAGACTTCATGGCAGGTCCTCATGCGCAACGGCATGAACAAAGATTTTTCCTGGAACGCGTCCGCTCGCGAATACGGCAAGATCTACGAGAAAGTCCGCCAGCTTCGCGCCGCAACGGCCGCCCCATCTGCAGAAAAGGTATTGGTGTGAACCAGTAGTATGTAGAGATTGCTGCGTCGGCGGTCCGGCCCGAGCGAAGCGAGGCCGCGCACTTCTTCTTTGCGTTCTTTGCGGCCTTTCTTCGCGTCCTTTGCGATAAATGCTTTTCCGGCGTGCTCGAACCTGCCGAATGCCGAGTCTGCGCTCAAAATAAAAACTGGGCGGTTCGCGAAGCGAACCACCCAGATCATTTCAAACGGACTCTCGTTGCGCCCTAGTGGCAGACCGCTCCAGCCCCACTCGTGAACGTGCCATTGCTCGAATACAAAGCACCCGCGCCAATGGAAGGACTCACCCGGAAGAACCAGTCAAAGAATGCCAGTTCCTGCAAGTGGTACGTGTAGCCGTTCGGCATTTTCACCGCCGGCATCAGCGTGCCTGACAGCGGATCTCCCACTTCCAGATTCCCCTGGCAGCCGCTTACCTGTCCAATATGACCCCACGCAGGAGTCGCGTTGGTCACCACCGGATCGTCCATCCACTCTCCAAGTTCATGCGCCATGATGGACGTATCGGCTGTCCCTGAGAATAGCGTCTGGTTTCGCCCTTCGAACTCCGCCTGCCCATACGTCTGCGAACCCACGAAATCATGGTAGCCGAGGATGCAGCAGGTACTCAGATCCGTCGGAGTTCCGCCCGACATCACCGAGTTGTAGAACAAAAAGAACACGAAGCTATTGGGTGTAATTCCCAGTTTCGTGATCAGCGACCGAGCCTGCGTGTCCCAGAAGGCCTGAGTCATTACGCCCAGCGCGCCGGGCATGTTGATATTGGACGTGTTCGTGCCGCACAGCCCCGTGAAGCCATAGACTGTTCCGTTCGGGTTTCCCGTGTTTGCGCTGGTCACCGTTACGACCTGCACCGGCAGATAAGCCGCGCCCAGCAGGGTATGGTAGTTGGCTCCCCCCGTTGCCGCCACATCGCTCCAGAACTCGCCTCGCCGAAACGCATCGATGTACTGCGTAGTCCCCGTGGTCACCCCATTCATCACGAACTTCGCATCATTGAACAGCGGCGAACCCTGCGTCAGCTTGAAGGCGTTGTTCCCTGTGCCGAGGCAGCCCGCATCGTTTACCGTCGGATCAAAAATGTAGCTCGTGGTCGAGCTGTATTTGAATACGAGGCGCACCGGAATCACCACTGTGGGGATTACCGCGATCTTTCCTGGCGTGGTCGCAGGATTGTTCCCGATCATCACGCCTGTGTACGTCTTGCCGTCCACCGGAGCGACCACGCTGTAATTGAACGTGGGAATCGTGGAACCTGCGAGAGGCGGCTGCAGCGCGTCGTTCGGATTTGAAGCGCGACGAAAATGATATTGATGCAACATTTCCGGTGTTGCCGGAATGGGCTGATCGTCCTGGGCGAAACCGGCCGTGGCCAGCAGGGCCGTACACACGATCAGCGCGAAACGAGCGAACTTCATTTGGATATCCTCCATCAGAATGTTGATTTTGTCAGGGATCGGTCACCGGAGAGGGGCGGGTCGGTACCGAGTCGAGTGATTATGCTTTCGTCGCCATAAAGTGTCAAGCAGGTATTCGCCTTCGTCGCATTTAGAGGTACCTAGAAGCGCAGGAGAGTGCACGAATTTGCATACTTCCGCTCAATCCACGTCTCCGCTGCCCCGACAATTTGTATCGAAATCGCACCAGTTTTCCTCCCCAGAAACCTTGATAAAATCTCACGCAGGTCAGAGCCGTTTTTCCCCATGCAGGCCGCCCCTAAACTCATCTTCCACGTCGACATGGACGCCTTCTTCGTCTCGGTGGAAGAACTCTTCGATCCGTCATTGAAAGGCAAAGCCGTCGTCGTCGGAGGCCAGCGCGACGAACGCGGGGTCGTCTCTGCCGCTTCCTATGAAGCGCGCAAATTCGGTGTCCACTCTGCCATGCCTCTCCGCACCGCCGCCAAGATGTGTCCGCACGCCGTCTTTGTCAACGGACACCCCGAGCGCTACCGCGAATGTTCGGAGAAGGTCTACAAAGTTCTCGACACGTTTTCCCCGCAAATTGAAATGGCATCGATCGACGAGGCCTACATCGACATGACCGGAACTGACCGCCTGCACGGTCCGCCGCTCAAAGCCGCCCACGCACTCCACCAGCGCATGAAGACTGACACCGGCCTGAACTGTTCCGTCGGAATCGGAAGCTCCCGTCTCATCGCCAAAGTTTCATCGGCGCAGGCAAAGCCCAACGGCGTCCTTTGGATCATTCCTGGTGAAGAAGCAAAATTCCTCGCGCCCCTCGATGTCCGCGAAATCCCCGGCGTCGGCAAAGTCATGGAGACCCACCTCCACGCCCTCGGCATTAAGAAAGTTGGAGACTTGGCCAAGCTCGAAGAAAACGAACTCGAAGACCGCTTCGGCAAGTGGGGCCTCGCCCTCTCCGGCAAAGCCCGCGGTGAAGATGCCGGAGGATGGTTCGACAACGAGGTCGGTGCCGATCTTGAAGCCAAATCCATCAGCCACGAGCACACCTACAATGAGGACACCGCCGATGTCAGTCAACTTGAATCCACGCTGACGCGCCTTTCGGAGATGGTAGGCCGCCGCCTTCGCGAGTCCAATTTTCACGCCCGCACCATTCAACTCAAACTGCGCTACAAAGATTTCACCACGATCACCCGCGCCCACACTCTCTCCGCTCCCACGCAACTCGACACTGAAATCTTCGAGGCCATCCGCGCGCTCTTTCGTAAGAATTGGAAGAAGGGAATTCAAGTCCGCCTGCTGGGAGTGCAAGCGTCGTCGTTCACCACAGCCCAGCCCGATCAGATCAATTTGCTGGAAGGAAATCGCCAGCAGCGATGGAAAGACGCTTTAGCCGCCGCCGACCGCCTACGCGACAAGTTCGGCGAATCCACCGTCGGACTCGCCGCCGGCCTCCGCGGCAGCTTCCGCGAACGCACCCACGAAAATCCCGCCGGACTGCCCGGCAAGGGAAAAAACAAAACCACGTAGCCCACCCAAAGAAAACTGAGGATGCCCATTCCTCTTCCTCAATGAGTTTTCTTCGCGACCTTTGCGCGATTTTCTTCGCGATCTTAGCGATAAGCTTCTACGAGGAACTCCACCCAGAACACTCCGGAATTCACTTCCCAACTCGAGACAGCCTTGACCCTGCTCTGCTCAACCCACTAAGATTCCGCTTCGCTATAAACTGCAGGAGCCCCATGCACAAACTCTTCTCCGTGATGTTGCTCGCCTTCGTCTCGATAGGTTTCCAGAGCGCCTCAGCTCAGTCCGCTCCACCGCTTCTCCTCCGCTTTCCAACGGTCAGC
>Ga0209168_10003698_pt1 | contig 10385 bp, 11 predicted proteins | sample Coa_R1_FD_187156 | JGI IMG/M metagenome (GOLD analysis project Ga0209168, IMG submission 187156) | Surface soil microbial communities from Centralia Pennsylvania, which are recovering from an underground coalmine fire - Coalmine... | ecosystem: Environmental > Terrestrial > Soil > Unclassified ... | reverse complement strand
CTCCCTGCGGCGACGCTGGCCCGGGGGCTCGGGCTCGCGCCGCTGGCGCTGCTGGTGGCGTTGGTGGCGATGGTGCAGACCGGAGCGGTCAGCCGCGCCTTCCCCTCGGACGCCGACCAGCCGCCCGACGTCAGCGGCGACTACGTCGGTCTCGGGTTCGCCAACCTCGCGGCGGGCCTTTTCGGCGGCTTTCCGGTCAACGCCAGCCCGCCGCGCACGGGCGTCGTCGCCGAGAGCGGCGGCCGCTCGCAGATCGCCAGCCTGGTCGCCGTCGCGGTGGTCGGCGTCCTGCTCGTTTTCGCCGCCGGGCTCTTGACGCATGTCCCGCGCGCGGCGCTGGCCGGGGTCTTACTGTTTGTCGCCGCCCGCCTCGTGCGGCTGAGGACGATGCGCGACGTGCTTCGCGCCAGCCCGGCCGAGTTCCTGCTCATCCTGGCCACAACGGCCGCGATCGTGGTGCTGCCCATCCAGATCGGTGCGGGCGCTGGGATCGTGCTCTCGCTGTTGAACGGGATGTGGTCCAGCGTCCACCCGCGCAGCTACCGGCTGCATCGCGTGCCCGGCACGACCGTCTGGTGGCCGACCACGCCGCACCACACCGGCGAGACCTTGAAGGACGTCGAGGTCGTCGGATTCGCCGCGCCGCTCACCTTCTTCAACGCCGCCGCCTTCTCGGCGGTGATCGTCCAGGCGCTCGACAAGACCACCAAGCTCATCGTGCTCGAAGCGACGGGCGTCATCGACGTCGACTACACCGCCGCGCAGGCGGTGAAGACGGTCGTGCGACGCTGCCACGAGGCAGGCTGCGCCTTCGCCATCGCCCGCCTCGAGGCGGCCGAGGCGCGGCATGCGCTGCGGCGGCTGGGCGTGATCGATTTGGTCGGCGAGGACCACCTCTTCGAGACCGTGGACGCCGCCGTGACCGCCCTCGCGCCGGACGCCAAGCCCGCCTAGGGTGGACCGCCGTCAGCGGAGGAACGCCATGCAAGAGGTCGTCAGCGGCTATGGCCTGATCGAGGGGCCGGTCTGGGACCCGGCCCAGGGGCTCTACTTCAGCGATGTGGCCAACGGCGGGGTGAACCTGCTGGGCCGCGACGACCAGGTGACGAACGTGGTGCCGCGCCGGCGCGGCGTCGGCGGCATGGCGCTGCACGCCGCCGGCGGTCTCGTGGTCAGTGGGCGCGACATCTCCTACGCCCCGCTCGGCGAGGGCGAGGGCAAGGTGCTGCTCACGCCGGCCGATGCGTCGGAGGGGGCCATCGGCTTCAACGACCTCACGACCGACCAGGAGGGCCGGATCTACCTCGGCTCGCTGGCGTTCCGCGTTTTCGGCGGCGATGCGCCGAAGCCCGGCCATCTGCACCGGATCAATCTGGACGGCTCGACGGAAACCCTTTCCGACGGCGTGATGCTGACCAATGGGCTGGGGTTCTCGCCGGACGGGGCCCGGCTCTACCATTCGGATTCGCGCGCCGGCGTGCGCGTCTATGACGTCGCGGCCGACGGGACGGTCGGCCCGTGGCGCCTCTTTGCATCGCTGGGCGAGGGCTCGACGCCCGACGGGCTGAAGGTCGCCGCCGACGGCTCGGTCTGGGTCGCCGACGCGCGCGGCGGACGGGTCGCGGTGTTCAGCGCTGACGGGTCGCACCGCCGAGACATCGCCGTTCCGCTGCCGATGGTGACCAGCCTCTGTTTCGGCGGAGAGGACTTGCGCGATCTCTATGTGGTCACCGGTTCCGACGGCGGTCCGAAGCCGGACTGCGGGACCATCTTCCGCCTGCGCGCCGAGACGCCCGGACTGCCGCTCGCGCCGGCCCGGGTTGCAATCTCCTAAGCGCCCGTAAAGCCCTGGGTTCAGGCCCCGTTCAGGCTGGGCCGCGTAGGCCCGCCGGACCCGGGGGCGGGCGAGGTGGAGATCATCGTCATGGTTCGCAGTGGAATTCTCAAGACGGCGCTCGCCTTTGGCGTCGCGGCGGTGACGGCGACAGCCGTCGCGCCGGCCCTCGCCCAGGGCTATCCGCCCCCGCCGCCGTACGACCGCGGCCCCGACGGGGGTCCCTATCGGGGTCCCGACAGCGTGCAGCCGCCGCCCGGCTACGAGGCCAGAGACGCGTCGGAAGACAACTCCCCGCAGGCCCGCGAGGAAGACCAGCGCTACAGCTACGCCGCCGAACGCTGGGCGGCCGAGAACTGCATCGCCGCGCACCAGAACGGCACGGCCGCCGGCGCGGTGATCGGCGGCATCTTCGGCGCCGTCATCGGCGCCGGCATCGCCGGTCCGCATGACCGCGGCGCGGGCGCCGTGATCGGCGCCGGCGTGGGCGGCCTCACCGGGGCGGCCATCGGCGCCTCAGCCGCCAACGACAACCCGAACTGCCCGCCAGGCTACGCCTTGCGCGAGGGCGCGCCGGCCTTCTACCCCGGCCCGGTCTACGGCCCGATCGTCTATGAGGCGCCCGACGGGTACGACCCCTGGTTCTGGGACGACGGCCACTGGATCTATCGACCGTATCCCTATCACCGCTTCTGGTACGAGCAGCATGAGGGCCGCGGCTTCGATCACGATCGCGACCATGATCGCGGCTGGGACCGCGACCGCGGCGACCACGATCGGGGCGACCATGATCGGGGCGACCGGGGAGACCACGACCGCGGCGACCGGGACGACCACTAACTGAGCGGTCCGGCGCGGTGCGGTCAGCCCGCCCGCGCCGCCTCCAGGGCGGCGATGTCGAGCTTGGCCATGCCCATCATTGCCTTCATCGCGCGCGCGGCCGCCTCGGCGTCCGGTCCGCCGATCAGCTCCGGCATCCTGGCGGGCGTGACCTGCCAGGAGACACCGAACCGGTCCTTCAGCCACCCGCAAGGACCGGGCTCGCCGCCAGCGGTCAGCGCGTCCCAGTAGCGGTCGACTTCCGCCTGGTCGGCGCACTGGATCTGGAACGAGATCGCCTCGGTGAAGTGGAACTGCGGTCCGCCGTTCAGAGCGACGAAGCTCTGGCCGAACGCCTCGAAAGCGGCCGTCATCACCGTCCCCGCCCGACCGGGGCCGGCCTCGCCATAGCGGCTGACCGCCCCCTTGGTCGCGCCTTCGAGCACTGAGCAATAGAAGTCGACCGCCTGTTCGGCTTGGCCGTCGAACCAAAGGAAGGTGACGAGCGTCTTGGTCATTGAGACCTCCGGGGTTGCGTCCTACCCAGGACGCCGCTGCTGACAGCTTTCCGACACGGGCATGCGAACAATCGCCCGCCCGATCCGTTCCTCCGTCGGCCGCCCGGTTGACGCGCCGGTGGGCGAGATCCTTGGTAGACTGACGCGGCGAACGGAGGAGTCCGATGGACGCCAAGACCGAGACCTTGATCCCCGCTGCCGAGCTCGCGCGCGACAGCATCGTGCGCATCCCGAACGAGAGCGCCGAATACCGCGCGGCGCGGCGGACGCTTCTGGCGGAAGAATACGAGCTTCGCCGCCACATCGCCCGCGTGGCCGAGATGCGCCGGGCGCTCCCGCCGGGCGGCCCGGTCGAGGGCGATTACCGGTTCGAGACCGAGGAAGGGCCGAGCGATTTCGCCGGGCTTTTCAAGGACAAGCAGACGCTTGTTGTCTACAGCTACATGTTCGGCCCCGAGCGCAAGGCGGCGTGCCCGATGTGCACCAACCTGCTCGATGCCTGGGACGGCAACGCCGACGACATCGAGCGCAACGTGTCGATGGTCGTGGTCGCCCGCTCGCCGATCGAGCGGCTGAAGGCCTGGAAGCAGGAACGCGGCTGGAAGAACCTGCGCCTCGTGTCCGATGTGAACTGGAACTTCACCCGCGACTACGTCGGCGAGCCCGGTGAGAAGGAGGGCGCGGGCATGAACGTGTTTACGCGCCGTGACGGGGCGATCCGCCATTTCTGGGCGGAGGAGATGCAGGCCGCGGACCCAGGCCAGGACCCGCGCGGCGCGCCGGACCCAGCGCCGCTCTGGACCGTGCTCGACATGACGCCGGAAGGCCGGCCGCCGGACTGGTATCCGTCGCTGACCTACTAGCGCTTCGCCCGCACGCGGTTGCCTCGCGGATTGTGCTCCAGCTCCGCCAGGCCGAGGTGCTCCAACACCGGCGGGACGTAGTTGGCGAAGCGGCCGCGATAACCCTTGCGCAGGCCGTAATAGCCGCCGACCGGATTGTCGTCGGCGCGCGCCCAGGCCTCGACGGAGCCGTCCTTGACCGGCTTGCCCTCGTCGGCGTTCCCCAGCTCAACCCAGTCGCCGCGCGCCTTCAGCATCGCGACCAGGTCCTCGATACAACGAAGCTGGTAGGAGAGCCGCGTCGCGCCCACCTGCACGACCAGCGCCGGCGGCGAGGCGGTCTCGTCGCGCCAGGCCTCGTATTCCGAGGAGAGCGGCGGCGTCTGCAGCCGCCACGGATCGTCCTTGGTCCCCGAGCCCGCCATCGTCACGTCCCTCCGGACCGCAAGGCCGCAACCCTATCGCACACCTGCTGACGCCAGTTGGCAACAGCCGTCAGCAAATGCAGGTCGCACCTGCGGAGGGCGTGCGTGAGCGATTTCCGTGGGGGCGCCAGAATCTCGCGCGTCAGCCGTAGTGTCGGAGCGCCGCGCCGAGCAGGAACGCGCCGCCGAACAGCGACACGATCACACCCGCATATCGCAGGCCGCCGACGATCCCGTTCCGAAGGTAGCCGAGAGCGGCGATGCCGACGGCGATCCAGCCGAAAAAGCCAAACGTCCGCCAGGTCCAATGGATGGGGTGGCCGAACAGCCTGAAGTAGACGCCCCAGGCAAAGAACAGGGGGATGGTCGCCATCATCACCACGACGGCCCCCAACCGCGCATGCGTCCGACGGGCCATTCCCGCTCGCCTCCAGCACAACCCGGCGGACTCCTATTCGGCAAAGGCCAACAGGGCTTTGCCGGCGGCGAACATTGACTTTCGGCGGCCGCGTCGTCATACACCCGCCCTTTCCCGCGGGCCTTTGCGCGCGCGGGCATGACGGGTGATGCGTGCGCCGCCGTTGAGATCGCAGGGCCGTGATGGCCAGGCCGGACCGCATCGAGTTTGAAAGACGATACGCGATGTCGAAGCGCCAATCGGCGAAGTACAAGATCGACCGCCGGATGGGCGAGAACATCTGGGGTCGTCCGAAATCCCCGGTCAACCAGCGCTCCTACGGCCCCGGCCAGCACGGCCAGCGCCGCCGCCAGAAGATCTCGGATTTCGGCCTGCAGCTGCGCGCCAAGCAGAAGCTCAAGGGCTACTACGGCAACCTGACCGAAAAGCAGTTCTCCGGCACCTACAAGGCCGCGGCGAAGAAGCGCGGCAACACCGCCGAGGCGCTGATCGCCCTCCTGGAGAGCCGCCTGGACGCGGTCGTCTACCGGTCCAAGTTCGTGCCGACGGTGTTCGCCGCCCGCCAGTTCGTCAACCACGGCCACGTGCTGGTGAACGGCAAGCGGGTGAACATCCCGTCCTACCGGGTGAAGCCGAACGACGTCGTCTCGGTGCGCGAACGTTCGCGCAACATGGCGCTGGTGCTGGAAGCCATCCAGTCGGGCGAGCGGGACATTCCCGACTACCTCGAGGTCGACGGCAAGGGGCTGTCCGCCCGCTTCATCCGCGCGCCGGAGCTGGCCGAAGTGCCCTACCCGGTGAAGATGGAGCCGAACCTGATCGTCGAGTTCTACGCGTCGTAAGGCGTTACAGGCTCGGCTTGGCGACCATCAGCCAGACGGTCCCGATCACGGCGGCGAAGGCCGGAAATCCAAAGGCGAACCAGAGGCGATAGAGCCGCTCGTAGGCGGCCGGCAGCGGCTGGCCGGCGTCGGCGGCCGCACGCGCCAGGTCGCGCATCCTGCCCTGCATCCAGACGACCGGGATCCAGAAGGCGCCGGCGACCAGATAGAGCGCCAGGCTGGCGGCGATCCAACCCCTGAACAACGGATAGCCGGCCATCGCCGCCAGCGCCGCCCCCGTGAGCGGCTGCAGCACGACCGCGCCGGCGGTGAACAGCCAGTCCGCGATCACCACCACTTTGGCGGTCTGGGCGACGAAACGGGCGTCGCCGGTCCGATGCGCCATCACCATGAAGAAGGCGATGCCCGCCCCGGTCCCGAGCAGCACCGTCGCGCCGATCACGTGCAGGACCTTGAGCAGCGTGTAGGCGTCCATCAGCGCTCGTCCAGCAGCGCCAGCGCGGCCAGCGCCAGCAGCATGGTCGGGACGACCTTCACGAGCGGCCCGAGCGGGTCGGACCAGAGCGCCGGCGCAAGCACGCTCGCGCCGATGAGATAGACGGCGGAGACGCCGACCATGCCCTTCAGCGCCAGCCCGGCCAGCGCGCGGACGCCTGCGGATAGGCCGAGCGCGATGTCGACGACCGCGCCGCCGTCGACCAGCGCCTCCGCGGCGCCGGCGGGCAGGGCGGCTTTGGCGGTCGCAAGCGCGGCCGCGTGGCCGACGGTGAGGGCGATCAGGCCCGAGGCGGTCCAGAATCCGGCCAGCACGACCAGCATCGCCGGCTTCAGGACGTAGGCCCTGGCGAACCAGCGCTCCTGCACGCCCGCGGGCCAGGCGGCCAGCATCTCGGCCAGCGTCGCGAGCCCGGACGGCGGGTCGGCCGTGACGCCGGCCTTCAGCTGCGCAATGGCGGTCGAACGCATCGGGCTTCGCCAGCCAAGGAGGGCGATGGCGTCGCTGGCCCAGCCGGCCAGCCGCGCCAGCACGGGCGGGATCGCGAGCACCGGCGCCGGCGCGAGGCCCAGCCACGCGCGCAGGGCGGTGAGGATATCGCGCAGCCTCGTCGGCGCTGGATCGGCCAGGTCGAGGACGATGCGCGCCGGCGCGCCCGGTTCGAGGGCGCGGGCGACGGCTTCCGCCACGTCGAGGACGGAGACGACCTGCACGATCGCGTCCGGATAGAGCGCCGGGATGAAGCCGGGGAACGCCGCGAGGCCACGCAAGAGGGCGCTCGCCCCGTAGGCCGTCGGCGCAAGCACGAACGCCGGGCGAAGGATCGTCCAGTCGAGGTCGAGGCCCTTCAGGTCCGCCTCGGCGTCCGCCTTCGTCTGGAAGAAGCGCGTCGGGGCGCCCGGCGCCACGCCGGCCGCGGAGATGTGCACGAGACGCACTTGGGCGGCGGCGCAGGCTTCAAACAGCGCCGTCGCAGCCCGCGCCTGCACGGCGGCGACGTCGTCGCGCGGGCTGTCCTGCAGCGCGCCGGCGCAGTTCACCACCGCCTCGGACCCGTTCAGCAGCGGCGTCCAGTCCGCTGGCGTGCGCAGATCGCGCAGATCGGCGCGCACCCAAGCCGCCTGCGGAAAGCGCCGCCCGGCCATCGCGATGGCGCGGCCGAGCCCGGTGACGTCGTGCCCGCCCGCGGCCAGCCGCGTCACCACATAGCCGCCGATCAGGCCGTAGCCGCCAACCACAAGTACGCGCATCGGCCCCCGCCCGCCGCTTCGCCGGCAGCATGGCGGCCTAGGCGGCTGCGGCCAAGGCGTCCTTTTCCCAGGTCTTGAACTCCGGCGTCTCCAGCAGCGCCTCGCAGTAGGCGCCGGCCGCGCCGCGGTCGCCATAGTCGCTCAACTGGACGCCGTAGCTGCGGAAGCGGGTCGCCACCGGGGTGAGGAAGGCGTCGGCGATCGACCAGCCGCCGACGAGGAAGTCGCCGGCGCTCGCGTGGCGCGCGCGCAGATCGCTCACCAACGCCACGATGCGGCGGATGTCGGCGTGGGTGGCCTCGGAGAGTTCGGCGTTCGTCATCAGGCCCAGCTCCATCGGGCACTCGCCGCGCAGGGACGGAAAGCCCGCGTGCATCTCGCTCGCCGCCGCGCGGCCGTGCGCACGGGCGACCGCATCGTCCGGCCAGAGCTTCGCCGCCGGAAATCGTTCGGCCAGGTACTCGCAAATGGCCAGCGACTCCCAGACGGTGACCTCGCCGTCCTTCAGCACCGGTACGAGCCCGTTCGGCGAGCCGGCGGCGCGGGCCTCGTCGCGGGTCTCCACCCGCCGCTGCCGGACCAGCGTCTCCGTGAACGCCTCGCCGGTGTGCTTGAGCGCCAGCCACGACCGCATCGACCAGGTCGACCAGCGTTTGTCGCCGATCAGAATCTCCATCCGCGCCTCCGAAGGTGCGCCGCCCCTTGGCGGCGCGGCGAAAGCGGGGTCTAGTCCCCGGCAAAGACGATGAAAAGCTCGCAGGCCTTGTCGCGGCCCACGCGGGGGGAACATTCGAATGGCCGACACCGCTGCATTGGCCGCCGCGGCCGATCCGCACCCGCCGTCGCTCGTCGGCGCTGGCCGCCGCCGCTATGTGCTGGTCCTCTTGATGATCGCCTACACGTTGAGCTTCCTCGACCGGCAGATGCTGTCGATCCTCGTCGAGCCCATCGAGAAGGACCTGCACATCAGCGACTCCGCCATGGGGCTGCTGACCGGGCCGATCTTCGTGATCTTCTACACCTTCCTCGGCGTCCCGATCGCCTGGATCGCGGACCGTTGGAGCCGGCCGCTGATCATCGCGTTTGCACTGACGGTCTGGAGCGGTTTCACCGCGCTCTGCGGCGCCGCGACGAGCTTCCCGATACTGGGGTTCGCCCGGCTCGGCGTCGGCTTCGGCGAGGCCGGCTGCAACCCTTCGTCCCACTCCTTCATCGCCGACATGAGCACGCCGGCCCAACGCGCTTCGGGACTTTCCTTCTACTCGCTCGGCGTGCCCATCGGGACGCTGCTCGGCCTTGGCGTCGGCGGGGTGATCGCCGACCTCGGTCCGCACGGCTGGCGCATGGCCTTCCTGGTCGCGGCGGCGCCGGGCGTCGCGCTAGCCGCCATCATCGCTCTCAGCGTGCGGGACGTCCGGCCCAACGCGCCGGCGCTGCGCATTGTGCAGGCGTTCATCGAGCCGTTCCGCGACCTGGTCGAGACGATGAAGGCGCTGTCCGGCAAGCCGAGCTTCTGGCTGGTCGCGGTGGGGTCGGGCTTTTCCGCCTTCGTCGGCTACGCCCAGCTCTTCTTCAACGCCTCCTTCTTCCTGCGCTGCCATCCGGCCGAGGTGGCGGCCATCGCGGCGACGCTCGGGCTGAAGTCCAAGACCTTCCTCGGTCCCGCGCTCGGGCTGATGACCGGCGTCGGCGGACTCTCGGGCACGCTGATCGGCGGTTGGGTGGCCGACCGCGCCGTCAGCCGCGACCGCCGGATGTTCGCGACCGTACCGGCCCTCGCCGCGCTCGGCGTGATGCCGCTCATGTATGCGACCTACCTCGTCCCTCAGGCCTTGCCGGGCATCTTGCTCGTGCTGATTCCCAGCGTCGGCTCGACCATCTGGTACGGCGCGGTCTATTCCACCGCCCAGAGCGTGGTCGAACCGCGCCGGCGCGCGACGGCCGCGGCGCTGCTGCTTCTCATCCTGAACCTCATCGGCCTCGGCGGCGGTCCCACGTTCCTCGGCTTCGCCAGCGACTACTTCGCCAAGGTCCAGCACCTCGGCCCCGCGGAAGGCCTGCGCAGGGCTCTGATCGTGACGAGCACCTTCAGCCTGTTGACCGGTCTCTTCTTCTGGCTGGCCCGCGCCCGCGTGCGCGAAGACGTTGTGAGTTGACCCGATGACCCAAGCCGCCCCCATCGAGATTGTAAGCGCTCCGCCCAAGCCGCTGTTTTCCGACGCTTATTCCAACTGGGTCGTCGTGGCGCTGATGCTCGTCTACACCTCGAACTTCATCGACCGCACGATCGTCGCGACCATCAGTCAGGCGATCAAGATCGACATGAAGATCAGCGACTTCCAGGTCGGTCTTCTGGGCGGGCTCTCGTTCGCCATCCTCTACACGATCCTCGGCGTGCCGATCGCGCGGCTGGCCGACCGGCACAATCGGGTGACGATCATCTCGGTGTCGCTGGCGGTCTGGTCCGGCATGACCGCGCTCTGCGGTCTGGCGGCGAACTTCACGCTGCTGTTGCTCTGCCGCGTCGGGGTCGGCATCGGCGAGGCCGGCTGCTCGCCCTCGGCCCAGTCCCTGATCGCCGACTACTACACGCCGGCCAAGCGGGCGACGGCGCTCTCGGTCTACTCCTTCGGCATCCCGCTCGGCGCGATGATCGGCGCGATCAGCGGCGGGCTGCTCACCCAGGCGTTCGGCTGGCGCGTGGCCTTCATCGTGGTCGGCCTTCCCGGCGTTTTGCTCGCCCTCCTCGTCAGGGCGACGGTCAAGGAGCCGCCGCGCGGCTATTCCGAGCCGAGCGGGACGGTGGATACGACGCCCGCACCGACGCTCTGGCAGGTGGCCAAGCGCCTGTTCGGCCGCCCCTCGTTTCGCCACATGACAGCCGGCGTCACGCTCGTCTCCTTCGCCGGCTATGGCATCGGCGCGTTCGGCAACCTGTACT
>Ga0209168_10003697_pt1 | contig 10387 bp, 7 predicted proteins | sample Coa_R1_FD_187156 | JGI IMG/M metagenome (GOLD analysis project Ga0209168, IMG submission 187156) | Surface soil microbial communities from Centralia Pennsylvania, which are recovering from an underground coalmine fire - Coalmine... | ecosystem: Environmental > Terrestrial > Soil > Unclassified ... | reverse complement strand
CGCCGGAAGGCCCTTGGTCACATGAATGACCTTGCCCGCGCGCAGATCGACAACGACAAGGCTGTAGGAGTTCTCTCCACAAAGAAACAGCCGCTGGCCCTTGACGTCCACCGTCATATGGTCCATGTAGCCCTCAGTCGGTAGTGGAATCGTCTGCGCCAGATTCAGCAGGCCCGACATGGTTTGCATGGGCATCTGAGCGTTCGCCCGCGGAATGATTGCCAGCAATAGTGCGCATAGAATTCCTAAGTACCTGTTCATTTTCTTTTCTCCTTCGAGCGATCGTAAATCATTGTGTTCGCGACAGTACCATACCTATTTGTCGAATCACGAAGTTACGATCGGGTCGCGAATTGAAACATGTTGTATCAGTCCCGAAGAGCGCCAGAACGGAGAGGCCTATACAAGACCACGCTAGGAGTAGGCGGGTTCCATCACTAGCAGCCGCTCGCCTTGTACGCTAATTCGTCCTGAGTCAAATGATTGAAAAATTCGCGTCTACGCCCGGACTGTGTATAATCCTGTTGGTCTTTTAACGTTGTCGGAGGTTCGCATGAATAAACTGAGAGTGACAACTCTTATTACTGTGGTATTTGCAGCGACGATCGGGGCATGGAGTCAGGCCAAGCCGCCTCTGGTACTGGTGCAATCCATTCCATTACCAGCGCTTCATGACGGAGATTTCGATCATTTTGCTGTTGACCTCGCGGGCCACCGACTGTTCCTCACGGCCGAGAAAAATGCGGCTGTCGAAGTGTTCGATACGCAAACCAACAAACTGATTCACACCCTCACGGAAATCGAAGAGCCGCACTCCATGCTTTACCGGCCTGATTTGAAGAAGCTTTTCGTAGTCGATGGAGGCGCGGCAGAAGTCAAGATCTACCAAGCGGACACCTACAAGCGCATTGGGGCTATAAAGCTTGAGGATGACGCCGATTCAATGGTCTACGATCCTGCAACTAAATACATGTATGTCGTCAATGGCGGCAAAGGCGCCAAGATGGCGTTTTGTCTGATCAGTATCCTCGACACAACTACAGGTAAAAAATTGGGCGATATAAAAATAGATTCCGATAGTGTGGAGGCGCTGGCTATTGAGAAGTCAGGACCGCGACTGTTCGTCAATATCACCGGCAAAGACGCGGTGGGCGTCATTGACCGGGAAAAACGCACAGTGATCGCAACGTGGCCGATTGGGCAGGAGTCGAAACACAATGTTGCTATGGCGTTTGACGAAGCCGCTCATCGTTTGTTTATCTCCGCGAACAATCCCGAAAAGCTGATCGTTTTGAATTCTGATTCCGGAGCGATCGTTTCCAGCCTTCCTTCTGGCCACCAGGTCGACGACATGGCCTACGATGCAAAAACTAAGCGAATTTACCTTACAGGCAGCGACTTCATTGACGTGTATCAACAAAAAGACCCTGACCACTATGAACTAGTCGGACAGGTCCCCAGCGCATTCCGCGCCAAGACGGCAATTTTAGTACCTCAAATGAATCGGTATTATCTTGCTGTCCCGGCCCACGAAGGTAAGCCTGCTGAAGTGCGGGTTTTTGACGTGCAGCCTTAGAGCGTCATCGTCGCATGAAGCGAACCATAGCGATTTTGTTCCTGTTCGTTATCTGTCCGTACGCATACGCTCAGAAACTGCCTACAGTGGCTGTACTCTCCACGGGCGGCACAATCGCCAGTAAGCATGACCCGCTCAAGGGAGGCTACCTGCCTGCATTGTCGGGCGAGGACCTCATTGCGGCAGTGCCGACGATAAAAACAATCGCACAGATTCAGGTCGAGCAAATTTCCAACATTTCGAGCAGCGACATGACGCCCGAAATCTGGATTCGGTTAGCGGCAAGAGTGAATGAACTGCTCGCTAAACCTGAGATCGCTGGTATCGTCGTCACGCATGGCACGAATACATTGGAAGAAACCGCCTACTTCCTGGATCTGACGACGATGAGCACGAAACCGGTGATTATGGTCGGCGCGGAACGTCCCGCCTCTGATCCAGATTCCGACGGCCCGAGAAATCTGTTGGATGCGATCCGCGTGGCGATCTCGCCCGAGGCCGTCAGCAAGGGCGTGATGGTGGTCATGAACGGGCAGATCAATGCCGCTCGAGACGTCACAAAAACAAACACGAGCCAGGTGGAAACTTTCCGCAGCCTGGAATTCGGCGCGCTAGGAGTTGTCGACGTGCAAAGCGTGCGCTTCTATCGTGCGCCGCTGCGACGTGAGGCGATCGCGGTTAATTCCAAAACGCAGCTTGGCAACGTCGATATTGTGATGAGTTACGCGGGTGCAAACGGCAGCGTGATCCGATCGGTGCTCCGTGATGGCGCAGTTCAGGGTTTGGTAATTGCCGGGCTTGGTCTGGGTGGCCTCCCTGCTCCGATGTTTGACGCGATTCAAGAAGCACGCGCGCGCGGCATTCCCATTGTCATTAGTACGCGCGTTCCAACCGGCAGAGTATTTCCACTGAGTGCCATGAAGGGCTCCGCGCTAACCCTCAAGCAGATCGGATGCGTATTAGCCGATAATCTCAGTCCCCAAAAGGCGCGCATTCTGCTCATGCTGGCGCTTACCAAGACAACCGCTCCTGAAACCTTGCAAAAGTATTTCGACAATTAGAGGCTCTCCCCGCCGCGTCGATTATGAACTTTATGAATCCATACATTAAGCGGACACACCCAAAATTCCTCTCCTGAGGCCGCATTCTTTTGCGGCTTATTGCGAACATAGACCGCTACCAACTAGCGTCAATACGGGGAATTCTGTATTCCCTAACATTTCCGTTAGCGCCGCTCGTACGTTTCTTCACTGAATGCCTCCCGATAAGTAAAGCCCTGGAGCTTCAGACTATCGAGCTGGCTCATCGCAAGCTAGCGTCCCGAACTCGCGGCCCCGGAGTGCGCCTGCTTAACGCTGGAAAAAAGCGAATTGAGCCCTTCGGCCATGGTCGGGTGCGTGAGAATTGCATCGCGCAATGCGGTGTAAGGAAGTCCAGCAAGCATTGCCATCTCTACAACGGCCATCACTTCACCGGCTTCAGGCCCAATCATCGTAAAGCCAAGAATGCGATCGCCATTTGTTTCGATCAGCGCTTTCATGAACCCGCGGCTTTCATCTATCGTTCGCGTTCTCAGCACGGCGGCCATTGGTAATTTCACGATCCGGACGGCAATACCTTGGCGGCCCGCTTCGATTTCGGTGAGGCCAACATGTGCGAGCTGGGGGTCAGTGAACAGGCACGATGGGACCATGCGGTTGCGCGTCGTGCGATTTATGCCGGCAAGGTTGTCGCGAATAACTCGAAAATCGTCGAAAGAGATGTGAGTGAATTGCGGACTGCCGGCGCATTCACCAATCGCCCAAACATTGGCAGCGCTTGTCTGTAGCCGGTCGTTCACCTTCACGTAACCTCTTTGATCCAACTCAACGCCAGCGACTTCCAGCCCAATTCCGGCAGTGTTCGGCACGCGTCCCGTCGCAACAAGGATGTCACTACCTGCAATTGTCTTTTGGTCCGATGGCATTCGCAGGATAAGGCTTACATCCGTTCCGGATCGACCGTGCACGCTTAAAATCTCGGCAGGGGCGATGACGTCAATTCCCTCGCTGGCAAATATCTGAAGTAGCGCGGCTACAACGTCCGGGTCCCCATTTGGAAGAATATGCGGGCCCCGTTCAATAACCGTCACCCAACTTCCAAAACGGCGATATGCCTGGGCGAATTCCAGGCCGACATAACCTCCGCCGAGCACAATTAGGTGTTCGGGTAGACGACCTAATTCTAGTAGCTCGATATTCGTTAACGGCTCGGACTCTGCCAGACCGGGCACTGATGGAATTGACGCGTGGGTTCCAAGGTTCAGAAATATTCGTTCGCCCGTCAGCGTTCGGGCGCCACCGTTATTCAGTCGCACGTCCAGCGTCTTGGCACCTGTAAACTTCGCTTCGCCCATGACAAGTTCAGCGCCGCTTGCCTTGTAGCGGTCCAAGTGCATGGCGATCAGACCCTCGACCATCTCGCCTTTTCTTTTTTGAACAGCCGCCATGTCAGATGGTGTGCTACTGCCCGAAACTCCAAACCTGGTTGCGTGATGCACCAAATCGGCAACTTTAGCGCTCCAGATTTCGCTCTTACTGGGAAGACAATTCACATTTGGGCAGGAACCCCCGACCCACCGCCGCTCGACGACTACTGTTTGTTGCCCGGCTTGTGCCAAATGCCAGGCAAGGTATTTCCCACCTTCGCCGCTTCCAATGATGACGTTCTTATAATTCTCCACACTCATATTGAGATCCCTTCAAGTAAGAAATGAAGACCGCATTTTCCAAGCAGCCAAAAGATTATGACCGTGGCATTCCCGCCGCTAATTTCGGGCGCCACCATGTCTTACAGACACACCAAACCTGTCACGATTTTGTGTTTCATTGCATCGTTTCCGAAGGCCCACATCCTGGAGCCACGAATGGGCGCGCTAGAAATGTTGAACCTTCGCCATTGCCCACCTCTGAAGATCACTCACTCCGTGGCAGCCTACTTCAAAGTAGCCATATCAATCACAAAGCGATATTTCACGTCGCCCTTGACGAGCCGGTCGTAGGCTTGGTTGATTTGTTGAATGGGGATCAACTCGATGTCCGAGGTGATTCCGTTCTCAGCGCAGAAGTCCAGCATCTCCTGGGTTTCGCGGATGCCGCCGATTGCGGAACCGGCCAGGCTGCGTCGCTTCACAATCAAACCGAAGCTATAGATTGGCGATGGCTTTGGCGGCGCGCCGACCAGGGTCATGGTGCCGTCGAGCTTCAATAGGCTGAGATAGGCATTCAAGTCGTGTTCTGCGGAGACCGCGTCGAGGATAAAGTTGAAGCTGGCCGCATGCTTTTGCATCTCGGCGGCATTTTTCGAAATCACCACCTCGTCAGCTCCGAGACGCATAGCGTCGGCAGTTTTGCTCGGGGAGGTAGTGAAAACTACAACGTGAGCGCCTAAGGCGTGGGCAAACTTTACACCCATGTGCCCCAGACCGCCTAGTCCAACGACGCCGACCTTTTGTCCCTTCCCGACTTTCCAGTGGCGAAGCGGTGAATAAGTGGTGATTCCGGCGCAAAGAAGAGGCGCGGCTCCGGCGGGGTCGAACTTATTGCCCACGCGCAACACATAATTTTCGTCCACCACGATGCTGTCGGAGTAGCCACCGTAGGTAACTCCTCCAAGAATCTTGTCCTGGCCGTTGTACGTCAAAGTCATGCCCTTCTCACAAAACTGCTCTTCTCCAGCGAGACAAGCGGAACAGACGCGGCAGGAGTCCACCATACAGCCGACCGCGGCAATGTCACCCTCCTTGAACTTCTTGACGGCGCTGCCGGCTTTGACCACGCGGCCAACGATCTCGTGGCCCGGGACGCAGGGATACACGGTGGGCATGACGGCCTGCCACTCGTTACGCGCCTGATGGAGATCTGAGTGGCAGACGCCGCAGTAAAGAATTTGGATTTGCACATCCTGGGGACGTGGAGAGCGTCGCGCAAAACTGAATGGCGCGAGCGGCGAGGTTGCACTATATGCCGCGTAGCCTTTGGCGGGAAATGTTTGTGGTTTCGACGAGCTAACTTCCTTTTCGGTAATTGGTCTAGCTGCTTCACTCATGTTGTGTTCCTCCTGATTAGAACTACCGACAATTATCAATCAACCCTAGCTCCAAGGGCGGCCTGGCGTCACTGGCAGCATGCGCCAATCTACTTGCAGGTCGTGCCGAGGAGCCTCGCAACCGCAGAAGAGTTGACCTCTCGCTGTTCGATGCCCGGCTTGTATCTCTGGTGCCACAATCGCATCCGGATTCTTGTGGAAAATTCTCAGTCGAAGTACTTGGCAGGCTTATAGGGCATTGCCAGGACGGAACCGGCATATGTTCAAAATCAATGTACTTCTACTTAATTTCTTCTATCGAAACCACATGGATGGCATCTTTCTTGGTGTCCACGCTGCCGGTTACTCTGACTTTCTTTCCTTCGTACCGGCTCGCCAGCCGCGAATCGTCGAGGTCATAGTTGACACCGCTGGCAGGATCATACAAGGCAAAATGATCGCAGTTGGGAGTGTCGCAATCCCACGAAAGGGGTTTGTATTCCCATTCGATGGTGCCGACGATGACTTGCACCTTCGGCTTTCGTTCAGCGCTCTTTCGATTGATGGGCGACTGCTTTGACCCCTGCTGCGCGGGTACTGCTGCGTAGATGTTGTGGATACTCAGAATCAACAGCGCAAATGCGCGGACAGTCATTAGGGTATTTCCTTCTCACCCTTATTTTAGGGTCGACACGCGCCGAAGTCTTTGGCTTATCTAAGCATCCAGTCAACCGTTTTGGACGCCAGCTTGTCGAGGGCTATTACCGACATTTCCAGATGCTCTTGCCTGGTATTTTCAATCTTGTTGTGGCTGATGCCATTCAACGATTGCACGAACATCATCACGGTGGGAATGCCCGCGCGAGAAACTTCCGCTGCGTCATGCAGCGGTCCTGAAGGCATGCGGTGGGTGCTTCCGGAAGTTTCGCGAACGGCTTGTTCGCACAAATCGAGCAGGGCTGGATGAAACGGGACAGGTTCAATATTCCACAGGCGAGACCATTCGACCGTACATTTTTCTTCGGCGGCGAATCGGCGGCTGGCTTCCTGGGCTTCGCGGTACATCTGCGCAAGCACGCCGGCATTCAAATCGCGCTGATCGAGCGTAGCTTCGCAACGGCCTACAACCGCGGTGACAATTCCGGGAAATGTTTTTAAGCTGCCCATCGTGCAAACGGCATCAGGGTGCTTTCCGGCAATCGTGCGGATCTCCAGCGCTAACTTTGCCGCCGCAGCCAGCGCATCGTGCCGCGCATTCATGGGTGTTGAGCCGGAATGCGCCTCCTGACCGTGAAAAGTGATGTTGTGGCGTTCGACTCCTTTCGTGCCCAGCACCACCCCCAGGGGCAGGCCGAGGGCTTCGAGTACCGGACCCTGCTCGATATGCAATTCCAGATAGGCGTAGGCATTTTTGCGTTCGCTTTCCGCCTCCGGGAAACGGTCCATCTCCACGCCACAGCGCCGCAGCGCGTCTTCCATTTTTACGCCGTCGCGATCGGCGCGACCGCGATCGGCGGCAATGGAATGCGTCCCCGCAAATGCGGAAGAGCCCAGCAGGCTACGGCCGAAGCGCGCTCCCTCCTCGTCGGCCCAGTCCACCAGGCGAATCGTCACGGGGGGCCTCCCGTGAAATTCGCTAGCGAATCTGCGCAAAACTTCCAGGCCGGCGAGAACATTCAATGCTCCATCGAGCCAGCCGCCATTAGGAACAGAATCGAGGTGTCCGCCGATAAGCAAAGCTTTTTCCGAAGCTCCGGGCAGGGTTACCCAATTATTTCCGGCAGAATCGTAATGTTGTTCGACGGGAAGATCCGATAATTTTGATAGAAACCACGCGCGTGCCTTCAGCCAGGTATCGGTCCACGCTACGCGCTGCGCGCCGTTCTCGTCAGAGGTCAGCGCGCGAAGCTCATTCAGTTCTGCAATCGTTCGTTTTGGATTGAGTCTCACATTTCACCGAATTAGAAGTGGGAAGGTTCGCGTTTTAAAAACCGGCCGCGGCCGCGGTCGCCGATAAATTTACCATCGCGCACTTGCACTTTCCCTCTCACCGTCACGACCGAGGGCCGGCCTTCGATCTGCAAGCCTTCAAACGCGTTGTAGTCATTGTTTACATGTTGCGACTTGGCGCAAATCACTCCGCGATATTCCGGATCGTAGACCACCAGGTCCGCATCGCTGCCCACGGCGATGGTGCCTTTGCGGGGAAACAGGCCAAACAGTTTTGCGGCGCGAGTGCTGGCGGCGTCGACAAATCGATCCAGGTCCAATCGACCGCGCTTCACGCCGAACGTGTACAAGAGATTGACGCGATCCTCAATGCCGGGAATGCCGTTCGGTATATTCACGAACGAGTCCTTGCCCAGCAATTTCTGCCCGGTATCGAATGGGCAGTGATCCGTGCCGACGGTATCGATTGCGCCCGTTGCGACTCCATTCCAGAGAACAGCTTGATTCTTTTTGTCGCGCAGCGGCGGAGACATCACATGCTTCATTCCCTCGATGCCGGGTCTTTCGGCGAAGGTCTTATCCAGCAAGAAATGGGGCAACACGGATTCCACATGAATTCGCACGCCACGCGATTTTGCCGCCAGCGCCGCCTGCAGCGCCTTTTCGCAGGAGAGGTGCACAACGTAGCCAGTGGCGCCCGTGGTTTCCAGGAACGTTGCAAAACGTCCCGTGCCTTCGGCCTCCACCAATTCCGGGCGGCTGGGCTCGTGCCATTCGGGACCCGATTTTCCTTCCGCCAAAAGTTTTTGCTGCAATCGCGCGACCAGTTCCGCGTTTTCGCAGTGCGCGGTGACGATCACGCCGAGACGTTTGGCGAGTTCCAGCGTCTGATACATTTCGCCGTCATCCACACCGAAGAAATTCTTGTAGGCCAGAAATATCTTGAAGGATGCCGTGCCGTCCGCGACGATTTGCCGCAACTGCGCTTCGGTTTCCTGCACAAATTTAGTCACCGACATATGGAATGCGCAGTCACAAGCGCTGTGACCCTCAGCCTTGGATTTCCATAGCTGATATCCCGCAAGCGCATCGTCATTGCGGTTCGGGCAGCACATCTCGATGTAAGTGGTGGTTCCGCCAATCAGTGCTGCAATACTCGCGGTTTCATGTGTGTCCTTGGCGAACGTTGCCATGAACGGAAGATAAATATGTACGTGGGGATCGATGAAGCCGGGAAAAACGAGCTTGCCGGCGGCATCGATGACTTCCACTCCGGCGGGGACTTCCAGATTTTTCGCAATCCGCGTTACGGTTTCGTTTTCGACGAAAATGTCGGCGCGCGTGCGCGAGCCCACCGTGACGATCTCGCCGTTGCGAATTAACAGGGACATCGATTGCTCCTGGCGCCTTACATAAATGTCAGTAATCCTAAAAGTTTGTGCGACAGCTGCGAAATCTGAACATCAGCGGCTAAAAAGCCGCAGTGACTTTAGAACTTTGATGTCATGGCTAAAGCCACGACCCACAAATATTCCGAATCCAAACAAGAATTCCGAGTCCCCACACGACTCTTTCGACGCGGGCTTTTTCTCGCGATTGGCAAGCAACCCTTCGCCTCTAAAAGGCGAGCTACAAAGTCGCCCGTCGCTCTTAGCCCACAGCATTCCAACAGCGCTTCAGAGAGCCAAACTATCTCACAGGTCGCTTTGTGGGTGGCGGATTCAGCCGCGACATTAAAGCACCAAGAAAGACTGGGCTTTAGAGTCTGTGTGAGAACTACGGAATACGTGTGGGTCGTGGCTTTAGCCACGACATAAACGCTGTAAAATCAGTGCGGCTTTAGCCGCTGAAGTTCAGGTTTTGCAGTTCCCACACAGACTCTTTTGCCCCTGACGTGCGCATCACACCATTGATCGATATCTATGAAACTAATTCTAATGAATATGGATGCCAATTTTTGCGCGATACTTTTCCATTTGCTCCCAGTCTTCGGTCACTTCCGGTTGATTCCGGGTCAGTTGGTCCCAAGTGACGGAGGGCCGTCCCGAGGGCAGTTCCACCATCTCAATACAATTTTCGACCGGGCAGACGTTGAAGCACAGCCGGCAGCCTACACAATCGTCCTCGCGCACAACGACGGCCGGCCGCGCGCTCACAGCCTCCTCTTTGCCGTTTGAGCGGATATCGTAAGCGGCCGGCTGCACGACCTTTCCCTCTTTATCAAAAAGATCAATGCATTGGTGCGCGGTGTCGTTGCAAGCCACATAGCAAAGATCGCAGCGAATGCATTTTTGCTGGTCGATTCGCGCCACCGCGCGAAACGACAAATCCAAATCCTTGAAATCGGAGACGCGATGCAAGCTGCGGCCCACCACTTCAGGAATGGATGCGAAACCTTTTTCATCCATCCAGTTGGATAAGCCGTCGCACAAATCCTCGATGATACGGAAACCGTAATGCATCACGGCCGTGCAAACTTGCACGCTGCTTGCTCCCAGCAGCAAAAATTCAGCCGCATCCCTCCACGTGCTAATGCCGCCCATCCCCGAAATCGGCAAGTGCGAATTGGAAATGATCTCGTCGGTTCCGAGTGCCGCGAGCATGTTCAGCGCAACGGGCTTTATGGCCGGTCCAGCGTATCCGCCGTGGCCGCCTTTGCCGCCAATATTCGGCGAAATTTCCAATGTGCCTAAATCCACGCCCATGATCGAATTAATCGTATTGATCAGTGACAACGCATTTGCGCCCGCCGCAACTGCGGCCCGTCCCGGCGGAACAATGTCGGAAACGTTGGGC
>Ga0209168_10003696_pt1 | contig 10393 bp, 9 predicted proteins | sample Coa_R1_FD_187156 | JGI IMG/M metagenome (GOLD analysis project Ga0209168, IMG submission 187156) | Surface soil microbial communities from Centralia Pennsylvania, which are recovering from an underground coalmine fire - Coalmine... | ecosystem: Environmental > Terrestrial > Soil > Unclassified ... | reverse complement strand
GTACCTGCCGTTCATGATCCTGCCGCTGTACGCGAACCTCGAGAAGCACGACGTGGCGCTTCTCGAGGCGGCGGCGGACCTCGGCGCCCGGCCTCTGCGCGCATTCCTGCGCGTGACGCTGCCGCAGTCGCTTGCCGGCATCGCCGCCGGCTCGCTCCTGGTGTTCATTCCGGCGGTGGGCGAGTACGTGATCCCGACGCTCCTCGGCCGCACCGACCAGCTGATGATCGGGCGGGTGCTGTCGGATGAGTTCTTCGAGAATCGTGACTGGCCGGTGGCGAGCGCGGTCGCGATCGTCATCCTGCTGCTGCTCGTCGTGCCGATCCTGCTCTTCCAGCGGGTCGAGCGCCGGCAGATGGAGAGCGCGCAGTGAAGACCCATGGCCTCTTCTCGCGGGTGATGCTGGTTGCGGGTCTGGTGTTCCTGTACGTGCCGATCGTCTCCATGATCGTCTTCTCCTTCAATTACTCGCGCCTGGTCACGGTGTGGGATGCGGCGCGCTCGCCGACGCTTCGCTGGTACGTCGCGCTCGTCCACAACGAGCAGATCCTCGCGGCGGCCTGGCTCTCGCTGCGCATTGCGGTGATCGCAGCAAGCTGTGCGGTGGTGCTCGGGACGCTCGCGGGCGTGTCGCTGGCACGTTTCGGCGCCTTTCGCGGCCGCATGCTGCTGGCGGGCATGGTCACCGCTCCCATCGTCATGCCCGAGGTCATCACGGGACTCTCGCTCCTGCTGCTGTTCGTAGCCATGGCGCAGCTGATCGGCTGGCCGAAGGGGGTCGGGGCGGTCACCATCGCGCTCGCCCACATCACTTTCTGCATGGCCTATGTCACTATCGTGGTGCAGTCGCGGCTCGCCGGGTTCGACGAGTCGCTCGAGGAGGCTGCCATGGACCTCGGCGCTCGCCCGCTCAAGGTTTTCCTGCGCATCACGCTGCCGCTCATAATGCCAGCGCTGGCCTCCGGCTGGCTGCTGGCGTTCACGCTCTCCTGGGACGACCTCGTCATCACGCAATTCGTCGCCGGCCCGGGCTCGAGCACGCTGCCGATGGTGGTCTTCTCCAAGGTGCGCTTCGGCGTGACGCCCGACGTGAATGCACTGGCGACCATCCTGGTGCTGCTGGTCGCGACCGGCATTGCAATCTCGACGCTCTGGGTGCGTCATCAACAGCGCCGGCGCGAGCGCGATCTGCAGCTCGCGGCCGCCGCGAATCTGTGAGGAGCGGATGTGACACGCAACGTCCTCGGAATCGATGTGGGGGGATCCTCGGTGAAGGCGGCCCTCGTGGACGTGGACTCGGGACGGCTCACCGGCGGGCTGATCTCCGCCCCGACCCCGCAGCCCTCGACGCCGAAGGCGATGATGCCGGTTCTTGCCTCGCTCGCCGCGCGGCTGCCGGGAGCCGAGGGCGGGGTCGGCATCGCATTCCCGAGTGTCATCAAACAGGGGACGGCGCGCACCGCCGCCAACGTGGACCACGGCTGGATCGGCACCGACGGTGCGGCGCTCGCCGCGCGCGCGCTCGGCCGGCCGGCGCTGTTCCTCAACGACGCCGACGCCGCCGGCGTTGCCGAGATGCGCTGGGGAGCCGGGCGCGGCTTCGGCGGTACGGTGATCATGGTGACCCTGGGGACCGGCATCGGCACGGCGCTCTTCGTCGACGGCAGGCTCTACCCCAACGCCGAGCTGGGGCATCTGGAGCTGCGGGGGATGGACGCGGAGAAATGGGCCTCGGCGCGGGTGCGAACCGCCGAGCGGCTCGACTTTCCGGAGTGGAGCGCGCGGGTGAACGAGTACCTGAGGCGCCTGTACGAGCTCCTGTGGCCGGACCTCTTCATCCTCGGCGGCGCGGTGAGCGAGCGCTTTGCGGAGTTCGCGCCTCTCCTGCGCTCGGAGGCGCAGCTGCGTCCCGCGCACTTCGCGGGTCAGGCCGGAGTGGTCGGCGCCGCCATGGCGGCTGCCGAAGCGGACCTCTGAAGCGGCCTCACCGGGCGGGCAGGGCTGCAGCGTGAGGAGCAAGCTTCCCGAGGTCGGCACCACGATCTTCACGGTCATGTCGCGGCGCGCCCGCGAGCTCGGCGCACTCAACCTCGGGCAGGGCTATCCCGACTACGACGTCGATCCGCGCCTCACCGAGCTGGTCGCCGAGGCGATGCGCGCCGGTTACAACCAGTACGCGCCCATGGAGGGCGTGCCGCTGCTGCGCGAGCGCATCGCGGCGAAGCTGCGCTCCTGCTACGGACTGAAGACCGATCCCGACAGCGCGATCACGATCACCCTGGGCGCGACCGAGTCGATCTTCTCGGCAATCCAGGCGGTGGTCGCACCCGGGGACGAGGCGCTGGTCTTCGATCCCGCCTACGACTCCTACGAGCCGGCGGTGCGGCTCGCCGGCGGGCGCTGCGTGCGGCTGCCGCTGAGCCCGCCGCATTTCCGCTACGACTGGGAGCGGGTGCGCGCGGCTCTCACGGAGCGCACCCGGCTGGTGCTCTTCAACAGCCCATCCAACCCCGCCTGCACCGTGGCCAGCGCCGCGGATCTGGACGAGCTCGCGGCTGCGATCCGTGGCCGGGACATCCTCGTGCTCTCCGATGAGGTTTACGAGCACGTGGTGTTCGACGGCGCCCGCCACACCTCAGTCCTGACGCATGCGGAGCTGAAGGAAAAGAGCTTCGCGGTGTTCTCCTTCGGCAAGACGCTGCACGCCACGGGCGTGCGTGTCGGTTATTGCGTGGCGCCGCCGCCTCTCACGGCGGAGCTCCGCAAGGTCCATCAGTTCAACACTTTCAGCATCTCCCATCCGCTGCAGCAGGCGATCGCCGCCTATCTCGCCGAGAAGCCCGACGGCTGGCGCGAGCTCGCGCCGTTCTTCGAGGCCAAGCGCGACCGGTTGCGTGCGGCGCTCAGCTCCACTCCATTCGCGCTGCCCGCAGCCGCCGGCACTTACTTCCAGCTGCTGGATTTCAGCGCGCTGGCCCCGCCCGGCGATCTCGCCTTCGCCGAGCGGCTGCTGACCGAGGCGGGTGTCGCCACCATCCCGCTGTCGCCGTTCTATGCCGCGCCCATGCCGCTCACGGTGCTGCGTCTGTGCATCGCCAAGCGCGACACGACGCTCGATGAGGCCGCGCACCGGCTCACGAGCTTCGCGGGCCGGCTGTGAGGAGATCCGACGCATGAGGCCACTGCGTGTGACCCTGGTGCAGCAGCCGCTCGTGTGGGGCGACCCGGCGGCCAACCGCGAGCGCTTCGGCAGGCTCCTGGCGCCGCTTGCCGGCAGCACCGATCTCATCGTGCTGCCCGAGACCTTCACCACCGGCTTCAGCATGGAGGTGGAGCGCGTCGGGGAGAGTGCCGGCGGCCCCACCGGGGACTGGCTCGAGCGGCTGGCGGGGGAGCTCGACGCCGCCATCACCGGCAGCGTCATCACCGCCGATGGCGGCCGCTACTTCAACCGCCTGCTGTGGGCCGAGCCCGGCGCAGCGCCCCTCAGGCACTACGACAAGCGGCATCTCTTTCGCATGGGTCGTGAGCACCGGCACTTCACGCCCGGTACCAGCGCCTGGACCGTGCAGTGGCGCGGCTTCAGGGTGTGTCCGCTGGTGTGCTACGACCTGCGCTTCCCGGTCTTCAGCCGCCGCCGCACCGAGCTCGACTACGAGCTGCTCCTGTACGTCGCCAACTGGCCGGCCGCGCGGGTCTACGCCTGGCAGCAGCTGCTCAAGGCGCGCGCCATCGAGAATCAGGCCTACGTCATCGGCGTCAACCGCGTCGGTGCCGATGGCAACGGTGTCGTCTATCCGGGCGCGAGTGCCGCGATCGATTACCTCGGCCAGCCGCTGGTCGAAGCCGGACCCGAGCCCGCGCTCCTCACCGTGGCCCTCGACGCGGCGGCGCTCCATGCCTTTCGCGAGAAATTTCCGGCACACCTGGATGCCGACCGCTTTACCCTCGAGCCATGAAGAAGCCGACCCGGGTGAATCATCCGCCGCAGGTCGAGCTGCCCGCCGGCAATCGCCCGCTGGTGGGGCCGCTCTACCAGAGCGTCAAATTCGAGTTCGAGTCGCTCGAGGAGACCGAGCGTTTCCTCAAGGGCGAGCGCCCCGGCTTTTTCTACACCCGCAGCGGCAACCCCACCAACCGCCAGCTCGAGCAGCTGCTGGCGGAGCTGCAGGGGCGCGAGGACTGCCTGGTCACGGCGAGTGGTGTCGGGGCGATCGCCGAGACGCTGCTCGCGCTCACGCGCGCGGGCGATCACGTCCTGTGTTTCATCGAGTCCTACAATCCAACGCGCTATCTCATCCGCCGGGTGCTCGGGCGCTTCGGCGTGACGCATACGATGCTGTCGATCGAGGATACGGCGGCGATCGAGCGGGCGCTGCGCGAGCGGCCGGCGCGGCTGGTGTTTTTCGAGAGTCCCACCAATCCCGTCACCCGGATCGCGGACATCGCGGCCATCACGGCCGCGGCGCGCTCCGCCGGGGCGCTGACGGTGATGGACAATACCTTCGCCGGCTTCCATCAGCACGGCGAGTACGACGTCGACATATTCATTCATAGCCTCACCAAGTTCGCTTCCGGGGCGGGCGATGTGCTCGGCGGTGCGGTCATCGCCAGCGCTGCGCTGATCGGCGGCCTGCGCAACGACTTCAGCGTGCTCGGCGGCACGCTCGACCCGCATGCGGCATTCCTGATCCTGCGCGGGATGCGCAGCTACTTCGTGCGCTACCGCGCGCAGACGGCGAGCGCGCAGCAGCTCGCTCAGCTGCTCGCCGCCCACCCGGCCGTGGCGCGCGTCCATTATCCGGGCCTGCCGCAACACCCGCAGCACGCGCTCGCCGTCCGCCAGATGCGCGATTTCGGCAGCATCCTCAGCTTCGACCTGAAGGGGGGCGAGTCCGCCTTGCGCCGTTTTGCCGATGCGCTCGAGTTGTTTGCGCTCACTCCGAGTCTCGGCTCCGGCGAATCGCTCATCGTCACCCCGCAGATCATGGGCGCCCGCGACCTCGACAGCGAGCAGCAGCGCATTTCGGGCGTCACACCGGGAACGGTGCGCCTCTCGATCGGTCTTGAGGACATCGACGACCTGGTCGAGGATGTGACGGCGGCGCTCACCTGCGCCGGGTCTTGAGAGAGGAGCTGCCGATGGCGTCTTTGCTCCGCAGGCTGGCGCGATGGCTCGGCGCCGCGGGAGTACTGGCGCTGCAGCTCGCCGCGGCGGCCCCGACCGTAGTGCGCAACCCCGGACCTTCACCCATGGTTGCGACTCCCGTGCCGCTACCGCTCCCGCCGCCGAACCGGCTGCCACCGCTTCCGCACACCGCTTCGATCCCGGCATGGACGGGGCCGGAGATTCCCCTGGAAGCCTTCGCGGCCGGACCGCAGATGTCCGAGCCGCACATCTCCCCGGACGGACGGCGGCTCGTGTACCTCACGACCCTGGAGGACCGACTGCTCGTCGCGGTGCGCGACCTTGGCACTCAGCGCGTGCGGCCGATTCTGAATGCGGCCGGAGGCTCACTCGCGGTGACCCGCTGCGAGTTCAAGACCAACGATCGCCTGCTTTGCCATCTCGAAGGAGTCGCGCGCGCAGGCACGCCCGAGCGACTCTATCCGGCCTCGCGATTGCTTGCGGTCAACGCGGACGGCAGCGCCCGGCGGATACTGTTCGCGGATTCCTTTTTTTCGCGCCTCAGCGCCGCATCCCTGGCGCAGTTCCAGGACCGGATCGTGGACTGGCTGCCGAACGACCCCGCGCATGTGCTGATCGAGCTCGGAACCCGTGGCAGCGTCTTCCCCTCGGTCTACCGGCTCGACGTCTATCGGGGCGACCTGCAGCTGGTGCTCCCCGCGCACCCCCCGGTGATGGACTGGACTGCGGATCAGACCGGCGTGGTGCGTTTCGGCTTCGGCTTCCAGGACCAGGCCGGGGTCTACATCGCACGCAACGGTCCCGACTCGCCATGGCGCACGCTCGAGGAGTTCAGGCGCTTCGATCGCGCGCGCTTCGATCCGCTCACCTTCGGTGCGCAGCCCAACCAGTTGCTGGTGTTCGCCCCGCATGAGGGTCGCATCGCCGTCTGGCAGCTCGACCTCGACGCGCCGAGCACCAGCGGCATGCAGCTGCTCTACTCGCGCCCCGACGTCGACATCGGCGGAATTCTGCAATGGCCCACCGACCGGCATGTCACGGGCTTCGTCTACGAGACCGATCGCCCGCACACGCATTACACCGACCCGCACGCCGCCGCGATCGACGAGCAGCTCGAGCGCGCGCTCCCCGGCGCCTTTCACGTAGTGGTCGATGCAACCCGCGACGGCAGCAAGCTCGTTACCGTGTCCTTCAGCGATGTGATGCCGCCGCGTTATCACCTGCTCGACGTCGCGAGTGGCTCGCTGACCGAGCTCGGCCGCCAGGGCGCGGCGCTTGGCAATGCGGCGCTCGCACCCACGCGGGCCGTCACGGTGCCGGGGGAGGGCGGGATCGCAATTCCGGGATACCTGACGCTGCCGCTCGGGAGCGACCCGGCCCGCAAGCTCCCCGCCGTGGTGTTGCCCCACGGCGGCCCGTATGCGCGCGATCACTGGGGCTACGATCCGCTGGTGCAGGTGCTGGCCAACCGTGGCTATGCCGTGCTGCAGCTGAACTTCCGCGGCTCGACCGGCTACGGCGAGGACTGGCGCGAGGCCGGGCACCAGGCCTGGGGCACCATCATGCACGAGGACATTACCGCGGGTGCCCATTGGCTCATCGACTCAGGGATCGCCGACCCTGCGCGTCTTGCCATCGTCGGCTGGAGCTACGGGGGGTATGCGGCACTCATCGGCGTCGAGAAGGAGCCGCAGTTATACCGCTGCGCGGTCAGCATCGCGGGCGTCTCCGACCTCTCACAGATGGTGCACGACGACGAGCGCTTCTACGGCGGCAAGGACTCGGCGGGCGATGCGATGGGGACCGATCCGGCGGCGCTGCGTGCGCAGTCGCCGCTCGAGCACGCCGAGAGCATCCGTGTGCCGGTGCTGCTGGTGCACGGCGATGAGGACTACACCGTGCTGGTCGAGCACAGCAAGGCGATGGACCAGGCGCTCGCCCGCCATGGAGTGCCTCATGAGCTGGTCCTCATCCGGCATGGCGACCATAGCCTGCTGCGTCCGGAGATGCGGCTGATCCTCTATCGAAAGGTCACGGAGTTCCTGCGCGCCAACCTCCGCGAAGAACACCGGCCGTGAGGAGCCGGCTATTCCAGGAATCGGCTCATGGACGCGGCTTGACGGGAACCCGCCCGCGGCGCGCCGGTCGAATTTTCCCAGAGGAACACGCACGCCAGCCAAGGACGCCTCGTGAGCATCGAGCCGCCTGCGATCCCCTACGATTTTTCTGATCTCGAGCCAGCCATGTCGCGTGACACGCTGGTATTTCACTACCTGCGTCACCAGCGCGTGTGCTACGACCGCGTGCGTGTGCTGGTGCGGGGCACCCCCCTCGAGGAGCTGAGCCTCGAGGAGTTGGTGCGTGCGACGCACGGGGACCTCACGCATCGCGCGCTGCATCGCTATGCCGCCGAGGCGTGGAATCACACGGTCTTCTGGCACTCCATGCGCCCGCTCGGGGGCGATGCAGCCCATGGTCGGGTCGGCGAGCTGCTACGCCGACGCTTCGGGTCGTACGAGCGTTTCGTCTCCCGCTTCAGGGCCGCCGCCGGCGCGCAGTTCGGCAGCGGCTGGCTGTGGCTGGTCTGGCGAAACGGCACGCTCGAGATTACCGGCACGCACGATGCCGGCACCCCGCTCGAGCACGGTGACCGGGCGCTGCTCGCTCTCGACCTCTGGGAGCACGCCTACTATCTCGATCACCAGAATCGGCGCGCCGCCTACGTGAATGCGTTTCTCGAGGAGCTGGTGGGCTGGGAGTTTGCCAACCGCGTGCTGGCGCAGGTGGCGCCGGCGAGTGAGGCGCGGGGAGCGCACCCCGCAACTGCCGCGGTGGGCGCGTGAATACCGCGAGATACCTGCGGGTGGCCTGGCTGCTGGTGGGCCTCGCAGCGGCGAGCGCGGTCCACGCGGCCACCGCTGCGCGCGGCAGCGCCGCTGCTGCCCAGACTCCTGCGCAGTGGCGCGCGTTCGATCTGCTCCTCGATCTTCAGAACCTGCCGCGCGCTTACACCTGCCGGGAGCTCTGGCAACGATCCGATGAGCTGCTGCTCGCGCTCGGCGCGCGCCACTATCCGCAGATCCTCGTGTATCACTGCGGCGCGACGCCCGAGGAGTCCAGCCGCTCGCCTCAGGTGCAGCTGCAGTTTCAGCTGCCGCAGGCGCTCAGCCCCTCGCAGTCCCGTTACGCGGATGTGACGGTGGTGCGCCGCACGATCGTGCTCTCTCCCCGACAACTGCCGTCCTTCACGGCGGCCGACTGCGGACTGCTGAAGCAGTTGAGCTCCGAGCTTTTTCCGCAGACCCCGGTGCGCGTGGTGGGCGCACCCCTCGAGTGTCCCGCGCCAGGTGCCGCGCGGCCGCGCTACGCGCTCGAGGTCGAGACGCTGATGCCTCGCTCCTAGGCGAGCGTGCCCGCTGAAGAGGCCGCAGCGCCCGGGAAGAATGCGTGCTCGAGGGACATGAGAGCCTTTCAGCCGCTGCTCGCCACCCGCACCCGGTGCGGATGATAGGGGAGAACCTCCAGCACATCGCCGCTGCGCAGGCGTTGCTGCACCTCGCGCCAGAACTTCGCGGTGAGAATCTCGGCGTGCACGCGCAGCAGCGCCGCGCGCTGCGCCTCGTCGAACGCCAGGAAGCGGATGAAGGTCTCGGGGAAGACGTCGTTCTCCGCGACGTAGAACCAGGCCTCGCCGCGCATCTCGTCCTCGAGCGTCGGCGCCTGCGGCAGGTCGCGGAAGTTGCAGTCGGTCACGCGGCACAGCTCGTCGTAGTCGTAGAAGATGACGCGCCCGTGACGGGTCACGCCGAAGTTCTTCAGCAGCAGGTCGCCCGGAAAGATGTCGGTGGCGGCGAGGTCGCGGATGCACTGCCCGTAATCGAGCGCGGCGCGCGTCGCGGCCTCCGCGCCGGCCTCGCGCAGGTACAGGTTGAGCGGCGTCATGCGCCGCTCGACATACATGTGGTCGAAGACCAGATCGGGGCCGTCCTCGTGCACGGTGAGCGCCGTCTCGCGCCTGAGCTCCTCGAGCAGCTCCGGCGCAAAACGCGCCCGCGGGAAGCGCAGCCGGCGAAACTCCTGCGCGTCCACCAGCCGCCCGGCGCGATCATGGATGAAGACCATCTGGTACTTGGCGATGACCTCCTCGCGCAGCACCGTCTTCGGATAGGGGAAGTGGTCGCGGATCACCTTGAAGACTACATCGAGCGAGGGGAGCGTGAAGCACACCATGACCAGGCCGCGCTCGCCGGGTGCGTGCGTGAAGAGGTCGCTAGTGCGCCCCAGGTGCTGCATCAGCTCGCGGTAGCGCTCGGTCTTGCCCTGGCGGGCCCGGCCGAGCACCGTGAACAGCTCGCTCACGGGTTTCCTCGGCAGGATCGAGCGCAGGAACACCACCGCCTCGGCGACCCGCTCGAGATCGACGTGGTAATACGAGCGGGTGTAGCTGAAGACGATGCTGACGTCGCCCTCGGCGAGCATGACCGCATCGACCAGCAGTCCCCCCTCGCCGTTCTTGAGCGCGATCACCAGCGGCAGCAGCAGGCCGCGTCCGATCACACGCCCGACGATGTAGGCACGCGAGATCTGGTAGAAGACCGGCCGGATCACCTCGACGCGCTCCACGGCGCGCCGTTCCGCGTGCTTGTCGAGATAGGCGCGCACCTCGCCGGCGACGTGCGCAATGCTCCTGTCGAGATCGCGCCACGGCGAGCGGAAGCGGATGTCCCCGAGCAGGCCCTCGAACAGCAAGGGGAGCGATCCGTGGTTCACGTAGATGTTGGTGCCGACGCTCGAATGGACGGCGCTCAAGGGGTCCAGGTCGGTGGCGACGAACTCGATGTCGGGCGCGACCCCGACCGTGCCGAAGAGCCGGCGGGTGACCGAGCTGAAGAAGGTCTTGGTGAACTCCGGATCCGGCAGGTCGGTGATCAGCGCTGCGAACTCGCTGCGTATCTGCCGCCAGCGCTCGCGCTCGAGCGCCGCGGGCCCGAGAGCCTCGCGCAGCTCGGCGACGGTCTCATTGACAAAACGGTCGTAGAGCTCGATGCGCTCCACATGATCGCGCTGGCTGCCGCGCCAGTCCCGGCTGTCGAAGTGCAGCGGGGCCCGGCGCGTGATGGCGCGGAACTCCGCGTTGTAGCTCGCGAAGGCTTCGACCAGGTGGCGTGCGCAGTCCATCCGCGAGCCGGCGGCCGTCAGTCGAAGTCGGTCGGCAGTGCCGGATCGAGCTGATGCCGGTAGAGC
>Ga0209168_10003693_pt1 | contig 10402 bp, 9 predicted proteins | sample Coa_R1_FD_187156 | JGI IMG/M metagenome (GOLD analysis project Ga0209168, IMG submission 187156) | Surface soil microbial communities from Centralia Pennsylvania, which are recovering from an underground coalmine fire - Coalmine... | ecosystem: Environmental > Terrestrial > Soil > Unclassified ... | reverse complement strand
GCGCAGTCCCGCGGCGCCGACGATGGCCGCCATCACGCAGTCCACTTCGCCGAGTGAGGCGATCTCCTCGAGCGCGCCGGGACCGGCGAGCAGGCGCGTATGCGGCGCACGGCCGCCCACGAGTGCGCTCAGCTCGTGTGCCGCGCTCTCGTCCGCGAGCGCGGCATAGGCCGGCTGCCAGTCGATGACCTGCTGCGCGAGGCGCGCGGCGTTGCGATGGGCGGCGATGGCGACGAGGCGGAAGCGCTCGGGGTGGCGGGCGAGCACATCGAGCGTGCTCACCCCGACCGAGCCCGTCGAGCCGAGCACCGCGACGCCGCTCACGGGACCACCTTGAGCAGCGTCAGACCGAGCAGCAGCACCGGGGCGGCACCCGTCAGGCTGTCGATGCGATCCATGACGCCGCCGTGACCGGGAAACACCGTGCCGCTGTCCTTCATGCCGGCAAAGCGCTTGAGGAGACTCTCGGTGAGATCCCCCACGACGGAGAAGGCGACCGTGGCGAGGCACAGCGGCAGAAAGACCGCCAGCGGTACGTGAAACCAGGCGCTGCCGCCGATCGCCACCAGCGAGCTCAGGCCCACTCCCCCCAGCACGCCCTCCCAGGTCTTGCCCGGAGACACCACCGGGGCGAGGCGGATGCGTCCATAGCGCCGGCCAAAGAAGAACGCGCCGATGTCAGCCACCCACACCAGGACGAATGCGAACAGCACCCACTGTCCGTGCGGAGGCGCGTAGCGAAGCCATACCAGCGCCATCCACGAGGGCACCAGCGCCAGGACCCCGGCCACTCCGGCCGCCAGGGGGGTCACACGCCGCGGCGCGAACAGGATCCAGAGCAGCGCCGTCAGCCACCAGAGCACGGCCGCGACCAGGATCAGGCCGCGATGGTCGGGGTCCGCCGATATCCGCCAGGCGAGCGGCAGCAGCAGGGCCACCAGCGCCACGTAAACCAGCCTCCGACCCGCAGTCGAGAGCCGCAGGAACGCCGACCACTCCCAGGCTCCCGCGAGCAGCAGCGCCGTGATCACCACTACGGTGGCCCAGGGCGGCATCCACAGGAGAATCGCGAGCAGCGCCGCGGCCAGCACCACGGCGGTCAGGACCCGCTTGCGCAGTGCCTCGTTCACCGGGCGGCGCTGACCGCTGCCGGCCGCTGCCCGAAGCGCCGTTCGCGAGTGGCGAAGAATTCGAGCGCCTCCTCGAGATCGGTCACCGAGAAGTCCGGCCACAGCCTCGATGTGAAATAGAGCTCCGCATAGGCGAGGTGCCAGAGCAGGAAGTTGCTGATGCGCTGCTCGCCGCCGGTGCGGATGTGCAGGTCCACGTCCGGGAGCGCGGCAAGCGAGAGCGAGAGCGCGAAGCGCTCTTCGCTGATTTCCTCCGGCCGAATGGCGCCGCTCGAGCATTCACGTGCAAGCGATTGAGCCGCTTGGACTATATCCCAGCGCCCGCCGTAGCCAACCGCCACCTGCAGCGCAAGCGCGCGATTCATCGCGGTGCGTTCCTCGGCGGCAGCGATGCGCGCCTGGAGCCGAACCGGGAGCGTGCGGCGCTCGCCGATGAAGCGCAGCCGCACGCCCTTCTCATCGAGCTCCGCCACCTCACGGTCGAGCGCTTCGAGAAAAAGGCTCATGAGACTTCCGACCTCATCCGCCGGGCGCCCCCAGTTCTCGCTCGAGAAGGCGAACAGCGTGAGCGCGCCGATGCCGCGCTGCGTGCATTGCTCGACGCACATGCGCACGGGCTTCAGTCCCGCGCGGTGTCCGGACGCGCGCAGCGCGCCGCGCGCGGCGGCCCAGCGCCCGTTGCCGTCCATGGTGATGGCGATGTGCCGGGGCAGTATGGAGGCGTCGGGGGCCATCAGACCTGCATGACCTCCTTCTCCTTGCCGGCGAGCGCTGCGTCGATGTCGGCGATGTGCTTGTCGGTGAGCTTCTGCACGTCGGTCTCCGCGCGCCGCTCGTCGTCCTGCGAGAGGTGCTTGTCCTTCATCTTGTGCTTGATCTCGTTCATGACGTCGCGGCGCACGTTGCGCACCGCGACGCGCGCGTTCTCCGCATCGTGCCGCAGCACCTTGGTGATCTCGCGGCGCCGCTCCTCGGTGAGGGGCGGCATGGGGATGCGGATCACGGTGCCGGCGGTCATGGGGGTGAGCCCGAGGTCCGACTTGAAGATCGCCTTCTCGATGGCCTGCACCACGCTCTTCTCCCACGGAGAGATCACCAGCGTGCGTCCCTCCTCGACCGCGATGCTGGCCACCTGCTGCAGCGGTACCTCGCTGCCGTAGTAGTCCACCTTCAGATGCTCGACCAGGCTCGGATGCGCGCGCCCGGTCCGCAGCTTCTTGAGATCCGCCTGGAATGTCTGCACGCACTTGGTCATGCGTGTGGCAGCGTCTTTCTTGAGGTCTTCGAGCATAGTGTCTCCTCGCGGCCGCCGCGCCGGTCACTCGTTGGTGACCGCGGTGCCGACTTCCTCGCCGCGCACGACGCGGGTGAGGTCCCCGGGATTGTTGAGATTGAAGACCCGCAAAGGCAAGCGGTTGTCGCGGCACATGACGATGGCGGTCGCATCCATCACGTTGAGCTTATCCGACAGCACCTTGTCGAAAGTCAGGCGCGGATAGCGCACCGCCGAGGGGTTGCGTACCGGATCGTCCGAGTAGATGCCGTTCACCTTGGTGGCCTTCAACAGCACGTCGGCGCCGATCTCGATGGCGCGCAAGGCCGCCGCCGTATCGGTGGTGAAGAAAGGATTGCCGGTACCGGCGGCAAACACGGCGATGCGGCCCTTCTCGAGGTGGCGCACCGCGCGGCGCCGGATGTAATCCTCGCACACCTCGTTGATACGGATCGCCGACATGACACGGGCGTGCAGGCCCAGGCTTTCCAGCGCATCCTGCAGCGCGAGCGAGTTCATGACCGTGGCGAGCATCCCCATGTGATCGGCGGCCACGCGGTCCATGCCGGCGCGGGCGAGCCCTGCGCCGCGGAAGATGTTGCCGCCGCCGATCACCACCGCCACCTGCACGTCCATCTGCACGATGTCCTCGAGCTCGCCCGCGATGCGCTTGAGCACCGCCGGGTCGATGCCGTAATCGCCGCTGCCCAGCAGCGCCTCGCCCGAGAGCTTCACCAGGATCCTGGAGTAGCGAGCCTTGGCCTTCGCCTGCGTCATCGTTTCACCTCCGCCCACGGAAAAAACCCCGCACGGGGCGGGGTTTCATTCCTTTGGCTCGAGCCAGGCGCCTCAGCGGCCGACCGCAAGCCGCGCGACCTCGGCGCCGAAGTCATCCGCTTTTTTTTCAATGCCGGCGCCCACCTCATAACGCTCGAACGCCACGACCTCGGCCTTGGCGCCCTTCACCAGCTTCTCGATGGTCACGTCGGGATCCTTGACGAACGGCTGACCACTCAAGGTGATCTCGCCCAGCGACTTGCGCAGCCGCCCCTCGACCATCTTGGCCACGATCTCGGGCGGCTTGCCCTCGGTCTGCGCCTGGCTGGTGAGGATCTCGCGCTCCTTGGCGACCACCTCAGGCGGTACGTTCTGCGGGTCGAGGTACCTGGGACTGCTCGCGGCGACGTGCATGGCGAGGTCATAGGCAAGGCTTGCCGGTCCCCCCTTGACCGCCACCAGGGCGCCGATGCGCACGCCGTGCACATAGGCGCCGAGCTGATCGGGCGATGTGACCACCACGAAGCGCCGCACACTGATGTTCTCGCCGATCTTCGCTACCAGCTCGCGCCGGCGCTCGTCGACGGTGGAGCCCGAGGGGAGCCTCGCGGCGCTGAGGTCGGCCAGCTGTGCCGGGCGCGCGGCGAGCGCGCAGGCAGCGACGGCCTCGGCAAAGGCCTTGAAGTCGGGCCCGCGCGCGACGAAATCGGTCTCGCAATTGACCTCGACCATCGCCGCGGTGCGCGCGTCGGCGGACTTGGCAATCACGACCACGCCCTCGGCGGCAACGCGTGTCGCCTTCTTGTCGGCCTTCGCCAGACCCTGGCGGCGCATCAGCTCCGCAGCCGCATCCAGATCGCCCTTGGTCTCGACCAGGGCCCTCTTGCATTCCATCATCCCCGCGCCGGTCCGCTCGCGGAGCTGCTTGACAGCATCTGCCGTGATGTTCATGCGTGCCTCCTTGGTCTACTCGGGGGTGTCGGCGCCAGTACGTCCCTTGCGACGGCCCGGAGCGGGAGTACTGCGCCGCGCGGCCGCCGCCGGGCCCGCAACCTCCGCTTCTGCGGGATCCACCACGTCGTCGGCGTCGGCGTCGGCGTCGAGGTCCTCGACGGCCGGCTCGGCACCCGCGGCCACCGGCGGCGGAGCCACCGAGGGCCGGCGCCGTGCCGGGGGCTTCCTGCGCACCGCCGGTGCCGGGCGCTGCCTGCCGCGCGCGCTCTTCTTGCGCGGGGCGCCGGTCTCGTCGAGCTCGACGAACTCATCCTCGCCCACCGCCACCTGCGGTACCGATTCCTTGCCCTCGAGCACCGCATCGGCGATCCCGGCCGTATACAGCTGGATCGCGCGCATGGCGTCGTCGTTCCCCGGAATCACATAGTCGATGCCGTCGGGCGAGCAGTTGGTGTCGACGATGGCAACCACGGGGATACCGAGCTTGCGAGCCTCGTGCACCGCGATGTTCTCGTGCCCCACGTCGACCACGAACAGCGCATCGGGGAGCGACTCCATGTTCTTGATTCCGCCGAGGCTCCTCTCGAGCTTCTCCATCTCGCGCTTGAGCTGGGTCGCCTCTTTCTTGCCGCGCTTGTCGAGCGCACCGGAAGTCGCGAGCTCGGTGAGCTCGGCAAGCCGCTTGATCGACTGGCGGATGGTCTTGAAGTTTGTGAGCATGCCGCCAAGCCAGCGCTGGTTCACGTAGGGCTGTGCCGCCCGCTCGGCCTCCTTCTGAATGGAGTCGCGAGCGGAGCGCTTGGTGCCGACGAACAGCACCCTGCCGCCGTCGGCGATCACGCCCTTGATGAAGGTGGCAGCCTCCGAATACATCGGCTGCGTCTTCTCGAGGTTGATGATGTGGATCTTGTTTCGCTCACCGAAGATGAATGGGGCCATCTTCGGGTTCCAGAAGCGGGTCTGATGTCCGAAATGGACACCCGCTTCCAGCATCTGTCGCATGGACACGCCGGACATGAGAACTCCTGTTTGGGTTAAGCCTCCGCGCATCCCCGTGACCATCCCTGCCGCAGCCCGAAGGCCAGAGGCAGGAACACCCAGTCAGCGAGGTAACGATGCGCGTGTGGGTTGCGTTGCCAAAAAAGGCCGCGCTTTATACCATGAAGGTCTCGTGTAAACAATGTCTTACGCTGCCCGCCGTTGCCCCTTGGCGTACGGGCGGCCCAGCCCCATTTCACTGAGCATGCAAGTCACGATCAAGACCCCGGAAGAGCAGGAAAAGATGCGCATTGCGGGCCGCCTCGCCGCCGAGGTGCTCGACATGATCGGCCCGCACGTCGTGCCCGGAGTCACCACCGAGGAGCTCGACCGGATCTGCCACGATCACATCGTCAAGGTGCAGCGCTCGGTCCCGGCGAACCTCAACTACCGCGGCTTTCCGAAGACCATCTGCACCTCGGTCAATCACGTGGTCTGCCACGGCATCCCGAATGACAAGCACCTCAAGGCCGGCGACATCGTCAACATCGACGTCACGGTGATCCGCGACGGCTTCCATGGCGACACCAGCCGCATGTACGCGGTCGGCAAGCCTCCCCCCCACGCCCAGCGTCTCTCGGAAGTCTGCTTCGAGGCGATGTGGCGCGGCATCCGCACGGTGCGCCCGGGCACGCATCTCGGCGATATCGGCCACGCCATCCAGCGCTTCGTCGAAGAGAACAATTACTCGGTGGTGCGCGAGTACTGCGGGCACGGCATCGGCCGCGTGTACCACGAGGATCCGCAGGTGTTGCACTACGGCGAGCCGGGCACGGGACTGAAGCTCGAGCCCGGCATGACCTTCACCATCGAGCCGATGGTGAACGCCGGCAAGCGCCACGTGCGTCTCCTCGGGGACGGCTGGACCGTGGTCACCAAGGACCACTCGCTCTCGGCGCAGTGGGAGCATACGGTGCTCGTCACCGAGACCGGGTTCGACGTGCTGACCCTCGGGGCGGAGGGCGCGCCGCACTAGCGGCACGTTGAGAATGGGAGCACCCGACACAGAGCTGCTCGAGGAATCGCTCCCCGCCGTACCTCCGATAGCCCCGTGGGCGCTGCTCGCGGGGCTACCGCAGCGCCTCGCCGCCAGCGGGGATCCCGGCGGCTGGCGCTCGCTCCTGCGTGAGGCGCATGAGGAGCTCAAGGCCCGCTTCTTCGCCGGGGAGCCGGTGGAAGAGCTGGTGCACGCGCGTGCCGCGCTGATCGATGCGGTGCTGTGCGAGGCATGGCGCAGGCACTGCGAGACGCACTGCGCGGCCTGGGCGCTGGTGGCAGTCGGCGGCTACGGTCGCGGGGAGCTTCATCCGTGCTCGGATGTGGACGTGCTGCTGCTCGCGCCGGATGCACCGCCGTCCGCCGCGGGTGCCGCGGTCGAGAAGCTGGTGGCGTTCCTGTGGGACATCGGGCTCGAGATCGGCCACAGCGTGCGCAGCATCGCGCAGTGCGCCGAGGAGTGCGTCGGCGACGTCGGTGTTATGACGACGCTGCTCGAGGCGCGGCTGCTGGCCGGCAATCCGGCGCTCCTCCTCGCGATGCGGGCGGCGCTGGCGCCCGAGCGCATCTGGCCGGTGAAACAGTTTTTCGAAGCCAAGGTGCGCGAGCAGGCCGAGCGGCACCTCAAGGCCAACGACACCGCCTACAACCTCGAGCCCAACGTCAAGACCGGGCCCGGCGGGCTGCGCGACATCCAGACCATCGCCTGGGTCGCCAAGCGTCACTTCGGCGCCGATTCGCTCGATGGACTCGCGACTTACGGTTTCCTGAGCGCGGCGGAGCTGCGGCGCCTCAAGCAGGCGCAGGCATTCCTGTGGCGCGTACGCTTCGGGCTGCACGCCCTCACCGGCCGGCGCGAGGATCGCCTGCTGTTCGATCATCAGATCCGACTGGCGCTGGCCTTCGGCTACGAGGACGCCTCCTACACCCTCGCGGTCGAGCAGTTCATGCAGCGCTACTACCGCACGGTGATGGATGTGAGCCTGCTGAACGAGCTGCTGCTGGAGCTGTTCCGCGAGGCGATCCTGAGCGAGAGCGAGCCGCCGCGGCCGCTCAATGCGCGCTTCCAGGTGCGCAACGGCTCGCTCGAGGCAGTGAGCGAGGAAGTGTTTGCGCGCACGCCCTCAGCGCTCCTCGAGCTCTTCGCGCTGCTGCAGCAGAATCCGGAAATCCGCGGGGTGCGCGCCTCGACCATGCGCGCGGTGGCGAAGAATCTCTGGCTGATCGATGAGGAGTTCCGCCAGAACCCGCGCCACCACCGCCTGTTCCTCGAGATCCTGCGCTCGCCCGTCGGTGTCACGCACGAGCTGCGCCGCATGAACACCTATGGGGTGCTCGGCCGCTACATCCCGGCTTTCGGCCGGGTGGTGGGGCGCATGCAGTACGACCTGTTCCACGCCTACACGGTCGACGCCCATACGCTGTTCGTGGTGAGCAACCTCAGGCGCTTCGCCATCCCGCGCTACGATCACGAGCTCCCCGAGGCCTCGCGCGTCATGCAGCAGCTGCCGCGCCAGGAGATCGTGTATCTCGCGGCGCTCTTTCACGACCTCGCCAAGGGCCGCGGCGGCGATCACTCCGAGCTCGGCGCGGTGGATGCGGAGGCCTTCTGCCTCGAGCAGGGGCTCTCGCCCTACGATGCGCGGCTGGTCGCCTGGCTGGTGCGCAATCACCTCGAGCTCTCGATCACCTCGCAGAAGCAGGACATCGGCGACCCGCAGGTCATCAACGCCTTCGCGCGCAAGGTCGGCGACGAGAGCCACCTCGACTATCTCTACGTGCTCACCTGCGCCGACGTGCGCGGCACCAACCCCAAGCTGTGGAACTCCTGGAAGGCATCGCTCTTCAAGGACTTCTACCAGCGCGTCAAGCGCGCGCTGCGCCGCGGTCTCGAGAGTCCCATCGATCCGGAGCACCTGGTGCGCGAGACGCAGGATGCGGCGCGACGGCTGCTCATCGAGCGCGGTGTCACCGAGAACGACATCGCCGCCGCCTGGACGCGTTTCTCCGCCGGTTACTTCCTGCAGCACTCGCCCGATGAGGTCGCCTGGCACACGCGCTTGCTCGCCGAGCGCGATGCGCGCTCGGATGAGCCGCTGGTGGCGCTCGATCCGCACAGCCTGCGCGGCACCACCGCGGTGCTGATCTTCACCCGCCCGCGCCGCAACGGCTTTGCGCGCACCACCGCGGTGCTCGATCAGCTCGGGCTCAACATCGTCGATGCGCGCATCACGCCGACCGGGGACGGCTTCAGCCTCGACCTCTTTCACGTGCTCGAGGATGACGGGCAGGCGATCACCGACAGCGATCGGCAGGTCGAGATCGAGCAGGCGCTGTGGCGCTCGGTGCAGGGACCGGAGGACGCGCCACTGTCGGTGTCGCGGCGCGCGCCGCGCCAGGCGCGCATGTTCAACACGGCGACCCAGATCGCGGTCAGCGTCGACGAGCGCAACCACCGCTCGGTGCTCGAGCTCACCGCCGGCGACCGGCCGGGGCTCCTGTGCGATGTCGGCAAGGTGCTGATCGAGGAGCGCACGGAGCTGCAGGCCGCGAAGATCATGACCGTCGGAGAGCGCGCCGAGGACGTCTTTTATCTCACCGACTTCGATCAGCGCCCGCTCACGGCCGCCGCCGCGGAGCAGCTGAAGGAACGGCTCGTCGCGGCCCTCGACCGCGAGCAGCAGGCGCTGCGCGGTGGCCCGGCGCCGTCGGCCGGCCTGCGCCCGACACCATGACCGGCACGCGCGAGCTGCGGACAATCGTGGACGAGGCGTTCGAGCGACGCGCCACGCTCACGCCGGGCAACGTGCCGCGCGAGCTCGAGCGCTCGCTCGAGGAGTGCCTCGCGCTGCTCGATGCGGGACAGGCGCGGGTCGCCGAGCCGCGGCCTGGCGGCTGGGTGGTCAACGAGTGGCTGAAGAAAGCGGTGTTGCTCTACTTCCGCACCCACGAAAACCGCGTGATGGACGCGGGCTTCACGCGCTTCTTCGACAAGGTGCCGCTGAAGTATGCCGGCGCGAGCGAGCAGGAGCTGCAGACGGCGGGGGCCCGCATCGTGCCGCACGCCGTGGTACGGCGCGGGGCCTACATCGCGCCCGACGTCGTGCTGATGCCGAGCTACGTCAACATCGGCGCTTACGTGGGCGCCGGCACGATGGTGGACACCTGGGCGACCGTGGGCTCGTGCGCGCAGATCGGCCGCAACGTGCATCTCTCGGGCGGCGTCGGCATCGGCGGGGTGCTCGAGCCGCTGCAGGCGAGCCCAACGATCATCGAGGACGACTGCTTCATCGGCGCGCGCTCCGAGGTCGTGGAGGGCGTGGTGGTGGAGACCGGCTCGGTCATCTCGATGGGGGTATTCATCGGGCAGAGCACGCGGATCTACGACCGCGCGAGCGGGCAGATCCTCCAGGGTCGCGTGCCGGCGGGCTCCGTCGTGGTGCCCGGAACCCTGCCCTCAGCCGACGGCCGTTATGGGCTCTATTGCGCCGTCATCGTCAAGCGCGTCGACGCCCAGACGCGCGCCAAGACCTCGATCAACGAGCTGCTGCGCAGCGCCGAGTGACGCGCGTCGCAGCGCGCGCGGGAGGGGCCTCAAGTTGCCCCGCCGCCAGCCGTTACCCGAGGGCCAGTGCGCGCCTGTTCAACTGGATACCCCGGACGTGTCGACGCTGCCCGACATTCGCAGGATCCCTGTCACCGAGATGCTGCTCGGCGTCGCGGTGTTCCTGTCCGCATATCTGTCGATCGTACTGACGCACGTTCCCGGGGGAATCACGCTCTTCTGGCCGGCGAACGGCATCGCCGCCGCCACGCTCATCCGCCTGCCGCAGCTGCGCTGGACCCGCGCGGCGCCGTTGATTCTGCTCGCGCTGTTCGGGGCACTTCTGCTGAGCCATCACGACGCGCTCACCGCCCTCAGCTTCGCCCTGATCAATGGCGCGGAGATCGCCGCGATGGCGGCGGCGTTTCGTCTCGTCTGGGTGTTTCCCTATCCCGACATCAACATCAACCAGGCGGTGTTCCTGACGGCGATAGCAGCGGTGGCCGTCCCCGGAATCGTCGCACTCGGGGCGGGCCTGGTCCTCGAAAGCCTCCCGGGCATGCCGTTCGCGCAGGGGGCATGCGCCTGGTGGTCCTCGCACACCATCGGCGCCTGCCTCCTCGGGCCGCCGATCGTCCTCTTCGGCGTGAGCGGCTGGAAGCGCCTGTTGCGTCGCTGGCTCGAGAACGG
>Ga0209168_10003692_pt1 | contig 10403 bp, 8 predicted proteins | sample Coa_R1_FD_187156 | JGI IMG/M metagenome (GOLD analysis project Ga0209168, IMG submission 187156) | Surface soil microbial communities from Centralia Pennsylvania, which are recovering from an underground coalmine fire - Coalmine... | ecosystem: Environmental > Terrestrial > Soil > Unclassified ... | reverse complement strand
AACCAGATCGCAGAGGCGATGGACATACGGGTTTGTTCTGCACGCGGGCAAAATATGTTTGCGCATCTTCGTGAGTGTCCTTGACTGGCCAGCTCAAAAAAGGTGCGCAAAGATAGAGCGGGGGCGCCCCTAGCTCATCTGCGTGCTTCGCGTGCAGATGCATGTCGATGACTGGCTCGGCGCTGGTCTGTGACCATACTGGAAATGAAACTGTCAGCATGATCGTCAATATGAGGCACGTGGCAAAAGACGAAAACCGCCAACGGGAAGGTTGTTTCATTGCTGTCCGCCCTTCTTAGTGTTTGTTTTCATGACCAATATTGCTTGCATATCAGAGAGTTCGATCAATCTCTTCCTTCCCGAGTGCCTCTCCAAGAAGAGTCAATCCATGCCTTTCGAACTCTGCTTTACGAGCTTCCTGATTCTTTGGATCTTCGCTTTGTGCAACCGACGCCCATTGTGTTTCCATAAATCCAGCGGGTGTGTAGAGATGAATTGCGCCACAATGAGGATCCTGCGCCACACTCCAGCGGTGCGGGACTTTCATCGGCATCAGCAAGGAATCGCCAGGCTTCAAACGCATGCGCTCGCCGCCGACTTCGGCGACGAATTCACCCGTCATGACATAGATCCATTCATCCTGTTCGTGATGCACGTGAAGCGGGGCGCCTCGATAGGGGTTATGGTCTCCTGGTGGAAAGAGAAAGACCGCAAGGCGCCCCTCACAGTCGGAGGAGCGGACAACCTCGGTGTCGAACATCCCTGACGGCGAGGGTGCGCGCTCATCGGCGCCGTTGGGTTTACGTGTGAAACCAGAGCGAACGAGCACGGGATGTCGCGCGGTCCCTTGATCCGGGGCGTGATTCCTTTCGTCCGGAGTTTGCAGCGAAGATGCAAGACGGAAAGGAAACCAGGTGAGCGTCAATCCTGCGCCAGTTGCGAGTAAGTCTCTGCGATTCATTGCTGGGTCATGAACTCATTCCTGGTTGATCTACAGTGCATCCGCAATTTCCTTAGCCAGCGGTTTCACCTGCTCTACGCCGCAAGGGCAAAGGAGGTACATGATTCGCACGAGTGTTTTTCCTTTGCGGACGATGATCATGCCGTCCGCTGAGACAAATGCCTGGTCGCCAATGCCGGGAAGGCCTTCCGTATTGCCGAGATTGCCAAAGACTTTTGCATTGAGCCGCATCTGTTCCTCGGCCCCATGCTGATCGAGCGAGAAAGTGAATATCGGCACTTCGCCTGAGGTGTCCTGCTCGGACGCAGGCTTCTCGGCCTGAAGCGCGTTGAATATCCCGCCGGCGAATTTCTCCGCGATCTGCTGCGTCTTTTTGTCGGCTCCATTGTCCGCTACCATCGCCTTTACGTGTTTCGCGGTCATTTCCTGCTGCGTGCCTTTGGCCATGTATGAACAACCGTTGTCTGCGGGCGCCGTCCGAACAATCTCGGCGCCAACGGCTTTGCTCACGTCTTGTTTGCTCAGCAAGCGGCACACATCCCCCATGGTGCCGCTTTCTGCTGAGCGCCCAGACTCCGATCTCCCCCGACCGGAGTCATCCCCATGGGAAGTTGTGCCTGAAGTGGAATCTGATCCGAGAATTCCGTCAGTAGCTTGATGGATCTTCTCGCTTACACGATGCGCGACGTAGTACACGCCAGCGACACCCGCTGCGCCGCCCACAAAGATGATGGCCACTGCCGCAATGCCAAGCTTGGCTAGAGCGCTCATACCTTGCTTCGGGGGAACCGATGTTGAAGGCCCGACCGTCGCGGGCGTCATCTGGGTGGGTTGCGACAGCTGTACTTGCGCTGATAAGGGTTGCGATCGCTGAACCTGTGCAGGCGAAACCAGATTGCGCGTGTCTGCTCCGCATTTCACGCAGAAAGGGCCGCCACTCAGGGGTGATCCACATTTCACGCAAAAGTTCGGCATAACGCCAACTCCTTCCCAATCCATTCTGAATTCGAAGGACACGATGGGCTTATATCGGTGCTTTCACATTGCTGTACTCGTAGCGTGCCGAAAGGTGGCCTTTCCCTAGTGCACCACCGTAGTCCATATCAACCTCTTCCCGTAAGGCGCGGCCATTCGCCTTGGAAATCCACACCTGACCGTCCTCTTTCACGGTTTCGGTTTCATGGCGTATGGAATAGACGGCCGCGGCTTCTCCGTTGGCGAATTCATTGCGCACGAATTGGCAGGTTGATTTCCCTTGTTTTTCGTTCTCCAACTCTTGTTGCAAGACATCACTCGGAGTTACGGGACTCAGCATCCATTTACCTTTTGCGAGCAGGTAGGTCTTTCCCTGGACGTAGATGGTCTCGGTACTGCTTGGCTTGCCATCTACGACCCCGGTGGAATAGCTGTGGCTAGGAGCCGTGACAACCTTTGTGATGGCATCAAAGACCGGCTGGCAGGAGTCTGCCGCATGAGCCGATGAAAGAAGCCCAGCCATCATGAGCGACAAAAAAAGAGAACGAGTGAAGAAGCGATTGCCAAACATCGGGAACCTCCTCAGTGAACTATTGGTAGCGATGGGCCGCTTGCCAGCATTTAGAATCCGAAAAACTGTTTTGCTCTCGATCTCGTAGTAGGCCGGCAGCCATGCGCCGACAATTTTCATTTGGCGGCGAAAGTCGCCACAATGCGCGTGACCTGCTCCTCGGAATAGTCCGGTTTCACATTGATTTGCGCGGTACAGTGATATCCGTTCCCGCGCACAGAAGCCTGATAAGTGACCAGCGGTTGGTCTCCCGCCGACCGATGCGATTTCATTGCGTAGAAGACAAGCTTCGGAGTGTTCTCGATCATTCTTTCTGCCACCATCTTTTGTGTTTCCGCGCTGAAGACTCTTACCTTGCCATCCGATCTCACCGTGAAGACAGGCTGGCCCCAGTTTTCTGGCACCGAGATCTGGCAGGAATTTGGTTCTGTCTTTCACTACTTTCCAGCCAGGTTGAGCTGAAAGACTGACTGGCAGGCACAACAGAGTTAAGCCGAAGGTGACGAGACATTTTCTGAAGAACACTTCTTTCTCCTTCCGAATCGCTTGGAGCAGTTTCTCCGATTTTGCTGGGAGATTCTGTCGGGCTTCTTGGTCTACGGTTCAACCTTGTACAGCGTGGCCATGCCCGTCACCATGTGCTCATCGACGTGGCAGTGGTACATCCAGATACCGGGGTTGTCGGGAATCATGTCGGCGGTGATCATCTCCGCCTGCGCGAGGGTGACGACATCCGTGCGGTGTCCTTTGGCGAGGACGACGTTCCCGTGCCAGTGGGGCGTGTGGCCCTGAATGATGCCGCCGATTGACATCATGTACCAGCGCACGTGCTCTCCTTTTTTCATCGTCATCATCGGCCCGTCGCCGTACATGTAACCGTTGATGCTGGAGCGGAAGTTCTGAGAGGTAAAGCCGGTTCCAAAGAACGAGAACACTCCATCGCTGTCCATAGGCTTGCCTTCATACTTGTTCACGCCCTTGGGATCCGTGGTGAAGGTCTGGATGTTATGGTCGAGGTACCAGCTCGCGTTCTCGTCGAAGATCAGGAAAAGACAGATGAACTCACGGTCCACATCCTTGGGGCGGCCGTTGGGGCCGGCCGTGCCTCGCGCGGTAATGATGATAGGCCCGATCAGGCCGCTGGCTACGTCGCGCTGTTCGTTAACGTGAGAGTGATAGAGCCACACGACTGAGCTGCCGTCGGCGGGCCCGGGACCGGCACGTTCGGTGACCTCCCAGTTATAGGTGTGAGTCTCGCCGGGCGGAACAATGCTGTTGGCCTTGTCGGAGGCGGAGGAACCGTCCTGATAGACTGTACCTTCCGAGGCTTTCTCGTAGAACACTCCATGCGGATGCATGCTGTAAGGCCGCGTGGCATGGTTGCGGAAAACCACCCGGATGGTATCTCCGACTTCCGCGCGCAGCACGGGCCCCAGAATTCCGAGATGTTCCCATTCCGGAGCACGAAGCTTGAGTTGGGTGAAGGAGGCATCGGTGTACTCGCGATAAACCGCCTTCCGATACACCTTGCCGATGCTGTGGGGCCCGCCTTGCATGAAGGTGGCGGCGTAGCCGTCGAAATTCATGCCCATCATTTTGTTAACGCCGTCGGGACCGTAGTCCCAGTCCACCTCGTCAGCAGCGATGTAATAGGTACGCGTTTTCCCAGAAGACTGCCCGAAGGCAATGAGTGACAAAAGGACGAACACTGCCGTAAGTTTGAACGAATGAGCCATTCCTTCCCCCTTTACCCCTGCGAGACATGACCGCGTCATAGCCTTACGCCCGCGTGCTCCGCGGCGAATTTACCAACGATCGGCAACCTGAAAAGTTTTTGCTGATAAGCCTGAACCATCAGGAAGATCCAGATTCCAAAGCCGGCGAGAGTGAAAATCAGCATCAATGGCAAAGCGATTAAGCCAAAGACTCCGGCTGTCAAAGGTGTCAGCACGGCCGAGACAATCATCCAGACAATCCAGAAGGCGACCCACGCGACATTAAAGAAAATGGACTGGAAAGCGTGAAAGCGAACGAAGGAGTTCGACTTGTACGGGTCAAGGACCAGAAACACGATCCCCGTTACGAAGCCGGCGAGGTAGGTGAGCGCTCCCACGAGATTCGTATCCATCGTTTTCGATCCCGTCTCCCCCGGGGGAGATATGACTGCGACCCCAGCCGAACTCTCCATGGCAGAAGCAGAACCAGAGACATCCGGCCTGAGTTCTGTCGGCGATCCACAGGACTGACAGAAGCGAGTGTCAGCGGCTAACGCGATACCACAGGATTGGCAAACGCTCATCTCTCCCTCCTCAGGATCAAATTCGGTGCGCAACGACGGGAACTTTGCTTCCGACCGGCGGAATTCGCAAATCAACTGAGCGCAAATTGTGCATTAACTGCTAATTATTTCTGTTCTAATGATTTAGGGAGCCTGATTAACTCGTTTTAGCTTGTTTTCGTGCTAAACTCGACGCTCAAAACCGCGCTTGGGCGTATGAAGGCCTCTCCTACTGACAATTCTCCCGCCCCGGAAGCAAGCTACAGTTTCGGACTTTACGTGCTTGACCCGGGCGATGGCACACTGACGCGCGATTCGGTACGCGTGCGTGTGCAAGAACAGCCTTTCCGGCTATTGCTGCTACTGGTGGAACGCGCCGGACAGATTGTTTCGCGGGAAGAGATTCGAAATCGACTTTGGCCGCAAAATACTTTTGTCGAATTCGACAAAAGCTTGGGAGTGGCGGTACTCAAGGTTCGAGAAGCTCTTGGGGATGATGCTGGCAATCCCAGATTTATCGAGACCATTCCTCGGCGCGGCTACCGGTTCATAGCGCCCGTTAAGGTAGAGGATTCCAGCCTGGCAAGCGTTGAGACCCGGACACCGGCCGTCCCTGATTCGTGGAAATGGAACAAAAGAGCTACGGTTAAGGCACTTCTTGCAGTCCTCGTAACGGTCGTTGTCGGCGTCGGGCTCTGGCTGTACGGGTCGAGGGCAAAGGTCTCTGAGCACGCCGCCATCGTGATCGGTGATTTTGAAAACAACACAGGCGATCCGGTGTTCGATGGCTCTTTGAGGCGCGCCCTCATCATCCACCTGAGACAGTCCCCCTACCTAAATCTTCTTCCAGATGAGAAATTGAGATCCGCCTTGCAGGGCCTTGGGCGTTCACCCGATGACAGCCTCACTCCGGCGTTGGCTAGTCAGGTTTGTCAGCGCTTGAAGGGTGCAGCTTTGATTGTTGGTTCAATCCGAACCACTGGACGGAATTACACCTTGTCCCTGGATGCCGGACGTTGCAGTGACGGAGCGTCGCTGATACATCAAACATTTTCCGCAGACAATAAGGAACAGGTCCTGCCCCGGCTCAGCTCAGAAGTAGACCATCTCCGCAGGAGATTAGGCGAGTCACGCGAATCATTGCAGAAATTCGATGTCCCAATGGAACAGGCAACAACTAGTTCCCTTGAGGCCCTAAAGGCCTATCAGCTCGGACTAGAACTGCGTACTCACTCGAAAAACGTTGAAGCACGTGCCGTGCTAAAAACGGCGATTACATTAGATCCTAATTTTGCCATCGCGTATGCACAGTTGGGATCAGCATACTCGAACTCGGGAGATGCGACTTACGCCAGGCAATACTTTCAGAAGGCTTTTGAGCTCAGGGCTCGTGCGACCGAGCCTGAACGTCTTTATATAACGGGACGTTATTTTGACATCGTGACAGGGGAACGAGAGCATGGGTCAGAGACTTACAAGCTCTGGACTGAACTCTACCCAAACGATTGGCTGCCATACAACGCGATCGCGAACAACGCGGTTCTCTTGGGTCGATATGAGACGGCAGTAGATTCTGCGCGCAAAGCCGTGGAGCTTGGGCCTTCCCAGGACTTTGGTTCGTCCAATCTGATTGCCGCCCTAATTGGGCTAAATCACCTAAATGACGCGAAATCGATTTGCGAACAGCTGCTCGCAAAAGGCCGCGACAATAGCTTTATCCATCTTGATCTTTTCGCAATCGCGTCACTGGAAGGCGATCAAGCAGCGATTGATCATCAGCTCGAATGGGCTGGGAAACATCCCGATGACGTCGGAATGATGTTCGCTCGGGGATCGGCTGCCGCATCAGAAGGAAAGATTGAGGCAGCCACGAGACTCTTCGATCGAACCGCTGAAGTAGACATCAGTAATGGCGACTCGGAAGCAGCTGCCATCGCCCTGGTGGAATCTGCTGAGATGAATTCCGAGATGGGCCGCTCATCGATTGGCAAGCGGGAATCCGAACGCGCCTTGACGCTGGGAAAAAATGAAATGGTTTACGGGTTAGCGGCCATGGTTGCCCTCCGCCAACATGATCTGCAGAGCGCGCAGCTCCTGATGGCAGATATGGATCACGATCACCCTCTCTCCACGTTCAATCTGGGAATTTACTCGCCAATCATCCGCACGTTCGTGGCGATCTCGAAACGAAGCTCACCCTCCGAAGTAAAGAGCCTTATGGAGCCGGCACTTCCGTACGAATCGGGATCGTTAGCAGACATGTTGCCAATCTATGTGCGAGGAGTAGCTTATCTAGCGGTCGATGCACCGGCTCAAGCAGAAGCAGAGTTTCAAAAAATAAGTACACATCATAGCGTCGATGCGACGACGACTTTGTATCCGCTTTCAGTACTGGGGATCGCCCGTTGCTACAGCCTGCAAGGAAGAAAAGCCGAAAGCAGAGAAGCCTATTTGCACCTGTTCCATCTTTGGAAAGACGCGGACAAGGATTTACCAATTCTGCTCACAGCGCGAGCGGAATTTCGTACTCTTGGATCGTAGGCCTCACGATTCTTGGAAAATGCTGCTCATGGCTAAAAGCCGACGCTAGACGCGTTGAATCGGTATGTATTGATCGTCATAGGTTTATGCTGTCTTCTTAATACCTCGTAATGGTAGGCGGAGGGTTTTCGGAGTTGATTTCTCGAATGCCAAAGGCCAAAGGTCAGAGCAAGCGCTCCAAGGCAGTTGCCGGGGGAGATTGCGAAGTCCAAAGAATTCGACCTGATCTCGAACCCTAAAGAATGCGAAACAGGAAGAATGTCCTTTTGCTGCCCAGATCCATCCAAAAATCGCTCCATAGGGGCGCAGGCCAGAGTAACGGCTCGTCAAATACGCAATAATGTCGACCTCTGCTGCTATACCGAGACCGACCAGTACGGCCGCGATGCACGCAGACCAGATAGCGTGGCCCAGGCCGAGAAATGCAATCCCGATCGCGACCGCGGAGAAAAGCAATGCCGCGACACGAGGCGCCAAAAACTGATCCAGCAGGTAACCACAGCTTACGCGCCCCATGAACAGCCCAACGCCGAAGAGCGAACTGGCGAACGCCGCCAGCTGAGCCGAGCTGCCACGGTCGGTCGGGATCGCAGATCTGTCTTTAGGCAAGTTTCGTTTGCACACCAGTGGTGGTTTCCGGTTTGCCGACGATACGCCCACTAACATCAGTTGTGGTCCGAGTGCTTCGCCAACAGCGCGAACACGCCTATTCGTGTACTGGATTTTGCTGGGCCGAGAGGTTGACTTCCTGCGCCAGCCGCTTGAATTCTGGTTGATCTCGTATGCGATCGTAAGCAGGTGACACCATCAGTGATCCCAAGAATGGGTCGCGATCAGCCAAAGCTGTCTCCAGCCAGTGCAAGGCTTCTGCTGTTTTACCTAGACCCAGATAGGTCCAGACAATGGGCAAGGCAGGAACATAGCCTTTCTCACGACCAGCCTCCAACTTCTCGACTATTTCCCGAGCTTCTGCCGTGTGTTCCAGCACTCCGGCAAGATAGCCGAAATAGCCCTCGCCAAGCGGCAAGCCTCCAGCAAGCTTTCTGCCCATGTTTGCCATTTCCCAAGCTTCTTCATTCGAGCCCAACGCCGTCAACGATAAGGCTAGATAAAAATAGGTGTAGGGGGAGTCTGGGGTTAGTTCGATGGCGATACGCCCAGCGCGCATCGCGTCGTCATAGTGGCGCGCATAACAATTAGCCTGCACGAGGCGAAAGTTGGTCATCAGGTCCAGCGGGTCAAGTTCGACCGACTTGGCAGCATGGAAGACCGCTTCCTCGGGCCGACTCAGAAAGCTACAAAGAATGGAATAACACTGGTGTGGGAACGCGTTCCCAGGCTCCAGATTAAGCGCCCGCCGGTGCGCCTTTTCCGAATCCTCCCACCGCCACTGAAGCATTCGCAGCATTCCCAATGTGCTGTGGAGAACTGCTGAATTCTCGTCGAGTGCCAGCCCTTTGGAGAGCAAGCTTTCCGATTCCGGCAGGCCGGTAGCGGGGGGCAGATCTCCGTAAATTGTCCTTACGATAAAAGACATGGCCGCGCTGTAATAGGGTTCGGCCCAATTGGGCTCCAGCCGGATCGCTTCTTGCTGGTATTCGAAGGCGCGCTTGATGTTATCCGGCCGCCGCCTCTTAAGAAGGTAGGCTCCTTTCAAGTACAGCATGTACGCATTTGCGTTGGCGGGGTGCACTTTCGGAAGCTGGGAGGCCAAGCCGATGTGCATGGCTTCAGCTACTGCCGCGCAAACCTCATCCTGGATGGTGAAGACGTCGCCTAAATTGCTGTCGAAGCGTTGGGCCCACATGTTGAAGCCATCTTTCACGCTGACCAGGCTGACGCTTATGCGGATGCGGTCTCCTCTCCTCCATACTGACCCTTCCAGCACAGTTTCAACCCCCAGTTCGTTGCCGATTTGCCTTGCATCGCAATGCTGGCCCTTAAAGCGAAACACGACGCTGCCGGCGGTGACCCGCAGGCCTTCGACGCGAGAGAGCGAACGAATCAATTCGTCCGTCAATCCATCACTGAAATATTCATCCTTGACGTCTCCCGTTTGGTTCACGAAGGGCATCACCGCTACGGCAGGGCGCTTGGGAATGGGGACGACAAAGCGATAGCCGCGTTTGGGGATGGTTTCGATGAAGCTGGGGGAATTGGGCGAGTCGCCCAGAGCGTCGCGCAATCGGCTGACTGCGGAATTTAGCGCGACTTCAAAATCCACAAACGTGTCCGACGACCAGAGCCGTCGACGCAACTCTTCGCGGGTAACAATCTCGCCGGGGTGCTCCATGAGAGCCGCGAGCACCTGAAACGACTGCTCGCGCAGGCTGACGGGCATTCCCCGCTTCAACAGTCGCCGCCCTTCCAGATCGACCTCGAATGTCCCGAAGCGCACGCTCATAATATGACCGTCCGAACATTCTTGCTTTCAGCGATTTGGCTGTCAAGGTTTTGGTCAGGTGGAAGCTATTGTCATGGTTTCGCTTGCAGTTAAAGATACATGACAGATTTGAAAAGGCTTCTGGGGGAGAGATGGCGAACGGCGACGATGTGGTTGCGAGCCCGATGGAGGCAGCGCTGGTCAGGAAGCTCAAGATCAGGCTGCTGCCATTCTTGTTTGTACTTTTTGTCCTTGCCTTCATCGACAGAATCAACCTGGGCTTTGCTGCGCTGACAATGAATCAGGAGCTAGCGATCACTACCCAGCAGTTCGGATTCGCAGCAGGAATTTTCTTCTGGGGCTACTTCCTGTTCGAAATCCCCAGCAACCTCATCCTTCACAAGATCGGCGCGCGTGTCTGGATCGCCCGCATTCTGATCACGTGGGGCGCGATTGCCACGCTAACCGGGTTTGTGCACTCCGTCCATGAGCTCTATGTCGCCCGTTTTGCACTCGGTATCGCCGAGTCAGGATACTTTCCCGGCATCGTTCTGTACCTGGGCTATTGGTTCCGGCAAAGAGAAAAGGCGCAGGCGATTGCGTTGATCTTGATCGGCATACCCGTGGCGAGCATATTGGGTGGCCCGATTTCAGGTTTCATTCTGGATCACGCGCGCTGGTTCGGCCTCAGCAG
>Ga0209168_10003688_pt1 | contig 10416 bp, 8 predicted proteins | sample Coa_R1_FD_187156 | JGI IMG/M metagenome (GOLD analysis project Ga0209168, IMG submission 187156) | Surface soil microbial communities from Centralia Pennsylvania, which are recovering from an underground coalmine fire - Coalmine... | ecosystem: Environmental > Terrestrial > Soil > Unclassified ... | reverse complement strand
GTCTCCTGAGTATCACAGGCCGTAGTTCCCGCCGTGGTCGGCCCGCAGGGCGGGACTCCACTTTGACCTGGGTTGAGGAATGGAATCACGAAATCGTTTGGATTGACGTAAGGAACTTTCACGCCCTTCAGCGGGCCCGATGTGAAGTAGTTGTCCGTTCCACCTTGCGTCGCTTGTTTTGGCGTAATGCCAGGAGCCAGCGGCAGAATCGGATTGGTGATGAAATCATCGGCGCTGAAGAAAATGCTTGCCGCAGATCCGGAAAAGTCGATCACACTGAATGGCTCACCGCTTTCCGCAACGGTTACGCCTTGCACGCCCCAGCCATTGAGTGCCGCATTTACAAACTTCGAGGCCTTCTTGAAGCTTGGAAGCATATAGACGTAATTAACGGTCACCACATGCGTACGATCAAAATCTGACGAAGCGTAGCCTTCCGAGGGTTTAAGAGGATTGTTTCCGTTGTAGAAAAGGCCGGAGCCTAATCCGCTGCCTTCGTCGATCGAGTGAGAATACGTGTAGGCGGCGTTGACCATCAGGCCATGGGACATTTTCTTCGTCGCCTGTACCTGCAATGCGTTATAGGTGGAAACACCCTCCGCTTCCCAGAAATCTGCGTTCGGATTGAATCCGATGTACGGAGTTCGCAGCGCGGTGTTTCCATCTGAGAAAGAGAATTCTCCGATTGTCGTCTGCACTTGCTCGGTAAGCAGAGTATTGAAGTTCGCGTCCTGGGCCTGAAAGCCGTAAGAGTATATCTGTCCGTTGATGGGATGCGAAGGGGTCGCGATGCCCGGCTGATTGAAAGGAATTGGTATGGGCTGATGAATGCCGTGCGCCCCGTTGTAGGCCAAGGTCAGAACGAGGTCAGTCTGCGGCTGCCACTGAAAATCGAGACTCCAGTTTTCGGAATAAGGCAGCTTATTCGCAGGATCGTAGCTGCCGAACAGAAAATCGGAATTGGCAAATCCTGTGGGGGTGCACGTGGGCGTAACCGGCTCGGGGCAGCCGCTGAGCTGGGATTGGTTGTAAATAAGAGACGCCAACCCGGAGAGGTTGTTGGGCGGGGGCGTCAAGGACGCCGTGCCGAACGGGCCAGCCGCCAGGCAACCCGAACCAACGCAAGTTGTATGGACGGGCACGCTGAACGGCTCCTGCGTGGTAACGCTGAACGGACCGCTGATTCCCAAACCGGCGCTCGCAGAAAGTTCCGTAAAGTATTCGCCGCGGTCCGCAAAAATTCCGAAGCCGCCGCGAATCACAAAATTCTTGACTGAGTTGGGGCTCCAGGCGAATCCCAAGCGCGGGGCAAACATCCACTGCCGGCCGGTTAGCGTGGAATCGCTGACATTGGGAAAGCCGAACGATTTATTGCTCCCGGGAACAACTAATCCGATTCCGGGTTCTCCATTCGGCAGACTGCCAAAGGAATCGGTCGCGAGATTGTACTTGTAATCCGAAGCGTAGAAGTTCGTCAGCAAGCCATTTGTCTCGTAAAGCGGTCCATCCCAATCCCAGCGAAGGCCGAGGTTGAGCGTAAGATTTGGTCGAACCTTGATATCGTCCTGCGCAAAAAGGCCCGCGGACTTGGAACGGAAATGGCGATTGGTTTCGCCGTCCAAAAGCAACCCGCTGCTGTGATCCTGTTCCAGCGTGCCTGTCAGAAAATCGGAAAAGGTATTAAAGGTAAACGTGGCCACATTGTTCTCGCGATTTTCGACGTTCAATTGGGCGTAATCGAAGATTCCGCCGAAAGCGAGAGAATGGCGCCCCCGCACCCAGTGATAGACGGAGGATCCTTCGTGCTGGTTCTGAAAGATCCCGGCATTCGCAAAATTCGTCGAAGGTCCGATGCTCATCGTATTGCCGTGGAACGGGTCCACCGTCCCGCCACCCAAAACGGGAGCCCCTGGATCGGCATTCGTAATCTTGATCCCGGGAAAATATGGACTGCCCAGGAGATTGATCCCTATCTGCGATGGAGTTATGGCTTGGCTGGTGGTTGCGTTGGCAACTTCGCGAATGAAACCGTAGCGGTTCTCCCAGGTGGCGTTGGGAGTAAGCACGGTGGTGTTGTCGAGCGAAAAAAGTTGTGCACCGGCGTGCATGGTTTGCGGGAACCCAATCACTCCGCTCACTGCAAATGGAATGGAGGTGGGATCCCGCTGATAGTAATACTTGCCCGCGAGTCGGTCTTTCTCACTAAAGTTGTAATCTATGTTGCCGTTGGCCTGGTCGGCATTGAACTGGCTCGAAGGGCCTTTTACGAACGCGTTAAAGGCCTGGCTTCCGCTCTCAGGATTCGTTGCATTCGGAGTTGGAACAATATACTGCCCGCCGGTTTTTGCCTGCAGGATCGCCAGTGAAACTTTGTCGACTTGACTTGCCGTAATGCACGAGGGCCCATTGCCGCCGGTGCAGTCGTCATCCGCATTGGCCAAGGCCGCAAGCGCCGCCGGGTCCCCTCGCATTGCATCCGTTAGTCCGGGCAGAGTCGGCACGCCATTGAATGCCCCGCTGAGCGCATCGCTGATCCTCTGTCCTTGGTACGAACCAAAGAAGAACATTTTGTTCTTTTTGATCGGTCCCCCGATGGTCGCTCCGTAAACATTGCGGTGCAGAGGCGGTGCTCCCGAAAAAAATGGATTCGCAGTAAGGAAAGTGGGGGCAGCGTCAAACCAGTTGTTCTGGAAATATTCGTATACCTGCCCATGCAGAGAATTAGAACCGGATTTTGTCGTTGTCTCTATGTGAGCTCCGGCGGCCGAACCCATGGAGGCGTCATACATCGAGGTGCTGACATGGACTTCCTGAACCGTTTCAACTGGAGGCGTCGGCATAGCCTCTCCGATCGCATCGAACACGGAGCTGTTGGTTTGCACCTTGCCGCCAATGCCAAAAATTTCTCCGGTATTCAGCGTGAAGCGGCTATCCGCTACGTTGCTGGTAGAGTTTCCGTTGAACAGGTTGTTCGCATTCACGCCATTGAACGTGAACAGATTGCTGGTATCCCGCTGCCCGTTGGCTACGATGCCCTGATTACCCAGCCCTTCGTTCGATCCCGATCCGGAAAGAAAATCCGCGCTGACTCCGGGGGCAAGAATCGCAAGTTGAGTAAAACTTCCGGTACCTAGCGGCACCGACTCGATCTGGTCAACGCCTAGCGTGTAGCCGTTCGTTGTATCGGTCTGGTTCAGAAGAGGCGTGCCTTCGACCGTCACGGTTTGCGAAACCGCTCCGGGTCTCAATTTGCCATTCAGGGTGGTCGTGCGGTTGCCCTGCACGATTATGCCCGGATACGACGCTGTGTCGAAGCCATCCTTCGTGAAAGTCACGGCGTACGTGCCGATGGGCAGATCAGCGATGCTGAAGGAACCGTCTCCCTTGCTGGTGGCTGTGACTTGCAGATTCGTCGCCACGGATCGGGCTTTGATAGCCACGCCCTGGATTACGGCCCCGCTGCTATCGGTTACAGTTCCGTTAACGGAGCCGAGCGTCTGTTGCGCGCGGCCATAGGGCGCGGTCAGCGCGAATGCGAGAATCAAAATAAAGTAGGGAGAAAACATCCTCCGCGGGAACAGGTCGAGCGAATGACGTTGAGTCACGGTGAGCTCCTCGCTTGCAATGGACTGTCCTTATAACAAAGCGAGTTGCGGTTGTTCAAGATAGGTACATTAAAAATGAGTGAAAAAATCGGCAAGCGTTTTTTTCAATCCGCCGATGCAGATTTTCGCTAGAATGAATGGTTTTTTGGCAGGGATTAAGGCCTGCCTTAAAGCGAGAGAGCGGCGCGGATGTTGCTCACGATTTCTACTGGGGATGGACTGGCGTCAATCACTAATGCGCGCTCCGGTTCTTCCAAAGTTGCAAGCTGGCTGGCCAGCATTTGCTCGGTCATGAAATGGCCGCGACGGCGATGGAGCCGCTCATGTAGCACCGCCGGTGACACTTTCAGATAGACAAACCGGACTTCCGCCCCAACTCGCAGTAAGTCGCGATAGCGTTGCCTCAGTGCGGAGCAGGCTAGCACCAGGCTCTTTCCTGCTTCTATTGCGTCCGCGATCATCTGCCGAAGAGCCGCAAGCCAGGGTTCGCGGTCGGCGTCAGTGAGCGGAGTTCCGTTGCGCATCTTCTCTACACTCGCAGCGGAGTGGTAATCGTCGGCGTCAGCGAAATCCCATCCGAGTTCTGCCGCCAGCAGTTCGCCCACCGTGGTCTTCCCTGCCCCGGAAACGCCCATTAGGATGATGATCAGATGGCCGCCACTTTCTTCCTACCTGCTGCGGACGCCTTCGCCGGTCAGGTCGTCTTAAGTTTCCCGCCCTGTTTTTTCACGGATTTCGAACCGCGCAGAGTTTGCCGATTTGCGACTTGATGGTCGAGCCACAGGATTGACGCGATCGTCTTTGCGTCGCAGATCGTGCCGTTCAGAACCATGCGCACAGCCATGGGCAGGGGGACGAATCTTTTCGTAATGATTTCATCATCCTCCGGCTGAGCTTTTCCCGCGCGGAGCCCCGTCGCAAGGAATACCGACATGGTTTCGGCAACGAATCCAGGACTGGCATAAAAATGGAAAATGCGCCGCCAATGCGCGGCAGTGAAGCCAGTTTCTTCCAACAGTTCGCGCTTGGCGGCGGGAAGCGGCTCTTCGCCGGGATCAATGCGGCCCGCAGGAATCTCCCAAAGGTAGCTGTTGGCCGCGTGACGGTATTGGCGCTCCAGCAGCACGCGCGGAATGCGGGATTCATCGACGGCAAGAACAACCACCGAGCCGCTGTGATGAACGATGTCGCGGCGGGCTCGAACGCCACCCGGTTCCTGCACCTGATCGCTAGTCACCCAAAATACCGGACCGCGGTAGACAAGTCGCGAAGAGAGAATTCGAGCTCTGCCTGATTTGCTGGTGGACTTGCGTTGGATTTTGCCGAGTCGAGATTTGGGCATAGCAACAATATAAAACACGCGATCTCAAGATCTTTTTGCGGTCAGCCGGAGGGAGAAACACCCGGCCCGGCGAAATTGCGATCTGCTATGCTCCCGGAGATGCGTACGCGAGTGTTGCCCAAGCGGTCGAAGCGACCGCGAATCGCGATTGTGGGCGCTGGAAATCTGGCCAGCGCCCTGGCCACGTCCTTGCACACGGCCGGCTACACGCTCGACCAGATCGTAGCTCGCGCAACGGGAGCATCGTTGCGGCGTGCGAGACGCTTGGCAGAACAGGTCGGCGCAATCGGGGTAACTGCCCAGAAAGTTCAGATTTCAGCAGATATCGTCTGGTTCTGTGTTCCGGATGGGGTGATACGCGCGGCGGCCACATCAATGGAGCATTCGACTCAGTGGAACCACAAAATCGCTATCCATTCGAGCGGAGCCCTCACCAGTGATGAACTTTCTTCCTTGAAAAAGCGGGGAGCCACGGTGGCGTCGGTACATCCGCTCATGACTTTCGTTCGCGGCTCGCAACCTTCCCTAACAGGCGTGCCATTCGCGATCGAGGGAGATGCGGTCGCGGTTCAGGAGGCGCGCCGAATCGTGAAGAGTCTGGGCGGCGAGGCTTATTCCATTCGTCCCGAAGATAAGGCGGCTTACCACGCCTGGGGAACCTTCGCATCGCCTCTATTCACTGCACTTCTGGCGACTTGTGAGCGAGTGGCTGCTGGCGCTGGGGTGAAGCGAGATGCGGCAAAGAAGAAAATGCTGCCGATCCTCAAACAGACGCTCGCCAACTATGAAACATTCGGTGCCGATGGGACATTCAGCGGGCCGATCGTGCGGGGCGACGTCGAAACCGTAAAGCGGCATGTCGCCATTTTGCATAAGGTGCCGATTGCGCGGGCCGTTTACGTTGCGCTGGCTCAAGCGGCGGTGGCTTATTTGCCTTCAAAGAATAAAGATTCGCTGAAGCAGATTCTCAAAATTCGTTCGCTCTAACGGGTTTTAATCTGAGCGCAGTATTCCGCATGATGATTGCAAGGGACTCCAGCCTAAACAGTGGTGCACGCCTGCGGCGGAGAACCAACAGTGCGCTGATGTTGGCTTTGCTTCTCGCTCTTGGCGCCAGCTACTACTACTTCGACTTGCTTCTGCCCCAGGCCCGGGCGCGGAACGCGGAAATCGGCATGGCGGGTGGCTATGCGTACGGGGGAGATTTTTATCCGATCTGGCTGACCGCAAGGGAACTGCTGCGCCACGGTAGAGATCCCTATACGCAACAGATGACCGAGGAAATTCAGATCGGGCTTTTTGGCCGGACCATGGATTCGCGTCGCAAAAGTGATCCACCTGCTAATTTCCGCGCATTCGTTTACCCGCTTTACACCGATCTGCTGGCTGCGCCTCTGGTTCTTCTGGGGTTCGATGGCGCTCGATTAGTGTTGGGGTTGCTGTTGCCGTTCCTTACGGCTGGCAGCCTGCTTCTCTGGCTCAACGCTTTTGATCTGCCGGTTCGGCGCAGCACACTCGCGATCATTATTGTTTTAGCTCTGGTCAGTTATCCCGTTTTGGAGGGCCTATACGCCCAGCAGGTAGGTCTGTTTGTGGGGGTCGCTCTGGCGGCGGCGCTGGCGGCTTTGGCTCGTGGACGGAACCTATTCGCGGGGATGCTGCTCGCCGTTGCTTGCGTGAAGCCGCAACTCGTTTGGCTGCTGGCGCTCTGGCTTTTGCTGTGGGCTCTCAGCGGCTGGAAGAGTCGAAAAGCCTTCGCGCTCAGCTTTATGTTCACACTGGCGGCGCTGTTTCTGGCGAGTCAAATTATCTTGCCGGGGTGGTTCGTAGCGTGGTGTCGCTCGATTACTGAATACCCAACCTACACATTGCCGCCGCTCACACAATTGGTGCTGGGCAGGTTCATGGGAGATGCAGCAGGGCTTGCCATGCTCGCCCTGGCGGGCGCGATTGGCTGGAGCGCCCGGCGCCAAGAGCCGGCGTCTCCTGAGTTTTCTTTAGCGGTGAGTTTTGTTTTAGCGGTGACTATTATTCTGTCGCCGACCGGCGGCGCAGTCTACGACCAAGTTATTTTGATTCCAGCGATTTTTTGGCTGGGCGCGCGGCGTACCGCGATCCTTGAGGCCAGCCTTCCGGTCCGCGTCGAGTGGTTTGCAGCTGTGATCGTAATATCCTGGCAGTGGTTTGCGGCAGGTGCAGTAGCGCTCGCCTCTGTATTTTTTCCGGTATGGGCGAGACGCCCAGCGGTTCTCGTGTTTCCGACTCGCATGGCCGCACCCTTACCCTTCGTAATTCTGGCGCTGTTATCTTTCTTTGTTGTGAGGCTTGTGCGGGGAAAAGCGATGGCCGTGCCGCTTCCCGAGCAAATCTAGAAGCCGGAGAAGTAGTCTTACGGTTGAGCCTAGCGCGGAGTAAGCAAGTGCCCGAGCTTTTCTTTTTTTGTCTTCAAGTACTCCTTCGCGTACGGGCTTGGAGCAACCTCGCAGGGCACACGCTCCACTACCTTGACTCCAGCGTTTTCGAGCGCTTCTACTTTCTCTGGGTTATTCGAGAGCAATCGCACTCTTTTCACGCCCAAGGCTTTCAACATCTCGGCGGGAAGCGCAAAGTCGCGGTGATCCGCTTTGAACCCGAGGCGCTCGTTGGCCTCTACAGTATCCAGACCGGTGTCCTGCAACTCGTAGGCCTGCAACTTTGCCATCAAGCCGATGCCGCGCCCCTCCTGCTGCTCATAAATCAAGATGCCGGCGCCGAGGTCGCGAATCATCGATAGTGCCATTTCCAGTTGCTGCCTGCAGTCGCAACGCAGTGAGTGAAAAACATCCCCCGTTAAACATTGTGAATGCACCCGCACGAGCGGAGGCGCTGAGTGAATATCGCCCATCACCAGGGCTACGGCCTCCTCTACGCGGTCCTCTTTTTTATCATTCTCGCCTTTATCATTCTCGCCTGGGCCGAATTCGGCCCGGAAGCCGTGAATCCGGAAAGTTCCCCAGCGGGTGGGAAAATTCGCGGAGGCCATCTGACAAACTGTGGGGTTGCTCACCTTTCGATTATAGCTGCCGCTACGCCCAAGACCTTGAGGGGATCGCCACGAGCGAATTATGTTCAACAAAAGTCACAGGCTCCACGGAAACCGCTACCCCCTGCGTCTGAAGTGGAAGATTGCATCCTGCTTGGAAACAATGGCCATACCATTCCGTGTGGCTGGCTGGAAATGCCATTTATCCAGTGCTGCGAGAAATTTCTCGTCAAGCTCTTCTCCCATACTGCGGAGAACTGTTTTCCGAACAATCTCGCCACGTTCATCAATCGTAATCTCAACGACTACGTTACCCTCAGCAGGCGGCAGTTCCCAGGGGTAAACGACGGGATCGACGGTTGTAACCGGAAGCGCCGGACGAATTTCGTCGCCGAAGATAGGACTTCCGGGAGTATTTCCATAAGGAAGTCCCGCGGGCGCGCCGTGACCAAGATCCGAGAGAGTTGCGGTTTGCGACTTGTCTTCCGCCGCAGGAGGAGCGAACTGAGCAGGCAGGGGATTCTGTTTCGCGTGCTCGCGATTTTCCTTCCATGTCAATTTCTCATGCCCGAAACGTTGATGGCGATAAACTTCAGTGGCGCGCGCCGGCGAACTAGCGCTGCTATCGTCTGCAAGCGGGGAAGGAAAATAAAGTTGGGCCAGCACGCGTCCATTGTGTCCAGGGGCAACTGAACTGGCGTTGAGCAGGGGAGGCTCGGGCGCATGCAAAAGCCAGGCGAACAATGCCCCGTGAAGGATCAACGAGCCCGCCATGATGGCTCGTCTCGTCGTTGGCGCTTCCGCTTTCAATGGGGCGAACATATCGATAAAACCCCCAAAGCGCTGCTTCACAGCGTTGATCATCAGGTTAGACGAAACACCGGGCGATTCGTCAAGGGCCGTTGGTGTGAAGAACGAACACTGTTAGAATAGCCAGAAATCAACCCGTTTTAGCGAGGGGCTATAGCTCAGCTGGGAGAGCGCATCGTTCGCAACGATGAGGTCGTCGGTTCGATCCCGACTAGCTCCACCATATTTTCAAGCACTTGCGGATGGATGGTTCATACGGCACCGGCTTTTGTGTCGTGGTTTGTGTCGTAACTGCCCGCTTCGCTCCTCAAATTGCCCTTCCCTCGACCTCGAATCGGCAAAAGCAAAAGAATGTCCCGCAACAGAAACCATGCTGGACCTGAGTAACTTGCCCTTCGCCGGTCCTTCCGTAATCTTTTGGCCTTCGCTCCCGGGCACCATACTCGTCTTGGCACACATGACTCTCCCCCACTCGCAGACGAATTGGCGCAGCCCTCGCGTGCAGCCGTCGGATATCATGCCTGCCGTCCTTCGACTGCCCGACGGGCGCCGTCACCGCGGCAAATTGGAAACCCTTTCTCTTACCGGTGGCCTACTGAGCATGTCGGACATGCTGGATCGGGGTTCCCAAATAAAATTGATGTTCTTGACTCAGACTGGGCCAGTACTCGGTGCCGCGGAGATGTTGACTCCGGTTTCCACGACCCAGCAGCCGTTCCGGTTCGTTGCTCTCTCGGAAGGCGACCAGTATAGGCTGCGAACCGTGATTCAGTCGTCGTTGAACCTGGACGAACAGGTATGGATAGAGAAATACAGAGCGGCAGTCGCTCATCGGAATCCGTCATCACGAGGCGTCTTCCGAGTCGTCGTTGAATCTCTTACACTTCTTACACTCTTGGGAAGCGCCGTCTATCTATACAACGTTCATCTGCTGAAGTGATGGCCAATTCTCGCAACCACTAGCCTCCGGGCTCGAGACTCCTCAATACCCGTCCAGTGCATCACTGCCGATCCTATACAATTAGTTCCGCTGTTTAATCCAGGGGGCAACAATGGCGAATCTCAATAATGCTCTTCAAGAACTTCGTGCGGAACTCAGCCGGGCGCAGTTGCATGTAGAGAAGCTGGGACAGGCAATTTCAGTGATCGAATCTTTGAACGGACCGGGAACATCCGGCAATGCAATGGGAAAAAAGCGAATAATCTCTGCGGCTTCGCGGAGAAAAATGGCATTGGCTCAGAGGGCGCGATGGGCAAGGGCCGGAAAGGAAATAAAGCCAGTGCTGGTTGCAAAGACGAGTTCGACCCCGAAGCGTACACTGTCGGCGTCAGCCCGGAAGAAGATCGCAATCGCCCAGAAAGCGAGATGGGCGAAGATTCGCGCGGAGCAAAAGAGGGCAGCTTAAAACTACGCCCGCACTCCGCTCACTTTGGCGGGATCTCCTAATTTTTGCAGGCGGCGAGGAATTGCACGGAGTCGTATCTTGGGACATTCACGACGAAGCGGTCGTACAGTCACCTGGTTTTCGACTCCGTCCTCATCCCCAACCGCACGCTTTAGCCCCAAAGGCATCTTTAATATGTTGCTCAAGACCGTATAATTTTCCCATGGCGAACTTGCAGACCGTCGAGCGGAC
>Ga0209168_10003686_pt1 | contig 10421 bp, 7 predicted proteins | sample Coa_R1_FD_187156 | JGI IMG/M metagenome (GOLD analysis project Ga0209168, IMG submission 187156) | Surface soil microbial communities from Centralia Pennsylvania, which are recovering from an underground coalmine fire - Coalmine... | ecosystem: Environmental > Terrestrial > Soil > Unclassified ... | reverse complement strand
TCCAATGCTGGTCAGGTCGAGCGTGTCCCCGCCCGTCGCGTAATTCCCCGATGCCGCAATCGTCCCGGCCACGTGAATGCGCCTGCCGTCGTCCCACGAATCCACCAACGTAAATGCGAGTGCCATAAATTTCCTCCTGGAATTTTCAAGTGCCAATCTGTTTTGTCATCAGCGAGATATTTCCGGAACGTTGGAAATGCGTTAGACTAGCTTCACCATCCAGCCCCTGAACCGCCTGCGGCACGCCCGCAAGGAGGTCTCACATGAGAGCGTATGTTCTGGTAACTGCAGGCCCCGGCAAAGCCCGCGACATTGCAAGGAAAATCTCAGCCTTACCCGGCGTTAAAATGGCCAATGCCTGTTGGGGCGATCCTGACGTCTACGTCGTGGTCGAGGTCGCCAACTCCGAGGATCTGAATTCCCTAGTCATCAGCAAGATTCAGGCAATCGACGGCGTTGGCCGCACCAGCACCCACATCGCCCTCGACTGAATCTCGTTGATTTTGGCTTCGATGCAACCCCTTTGCCTTCAGGGTCATCGCATGTCCCGTGGTGTGTTGCAGGCCCGACAAGCAATTCAAACTTTCTGCTTCCGTGTTATGATTTAGGGCTTTGTATCACGTTCGCTCTTGTTCTGCATTCTTAGGGGGGAATTTGCGTCGTGTCCTAACCGTGCTCGCGCTTTTTGCGGCGCTTCTGTGGATCTTTACTAACGCACCCGCGCCTGCCCATGCGCAACACGCCGCCACGGCGGGGCATTCTGGCCCTACGCAGCCCGTCGTAATTGCCTCAGGCCAGCAATATGCCGGAGTCCGTGGCTTGGCCATTGACGCCGCCGGAAGCCTCTATATTTCCCTCGTAACGAATCCCGCGCCCGCGAATTGCGTCTCGCATCCCAGCGGCATCCAATCCAACGGTTCCCCGCGCTCAGCCCCGAACGTCAAAATCACTGTCACTGTTTTCTCGGACTGTGCCTCGACTCCCACGGAAGATCCCTCGGGAATCGCCGTAACCCCTGAAGGTCGCGTTTTCCTCGCCAACCAATTGCAAAATCGCATCCGATTGCTCGATATGACCTCAGGAAAAGTTGCCGTCGTGCCCGCTGCGGCTGGAAACAACGTCGCGCATTCCGGCACCAGTAACCTGGATCTTTTCCAGCCCGCCGGTCTTGCCGTTGATGAAAGCCGGAATCTTTACGTCGCGGATCGCGGCAACCATCGTGTCCTCGCCCTCACGCCGGGCGCTGCCAGCTTCACTTTCGTCGCGCATGTTCTCGATGTTGCGGCCATTGCTGCCGACACCGCGCGCGACCGCCTCTACGTCGCTTCGCCGGCATCGAATCGCGTCTTCGCCGTTGATCTTGCCTCGGGCCACGCAATTCCCTTCGCCGGCACGGGAGCTGCTGCCGACCCAGCCGCCGCGCAATTCGCAGTTCCCGTTTCTGCCATCAACGCCGCCATCACCTCGCCGCAAGGCCTCGCCATCGACGGCGCGGGAAATATCTTCATTGCCGATACCGGTGCGAACGCAATTTTGCGCGTTGATGCGAAATCGAAAATGCTGGCGCGCGTCTCGCTCGCGTCCGATCTGAGTTCCCCTGCCGCGCTCGCCATGGACCATCTCGGGAACTTATTCGTGGCCGATCGCGGCAACCAACGCGTCGTCGAATTTCCCGGAGTCGGCGCGCCTGCGCCCGTTGCCGCCGTCACGATTTCCCCTTCGCAATTTGATTTCGGCGACGAGCCCACGGGCGGCACAACTCCGGCTCAGCCTTTCACGCTCACGAATAACTCGACTAGCGCGCTTGCGCTTTCCACCACGGACGTCACCTTCACTGGCACGAATCCTAACGATTTCACCCAAACCAACAATTGCGTTCCGCAAGTGATCGCCGGAGGCTCCTGCCAGATCAATGTCACATTCGCTCCGCAGGGCAAGGGCGCCCGCCAGGCTGTTCTTCAAGTAGCCGACGCCGACCCTTCAAGCCCGCAGACAGCGCAACTCTCCGGCACCGGAGACGATTTCCAAATCACCGTCGCCGCCAGCGGCTCCACAACTCAAAACGTCATTCCTGGCAATTCGGCAACCTTCAATTTGCAGATCACTCCAGACGCAACATTCAGCGGCACGGTCACGCCCGTCTGCCCATTGCAATTGCCGAACAACACGCTCACGTGCGCGATCAAGCCGACGACCGTCAACGTCACAGCTGGACAGTCGGCTCCTTTCACTGTCACGATCGGCACCGGTGGCCCCAATGCCACGGCGACTAGCTTCGCTGCCCCTCTACTACGGAATTTTCCGCGCGGCCCGATGCGCCCGCTGTTTTTCGTCGCCCTTGCCGTGATGCTTTCAATCTTGCTTTCCAGTATCCTGCGCGAAAAATCGCGCCGCCCTAGAGAATTCGCCAATGTGTTCTCGTGGCATTTGCCGAGCAAACGCCTTCGCGTCGCCTTTTTTGCTTTCACGCTCTGCGTTCTTTTAGCGGGTGCTGGTTGCGGCTCCTCCGCGCCCGCCAACCCCAATGAAACGCCTCCCGGCATCTTTACGATCGACATCTCGGCGACCGCGCAAAACGCCTCGCGCGCCATCACTCTCACCGTCAATGTCGATTGAGTAGCCCAGGCCCTAGCCTGTGTGCCTCTGCCAAAAACCGCCCTCGCTTGCCTTTTACAAATAAATCACGCTTCGCCGGTACCCATAAGGCTTGCGTCTCCGCCCTTTAAATTGTTCCGGCCGCACATATCTCTCAATCAGTTTGTCAATCGCCGCCTGCGCCGCCAGCAACATATCCTCGGCCAGGGCCCGCGCCCCTCGCGAACGCGCCGCCATCGCCGCCACGAAGTACGCCAGAGGATCCACCGCTGCACGTATCTGCACCGGATCTGTGCCGAGCACCAGCGCTGGAAGTTGCTTTTCGTATCGAATCCGAACCGTGATTTCCTGCGTCGCCCCCACCAGTTGAATCGTATCCTCGCGCCATTCCCACATCCGCAAATAGCTTCCCGGCTGAAAATTCGGCAGTCCCCCGGTGATTTTCTCCATAGGCACAAAAATATCGCTCGACCCGCTCGCCTGTTCCCACAGTTGGTGCGGTACCAGCAGATCGGTCGGGAGCTGCGGCGTGCTCACGTCGCTGATTTCCGTGCTCGTCACACCGTTCGTCAACGACAGATCAACGTCCTGCTGACTCACCAGCACTGACACACCCGATTCAGCAAGCTGTCGCTGCAGCTCACGATATCCCGAATTCAAAAACGGCATCAGCACCGCATCCGAGAAAACAGCCCCCGCTGCATCGTTTGCAAGCGAGCGCGCAAGATTCAGCGCGTCTTCCGCTTGATCGTACGCCGTCGTCGAAACTACAGGCATGGATGTGCCTCCAAGGAAATCCAGAATTGTGAGTAACTGCTCAGCCCGCGCGGTTTTCGTTCCTGGTTTACTGTGGCACACGCCTGCCTGCCGCAGGCAGGCTTCAGCCTGTGTGCTTCTCAGCTACTGATTCGTCACTCCACCCGACGTCGCAAACGCACTCGTTCCATCAAACACGAAACTCTGCGCGCTGCACTTCCCTGCCGTCGTTCCAATGGTCATACCTCCACGCACGCCGCCCGGCCAGTTGAACGTGAACGGCCCTCCCGAAGACGGCTGGCACACGATGAAGTGTAGCCACTGTCCCGCCTGCGCGTTGATCAGGTTCGTCGTGCTCACGTTGGCATTCAGCGTCACTTCAAACGTATTTCCCAGTCCCGCATCGAACGCCATTGTCCCGCCCGATTCGGTCACCGCCACGAACCCCGCGGCCATCCCGTAGTTGTCCACCACGCCCGCATAGGATTGCCCGCCAAACGGCGTCAACTTCAACGTCGTTTCGCCCAGGTGCGCGTTGAAATTCCAGCTCAACGCCGACGCGCTCGCATTTTCCGTCCATACGGTTGACCCACTGTTTCGATAAGTCAGCCCGCTCGCCCCGGATGCTGAGTCAACAATCGGCGCGAAAAATGTCGGCGAAGCCAGCGGCGGAGCTACAAGCTGGTCGCTCACGTTCTTTGAAAGCGTCACGTCCCCACTATTCGCATGATTCCGCCACGCAATCGTGTCGCTGTCTCCCAACCGGAAAATCCCGCTTTGCGCCGGATTGGCCGAAAGTGTTTCAAACGCGCTGCTTTCCACGCTCTCGCCGCGCAAGCCGCACACGTTCCCGGTCGCGCAGCTTGAGTCGTACGTCTTCAGCGTATTCCGGTACGCCGCCACCTCGTTGGCGCTGATCGTTCCCGCGGGGATGTAATTCATCACTGGCGCGTATGCTTGAATCGTGTATGTCAAATCGAACGGCGCGTAAAACGTAAACGTCGCCGGGCTTGTCGCCGCGCCAACAACTTTGTAAATGCACGAGTCCCAACTCCACTCGCCGTCGCCCATCACAGCGTCCCCGCTGCATCCGCCGCTGAGTGCATTGCCTGTGCCTCCGACTGTAACCTGCAGCCCCGTTGTCGGACTTCCGGAGTACCCATTCGCCGTCGCCGAACGCACCCACGCGCCGGCCACGATGTAGTCTCCGACCGCGATCGCGTGATTTTGTTGGTAGAAATCGAGAGTCTCAACCGTTGAATTGCTCGTGTTGGAAGCTTGCGCGGCGTTCATCGTCCCATCGGGCGCCAGAATCCCACTCTGCGTGAACGTAGTCGTTCCCGCGAATCCCGACGCGAGCCAGCCGGTCGGGCTTGTCGCCGCAAGATTCGGGAATCTCACCGGCGCAAGCCCGAAGTTTCTTTGCACGTCGTCCCGTTTCCCCACTAGCCATCCATTCACTGTCCCCACTTGACCGTATTGCGCGGGTGATACCGTTTGATTGCCAAGATTATTTACATACTGCGTGTCGGTGTGCACCGGTCCGATGATGTTTATTCCGTTTCCTTGGATATGGTTCGCCAGAACGTTAAGCCCCGGCACATCTACTTCAACGCCCGGTGTCGCCACTGTCGCGTCCGCCACTTCCACACTGTCAATCGTGGCGTTCACGTTGTTGTCCCCGGGACTTCCCGCTGACGCAAACCACACCGCGGGCTCTCCTCCCGCTTGGGATTCACTCGTGAAATCCCGCACATTCACTTCCGCGACGTTTGTTCCCGCGTAAACTTTAATGCCTCCATTGTTCGATTCGAAGTCGTAAATATCCACCAGTCCCACGCCTGCATTCGTGCGTCCGTCAATCAAAACAGCGGGTGTCAAATCCCCCAACGGAGGATTCACGTTATCTGTTCCGTTGCCTCCGCAATCAATCATCCGCACCCAGAACGAAGCGCCCGTAATGTCCCATGTCGGCCCGTCTCCTGCAGCGGAGTTCACGTTCGCCGTCACATTATAAAAAAACGGCGGCGAAGTGTTGCACGTTCCGGTCCGCGAATTGTTCGAGCATTCTCCAATCACCACGCCGCGCCCAGGGTATTGGATCGCCATATTCGCAAAATAAATCGGCGCATTCGTCCCGGAAAGCCATATCCCCGGATGATTTCGATCCGCGCTACTACCGGCGACAATCAGCGCGCGCGGCATCTGGCCACTCGGACCGTGCGCACTCGCCCCAATTCCAATAATCGCAATCGCATCCTGGCCGTTTGACACTTTCATCCAGCACGGTGGCGGCGAGGAATAATTCGGATCAATCGGGCCCATCAGCTCGATCCCGCAACCGGCCGTCGCGCTCGCTGCGCTCCCGTCAAAGTAATAAATGGTTCCATTTCCCGCCGTGTTCGTCGCACAGTTCCCCGCTGGCAGCGAGCACAGCGCATGGTCGATCGTCGCCATGGCCGTGCCCTTGCTTTTCCCGTCGTTCGAATCCGATCCGCTCGGTGACACCCAAAGCTCCGCATCCCCGGTGAACGGTTTCAACGCCGCGTTGCTCGCCGGGGAAAAGTTCGCAGCTAACGATCCTGCCGTCAGTGTTCCCGTCACATTCGCGTTTCCACCCACGTTCAAGTTTCCGCCCAGGCTCAGCGTCAACGCGCTAATCGCGTTCGTCGCCGTCAGCGATCCCACCTGCGCATTCGCCGGATTCATCGGCAGAATCACGTCCGGAGTCGTGTACGTATGAATTCCCGCCCCGTAGACCTGCACCGTGTACATTCCTGGCGCCGCATAGAAGTGAAAATTCCCCAAGCCGTCGGATGTGAGCGGATTCGGTGCGGGAACTGTCAGCGTCGCATCCGTGAAAAGATTCGCAAGTGGCGTGCACGGTGCCACCGTTACATTCGCCGGCTGCGTGCAAACCACAATCGTCGCTCCCGCCACCGGCTTCCCCTGTTCCCCCAGCGCCATTCCATCGTGCCGCGACCCTTGCGCCCGCGCCCCTCCCGCGCACATCAGGCTGAGGACGCCAACCAATACACCCGCCGCGGCTGTCTTCGCCGCGCTTTGGCCGTATTCCCGCCAAGTTTGGCGCGCGAGGCGCAGCGCGATACGCCGTCTCGCTCTGCGCGGCTCGAATCCGAACTTCGCAGTGACGTCTTTGAAGATCTCCGCCCGTGCCTGTGCGCGTAGTTGTTGTCGTTCTGTTTTCATGTTTTCCTCGAACAAAGGGAAGAAACGCCGCGAGGTCGTTTACTGAGCGTTTTTAAGAGTCTGTCCCAGTTTCGCCAACTCTGAACCGTAGGTCGGCAATTCCATGCACAGCGACCACGAGTTTTGCGGCGTAGCGTTGAAGGTTATGATGTCTCGATAATCCCGTTCTTCTTCGGCGCTTAGGTTTACGGGGCCAAGCCTAAACGTAACGCTTTCATGCAGCTTCTCTAGGCTTGGTTTAATGCCGTCATAGAATTCGTCTCGAAACTTCGCTTGGACGTATTCTGGACCCGGAGTGTCTAAGGTCGGTCGGATGCCTTGCCTCTGCCGCTGGATGGCTTGGGTAACGTCGGCTTGACACCTATTTGCCATCCTTTCAATTCTCGCCGCTTCGTCTATCGTCCATTGCCCAACAGTTTGATTGGACTGCCCGACGTAAGGATCCGGAGAAATTATGGCCGAACTTGGTCTTGCGGGCGTAGGTCTCGCGGGTCTACGCTTCTCCGGCTTCGGTGACGGAGCCTCTTGAGGTTGGGAACTCTGTCCCGGCGTTGAAGAACCGTTTGAAGTAACCAATTTCGCCACTCTGTTCGCAATAAGATCGGAAATCGAAATGTCGTTTTTGCGCAACTCGCGGCAACGTCACGCAACGTCAACGTCACGCAACGTCGAGACGTTGGGGATTTTTCCTTCTGTACTTGTAGCTCACGTCCCGTTGCGGGGTGTCGTTCCCGCAACTGACGTGAGGCCTTCCTGTTTTCCGTTCGCATCCAGGAAAATTCTTGGGTGGGTCCCGATAAAACGCATCGGGACCCACCTTAGTTGCACCCGTTTGTCTTAGTACCCAGTCGGTATTGCGAGTGAATCGATGTACGCCCCACTTCGTGGCGACTCGTTCCACACCTGAAATCCCGTCACGAAGTAAAAGATGTACGCCGCTGCAAGTCCTCCGCTCGCCCCATAAATCGGGAACACGGTTTGCCCGCCCACGTCGTAAAAATCGATTTCCTGCATCACCGCGCGTCCCCAATGCGACAAATCGAGAAAATCAATCCGCGCCTGATTCGCGTTAATCGACGACTTGATCGGCACTCCCGCCATCGTCAGCTCGCCCGTGAAGAGCAGGTCGAGATCGCTCGCGCGTCCGCCTGCTCCTTCCTTGATGATCTGCGAGATCGAAATGCCAAGCTGCTCCCACGCGTTTTCCTGCTCCAGCGCGGTGTAGGCCACCAGTTTCCCAACCTGATTCGTACCCAACGCCTTCCGCACTTTGTTGATCGCCAGTCGCACAACACCCGGCGTGACCGCGGCGTTATTTCCCGCAACGTGCGGCGTCGCCAGCTCCACTGGATACGTCGCGCGGTTCAAGTTCAGCCACGTGCCGGTGGTCGCGTTCGTCTGGTGATACGGCACGCCGAAGAGCGAAACCGGCTGCGCGCCGGCGAGTCCGTCGTGAACTACGGCGTCACCCGCCACCACTCCTGCCGGAATTGCGTCGATCTGGATGAATTTGTTGAACGGATCCACCTGCACCACGTTCGACGTCACGCTTCCCGCGATGTTTCGGTTCGTCGTCAGCGTCGTGTCGTAAAACTGGATCGTCTGGTTGTAGTAAAACAGTGCCGCGCCCGGCGGCGTGGTCAAATTGATCTGCGCCGCAACGCCCGCAGGCAGGCCGGTCGTCACGATCGAGCCCACCGTTCCCAGCACGCCGTTGCCGTTCGTCTGCATCAACTTGTCGAGAAACGCGCGAAACTGCCCCATCGCATTTTTCACTTCGCGTTTGGCCGCGTTTTCGATCGCCTTCTCGGGCGCATTCGTCGAGTATTCGACCAGCTTCGTGATTTCCACCGCGTGACGGAAAAAGATTGGACTCACTTGCGCCACGTCGTACGTCGTTCCCGAGCCGCGCCCCAGGTCTCCGCCGTCAAGATTCGCGAGCCCCGCCTTGCCTCCCGGGCGAATCTGAAGCGGCAGCCGCATGTTGCGGCTCGATACGCGTTCCACGTCACCGCGCTGCTGGATCATCGTCAATAAAATGTCGTCCCGCTCGTACAACAACGGGAGTTTGTCCCGCACTTTTTCCAATTGCAGTGCAACCGATTGGCTGTTTTGCATCTGTGCCATTTATTTTTCTCCCTTTGGGAATGAATTCGGCGATGCCTCTCGGCTGCCGTCAACTGCCTGTGAAATCGACGCACGAAATCGAAATAATCGGCGTTTTCTTAATGAAATAACCCCGGGTAGGTCCTGTGAACGCTGCCGAAGAGGGCCCCACGGAGGCGGCGTTAGCCCTCGTAGTACGTTGGTACTAATGCTAAAGTGCTGCAAGTACTGTCAGAATGTGACCCTTGCGCTATACCGTTCGCACGGGGGGAATGCCAAAATTCATCATTATCGCAGCCAGCTTCGCGGAGCACTCGCGGCGGCTGCTTTTAAACTGAGGTGGGGACGATGGGAAATTTGACCGAAGTCATTAGCACAATCGAGCAAACTCCAGGAGTTGAAGTGACGGAAAAGCCTTCCGAACGCCGCCGCCGTCTGCGCACCAAACTTTCTGCGCCCGTCCGCGTCCGCCTGAATTCGGGCAGCCTTCAGAAAGCCGAAGTTTGCACTACTGTTGACGCCTCGCGCGATGGCCTGCTCTTCACCACCAGCATGGCCGAGTACCGTCGCGGCATGGATCTCGTAATCACATTTCCTTACTCCGGCGCTGCAGGTGGAGTTCAGCACGAGCGCACGGCTGTAGTCGCCCGCGTCTTCGAAATGCCCGAGGGCCGCTTCGGAGTGGGCGTCCGTTTCTACGAAGGCAAGCGTCCTGAAATCCGTTCTGACGCGGAAAAGTCCGGGGAGAAAGCAGCGAAAGCGACCGCCGGTGATGTAGCCCGCGATCTCGAAAAGCCGATGCCCTTGGTTCTTGTCGTCGAAGCCGATGCCCGCTCGCGCGACACGATCCGTACCGTGCTCATCAGCGAAGGTTACGTTGTCGAAGCGGTTGAGACCGGAGCCGAAGCCGTCGAGTTCCTCCGCCAGCGCACTCCAAATCTGCTCATTACCGAAATCGAAATCAGCGACATGTCCGGCTACGACCTCTGCCTTATCGTCAAGTCAAACGAGCGCCTCCAGCGCGTCCCTGTCGTCATGACCACTCGCGCCGGGCAGCCCAACGATTATTCGACCGCGCATGCCCTCGGTGCCATCGTCTGCATGGCCAAGCCGTATAAACAGGAGCGGCTCTTGCACGTTGTTCGCATGTTGGCACCGGTGGCCGTTGCCGAAGAACCGCCCGCTATGCCTTTCGGCCAAAAGCGCTCGCGCTCGAACCATCATCCGGCGGCTCACGGTCATAGCCACGGACATTCCAGTCCGCGCGCGCATCGCTAACGCCACAAACCGGTTAACCTTTTAGCTTCCCTCGCGTCCGAGGCGGATAATTTCCGCCTCCTTTCGCTCTGCAAATTCTGTATTGCATCGCCTATTACGGAGTGATAATTTCCAGACAACCCATGCGACCCATAAACCTGTTAATCACCGGATTGCTGCTGCTCGTCTGGTTCTGCGCGTCGTCATGGTTGCTTACTGCCGCGCCGCAGGCGAAATCATCCGCCACTTCGCCAGATGCCGCCACACTCCTCGCGCGCGCCACGGCCCATCTCAACATCGAATCACCTTCGAGTGCGCCTTTCGTTTTACTTGCCAAGGCGCGGTACACGGTCAACAAGCAAACCGTCGAAGGCACCTATGCTCTCGGGTGGGCTGCCCCAAATCTTTATCGCGAGGACCTTCAGTATGGCGACTCCCGCGAGACGATTCTGGTTTCCGGCGGAAAACTCTATCGCGTTGGCCAGGATACGCCGCAC
>Ga0209168_10003685_pt1 | contig 10422 bp, 6 predicted proteins | sample Coa_R1_FD_187156 | JGI IMG/M metagenome (GOLD analysis project Ga0209168, IMG submission 187156) | Surface soil microbial communities from Centralia Pennsylvania, which are recovering from an underground coalmine fire - Coalmine... | ecosystem: Environmental > Terrestrial > Soil > Unclassified ... | reverse complement strand
CCGGATTGCGACCTGAAAGCTGTTGGAATGATTGTCTGACAAGGAGGAAATCGATCAGACGGTGCGTCCCATCGCACCTAGCCTACGAGGTTGGAGCGGCGAGGCAACAGACCGTTCGAAGCCCTCGGACAATGGACCCACATTCGCAAGAGTGGCACCGAAACCGTGAGGCCACGGTGTATCTGCCAGCATAAGGTGGAGAGGGGCTAGGCTTGGTAGCAGGGTCAGAATATACAAATGTTCGTAAGCGTCGTTAGCCCGAGAGAGCCTAACATGCTGCGTGGCTCTTTTTGCAGTGAGCACTGAGGCTTCCGGGTTCTCGGTCATGGGTAAACAACACTGCCGGCGTATAGAACAGACCTAACCTATCGTGTCATTCCCACGGAACAGGGTAAATCCACATCGCTCCCCGCAAGGGGAAAGTGCATCGCAAGATGGACCGATGGCGGTGGGGACAACAGATAAGGGAGAAAGCGAATGCCACTCTGTAATGGAGCGGATATCGGTTGCGTTAGTTACATTGACAATATCACCGGACGCGAAAGCGGGCAGACTTCCCTTTATGGTGCTTCACACGAGAGAACTTGATTAATCGGCTCATGAGGCAAAGCAGATGACGACGGCGCAAGCTGTTGGTGCGGTCTCACGCGAAGCGGCGGAATGGTACGCCATCGATTGGCCCGCCATCAACCGCAACGTTCGCCGACTCCAAGTGCGTATCGTGCAGGCAACGAAGGCAAGCAGATGGGGTAGGGTGCAAGCCCTGCAACGCCTGCTGACCCACTCCTACAACGGCAAAGTTCTCGCCGTTCGACGAGTGACGGAAAACAATGGCAAGAAAACCCCCGGGGTGGACCAAGACATTTGGGACACACCAGAGAAGAAAACACAGGCAGTACATGCGCTAAAGCGTAGGGGTTATCAGTCTCAGCCCCTTCGACGTGTTTATATCCCGAAATCGGACGGCAAAACAATGCGCCCGCTCGGAATTCCCACAATGCTTGATCGAGGGCAGCAAGCACTACACTTGCTCGCACTGGACCCCGTTGTGGAAACCATCGCTGATAAAAACTCTTACGGGTTTCGTCAGCAACGGTCCTGCGCCGATGCGATTCAACAGTGCTTTCTGGCACTGAGAAGCGCAAACACGCAGTGGATTCTCGAAGGCGACATCAAGTCCTGTTTCGACAAAATTTCACACGATTGGCTTTTGGCTCACGTCCCGATGGACCGAGTCATTCTTCAAAAGTGGTTGAAATCTGGGTACATGGAAAAACACGTCCTTCACGATACGTCGGACGGGACTCCACAAGGTGGAATTATCTCTCCTGCGCTCGCTAACTGCGCGCTGGATGGCCTTGAACGATTCTTGCGGGAAAAATACCCAGCAGGAAAACGTCTCAAGTCCATTGGAGGTGAGAACCCTTGCGTCAATTTCGTCCGGTACGCGGATGACTTCGTCATTACCAGCAAATCGAAAGAATTACTGGAAGGAGAGATCCAACCCCTCGTGGCGCAGTTCTTACAGGAACGAGGTCTTGAACTCTCTCCGAACAAGACCGTCATTACGCACGTGGAGCACGGCTTTGATTTCCTCGGACAAAACGTGCGCAGATATCCTAACGGGAAACTGCTCATCAAGCCTTCCAAGAAGAATGTCAAAACCTTCCTGGATGGTATCCGACGAACCATCAAAGCTGCACATGGCGTGTCTGCCGCCGACTTGATCGATCAACTCAACCCAAGTATCCGCGGTTGGGCCAACTATCATCGGCACGTGGTGAGTAAACGCACATTCGGCTGCGTTGATCTCATGATCTTCTCTAGTCTGTGGCGATGGGCACGACGAAGGCACCCGAACAAAAGCCCGCGCTGGATCAAACCGAAATATTTTGACCGGCGTGGGAATCGGGACTGGTCCTTCTTCGGCGAAACCTGCGATGACGAAGGACGGCGAAACAAGGTCTGGCTGTACCACGCCATGAGCACACCCATCAAACGACACGTCAAGGTAAAAGGCGAAGCTAACCCGTACGATCCAACCTATGAAACCTACTTCGAAGAACGCGAAGGAGCTCACATGCTGGAAACGTTTCGGGGTACCCGTACTCTTCGCTATCTCTGGTATGAACAACGCGGTCTCTGCACCCAGTGCAATACCAAAATCACCCGGATCACTGGCTGGCGCTTGCATTATTGCGTCCCCCGTGTGATGGCCGGTTCCACTGGTGCCACGAACTGCGTTCTACTTCATCCCGAGTGCCATGACCGGGTTCATCGTCAGCGTTTTCCCGTTTTGAAACCGCGTCTCCTCTATAGAGGCGTTCGAAGGGCTTGAGCTGGGTGAAGGGAAACCTTCACGCCCAGTTCTGAGAGGGCCGGGCGGCCGCAAGGTCGCCTGGCTACTCGGTAGTTATGCAGCCCTCCGTTTTCGATCAGGCCGCAACCCCGGTTTGTGACGCCGGTGTGACGCAAAACCTGCCATCACTGCTCAAGTTGACATCATTGACACTTCGCGGCGACTGATTTCGAATAAGTTGTCTGTTTGCAATGCAGCCTGGCGAATTCGGCTTGCAGGTCCGGCTGCCATACGTGGTTACTTTAAATCAATTTCAACACAGGTAAAGTTCGTTGTGACGCCCGGTGTGACACGCTCCAATTATTTGGCAACCTAGAACTCCAGCCATCCAGTTACCCGGGGACCTACGCGGTTCGCGAACCTTTCAGTGATGCCTGCTACGCGCCTTGGTTCGGCATTAGTGGTTATTGAATTCGGCTGGCATACTACAATCCGTGCCTCCAATTTCGCACTCCAGTGCAGGCGGATCAGCTTCAGTAGCCGGACGGTTCTGGCTCGTTGCGTGAACGACGTAACTGCCAGGGGGGCCGGACGGCCGCACGGGAAGTGCCGTTACCACAAAGAGGTAGCTCCGTATCGCAGTCAACCCGTACTCACGTGGCCGGGCTTCTAGAGTGAATCCTGACAGTGATCCCGTGTCGTCCACCTTGGGCTTGTAGTCGTATAGGAACTGATTGCCGTTAATCGGATTCGGCTGCCCATCAATCCAGTTGTATTTCTTTAGGCACGCATCTGAAACATATTTCTCTATGGGCGCTTCGGTGTCCCAGTCCCTGTATAGGTATCTGACGCATGCTCGTACATCCCAAAAAACATACGGAGTAGTAAGACCTTCGTCCCACAGCCGGTCTTTGGCTTGGGCCGGATTCTCGTCTGAATCCCGCAGATATTTTGCGAATATCAGGCCTCTCTTGTCGGTGTAATAGTCAGCACTTTCCGACAGCCAGCCTCCGAAGCGAGGTACCCGCGCGAAAACCACATAATCATTCGTCGCGTTTCCAAGTGCGCGGCGCGAGTACTGGAGAGTGAATCCCGCATATTTGCCCCCGGCCAAATTCTGAGAAATGCAATTGCTGCCCCCAGGGCCGAGTTGTTCTAACGCCTTCGCGAAATCATCTGCCGGGTGCTCTGAGGCAAACTCCAGCGCACACTTGTCAATCCGGAACAGAGCCGCTTGCAGGGGCATCGGACTAAGGCGGCTGACTGCGTACGCGTCGAACTCGATGGCATAAAGTGCAAGCCCAAGAAGCATGCCCAGTGCGAAGGCCCTCAGACCCGTCGTCCGCCAAGGCGCAGGTTGGGACAGGCGTACGGTAGCCGCAATGGCAACGCTCAAGTTCAGCAAAGGAAGCCAGAGCATCATCAAGCCAAAGTATCCAGACCTTCGAACCACTTCACAGCTGGCTGGAATCAGCAGCCACAGCCACGCCAGCATGAGCCCCCACAGGAAATGCTTCGAGGTCCCGCGAATCCGATGCAGCACCACTACGCCCACAAAAGGAGCGACACCGATGGCGAGGAACAGCCAGAAAGGAATCATCTTCCGAAGGTGTAGTGGAAGCAACTCAAAGGCGCCCGGAAGCGAAAACCAAGCAATCAATATTCCAATTATGGGGAACCACAGCTTTAAGGGTTTTAGGAGTGCCCCTGCCTCAGTTACCGGGACGTTACGAGATGTGTACGATTGGCTCAATCGAATCCGTTGCCTACTTAAGGAGCATCGCCTTGCAAGTATAGCCAGAGCGGTCGGACTTATTTCCCGGGAATTTGTAATGGTGTAGCGGTTTGGTAACCGCTGATTGGGTGACGAAAAATTCCTTCAACCAGCCGTCTTTTTGCCATGGTTACAGCAAATGTGGATCCAGGAGAACGTACAGCGTCTTCTTACGCTGTCTCGCATCGTCCCACACCTTCAAGACTGCCAGACCGGCTGGCGTATCGGTTCAGCAAAGGGCCCACACGAAATCAGGGCGTTAGATCCTGCAGGCTAAAGACAGAAGCAAAAAGTGCCGCTCTGCTGGTTTCTTATCAGCAGAGCGGCTTCTACGTGTCCTCGACGCTGAATGAACGACGACGTCAATCGCGCACTGTGGGGACGCCAAAAATACACAGGACCGACGTGAACCCCGTCTCACATTACCTACCGGACTGGATCGACTCTGCGGTCGATCGTGACCTGCGATCAGAAAAGATACGGCACCAGGGCGGCGGTCCGATGGGCATAGGTGGCATAGGTCTCCCCAAATTGGGAACGCATCCACTCCTCTTCCATGCGCAGCTTGGACCAGAGCACGAGGAAGATTAGAACAAAGCCGATGACTCCGCGCACCTGAGAGAGCGCAATCGCGGTGCCAAGAAACCCGGTCAGAATGCCCGTATAGATAGGGTGGCGGACCAGGGCATAGGGTCCGGTAGTAATCAGCTCGTGGCCCTGCTTGATGGTTACGGCGCTGCTCCAGTTGCCGCCGAGGTGCTGGCGCGCCCAAACGGCGAAGAGAAGGCCCACGATGGTAAGCAGCGCCAATCCAAAAGGGCGCGAGGCCAGACGGCCAGAGCTGGCGGTAAAGCCAGGGCAGCGGGATGCGAGTTGTCGAAAGAAGGACGACCACCGCCAGGAAGACTAGGGTCCGCAGGATGCCCGAGGCGGCCGGTTCGCTGCGCTGGGTCGTTTTGGTACCCGCAGCCTTGATCCGCCAAAAGAGAAGGAAGGCGATCCACACAATGGGAAAGAAAGATTTAAAGAACCAGAGCATTCAGGAACCTCCCAGCGTTGTAGTGAAGAGCCGGTCCGCAAAGGCCCGCCGGTCCGGTAAGTGCTGATGACAGCGCGAAAAGATCGACCACCCGCGCCAGAAACTTATTTTTGCGTGTCCTGAATCAGCACCAGATCAGACGGCGCTTCTCCGCGCACGAACGCTAGGCTTTTGCCGTCCTGCGACCAGTGATAAGAATAAATTTTCAGCGCAGAGAAGTTCGTAATTTGCCGGCCGGGCCCGCCGCTCAGCGGTTGCAGCCACAGATTGTCCACACCTTTTTCGCGGATAGGATATACGACCCACTTGCCATCCGGACTCAAGCGCAGGGGACCGACATGCCGAGGGTCGAACTCAAGCGTTCGCAGCACTGTTCCCGATTCGATCGAAACCAGAGAGATATTCGGCCTCTGCGCCTTGAAATCGTAGGTCCCGAGGGCTGCGATCTTTCCATCGCGAGCAATGTCATACGAACCATTGATTTCGGCAAAAACATGGGCAAGTGGTTGCGCCTCGCCTCCCTCGATGGGCACTTTCATATAAGCGTTGGCCGCCATATTTACGAAAAAGACCGTCTTGCCGTCGGGCGAGCACATCGGGTATTGATCATTCTTTCCGTTCGTCAGCGGACGCAAGCCCGTACCATCGGCTTCGCTGCGCCAAATGTTCAGCGTCATGGTTTTCAGCGTTCCTTGAGTAAAGATGACGTGACCGTCGCTGCAACCTTGCGAATTGAAAACTGCCGAGCCATTCTCAGGCGTGATCCCGCCTTTCACCGCGCCATCCGGACCTACGAAACGAATGACGGGCAGTTGGTCGACAAGGAGTTTCCCGTCACTGGTCCACGAAACGGCCTGTACCGGCTCTCCAGAAGTGATTTGTTTGACATCAGAATAGTCGGGCTTCTGCCCGTTACTTACATAGACGTCTCGCACCGACTGGTGCATAACGGTGGCGATAGTTTTGCCGTCAGACGAAACGCTCGGGTTCGTGTAGTCATTCGTGTCTGCCGTGATGGCGCGGAATTTGCCATCCGGAAAACTTACGAGGCCCAGTTGTTGCTGCGTGAAATTCGTTTCCTGGTTCGAATAGGTCACCGCCAGGGCTTTTCCGCTGGGTAGCCACGAGCCGTTTTGCAGCACCGTATAGGGCGGTCCCGCCACCGCCTTGCGATTGCCAGTGTTGGGATCAATCGAATCAACGGCGGTCAAACTTTTCTGCGCGTGCTCGAAGTCAAGTCCGGCAATCGTCCTCCCATCCGGGGACCAAGCCACATCCATCATTGGTTCGGCCATCGAACCCGTGAAAACTGTCTTCTCCTCGCCGCCATCCACGTTCGCGACCACTACAAAATACTTTCCCGGCTCGGGGTCATTGGCCCGAACAAAAACCAGACGCTTCCCATCGGGAGAAAAGCTTGGATTGGTATCGATATCCTTGATCAGAAGTTGCGGTGTCCCACCCAGCACGGGGATGCGGTAGAGATCATATTCCTGCGATGCCGTTCCGCTGGCCAGTTCCGTGTGCGAATAATAAATGTGACTCCCATCAGGCGAGAAGCGTACTGCCCGAAACTGTACCCGCTGCGGTTGCAGGATCTGTACGTTGCTCTCGCTCGAGAGATGCCGCAGCCACAAGGATTCACTGCCCTCGCTGTTCAGAACATAGGCGAGATAGTTCCCATCCGGAGACATGGCGCCGAGGCGGGCATTATGAGTACCGCTGACGCGGGTAATCTTTACGTTCTGAAAGGGCTGGACGCGGGCAGAGAAAAATAAACTGTAAACGCCGAAACCAGCGGCGGCGATGAGCAGCAATACCAGTACCGCGATGGCACCCAGGCTGGCCTTATGATGGCGAGCTGCTTCGGCCAGTACTGCGCTGCTGGAGCTATGCTCCGCGCCCGCAGCGGGCCTGACGGCGGATGCAAGAACAGGCGTGGAATCCTGGGCCTGCACCCTTCCGGATTCGGTGTCGCGCTTCAGCCGCTTGAGATCGCTCCTGACTTCAGCCGCCGATTGACAACGCAAATCACGATCCTTCTCCAACAGCTTGCTGATGACATCTTCCAGCTTAGGAGGAACTGCCGGATTCAACCGCATCGGCGTCACCGGAACACGGTTCAGTATGCCGTCGAAGATCGTGGCCGAGGTTTCTCCTGGAAACGGCAAGGCCCCCGTCGCCATCTCATACAACACCGTCCCGAAGGAAAACAGATCGCTGCGCGCATCGAGCTCCTTCCCTCGCGCCTGCTCGGGTGACATATAAGCGACCGTGCCCACCGCAGAGCCGGGGCTGGTCAGAAACTCCGCGCTCTCGAGGGTTGCCGCCGTGGCCACAAGCGACATGGGCTTTGGCGTGGCCGTTACCTTGGCCAGCCCGAAATCTAAAATCTTCGCGTTGCCGCGTTTGGTCACAAAGATATTCGCGGGCTTGATGTCGCGATGAACAATCCCTCCGCTGTGTGCGGCATCCAGCGCATCGGCGATCTCGATGCCGAGCGACAGCAAGGTTTCCATCTCCAACGGGCGGCTGCCGATGAGATGTCTCAACGTGACGCCTTCCAGATACTCCATCACGAGGAAGGTCTGGCCATCCTGCTCATCGATTTCATGAATGGTGCAAATGTTGGGATGGTTGAGCGCCGAAGCCGCCTTGGCTTCGCGGCGAAAGCGCATCAGAGCCTGCGGATCCTTGGCCACTTCGTCAGGAAGGAATTTCAGCGCAACGAAGCGATCCAGTTTCGTGTCCTGGGCCTTATAGACGACGCCCATCCCGCCACCGCCGATCCTCTCGACGATGCGGTAATGCGAGATGACTTGATCAATCATGGGTTGGCCTAGGGACGAGCTTCAATCTTAAGGACGACAGGGATGCGAGTCAACGCAGCATGTTCCACAGGCCACCCGCGCAAACCGGCCGGTGGCCCACTCAAGCCCGCTGTTGGCTTGAGTGGGGCGGTTCAATAGCGGACGGGCCACACACATACCGTGGCAATGGCACCCTGAGCGAAGATTGATCTTTGCGCGTCGTAAGCGCAAAGATCAACCGCAGTCGAAGGATCCCTACCTGCTATCAACTGTCAATGCGTCGTGACGGAATTCTCCCGATGATGAGCCCGCCAACGGTTCTTTGTCATTCCGAGCGAAGCGAGGAATCTGCTTTTGCCGACAAAACACGGCATCATCCGAACGCCTGCGTTTTCATCCACCAACATAAGGTCAACCGCAAAATCGGGCATCATCCCAAACGCCCGCGTTTTCACCAGCGGGCGGAGGGATCTCGCGTGGACAAGACTCTACGAACAGAACCACGGATAGACCCGACCTTCAGCAATTTTCATTCTTTCGAAAAACTCGGAAACGTTCTCTCTCTTCCAGGTTTCCTGCACTTTTAGCGATACGTCATTCGTTCCAGTTCCTCGGGATACCGCGCGCCTTGCACCGTGATCTTGGCCGTGGCGGCGTCGAGTTCCTGAAGATCCGCTGCGCTGAGTTCGATGGCAACCGCTCCGATGTTCTCTTCCATGCGCTCCATTTTCGTGGTGCCTGGAATCGGAACGATCCAGGGTTTCTGTGCCAGCAGCCAGGCGAGCGCGATCTGAGCCGATGTCGCATTCTTCTTCGCTGCGAAGGCCGCAATCAGATCCACCAAGGCTCGATTCGCCTTGAGGGCTTCACGCGAGAAGCGTGGGAAACTGCCCCGATTATCCTGTTGATCAAACTGCGTCTTTTCCGTGATCGTTCCCGTGAGGAATCCTTTACCAAGCGGACTGAACGGGACCAGGCCAATACCAAGTTCTTCGAGCGTGGGAATGATTTCTTCCTCCGGGCGTTTCCACCAGAGCGAGTATTCACTTTGAAGCGCCGCCACCGGCTGAACGGCGTGTGCCCGGCGGATGGTCTGCGCCCCCGCTTCAGATAATCCGAAGTGCTTCACTTTGCCTTCCTGAATCAGGTCCTTCACCGCTCCTGCTACGTCTTCCATGGGCACGTTCGGATCGACGCGATGCTGGTAGAGCAGATCAATCGTGTCGATTTTGAGCCGTTTCAGCGAACCCTCAACACTCTCTCGGATGTATTCCGGCCGGCTGTTCAGACCGACTGGATGCGGATCTTTCTCGGAATCAATTTGGAACCCGAACTTGGTCGCGATCACTATTTGGTTGCGCACGGGAGCGAGAGCTTCCCCCACCAGTTCTTCATTCACGAACGGGCCGTAAACTTCTGCAGTGTCGAAGAAATTTATGCCGCGTTCGACAGCCGCGCGAATAAGGGCGATCATCTCCTGCCTGGTCCCTGCCACCGCGCCATGACCAGCACTCAATCTCATGCAGCCAAGTCCTATGGCCGAGACTTCAAGATCGCTCTTTCCCAGTTTGCGTTTCTGCATTGCTTCACTCCGTTTGCAAGATTTGTGCGGCGCCAGCATTCAGTAATGCTGCCAGGTGACAGACCAGTGCTCTTCCGGGTTGGCTGAACGGATGATCAGATGGCCGTCCGCGGTGAATCTGTACATGCGAGGCAGGTCCTTGCCGACGAGAAGGTCGCCTGTGTTCGAACCAAGCACATGATGAGTAAGCACGTGCCGGGCCTCATCAAGAGTGAAGGTGCCGAAGCTGGCCTCGTAGCCATTCAGCACGTATTCATTGGAGATGCCTGCAGCGGTCTTTGGGTACATCAGTTGCACCGAGATGTGCCCATCGCTGGTGTACATAAGCATGCCAACCGGCTGAGGGACGTCCATGGGCTTGCCATCCGCTCCGGGAGAATCGATGTGTACCAGATGCCAGGCGCCGATGATTCTTTCTCTGTCAGATGCATGACCAGCCGCCTGCATATCTGCCCATTGAACCTGCGCCACGACTGCGACCATCGCGACCCAGACAGCATCACGCAAGATTTTCATTCTCGAACCTCCTGGGGCCGGCACTCACCGGCCTAAGAGTTGCTCATATTGCGCAACTTTGCAATGTCCTCGTCGGTGCGATTGCCGTGGATCTCGATCGTTGCCAGCTCCGCCTCGATACGCTGGAATTCCTGCTCGGTCGAGTCGACATCAGCAGCGCGTCATGAAAAGCGCGCTCCTGTTTCTCAATCGCATCAAAGATGTCATCCATAGACGCTTTGAGCTGCAAAGTGGGATTAATGAGATGGTCCGCCGCCGAGTAGGATAACTCGGCAGTTTCACAGGAGGATCATCGTCATGCACATCGCATCTATCGGCATTGATCTGGGCAAGACCACCTTTCACCTGGTTGCATTGGGAGAACACAGCAAAGTTCTCATTCGCAAAAAGTTTTCGCGTGCG
>Ga0209168_10003684_pt1 | contig 10426 bp, 6 predicted proteins | sample Coa_R1_FD_187156 | JGI IMG/M metagenome (GOLD analysis project Ga0209168, IMG submission 187156) | Surface soil microbial communities from Centralia Pennsylvania, which are recovering from an underground coalmine fire - Coalmine... | ecosystem: Environmental > Terrestrial > Soil > Unclassified ... | reverse complement strand
GAGCCGTTCGGCATGGCCGCCGCCGAGGCGCAGGCGTGCGGGACTCCGGTTGTCGCGTTCCGGCGCGGGGCCCTCAGCGAGGTGATCGTGGACGGTGTGACCGGGTACCTCGTGCCGCCCGGCGACATTAGCGCCGCCGCCGAAGCCGTGTCGAAGGCAGGCGGCATCTCGCGGCAGGCCTGCCGCGAGCACGCCGAGAGCAAGCTTGACCTGGAGCTGACCCTCGACGCACACGAGCGTCTCTACGAGCAGGTGAATGGCGGGTGAGGCAGTGCACTGGCTGACTGGGCGACTGGCGGTGGTGACCGGGGCCAGCCGGGGGATCGGGGCCGCGACCGCCGCGGCGATGGCGGCCGCGGGAGCTCACGTGGTGCTGGCCGCTCGCGACGGTGCGGCTCTTGACCGGGTAGCGAGCGGGATCAAGGACACTGGCGGCCAGGCGACGGCGGTGCCGACGGACGTGAGCAGCGAGGCCTCGGTTGAAAACCTGTTCGCCGAGGTCACGCGGACCGGTCAGGTGAGCGCGGTGGTGTGCACGGCCGGCGTTCTGACTAAAACTCCGTTCGCGGAAACGACGTTGCCAGTGTGGCAGGAGACGCTCGGAGTGAACTTGACCGGTACGTTCCTGTGCTGTCGCGCGGCGTTCGCCGCCATGGTCCCGGCCGGCGAGGGCCGGATCGTCACCATAGCGTCGCTGTCAGGCGTGTATGCCACCGAGAAGTTCCCGGGCCTGGCCGCGTACAACGTGTCCAAGTTCGGGATCGTGGGGCTCACCGAGGCGATCGCGGTGGAGGGCAAGCAGCATGGCATCAGCGCGGTGTGCCTGAGTCCTGGCGCGGTCGACACCGAGATGCTGCGCAAGGCCAATCCGGCGCTGCGGCCGGGCCTGACCCCCGACGACGTCGGGCAGCTGATCGTCGCGTTGCTGGACAGCCCGCTCGCCGTTGTCAGCGGCGCGAACATCCCCCTGTTCTCCAACGCTTAGGTCGCTCGAGAGCCGACGAGTGACCACAGACTGGTGCGCTCGTCGGCTAGGACAGCCGGAGCGGGCCTGGCCCGGGCCGCTACCAGGCGGGCGGCGGCTGCCATCTCACCGTCGAGGTCGAGCTCCGGGTCGCCGCCACGGTCGAGGCCGACCGCGGCGCGCACGGTACCGTCGACCAGGTAGAAGCCGACCAGCCGGGCATCGGCAACGCTGCCGCGGACGACGAACTCGTCCCAGCTGGTGACGTGGCCGGCGTACTCGATCTTGTGCTCGTACTGGTCGGACCAGAACGTGTGCAGGTAATCGTACGGCGCCGTTGAGCCGAGCATGGACCTGGCCGCGGCGGCACCTTGCTTCTCGGCGTTGTTGTAGTGCTCGACCCGGATCCGGCCGAACAGCGGATGAAGATGATTCGCCACATCTCCGGCCACGTAGACGTCGGGGGCGCTGGCCCGGCACAGCTCGTCGGACAGGATGCCGTTCGCCTGGGCGACGCCGATATCCGGCGTGTCGGGTTCGATGCCGAGGCCCGCGACCGCGAAGTCACATGCGACGCGCTGGCCGTCGGCGGTCACCACCGCCTCCAGTCGCCCGGTTCCTTCGAAGGCCGTGACCTGCGCCCCGGTCAGCAGCTCGACGCCCTTCGCGCTATGGAAGGCGCCGACCAGCGCGCCGACCTGGTCGCCGAGAACCCGTTCCAGCGGGAACCGGCCAGGGAAGGCCGCGGTCACCTCGACGCCGAGCTGGGTCAGCGAGGCCGCTACCTCGCATCCAATGAACCCCATGCCGACGACGACCGCACGCCGGCCCGGCGACGCCTCCCGCTTGATAGCGTCGCAATCCGTCACCGTGCGCAGGTAGTGGATGCCCGGCAGGTCCGCGCCGGGTACGTTCAGCCGCCGGTTGCGGCCCCCGGTGGCGATCAGGACCTTCTGGTAGCCGAGCCCTTCGCCGGAGTCCAGGGTCACCGTCTGCGCCGAGGTATCGACGGCGGTCACGTTCGCTCCGTTGCGGATTTCGACATCGTGCTCGGCGTACCAGGCGGCGGGCCTCACATACCAGCTGTCGAGATCCTCTTCCGACCGCAGGTAGGTCTTCGACAGCGGCGGCCGGCCGAACGGGACTCCCGGTTCCCTGGTCAGGAGCACGACCGGCCCGGCGAACCCCTCCTCGCGCAGCGTGGCGGCGGCGCTCCCTCCCGCGAGTCCGCCGCCGACGATCACGATCGGCTCCCGCGCGACGGCGTCCAGAGAGGGCTTCTGCATACCCGCAGTCTGCCGGCTCGGCTCGCCCGCAGGCAAGCCACGGAAGACACAACCAGCCGATGGCGGCATCACGGGACAAGCCGCCCGCGCCTGTTACCAGTCGCGCTGGGACGTTCACTGGGATGATTGGGCAAGGGTGTTGACTCCACCGTGAGGGTCGTTCACAGTCTGGTCAGGAGCGGACATTTACTGCGTGCGGGAGACAAGTGAAGGACGCAGTGTGCTCATGATTAATGTGAAGCTACGTGGTTACCGCCTGGCCGCCGGCAAAACCGAAACCCAGGTCGCAGCCGAAATAGCCCGCATCGTCGCGGCATGGACCGGACGCGAACCGGCAATCGACGGCAACTACGTCTCGAAGCTGGAACGCGGGGTTATTACCTGGCCTAACTACACCTACCGGAAGGCGTTCCGCAAGCTTTTCGACGCCGTCAGCGATGCCGACCTGGGATTCTTCGCCAGCCGGACCAGGCGTGACGCGGAGCGGTGGAACTCGGCCGACTCGGATGACGGCGACGACTCCCTGACGGCGCTGCGGGCGCCGGCATGAGCGACCACAGCGGCAGCGGCCGCAGGAATTCACGGGGGAACCGGAATTCACGGGGAAACGGGCAGACGGCGGCGCGCAGCGGTCTGCGCTGGATACCACTGCCACTGGCCATCCTGGCGGCGACGCTGGGGTGGCTCTTGTTCGGCACGCTGCTCGGCCAGAGCCAGGCGAGCGTGGCCAACCAGCCCGGCTGGGTGAACGGCGGAGAGGAACTCAGCGTCCAGCAGATGGTGTGGATGAGCAACGACATGACCGGGCAAGGCCCGCTCAAGGTTCCGCAGGGCTTCCCCATGGACCCCGGAATGATGCCCGGCATGCAATCCACGAACGATAACCGCCTGCGCGTGGAAGTAAACCTGCAGAACATAACGAAGCAGGCGCAAACGTACGCGAAAAGCGATTTTCGTGTAACCGGTCCAGGCGGCCACAGCTGGCCGTACGTCGACATAGAAGGGAATGGCCCAGTCAGCGGCACAGTCCTGCAGCCAGGCTACGTCGTGACATTGGATTTGTATTTTGACATACCCATAGCTCAGAGCAAGGACCTATCCATCGAATGGACGCGCGGCGGCGCCACAGTGGATCTCCCGGTCACAACAAACGGCGTTCCGACGCCGCACCACCACTAGGCCTGTTCTCCTAGGCCAGCCAGCCGTCTCTTTCAGATCCTGAGAGGAAGGTTCATGTCCACTGACGGCAGACACCCAAACAAACGTTTGCTTCGCTTCACCGAGGCGCTCGTGCTGGCGGTTGTCCTCAACGCCAGCCTCGCCGCGTCCGCGCTGCTAGCGAACACGCTCTCTGGTTCGCTGCCCGGGACGACGGTCACCGGTCAGCCCGACTTCGTCATCATCGCGCCGCTGTCAGTAGTCGCGGCGTGCCTTGGCCTCGCGATCGCGTCCCGGCTGGACCTGGCGGGACGTGGTTTCATCGGCGCGGTGAACAAGGCGGCCATCGTGTCGCTCTGCTTCATCGCGCTGACCGCGGCGTTCGGCGTCAGCCGTGCACTGATGGGCGCGGCCATCGGCCTGCCGGTGCTATTCGCGGCCACGTGGCTTCTCGCGAGGCTGAGTCCTCAGGTCGTCTCGCCCGCGCGGTCGCGCGGCGCGCGGCTGCCTGCCATTGCCTACGTGGTGGCGGTCGCGTCGCTGCTGGGCTTCACGGCCGGCCCGATGGCTACCAGCGCGAGCGCGGCTTCCGTCGCGGCTCACGCATCGGCTGGCGGCTCGTCCAACCCGTGCTCCAGCGCACCGCACGACACGTTCAATGTCTCGGCTATCAACGTCGACATCACGCTGAACAAGTACGGCGTGCACGACCCGAACTCGTTCATGTACGTGCTGAACTCCAACATCGCCGCCGTGCGGGCCGAGGAGTCGGCCAGGACCGTGTCCAGCGGGCTGGACGGGGACCCGATTCAGCCGCTGGTGCTCCGCGCACATGAGGGCGACTGCGTCACGGTCAACCTCACGAACGCGACCACGTTCGGGGTTCAGGCCATGGACCAGCCGCCCCAGCCGGACCCGGCCGACGGCTGTAACAATGGCACCGACGCCAACGGCAACAACAATCCGCCGGTGAACTCCCAGGGCCAGTGCGACGGCGCCCTGGCGCAGACCGCGCCGGAGAATATCGCCTGGAACGCGGACGGCCTGCCCGGCCTGAGCGCGAACGACGTGTCCAGCGCCGTGGGCCAGAACGCCGACAACACCGCGGCGCCAGGCAAGACGGTGAGTTACACCGTCTACATGGACCCGGCGCTGGGTGAAGGCGCGCACGAGTTCCACTCCACCGGTGACACCCGGCAGCTCACTGGCCATGGGCTGTTCGGCGCGATCATCTCCGAGCCGCAGGGCTCACAGTTCCTCGACCCGCACACGCTGCAGCCGGAGCAGAGCGGCTGGAACGCGGTCATCAAGATGCCGTCGGGTCCCAGCTTCCGTGAGTTCGCCCTGATCTTCCACGAGATCGGGGACGAGGGCTACCGCCAGATCATGGAGAAGCCCGGCGCGACCTGCAAGACCAGCGAGGGCGAGGTCAATAACACCGACCCGAAGGAAATCGACGGCTGCGAACTGCCCGTGGTCGATCCGTTCACGCAGGCTTACCGGCCGTGCAGCAAGGCCATCAACTACCGCAGCGAGTGCTTCTACGAGCGGCTGAGCACGCTGAAGGCCAACGGGTTCACTCCGGACGAGTCCCAGGCCTACGGCTCCTACATGAACGGCGACATGGCGACGCCACGACCGGAAATGTACATCGGCGACCCGTACAAGATCAGGCTCGTCAACGCCGGCTCGGAGATGGCCCACGTGTTCCATGAGCACGGGGGCGGCATCCGCTGGCTCCGCAACCCCAATGCCGATAACCCGGACATCGCTGGCGGGCTGGAGAAGTTCCCGCCGGTCACCAAGAAGTCGGTCCGGGTCGACTCGCAGACGATCCAGCCTGGCGAGTCGTACGACATCGAGACCGAGTGCGGTGGCGGCGGCTGCCAGCAGGCGGCCGGTGACTTCCTATACCACTGCCACATCGCCAACCATTACATCGCCGGCATGGTCGGCTTCCTGCGCGTCTTCGACACGCAGCAGCAGAACCTGCTGACGGTGCCCGGCCGGACGGCACGCCCGGCCGCCGTGAACTCGGCTGGCCTGATCGGCCTCACCATCGGCGGCAAGACCGTCGTCCCGCAGTCACAGCTGACCAACCCCAGCACCCAGGTCTCCCTGGAGAGCCTGGTGGAGAGCCAGCTTCCGCCGCAGGGCGTGCGCGCGAACCCGCAGGACGCCACCGTGTGGGACTGGGTCAAGAGCGGCACCGCCAGCGCGCCGGTCTACCTGGGCGAACCCGAGGACACCCACTCCTGGCCGGACTACACGGCGCCCAACCCGGGGCAGCGCCCCCAGATCATGTTCGATCCGCTCAACGGCAGATACACGTGGCCGCTGTTCCAGCCTCATCTGGGCATGCGGCCTCCCTTCTCGCCGAACGGGCACAGCGGGGCTCCATGGCTGGGCCCGACCACGTCGTCGACCAGGCCAGACGGCCTGTGCCCGGCGGGCGCGCCCGTGCGCACCTACAACATCACCGCCATCCAGGTGAAGCTCACGGAGACCAACGGCGGGCTTAACCCGGCGCAGGTCGACAACAACGGCCAGATCTTCGTGCTCAACGAGGACAAGGCCGCAGTAGAGAACGGCACCAAGCCCGCGAACCCGCTGGTCATCCGGTCCGACGTCGGTGACTGCATCGCGCTGACGCTGACCAGCGAGCTGGCCGAGACCGCGGAGAACCACAACTTCTCCAAGGTCAACATGCACACGCACTTCGTGCAGTTCGACCCGCAGGCCTCGGACGGCGTCATCACCGGCTTCTCCTACGAGCAGTCAGTGAAGCCCGACACCGGCCAGTTCGGCGAGACCACGCTCACCGCGGCCGCGCCGGCCGGCGCGACGCAGATCTCGGTCGCCGACACCACGGGCCTGCGCCCCGGTGTCAGCATCGAGGTCGGGCAGGGCCTGTCGAACACCGAGGTGGTCACGAAGATCACGGCGATCAGCGGCAGCACGCTGACGCTGAACGCGCCGCTGCAGAACGCGCACGCCTCCGGTGAGCGGACCGGGGTCGAGTTCGTGCAGTACCGCTGGTACAGCGACGTGGACGACGGGACCGTCTTCTTCCACGACCACGTGGACGGGATTCACTCCTGGGGTCACGGCCTGTTCGCCGCGCACATCATCGAGCCGAAGGGCTCGACGTTCCACGACCCGGTGACCGGTGCGGCGATCCGCAGCGGCCCGATCGCCGACATCTACACCAGCGGTTCGGCCGGTTTCGGCGAGCAGGGCGACTTCCGCGAGTACGTCCTGTTCGAGCACACCGGCCTGACCAGCACCGGTTCGCCGCAGGGCTGCGAGATGTCCAGCTTCAACCTGCGCGCCGCACCGCTGATCGACCGGGATCCGAACGCCAATAACGCGGCTAACGGACCCGAGGCGGGTTCGAGCGTGCCGGCCGGAGTCGGCAACTACACGATGGGATTCACCGCCGGCGAAGAACCTGCCGGGTCGGACCGTGTCGACTGTACGAATATCGGCACGGCCAACGACCCGTACGTGTTCTCCTCCGTCGCCCATGGTGATCCGGCGACACCGCTGCTGAAAGCCTACGTGGGTGATCCGGTGGTGATCAGGCAAGTGGGCCTGGACGAGCGGGTCGGCGACATCCGGATTACCGGACACCGGTTCGCCGTGGAACGGTTCAACCCGAACGGAGTACTCACCGACTCCGCCACAGCGGGCATCTCCGAGAAGATGGACTACATACTCGACGGAGGTGCGGGCGGGCACAGACACCTGCCCGGTGACTATCTCTACTACTCCGGCCGCAACCTGGAACTGGAGAGTGGCGCCTGGGGCATCTTCCGGGTGATGAACACGCTCCACACCTCAGGAGTGAACGCGCTGGAACCGCTGCCCGACCGGACGGCACCGCCATCCGGTGCGGGGTTCCCGACCCTCACGTTCACGGGGAAGGCGCCTCCAGCCGCCCCCGGTGGGCCGGGGTCGGCTGCCTGCCCGGGCGGCGCGCCGGTACGCCACTACGACGTGTCGATCTTCGGCGGCGTCACCTTTGACAAGGGGATGCCAGGAGAGCTGCCCATCCCGGGTAACGGCAACAACAACACGGTCATGTACTCGCTCACCAGTGACGAGGCCGCGATCAAGGCAGGAACCAAGCCCACCGTCCCGCTGGTCATCCGCGCTAACACGGGCGACTGCCTCCAGGTGACGCTGCACAACGACCTGCCAGTCGACAACTTCACCTGGACATGGGGGTCGGGCTCTACCAGAGCCGGCCTGAATATCGGGAATGTCATCTTCGACCCGCTGCAGTCCTACGGGGCCGCCATCGGGTACGACCCGGACACGACCGTGGCTCCCGGCAGCACCCGAACCTACGCCTACTACGTCGACAAGCAGCTCGGCACCAACCTCATGCTCAACATGGGCAACGAGTCGAGCTGGCGAGGCGGCGCCTACGGCGCGCTGATAGCTGAGCCGCCGGGTTCGGTCTACGGCGACCCGTTCACCGGCGCACAGCTGCAGTCCGGCATCTTCGCGGATATCTTCCCCGGGGACGGGACCGCCCCGTTCCGGGAGAACGTGACGATGCTCAGCGACCGGGAACCGCTGCTCGGCCACAGCGTCATGATCTACTACCTCGACTCCGACCATTCGTATACCGACTACAACGAACAATCGCTGACGAACGAAGAAGGGACGAACCTCAATGCGGTTAACCTCTGGCAGGCTAAGAGCGATGCGGCGGTGGCCGTAGGCAACGGAGTGACGACGCCGCAGGATCCGGCGACACCGCTGTTCGAGGCGTACGCGGGTGATCCCGTCGTGTGGCGGGTCCTCGACGCCGCGGGCGATGACACCATCTCCTTCCAGGTGGCGGGTGCCTCGTTCCCGCTGGATCACGGCCTGACCGGCAGCCAGGACATCGAAGCCAGGACGCTTCTGCCTGGTGAGACGTTCGACGCGTATCTCGTCAACGGCGCCGGCGGTGCGACCGGTGCGACCGGCGACTTCGAGTACAGCGTCGGCCGCACCGCGATGATCAAGTCCGGCGACTGGGGCATCTTCCGGGTGCTCTCGCTCTTCGGACCCGCCGTAGCGACGCCAGGTCACACCCTGACCAAGCTATGACGCGCTGATCGCCGAATACTCGCCTCCGTCCCGGGTCCGCCGCCCCGGGACGGGGCGACCGGCCCCCGGGCCAGCCGCACTGGCCCGGGGGTGGCGGCACCGGCAGCAAAGCGGCGCAGCAGAGAGGACGGACCGCGCCATGACTAGATCCAGCCGCGGACAGGCACTGACCAGGGCAGCGGCGATCGGGGCGGCCGCGGCCGCGGCGCTCGTGCTGCTCGCGGTCCCCGCGTTCGCGCACATCACAGTGACTCCAGGCTCCGCCGCGGCGGGGTCGTCTTCCGAACTCACCTTCCACGTGCCCAACGAGGCGGCTAACGCCGACACGGTCAAGGTCGACGTGCAGATCCCGACGGACCATCCGATCGCCCAGCTCCTCGCCAAGCCGGTAACCGGGTGGACCGTCGCGATCAAGACCGTCACGCTGGCCAAGCCGCTGGTGACCGACGACGGGTCGTTCAGCCAGGCCGTGTCCGAGGTGATCTGGTCCGGCGGCCAGATCGCACCCGGCCAGTTCCAGGACTTCAGCGTGTCCGCTGACCCGCTGCCCGTCGGCGTCAGCCAGCTCGCGTTCAAGGCGATCCAGACGTACTCCAACGGCGACGTCGTACGCTGGATCGACGTACCGCAGGCCGGTCAGCCAGCCCCTGACCATCCGGCTCCGGTTCTCGCGCTGACTGCCGGCCAGGCGCCGGCCGTCGCGAACTCCGCGCCAAGCACCGGCACGGCGTCCAGTTCCAGTTCAGGGTCCAGCACGCTGGCACTCGGCGTCGGCATCGGCGGCCTGATCTTCGGGCTGGCCGGCCTCGCGGTGGCGGTACTGACCTGGCGGCGCAGGGGCCGGCTGCCCGAGGCGGCACAGACCGTCCGCGGGCTCACGCCTCAGGTTCCCGCCGCGCGAGCCGGCTCGCGCCGGCGCTGAACGGCGGCACTTATGCTCCGGCGGCGGACGGCATACCTGCTGATCACCTGTTCTCTTACCGCGGCCGCCCTGCTCGCGACCGCGCCGGCCGCGCTCGCGCACGCGACGCTGCAGTCCACGTCCCCGGCCGAGGGATCGATCGCGGCGACCGCGCCGGCCAGCGTCAGCGCGACCTTCGACGAGGCGGTCGGGGTGAGTCCCGACAGCCTCCGCGTGTTCGCGCCCGACGGCCAGCGGGTGGACTCCGGGCAGACGGCTCATGGCCGCGTGCCGCAGCAGATCGTCATCTCACTCGTGCCGGGGCTCGGTCGCGGCACCTACACCGTCGCCTGGCATGTGATATCGGCCGACTCGCATCCGGTGCAGGGCGCGTTCACTTTCTCCGTGGGCGCTCCCAGCGCCAGCACCGTGACGCTGGCCAGCCTCCAGCCGCCCGCGAGCAAGCTGGTCACGACCGCGTTCGGCGTGGTACGCGGCGTCGGGTTCGGTGCGTTCGCGCTGATGATCGGCGCTGTCGCGTTCGTGATCTGCTGCTGGCCGGGCGGGGCCAGGCGGCCCGGCATCATCAGGCTGGCGCTGACCGGATGGGGCGCGCTGACCGCGGCGACGCTCGGCGCCATCTTGCTGCAGGGGGTCTACGGCGCTGGGCAGGGCATCGGCCACGTGTTCTGGCCCGATGTGCTGCACGCCACCCTGTACAGCCGGTATGGCCGGGCGCTCGGCATCCGGCTGCTGCTAGAGGTCGCCGCGCTCATTGTCTTCTCGGTGACGCTCGGAGCGCTGCCGGCGGAACGGCGGATCCGCGGCGTCGCGCTCGCGGGCTGGGCGGCGATCACCGCCGGCCTGGCGGCCACGTGGGCGGTGGCCGATCACGCCGGGACGGGAATGCAGGTGGCGCTGTCCGTCCCGTCCGACGTCGTCCACCTCAGCGCCGTCGCCGTCTGGATCGGCGGTCTCGCGACGCTGATCACTATCGTCCTGCGCCGTCCG
>Ga0209168_10003681_pt1 | contig 10428 bp, 4 predicted proteins | sample Coa_R1_FD_187156 | JGI IMG/M metagenome (GOLD analysis project Ga0209168, IMG submission 187156) | Surface soil microbial communities from Centralia Pennsylvania, which are recovering from an underground coalmine fire - Coalmine... | ecosystem: Environmental > Terrestrial > Soil > Unclassified ... | reverse complement strand
TTCAGCAGAGGCGAATTGCGCACGTTATCCGGCGTTTCGCCATGCGCGATCTGCCACAGGATCTCGCCGTGATCCATATCGATCGCGGTGATGCGTCCGTAGGGCGGCTTCAGCAGCGGCAGGCCCTCGACCGTCAGCCCACCTCCACCTCCCGCCCCTCCGCGTCCGCCAGCCGCTGCAGACGCGTTCGGATCGCGCGCCTGACCCGAGATGTACATGATGTCGGAGCGGGTCCCGCCCGGCACCAGGCCAATCGCAGTCACTGTGGTTTGCGAAGACACGTACGCGATGTGCGTTTCCGGATCGTAGGATCCGCCCGGCCAGTTCGATCCCCCGCCCGCCGTGGCTGCCGTAAGAGTCGCCAGCGGGCCTTCGAACTTGCTCACCACGCCCGGCGTGAACATCGGACCGAGCTTATACTTCGAAACCAACTGAACCGCTTCGGAGCGAAGCTGCGGCGTGAAGTCGATCAGATCGTTGATCGAGATGCCTTGCAGATCGAACGCCGGAGGCTTGGTCGGAAAGGGTTGGGTAGGCGAATACCATTCGCCGGGAACCGTGCCCTTCTCCACGGGCTTTTCAACGATCGGCCAGATGGGTTCGCCGGTCTCGCGGTTCAGCACATACATGAACGCCTGCTTGGTGGGCTGGGCCACTGCTTTCACCGTGCGGCCGTTGATGGTGATGTCGGCGAGTATCGGCGGGCAGGGATTATCCATGTCCCAGATGCCGTGATGAACGTACTGATAGTGCCACTTCCGCACGCCGGTCTTCAGGTCGACTGCCACGATGCTCTCGCCGAACAGACCGGCACCGGGACGAGGGCCGCCATAGTAATCGCCGGTGGGAAGCTCAACCCCGATATACACCAAGCCAAGCTGCTCGTCGATCGCCATTTGTCCCCAGGCGCCGGTGTTGCCGGTATAAGACCAGGAATCCTGTTCCCAGGTGTTGAGTCCGTACTCGCCCGGCTTGGGAATCGTGTGGAAGATCCACAGCCGCTTGCCGGTGCGTACGTCGAATCCGCGGACGTAGCCCTTCACGTTGGTCTTGCTCACCGGAACGCCGCCGGGCTTATGTGCCGCGCCTATGATCACGGTGTTTCCGGACACCACGGGCGCCGAGTGCAATCCGATATCCGGATTGAGCGGCTCAATCTGCTGATCGTCTTCGTCCTTAAGATCCACGATGCCGTTCTTGCCGAAGCCGGGAATACGGTTGCCGGTCTTGGCGTCCAGCGCGACCATCTGATAGCCGGGAGTGACGTAGATAATTCGTTCCTCGCGGCCATCGGTCCAATACGACAGGCCGCGGCCGGAAAGCTGGCGCGGCGCGACTTCACCGCGCTTGCCCTCATTTTCGCCGTGGACCCACAACAACTCGCCCGTAGCAGCGTCCAGCGCCACTACCGATCGCCGCGTTCCCGCAGTGGAGTAGAGAATGCCTTTGACCATCAGCGGCGTGCCTTCCAGATTGGCCTCCGGCCGCGGACCGAGATTATCCGTCTTGAAGCGCCACGCGACTTCCAGCTTGTCGAAATTCGCGGCGTTGATCTGGTCGAGCGCGGAGTAGCGGGTGTTACCCAGATCGCCGCCATAGGTGGGCCACTCTCCGTTTTTCGCGCCGGTCTGCGCCAATAAGGGCGTGATCGCCACAAGCAAAACGATCAAGGTTCGCTTCATTCCGTTTTTCCTCACTGTTTGTCTCACGAGGATAGATTATATACGCGCGGCGCGTGAAACTCCAAGCCCGCCCCGAGCGCACGGCGTGCGGCGGGCACGAGACCGTCAAGAAGAGATGACGCCGCACTGCGTTGTGCGCGATAGAACGCGGAGCGCACAGCGTGCGGCGGGCACGAGATCGTCAAGAAAAGATGACGCCGCACTGCGTTGTGCGCGATATAAGAAAGTGAGACGGCCCCGCTGCCGGAGCAGCGAGGCCGTAAAGTGAAGTTCTAGATTTTGCCTAGAACGTGAATCGAGCGATCAAAGTGCCCTGGCGCGGGAGGCTGGGATTGCCAGCCAGCGTCGCGAACCCACCGCCCGTTGTGGGCGAGGTTGAGAACGTCGCGTTGATGGTGCCGAACCCGCTGGTAATCTGGCCAGCAGCGTTATGGCCGATCGCCAACCGAGGATTAGTCGGAGCACCGAACGCGGGTTGCGGGTTCCCCAGGAACGTCCGGTTGAACGCATTGGTAAACTCCGCGCGGATCTGGAAGGTCATCCGTTCTTTGATCCGGAAGTTGCGGCCAAAGTTGAGGCTTTCGATGGGATGGCGCGGGCCGCGGAAATCCGTATAGAACGTCTGGGGACCGAACACGCCATTCAGGGACCCGCCTGAATTGTTGGTGGTGTAGTCGGGCGTTCCCGTGCCGGTCGGGTTGGTCCAAGCTAGCGGATTCAGGATCTGGTCCGTCCATGGATTAATGCAATGGCAGTTGGGGTCCTTCAGGAACAGAGGCACACCCGGAACGCGGACCATTTGACTGGTGCCTAAATTGTTAGTGGTGCTCGCGTTAGGAGGCGTGAGCAGGGCGCCGCTGCCATACGTCGCTGATACGCCCAGTTGCCAGTCCCTAGCCACCCAGCTTGCCGCCCTCCATTTATCCAGGAATCGCGCCTTGGGTGTGGTGTAGGTAGCAGCGATATTGAACAGGAACGGCTGGTCCGTGCTTTGCAGCTGCTTGATGGAACTGTTGGGGTTGAAGATATCCTGCGTGACCGCGGGATTGGCAAGCGCCTTGGACCAGGTGAATTCGCTGGTGACCGAAAGGCCATGCGAAAGGCGCTGGGTTGCCTTGGTCTGCAAGGAATCGTACCAGGTTCTGCCCGTGGCGGAACCGGTGACGCCCAGGGGGCCGCCGAACCCTGCGGTGGCGAATTGCGGGAACGGCCGCAAGGCGTTAATCAGGGTGCTACCCGTCGGAAAGCCCGCGTAGGGAAGGCCACCTAGCCCTTTGGCAATCACGGCGGAAGATGAGATCGTGGAACTCAGCAGAAGATTGTCGGCCGCATTAGTGTATGGTTGCAGCCCCGCCGCAGCGAACGTGCCGGGCGCGACTTGATCCAGCAGCCCGAGCGGCCCGGACCACCACACGCCGCGATTCGCCACGTAGGAGGCTTCCACCACTAGGTTGCGCGTAACTTCCCGTTGCAGTCCGATACTCCACTGGTTCTGCCTGGGCGGCCGGGCGGCGTTCCGATCCAAGGCCTGCAGCGAATTGTTTGTGGTGCCCGCGCCATTGACAATCAGCGGATAGACGCTCGAATTGAAATTCGGGAAAACCGGTTGCGGCATCGTGGCCGGATCCTGGACGTTGAAGAAGGCGTTCGGCCCGGCGGGTGAATTGGTTAAGGAATTCGCGGTGCTGATGCCGATGTCGGCCACTGGCGCGTACACGAAGCCCCATCCGGCGCGGAGCACGGTCTTGGAGGTGATCTGGTAGGCCAAGCCAACACGCGGGCCGATGCCGTATTTATAGTTGTCTACAAACTCGCAATGGCAAGTGGCTTCATAGATGAAGGCGCCAGGGTGACCGCCAGCGTTCGCATTCGCCAGTGTCGGCGAGAAGTTGCCGGAACGGCCGTACTCCTCCACCGCGGATTGGCCGAAATCCCAGCGAAGGCCCAGATCGACGGTGAGCTTGCGGCTGACCTTCCAGGAATCCTGAATGTAGCTGGCCCATTGCGCACTTCCCATACGGATATCTCTCGGCGCGTTCTGAGCCGCAGCGCTCACGTCTCCCAGCAGGAAGCTGGCGTACTGGAAACCGATTTGCGAACTTCCCAGGCCCTGGGGAGGGTTGAAGGGAAGCGCGGTCGCGTTGACCCCATAGGTCAATTGGGTGCCCGAAGGGGGATTCGGGATCTGCCCCTGGAACCAGACTTCGCCACCCAGCTTAAACGTATGGCTCCCTTTGATCCAGGTCGCGTTGGCGTTGAACGCGGGCCGTTCTGTGTTGGTCAGCGTGTGAGCTTGGGCGTTCCCGAACGATTGCATGCCGCCTACGCTGCCGACAGTCCCGATGTTGACTCTGGGGAAAAAGATGCTCGCCTGGCACCCAATCAAGGAAATGGACGCGCAGTTGAAGTTCTGGACCGGACCGCCGTCGAAGAAGCTGATGTGCGAGTAGCCTCCACCGAGATGCACCAGAATGGTCGGCGTCAACGTGTAGTCATAATTCAGGCGCTCGGTCTGGGAGTAAATGAAGGTCCCGCGGGCCTGGGTGATGATCGGGGGCAGGCCGTCGGCGTTGCCATTGGGGAGCGAGTACAAGCTCTCTGTTCCGGTGGTCGACCAGTAGAACGACAGCTTGCTTTTGCTGCCGATCGAATGATCCAGCTTCAAGGAAGGAATGCCGGAGATGCGCGAGCTGATGTTGGTGTAGTTGGCGTTGTTGATGAAAGAGCTGTTCTGCGCCGCGGGGATCAGGGATTGGATCTTAAATGCTGTCTGGTCAAAATGCGTGGGGTCGATTTTATTGCCTGGAAACGGGTCTGCCACGAACACGCCGTTGTTGCCGAGGCGTCGGGTGGAAGGATCGTAAATCGTATTGGCAAAGATCTGACGTCCCAGGCCATCCACGGACGGCAGCGGGCTGGTGGTCACGCCCAGATTCGGATTGAAGCCGGCTCCGCCGTTCACTGAGATCGCGGAAAAATCACCGTTGCGGAAGGCGGCCGTAGGAAGCGTCTGGCCGGGGTTGAGCAGCGAGCTTTCCCGGAATTCCTCGTAGCTCCAGAAGAAGAAGGTTCGGTTGTGCCCGTCGTAGACCTTGGGAATGAAGATCGGACCACCTAGCGTGCCGCCGAAATCATTGCGGCGGTTGCGATCCTGGAATTTTCCGCCCGAGCCGAGGGATTGGCTGAAGGGACGCGAGGCATTGAGATCCTCATTCACGAAGTACTCGTATCCGCTGCCGTGATACTGATTCGTGCCCGACTTCATCACGATGTTGAACAACCCGCCGCCCGCCGCGCCGAATTCGGCGGCGTAGTTGCTGGTCTGGATCGCGACTTCTTGTACTGCGTCCGCGCTGGGCTGGTTCTCCTGCACGGCGAAACTCACCGTGTGATTGGTGTTGTCCATTCCCTCCAGGCGGTAAGAGGCGGTGTTATTCGGAGCGCCATTGACCACCATCACCGAATTGGCCGAGTAGGCAACCCCCGGAATGGTTTGGACGACGTTATAAGGATTGCGGATGCCAGAGCTTCCCGAATTGGCGTTCCCGACGCCCAGCAGCGGCAGACTGTCCATTTGAGCCAGCGTGATATTGTGCGTCAGGTCGCCGGTTTCTGTCTTCAGCAGCGTGGATTCGGCGCTGACTGTGACGGCTTCCGTGCTCGCTCCAATCTCGAGCGGAATGTCAAGGCGCAGCACTTGCGCCGCGGATAGCGTGATATTTTGCCGGTCGTATCTCTTGAATCCCTGGACGGCCGTGGTCAGCTCGTACGAACCGATCGGCAATTGCGGGATCGTGTAGTTTCCGGTGTCCGTCGAAACCGCGCGGAAGACCACTCCAGTTTCCGTGTTTTTCACTTCGATAGGCGCGTTCGCAACCACGGCGCCCGTCGCGTCCGTAACCACGCCGGTGATGGTAGCATTGCCGGTTTGTGCGGAAAGCACGCCGACGAAAAGAAGAACACACAGCAACAAAGCTGCAAAACGTGACATGGATTAGCCCCCCAACTGAATGGGGCCGATTGGCCCCCGTCTCGGCTGATGTTACTTCACGGCCGGTTCCTTGTCAATCGAAAAGCTTGCAAATGCGGGCGGGAACAAGTTTTTTACAATTGGACTTTGCATGCAATGGCACGAGTGAGCAGGATATCCGATGCACGGGATTTCGACCGTGAAAAAATCCCGAAAACTGGACATTTTCTGCAAACCCTAACAGAAGTACAATCGACCTCAGGCCCTAAGGCGCCGGTATGAACGGTCAGCGCGCATGGATGGTAGTACTTCTCGCGGTTCTCCCGTCGGTCCCCGTGGCCGCCGCCGAGCACAGAGTCATCGGCCTCAGCGCGAGTGGGAAGCCGATCGAAGCGCTTGTGGTCACGGGAGCTCTTCCGGCTGCGCCCGCCGTGATGCTGATCGGAGGATTAAACGGTGACGGCGAATCCGGACGAATGATTGCTGCCGCGGCGGAGGATTTGGAGTCTAATGCCCCGAGCCGCCGGCGGTTTCATCTGCTGGCGATTCCCCTGGCGAATCCCGACAAGAGCGCGCTCGCCTTTCCGCCAACCGGTACAGCCTATCGGGAGAATATTGAGTCTCATGTGCTGTGGCGATGGATCGCGCTGCAGGCTCCGGATTTGGTGCTGATCGTCGGTGGAGGCGATTCAGGCCTCGCGCAGGCTCTTTCGACCAACACAGTTGCGGGTGTCGGACGCATTCCGGCGCGCGTGATCATGATGGCTCGTCCGACCACCCTTTTGTCGCTGCCGCGCGATATTCCGCTCTCCGAAGCGCATATCGAGATCAACCGCCGGCGTGCGCGTTCGCCGCAGCAGTTAGCCGAGGAACTCGGATTGTACTTCGGGCACGATTTCAACCAGCTCACCTATATTCCCGGTATGGCGCTGATCGCGCAGATGCGGCTAGGACATGTGTCCGAGGTAGAAAAGCTCGCGGCACCATATTTGGACACATCCCGAAACCTTCTAAATAGGGCGAGCTCGCTGACGCTGGCTGGGCATTTGGTGTTCGCAGAATTGGCGGAACGCAGCGGCAACGGAGCCTACACCGAATTGGTCCGCAAGGCCGCCGACCTGGGATTCTCCCAGACCGGTGAAATGCTCGAGTCCATGCCCTTCCATGACGAGATGTCGGATTCCATATTCATGGCGACGCCGATCGTGGTCAAGGCGGGCAAGCTCACAGGTCAGCGCAAGTATTTCGATCTCGCCGCGCGCCATTTTGCGTTCATGCAAAAGCTGGTCTTGAGGCCTGACGGCTTATATCGCCACTCGCCTCTGACCGACGCTGCCTGGGGGCGCGGAAACGCTTTCCCGGCGCTGGGCCTGGCGCTTGCGCTGTCCGATTTTCCCAAGGATCATCCGGCCTATTCGCATATGATGGCCGAGTTCCAGCAACACATGTTCACCCTGGCGAAATTTCAGGATGAAGACGGCATGTGGCATGAGGTGATCGACCAACCCGGCTCGTATGCCGAAACGTCGGCCACCGCGATGATCGGGATCGCGATGGATCGCGGCATTCGCAGAGGTTGGCTGGATCCAACGACGTATCAGCCGCGCGTGAATCGGGCGTTTAGCGCGGTATCGGCGCGCGTGGGGAAAGACGGCCAGTTGGTGGACGTGTGCGAGTCCACCAACAAGCAGAAGACGTTGGAAGATTACCTGCATCGCGCCGCGATTCTGGGGCCGGATCCGCGCGGGGGCGCCATGGCGATGCTGTTCGCAACGGAAATAGGAGGTTTACCTTGATGAAAAACATTGTTTTGGTAATTCTTTTGGTGACGGTGGGCGCTTTGTTGGCGCAGCAAAAAGCGGAGCCGCAACTGCACGTGGTGACCTATGTCGACGTGTATCCGAACTTCGCGGACGCTACGGCGAAATTGCTGCAGCAGTTCGCCGCGGATAATCGCAAGGACGCCGGTTTCGTGCGCTTCGAAGCGCTTCGCGACGTGGCGCGCGTGAACCACTTCGCGATCGTCGAGGTGTGGCAGAACCAGAAGGCGTACGACGCGCATCTGGCGGCGCCGCACAGTAAGGCTTTTCGGGATGCGCTCCAAATGGGGCTGGGGAGCCCATTCGACGAGCGTCTGTACAACGCTCTGCCGTAACCTACGGGACCTTCGGCAGCGCGCAGGTAAAATTCTCCGCCTGATCGGTGCTGCCCGAGCCCTTCCACTGCGCTTCCTGCGGATACGGACATAGCGGCCGCGAACGGTCGACCGCACCGTTCGTCGCATGTGTCGCGACCATCTTCTCCGGAGCTGCGCCCTTCTCTTTCCACTCCTCCAGCGCCGCGAGGGCGTCGAACGTATTCGGGCCAGGGCCGCCTTGGCAGTGGAACATTCCGGGCACCATGAACAGGCGATAGAAATTCTTGGTCTCACTCAGCCCGTGCCCGTCGCGATCCATGAACTGGACCACGCTCTGGTAGTAGTTGATGCTGTTGATCGGCGAGATGTCCGGATCGGCCCAGCCGTGATACTGGATCAGCTTCCCGCCGTTGGCCTGGAAAGGTCGCAGATCCGGATTGATGTTGTTGATGATAGGACCCATCTTCTGATCCAGGAAATCGACGTCGCTATCGAAGCCCTGCGTGCGATCGAAGCGGAAGGTTCGGAAGTCCCAATCCGGGTTTTCAAAGGCGATGTTTTTGAGCGCCGGGAACCCCAGCGTGAAATGCGATCCCCGGCCCGGATCGGTTCCCGTGATCCAGGTGCTCCAGCCACCTTGGCCGGCCTCGCCGCCTGGCATGATGCCGGGAAAGATCTGCTCGCCGTCCGAACTTCGCGCGCCCTGATAGATTTTACGGACCGCTTCCACCTGCGGCTGCGTCAGGCAGCTGGGCGCGTCGCCGTTCTTGCACAACAGAACCACAGGATCGAAATGGCAGCGGCGCGGGTCATTGAGTATGCCGTCTTTCACGCCGTCGATGGAATCGCAGGCGGCATAGACCGCATCGCCGATCATCTGTAGTTTGGTCGTGGGGATATAGCTGGCTGGATCCATGAGCGTGGCCTGAGCGATCCACAAGTGGCCGCCCGCGTAGAGATGCGTCCAATAGTTGGCGGGATCGCCGGCGATGATACCGTCGTAGTCGCGAGGATAGCGCTGAGCTTCAGTAAGCGCTTCCAGGCCCCCTTGCGAGCAGCCGCTGAAGTAGGAATGCTCGGGAGCGGAGTTGTAGAAAGCCTGGATGATCGCCTTGTCGGCCTGCGTGGTCACATGTACGGAGCGATGCGCGAAGTCGATCACCCGCTCCATGTGCCCCTGCGCCCAGTGGGCGTCGTTGTCGGCGACGTGGCCCGTATCGGTGCTGCTCGACGCATAGCCACGCCGCAGCGGATCGAGCATCGCGGTGTAATTGATGGTGCCCGCCAGTCCGCCGTTGCCGGCCGTCTGCAGTTTCTTGTTCCAGGCGGCGGGCATCCAGAGCTCGAAGTGGACTTCCGGCGTGACGGTGCCGGCCACGCGGCAAAATGCCGGAACATTGACCGCCGCGCGCGCCGCGGGTGGAGTGAACTGGCCCGCAGCCACGGTTTGCGCGAGAGTAATCGTGACGCCGGGCAGCTTCAGGGATGTTAAGTTCTCGCACGGCCGCTGTGCGAGTACGGGCAGCGCGAGAGCCGCAAACAAAAGCGTTCGGTTCCAGAGAGCCATAGCGAGATTCTACTGCTTTGGGCGTAATATATGTGGGGAGGTCAGGGAGGCAAACGTGGCTAAGAACGACGCGGGAGACGGACTCGGGCGCAGACAGTTCCTCGGCGGCGCGGGCGCGCTCGCGCTCGGTGGTTTAACCGGCGCGAGACTGCTTGCGCAGTCGCAGCCCGCACCAGTTGACCTGGTTCTGACGAACGGCAAGATCCATACAATGGACTCGGCCAATCGCGTGGTCTCGCAGGCACTGATCCAGAACGGCCGGTTCACCGCCGTGAGCAACAACGTGTCCGTGCCCCGGGGCAACATCAGGCGTATTGATCTCAAGGGAAAAACCGTGATTCCCGGCCTGATCGATGCTCATAACCATATCGTCTTAGTCGGAAACCGGCCCGGCTGGCACACGCCTCTGGAACACGTCTTCACCCTTCCGGACGCGATCGCAGCCCTGAAAGCGCGTAGCGCTGAGGTGCCCGTGGGCGAGTTTATTACCATCTGCGGCCCAGTGTCAGCGATGCAGTTCACGGAGCGCCGTTTACCGACGCTGACTGAGCTCGACGCAGTCAACCGCCCGGTCTATATTCAGGCGGCGCAGGGCGGAACCAGAACGAATACTCAGGGCAAAGCCTGGCTCGAAGCCAAGGGCGTCACGGTGGGTGCCGACGGCGCGATTGCCGGACCGGCGCTGACCGCCGCTCTTCTCGCGTTGCGCAAGGAATTCTTAACCCCGGAGACCAGGAAGCGATCCGCGATGGACGCCCTGAAGTATTACGCGAGGCTCGGCATCACCACCCATCGCGACGGCGGGGCATTTCATTCCGAGGCTCTCTCCGGCGGCCTCGCGAACGAAAACACCTACACGATGCACAACCCGTTTCTGGCGCTACATCGCGACGGCACGATGCCGGCTCGCTTGCGGATCGAGTTTCTGCACCAGGACTCTCCGACCGCGAATCCGCCTCTGCCCACGCTCGGGCCGCGCTTGAGGAACTCGTTTCCGTTTTTTGGGGATGAATGGATCAAGACGGGCGGCATCGGCGAGTTCACCGGCGGCGGCGTCGAGGGCCTCAGGGCT
>Ga0209168_10003680_pt1 | contig 10429 bp, 10 predicted proteins | sample Coa_R1_FD_187156 | JGI IMG/M metagenome (GOLD analysis project Ga0209168, IMG submission 187156) | Surface soil microbial communities from Centralia Pennsylvania, which are recovering from an underground coalmine fire - Coalmine... | ecosystem: Environmental > Terrestrial > Soil > Unclassified ... | reverse complement strand
TGGCCTTGTAAACATGAACCTTGCCGAGCGCGCGAGTGTCGTCGAAGATGAGAGCTCGTCCGTCCGAGAGCTCGAAGGTGACACGGGCCGTGGCGGGCCGGTGGCCGTCACCCGCCAGGACGTACAGATTGCCGCTCATACGCAAGTGGATGTGGAGAACGATGCCGCCGGAAAGTTCGAGAAGGAGGTTCTTGCCGCGCCGGCGGATCGCTTCAATGCGGTGTGCTGCCGTGTGGGATTCGACCGGTGCCGGCCGTTGCGGGTGAGTAGTGCTGGCCCGATGGACACAGGTGGAAACGATTTCTGAGCCGACCACTTCCGTTTCGAGCCGGCGGCGGATGGCCTCTACTTCAGGCAGCTCAGGCAAATTCTAGTGTAGTTGGCTGCCATTGATAAGATAAACCTGAGGGCAGCCGGCCGGAGCGCTACATTAAACTTGCGAACGGCGAACTGAATGGAACAAAGACAAAAAGTAGAACCGGATCGCCACAGGATTTTTCTGCTCTCGCCTGCAAATCCACGCGGAAAACGCGGTAAGCTGCTCGCCGGATCTCAAGCGGAGTTCGATTTGGCGGTTCGCTTGCGCGAAGGCGCCGCCACTCTGGGAGAAACATTCGCATTTATCAGCGGGTTGTATTTTCGCGGAAAGTTCTTATACGCACAAGCGTTCGCTGCGCCGCCAGCCGGAATTCCCGGTGCATTCGTTATCACCGCCGCCCGTGGCTTGGTTCCTTTGGAGACGCCGATCGACCCGGAATACCTGGAAGAAATTGCGTCCGTTCCGATCGATATCGCCGATCCACGATATCGTGCGCCGCTGGAACGAGATTGCCGCGTCCTCGACGAAACCGCCGGAGGCAACTGCGACTTTGTGCTGCTGGGCAGTGTGGCGACAGTGAAGTACCTGGACCCTATGTTCGGCATCTTCGGGCATCGGCTGCTTTTCCCCGAAGAATTCATCGGGAGGGGCGACATGAGTCGCGGGGGGTTAATGCTGCGCTGCGTACGCACGAGAGTACAGTTGACGTATATACCTGTCGGGAACGGCACGCGCCACGGCCTCCGGCCCTCCAAGCTCCCCCGACTTGCGCCTTGAGTCTGGATTTCAATCACAGCAGTCTATGCGCAGCATCGGCTCATGGAGTCTGCAATTTCAATCCGCTTCCGGCTTGCAAGCCGGAAGAATCGGACGCGGTACAGCAACATGTCATCGCGCCCCAAGTTTCAATCCGCTTCCGGCTTGCAAGCCGGAAGAATCCATTTCCCCATCCATGCTGATATGTGGTCTACCTGTTTCAATCCGCTTCCGGCTTGCAAGCCGGAAGAATCGGTTGCCTTTCATCCGTCTCACAAATAGAGTGTGTTTCAATCCGCTTCCGGCTTGCAAGCCGGAAGAATCATCCGAGTGCCCATCGGCTCACATTTGGCCCTTTGGTTTCAATCCGCTTCCGGCTTGCAAGCCGGAAGAATCTCGCATGGAGTATATTAATCCCCAACCGCACGGGTTTCAATCCGCTTCCGGCTTGCAAGCCGGAAGAATCGACGCAACGACCTTGACGCTTGCGGACGTGAATGGGTTTCAATCCGCTTCCGGCTTGCAAGCCGGAAGAATCTATTCACCTGCGCGCCGAAAACGCCGGAATGATAGTTTCAATCCGCTTCCGGCTTGCAAGCCGGAAGAATCCGTTCCGGTATAACCTCAAACTCCACAATAACTTAACCCTCCATGTCCGCGAAGGCTGCTGCTGTGATACTGGGGGGACGGCGAAGTTCGATGGGAAATGTATAAACACGAGTTTATTTTCCAAGCTCTTACGCGTTGCGCGAAAGCCCCGGCTCCGGCCCACTCACTTGCGGTTCGCGGTCAAATTACCAGTGGTCCGTCCAGGTCTACGGGGCGGCCCACACCGTGATGCTCAGTCCGGTCTCTGCTTACTTGGTCTAGAAAGTAGAACCGCAAGCTATCTTCCGTGCCGCTGTACTCGCTGAGCAGTCGCGCTCTCAGCAGTACCCATTCCCGCTCGCCGATCACGCATTCAAATATCGATTTCTGCACCCTTTGCCCGTAGTCCTTGCACGCCTGCGCGACGCGGCGCAATCGGCGGCGGCCATCTTTGGTCTCCGTACACACATCATAGGCAATTACAAGAACCATCCGGCGCTCACTTCAACATACAGGGCATGTACCCCGGCGCCTCTCCCCGAATCGCCCGTGCCAGTATCCGGGCCTGCAAGTGTGGCAGCAATCCCACTCGTGTCGATTGTTGCAGGAGCGGATGCGTTACCTGTTCCTGCTTGCGCTGCTGCCAGGCCGCTATGACCGCCCGCCGGGTTTCCGCCGATATTTCGACAGCGCCCCCTTCCCGCAGCGTGAACCCCGACTCCGCCACCTGCCTGCGATTTATGAGCGTCAAAACCAGCCGGTCCACCATTGGCCGGAACTCCTCCATTAGATCCAGACCCAACGAAGGGCGTCCCGGCCGGTCGTGATGGAGAAAGCCTACGTTCGGGTCGAGACCCGCACCCGACAGCGCCGCCGAGCAATCCGCCAGCAGCAAGGCATACAGGAAGGAGAGCAGCGCATTGCATCGATCCAGTGGAGGACGCCGCGTGCGGCCTTTCGGCGCGAACACCGGACGGTCCTGCCGCACCATATTGGGAAACACTCCGAAATAAGACCGCGCCGCCGCCCCTTCCGTGCCCCGCACCTCATCCCGCGTTTCGCAGAATTCCAGCTTGCGCGACATCGAAGCCAGTTCTATTACTGCGCCCTGCAGCGCTTGCTGGTCCTCGTCAGCCGCATTGTCCCGGGCCGCGCGCATCAAGTTCGCACGCGCGTTCTGGACCTTGCCCGCCACGATGGCGCGCGAGTATTCAAGCGATCTCTGCTCCGAATCGGCCTGACGAAACTGCTCGCGTCGCAGCAGCACGTTTCCCGAAACTGGTGCGTCCACCCGTGCCAGCAGCCGTCCGCCCTCCGAGAGGAACGAGACTGCCACGCCGGCGCCCGCGCACAATTCCAGAACGCCCGGAGAGACCATCACGTTTCCAAAGAGGACGACCGACTCCAGGTTATGCAGCGGAATGCCCAGCTTCCGCTCACGGTTTACTTCCACAACAACCGTCAGGTGGTCGCGATGCAGGTAAGCTCCCTGTGTCATTACATATAATGTGCTCTGCTGAATCTCCATTTGCGGCGCTCCTATTCGCCGGAAAACAAGGTTCGCCGTTCTGCGCTCCAGCAGCGGTTGTGCCCAGATAGCTCCGGCAGACAAATCTCGTGCAGGGAACAACCCTCGCACTTGGGCATTAATTGAGCTTCCGGCACTACGCCTCGCTGGATCAGTTCGTGCAGGCGTTCGATCGCGGCCGTGGTGATTTCGCGCAAACCCGCCGTGAACGGTACCTCTCTTCGCCGCCGTGACCTGGCGTGGAAGATTGCTCCCGCCGGAACTTCGAGGCCGAGCATCTCCTCAAGACACAACGCCTGTGCGCATAGCTGCACGTCATCATTGGTCCACTTGCTCTTCTTCCCGCGCTTATAGTCGATTGGGTAGGGTTGGTCGATGCCACGCGCCTGCCGCCGAAACTCGACGATATCGGCGCGGCCCGAGAGATTGTGCTTGCGAGAGAATAGCGGCAGGGCGCGGACCACCCGGCACCCTGCCGCTGTCTCGTATCCTGGCGTATCGGCCGCGTCGTGCGCAAGCCGGCCCTCCAGCGTATACGCATTCTCTGCGAACACTCCTTCAATGTGAATCAGCGCGCATCGCCGCTCACAATACAGCAGTTGATTCAGCGCGGATACGGGAAGCGGTTCGCTGTCCTCAAACATCGGCCGTGGCCGCTAGCGGTTGCAGCAACTCCACTCCGTGTGGCAGAGATGAATCGTTTACTGTGATCGTGTAATCCGAGAACGACCGTGGCGATTCGGCGCGGCTGCTCACCGCGATCCTGTCAAACAGTTGCTGCGCCGGGGCCTCGCCCAGAGCGGAACTGTGTTTAAATACGTACAACCCACGGGTACTCATCAGCCCCCGTGCCGCTGACCGGTCCACATCGAACATATTCGCGAGTGCGCGGAACAGCAAGTCCAAATCATCTTCATGAAAACCAGTCGCCCTGGCGAAGTGAGGATTTACGAAGCCGTAGGCGCGGTACAGTCCGTACGCCATGGTGTGCTTGCGGCCCATCTGCGTGTTACCTCCCTTGCTCGCGGCCTCCTTTTCGGTGGTGAAGGCCTGGCGGGTGATGGCATGTTCGGTTGAAAAGATGCGGTCGATCGAGCGGGCGAAGGTCAACTGCACCGGGCCGCGCACCTGCCCGCAATTGAAATCGGTGGTGCTCATCACGGCGCCGAACGCGCGGATATCGAAGAAGTTCTCGCACATCCATTGGCGCGCCTTCTCAATCTGGCTCCGGTCCTTGGTCTTCGGCTGCAGCGGCAGATTGTCGTATGGCAGGCGTTGCCGGCTTTCGAGAGTGTGACCGGACATCATAAAAATCTCATAGCCGGGCTCAACCACGCCTGCTAAGGATTTCGCGTAATATGTATAATCGCGGATCTTCCGCTTCAGCGACACGTCTGACACGAGACCCTGAAAAGTTTCCGGATCGAAGCGGGGGGTGTTGTCGAAATCCGGATCTCCGTTCGGATTGCCGTCCTGGCAATCGAAAAGATAGACAAAATCGTAACGATTGGCGATCACGTTCGTACTCATCAGTTGCTCTCCTCCGTGCTCTGCACGGTGACATCTTCTCTCGTCTGTAGGCGCTTCGCTCCCCGTTGCTGGTGGTATCCGATCGCGAAGCGGCCTTGATCCTCCAGAGACAGCGCTCCCGGAAAACGCGCTTCGCGGGCCGCGATCAGCGCGTGAATATCCTGAATTTCGCGGTCCAGCACAACGGCCAGGCCGCGCTTGTCGCGCTTTAACTTCCGCAGGTGTTTCATGCCCAGGTCGCCGATCTTTGGAAACGCGAGCGCGGGGTTTGCCGATGCTAGCGAATAATAGCGATCGGTTACGCTCGCGTTCAAATCCCCCTGCGCGGCAAACTGTATGTACTCATAAACGGCGAGCAGCCGGCCACATAAGTAGGCCGGATTGTTGATTGCCAGATTCAATTCCTCATTCAATGGAGTTTCTCCTTTTAGATCGTTCAAATACAGCTTGATGAGTCCCGCCCTCGCCGCCGATAAACGGGCGTGGCCGGATGCTACGCGCATTCGCCCCAGCGCCCTCGCCAGCATCATGCGCCCGAGTGGCCTTCCCTCGATAGCGCGCCGGATGATCTGCACCGCACATTGCGCCGGCACCTCATCCCCCTTCCTCCCGAGGGCATCCAGCAGTTGATACATTTTTGGATAAACGGTCTCCTTCGTGAAAACGTCAACAATGCCGAGACCTCGAAAATACGAGGCCATGTTGCGCTTCACTTGTCCGAGCGTCTCGTGCATCCAGTAGCGGATCAACATGCGCCCGCCGTTTCCCGACACACCCGCCAGATAGAACTCGTTCTCCTCCAGGTCCAACTGATGCGGGTCCAGCATCAAGAGCCGCTTCACTTGCTCCGGGTCGGCCTGCTCGATGGTTTCGATGCTGTCGTGGTTCACTGGTTTGTGCGTCCAGAACAGAAACCCGATTCCGTTGGGATTGACGCGCTTGTGGTGGTCGCCCCGCAGCAGATCGTTGAGCGCCAGCACATAGGCCATGGCGCGGCCCGGAGAGACGGGACTATTCGCGTTCTGCTCCCATCCATAGGACCGGAACGCTGGCTTATCGAAGGACATCAGCGACACGCCAGACGCTTGGCCGCCGAGGTTCACCATTCCCTTAATTTTGTCGTGCGTCGCTGCGATCGGGCCTGTTTCGCCGGTGATCAGACACATCCCGGACCCCCCCTTTTCCGATCTCATGCCGGCCTCGCGCAAGTAGTGCTCGCACCAGTAACGGTGCGCACCTTCTGTTAGGACGAGGGGACGGCCGACCGACAACGCCACTAGGCAGCCTGGCGGAGCTTTCTTCTCCGCCATCCGCTCACGTGCCTTCTCTACCTCTGCCGCCTGGGCGTAGAACTTTGTGCAAGCCTCCAGGCCGCCGTCGCCCGTTGCTTCCGCCGCACTCTGAATCATTTGAACAAACGCATTGTGCCGCTCCTCTTGATTCTGCCGCTGCACGACCTCGGTCCACTGGCCCACGCCGAGGACATATTTGATGTCGTCGCACGCCAGCAGAGGATGCAGTCCAGAGTTACGGGCGACGGGTGATCGTGGCACCATCAGTGACTGGACCCGCTCAACCCGCTTCTTACCCTGCTGTACTTGCTCGGTTCGCTCGACGATCTCGAGGAAACGCCCATCCTCGGCAAGTTCCACCAGAAAACGCACGGGCTTCTCTTCAAAAGCCAAATCCGCCAAGTCTTCAGACAAATAGGTGTCTGCATACTCAGCTAACGCTTGTACGAACATGCCATCACCTCCTCTTTCTGCGCTGCGTCCGTAAGGACCACCGCTGGATCGGTCACCATCACACCCGCGTCGAGCGCTGCCTTGAAAAAGACCGGCCGGTTCGCGGCACCGTGATCGCGAAACACAACGTCATAGAGCATCCAGCCCAGTTCACGCGATTCGGCAATCGGCCGATCTTCGATGCCGGGATGCTCAAAGTGTGCGGCGAATTCCCGGCAGCCCAGCGCCGGGCGATGGAAGCATTGGCCTTTTTCGACACGCCTATTAAACATCGCCTGATACTTGATGGGCGTATCTTCCGCAGTAGGCGCGTATACATGCGGATACGCTTCGATGATGTATCCCACATTCCGCAGCGCCAGCGTGTTTCGGGGAGTCGCATCGTCGCTGCCAGCTCCCGCCGCCCGAGGCTCGTAAGTTGTGGGATCGGCCATCCAACGAGCTACTGCCCCAGGAGCGATCTTGCTTTGCAGTTCATTGCGCCGGATGGCCTGAAATGCGATCGGGCGCAATACGGAGATGCGTGTCACAACCCAGCGCATCTCCGGTTTCCATAGAATCGCGTCGAGGATGTTCCGCGCCGCCGATGGCGTCATCACCTCATAACTGACGCGCTCCACCTTTTGGTCGGGGCGAGTCCAACACGCCAGCTCGCCCGATATTTTGAGAAGTACGGTAGATTTGTCCACAATTTATCCACTGACAAGGAAGTGCAAATCGCGGGATTGAATCTCCAATCCCGCTTCTTTTCTAAATCACCATTTCACTGGCGGTGCGGTCCAGCACCAAACCGAGCGACTCGTCATAACAGCTTTCCTGGCAAACCCAGAGATCCGAATCCGGCCGCACTTCTTGGATCACGCCCTGACGGGCCAAAAAGAACTCCCCCGGATACAGCCCGACCGTGTACCGTTGCAACGCCCGTAAGATTTCGCGGTCAAGTCTTCCTCTCGCCAGTAGTTCTTCAATCACAGCCCTAGCCATCGCATCATAACCAATGAACACGGCCTGCGTCAGATCCGAAATCATTTCGAAGGCTTGCGCCAACGACCGGAATGCCAGTTCGTCCCGCCAATTCTGCTCTTGCTTGCCGAGGTCTGCGCCATCGCCGTAATAGCGGTCGAAGTACTCTCGAACAGCGGCAGGATCGTCAATGGAAATCGGACCTCTCGCCAGTGCAACTCGTGTTCGCTCGGTTGCCTCTCGATAGGCGCCCGGTGGTGTCTTCTCGTCCTCAGGACGGAATACGATCATATGTCCACCAGGCCGCCCCAACGCCTCGGTCAGCTTCCCTTCACGATCACAACGCCCGGCTGCCTGGATAATCGAATCCAGCGGTCCCAGCGCGCGATACACGACAGGAAAATCGAGGTCCACGCCCGCCTCGACTAGCTGCGTCGAGGCTACCAGGCATGGCGAGCTCTCATCGGCCAGCCGGTTACGGATCTTCGCGAGGACAGCTAAGCGGTGCGCCGCGCACATGCGTGTTGAGAGATGGAAAATTCCGTCCTGGGAAAGTCCGCGAGCCTGAGCCTCGCGATGCAGTTCCCGGTATAAGTTGGAAGCATGATCGCGGATATTGACAATGCACAGCGCCCGCCGCCGCTCCACCATATCCTGCGCGATTTCGGGCCAACTCGTCTTCCGGTCGCCCGGCCAACTCACCGTCACGCGTTGCAAATCCCTAAACAGAGCGGCCGGCTCCTCAACAATCTCGCGCACCGTGCCTGCGAGCCATCGCATATCGTGTTTACTGGCTTGCGGTCCGCGCTCCAGCGCCGGTTGCGTCGCCGTGCAAAGTAGAAAGCACGTCGACCAATCCTTTGCCAGATCCTGCATCATCCCAAGGATCAACCCCAGAAACTGCCGCGGGAGCGTCTGTACTTCGTCCACGATCACGATCGACCGCGCCACATTGTGCAGCCGCCGCAAGTCCCTTGGGCGGTTCGAGAACAGGCTCTCAAAGAATCGGACCGATGTTGTGACTATGATCGGCGCGTCCCAATTCTCCATGGGCGGAGCCGAGCCCGGATGCTCATACTCGCCTTCCTGTGACTCCACATTCGTGTATGTTTCCGAGTCCCTCGGCTTGAGCCGGTTGACATTTCCGGAATGATGCTCCAGAATGCAACCGGCCCCGAGTGCCTCGATGAATGCTTGCGCATTCTGCTCGATGATGGAGAGGTAGGGGATGACGACGATAATCCGGCGATAAAGTTCCGGGAAGAGGGCGGCTCGCCGCAGCGCGAATGCCATCGATGAAAATGTCTTCCCGCCACCTGTCGGCACCGTCAGTGAAAAGATGCCGCCGGGCGCTTCTGCGGCAATGAGACAGGAATCGAGCACCTTGCGCCGCGCTGATTTCACCGCGCCCTCTGGAATGCCCGCTGCCCGATTCGCGATTGCCGATTTTAACCGGTGCAGCCGCTCAGCCGCCGCGAGCGGCGCCTGTTGCACCTCGAAGCCTCCGGTATCGAGACGGTCCGCATCAACCAGGCAACTGAACAGCATGCGAGTCCGAAGGTCGACATCTCGCTTTGGCCCGCTCGACCCGGCAAGCGCAATCTCCAGCTCGGGACAGTCAGCCGCAGCCGTCGCTTTCAGCGCGAGTGCAGCTTCTGCCCATTGCTTTACGCGCTCTCGAAGACCGCCTGTGAAATTGGGAATTCCTGCGTGATGTCCTGCAATGGCAAACGCAATCTCCCAGGCTTTTGATTCCGCCGCGAGCGAAGCTCCGTGACCTGAGTGCTCCGCCCGTTTCCGCTTGCCGCGAATCAGTTCCTGAAATTCCTGCGAGTACTTGCCGAAGTCGTGCAAAAGACCGGCCGCCCGCGCCGCCTCAATAAAGCGCTCATCCTCCGGACGAGCAAGTTTCGCCAAAGCCGCCGCAGAGGCGCCAACCGCATGCAAGTGATCCCGGAGTAATTGCCAGGACGCTCGCGGATCGTCTTCCATCAACCCATTTCGATCGGAATGAGCCCAGTAAGGCATACGACATCTTACACCAATGCTGTTTTGGAAACTCCTCTCCGTGCTGTGGTGCTACCATGAGAAATTAATTCAATGAAGGCGCTATTTGAGGTCCTGAAGCCTGGGGGCGAGGACTGGCTGCTTGCAGAGTCGATTGATCCTGCGCGTCTGCCTACGCATGTGGCGATTATCATGGATGGCAACGGCCGCTGGGCTCGCCGGCGAAGCTTGCCGCGTGTAGCCGGGCATCGGGCCGGCATTGAGCCGGTGCGGGTCACAGTAGACACGTGCGCGCGTCTTGGTCTGGACACACTAACCCTCTATGCGTTCTCCGTAGAAAACTGGAAGCGTCCGCGCTATGAAATCGACGCACTCTGGCGCCTGCTCCGTTATTACCTGCGGCGCGAGCTGCCGGAATTGATGCGCAACGACATTCAATTCGGCGTTGTCGGCCGGCTGGACGGGTTGCCTCCAGCAGTCCGCGAAGAACTGGAAGCAGCAATTGCAATGTCGGCTTCTAATCGCGGTCTGCGGCTGAATCTTGCCCTCAATTATAGTGGCCGGGCCGAGCTGGTGGATGCGGTCAACGCGCTGATCGAAGAGGCGAAAGCGCTGGGGCGTCTGGGCACATTGCGTATCGATGAAGAAGGTGTTGCATCACGCCTTTACACGGCCGGGATGCCAGATCCGGATCTGTTGATCCGCAGCTCCGGTGAGATGCGCCTGAGTAATTTTCTGCTGTGGCAGATTGCCTACGCGGAGCTTTACGTTACCGAGACACTGTGGCCGGATTTCCAGCGTACGGATCTGTTGCGCGCCATCCTCGATTACCAGAAACGGGACCGGAGATTTGGCGGACTGAATCCCGTACGGCAGGCGTCGAGCGACGAGCAATGGATTGAGGCCCTCGGCGTCTCCTCCCGATGAGGCGAATTCTTACCTCACTCATCCTGGTCCCTTTCATTGTCTGGGTTGTTCTTTGGTCGCCGGTGT
>Ga0209168_10003678_pt1 | contig 10437 bp, 9 predicted proteins | sample Coa_R1_FD_187156 | JGI IMG/M metagenome (GOLD analysis project Ga0209168, IMG submission 187156) | Surface soil microbial communities from Centralia Pennsylvania, which are recovering from an underground coalmine fire - Coalmine... | ecosystem: Environmental > Terrestrial > Soil > Unclassified ... | reverse complement strand
CAAGGCCCGGCGGACAGGGAGCGAGTACCAACAGACAATCCACGCCGACAGCGCCTATGGCCAGATGGCCGGGATCACCAGCACGGCCAAGTACGCCGCGGCAGCCGCGAACGCCGCCAGGTACGCAGCAAGAGCTGCCTACACAGCCGGCGCATTCCGCGCCGCGCGGCGCGCCGACAATGCCGCGCAGGTCGCGGAGGGCTGGGCTGACATGGCCCGTCACCGCGCGGAGAGCTCTCACTATGCGCCCTATACCGCGCAGATGACCGCACGGTATGCGCGGCGCGCGGCTGCCGCGGCGCGGCGCGCGGCCCGCTGCTCGGGCCCGCTGGGCCGCTGCGCTACCAGCGCGATAAACGCGGCGGCGGCCTTGCTGCCCGCGGCCCGCCGCGATCGGTACGCCGAAGAATGGAAGACCGACCTGTGGCTGCTACCAGCTCGGAGCAAGCGTGCCCGGTACGTACTGAGCATGCTGGCCGGCGCGCCCCGCCTGGCAGTGGTCTTGCGGCAGGCAGCTCCCCGAGGCGGCAGGCAATGACCATCCTGGCCGGGGTCGGTGACCACGTATGACCGGTGACGGCGGCGCTGCCGAAGCGGCCGCAGCCTGCGGGCTTGCCCCGCCCGCCTCAGTGCACGTTCGCACCGGGGCACCAGTATGCGATCCGGAGCTGCCACCGTTGTTCCGCACCTGGGCTGCAGGCCAGCGGCCCGTATTCAGTGCGAGGGGGACGCTCCTGGCCCTCATTCCCGGGGGCAGCAGCGCCAGGGTTCCAGCCGCAGCTGGCTGCTGGCTCCTGGCCGCAGCCTGCATGATCTTGCTGGTCATAGGCCCGGTGCCAGTCAGTCCGGCTGCCTGGCTTGTCGGCGCATTCGCCGCTGCGATGGCCGCTACGGCTATCCGGCAACGAGCCAGGCGCCGTGACCTGCGGCTGTGCCGCAGCCATGTGATCTTCCCCGAGAACCTGGACGAGGCATGCCGCGAGCTGTTCCACCGGAGCCAGGACGCCATCACCGCCATCATCGGCTCACAGGCGCGAGCCGCCGGGATCCTGGAACACCCGGTTCCGGACGGACTGCTCCGCCAGGACGAATGGGAGATCGCCTGCCAGCTCCGGGAGATCACCAGCTTGCGCACCCTGATCGTGCAAAGATCGCCAGCCGCCACGGCCGGCCCCATGACCACCGATGTCCTGGGCGCTCAGCAGCAGGCCATCAACATAGCACGTCACGCGGCGGTCACCCGCATCACCGCACTGGAACACTACGCCCGGCAGATAGCCGCCGCCGACAATGCCAACCGCGACTGGCACCAGGCCACCGAGCTGTCCAAGCTCAACCCAAGGTACCTAGACCTGGTCGCCCGTACAGCATCAGACCAGTACGCCGCGACCGAGATCACGAGCCTGACCGACCAGCTCGCAGCCGCGACCAGGACAAGAACCGCCCGGCTACGCGAGGCCGACCTAGCCGCCGACGTGCTCGAACTCCCCGCAACCGCGTCCCGCAACGACCCCACTGCCTAAAGCTGATCACCTGCCGGCCGCGGGCAAATGCCCAGCGGGCACCGAACTCAACCAGCAGGACGGCATGTAGCTAAGCGTTGCCGACGGCACGAAGGATGAACCTCGTCACCATCAGAAAGCACTCATCACAAAGCGTGACCTGACATCTCTCTTCTGCACCGGCTGTCGGCGGGCGGGCATATCTGCCGGTTATGTCGTCGCTGGATGCATCCGCGCTGAATGATGGCAGTTATGCGATGCGGTTGGAGAGTGGCGGCAGTCGGAGCCGGTCAGTGCTGTCTGGTTCGTTGAACGCGTTAGTGGCTCGGAGAACTTCGGTAGCGCCGGGGAGGGTTGAGAAGTCGATTCTAGAGGTGTAGTCATGGGCGTACCGCAGCGCTTTGATGAGTGCGCTGGGATCGCTGTGGCGCGTCATGAGGCGCAGTCCTCCAAGATAGTCGTCGCGGAAGACGGTCGGGATGATAATCCGCGATTGTCTGCCGCTTGCCAGCTCAGCGTTCATCATGACGCGCGCCACGCGGCCGTTGCCGTCGTCGAAAGGGTGGACTTCGGAGACGAGGAACATCATGTACACGGCACGCTCGAAGGCGGTGTCCAGCCCGGACAGGCCTTCCCATCCAGCCCGCAGCGTGCCTGACACCAGTTCAGGCGGGACGAACAGGGAATTTCCAGCCCGGTCGGCGGTTTCCTTGAAGAACCCAGGTCGTTTTTCTGGGCGTCCGCCCAGAATAGTCGCGTGCCTGGACCGCAGCAGTTGCAGGAATTCCTCGGCATCCGATGCGAGAGCCGTCATCTCAGCTAGGTCCGCGACGACCCGGTAGGTGCCGAGCAGATCGTGGCTGTCGTCAGCTCGCCCGGGTATCTGCCTGCCCTGGTAGACAATGGCCACCGCGTCTTCCAGCCCGAATTCGGTTCCCTCGATGAAGTTGGAGAAGTAGGCCTCGAAGAACGGCAGATGCGCATAGCGCGGGTCTTCCGGACCGGGGACAGGCCTGCTCTGCGGCGCCGACTCGCGCAAGCTCCCGGCCAGTTGCGCGAACAGGCGCAGCCGGTCCTGGTCAAAGGGCAGTGATGTCTGGCGGGCTGCAAGTGCTCTGGATGATGTTCTCACCTGCTGGCTGCCGAGCGCCGCGCCGATTAGCCGGGAAAGGGCCTTTATCTCGCCTTGGCGCGTGCCTACGGCATCGGCCACTTGTTCTGCCTGCTCCCGGTAACGGGCCAGCCTCTCCGGCCCGTCGATCTGGCACAGGCGATCCACCCAGTCACCCAGCTCGGCATCGTCCAGCGTCCGGCGGACCCGGCCATCCCGGGACCGGGTCCGCCGGGCGTTTTCCGCCAGCGCCCGTCCCCTGCCGGCTTGATGAAGGCCGCCAGGCAGCGGTATATCCCCATCCAGCGGGCCCGCCCCCGGACGCGCCGCCACGCTCAGGCCCGGGAGGTCAACCCGCCGGGCGCGGCTGTCATGCGCAAGGTACAGCACGCCGTCGGCAGGCCCTCCCCTTACAGCCGACCGGTCAGTGCTCACAGCTCCTGGAAACATCCGCCCGGCGATGCTATGCCATTCGCGGGCCACCACCGCGGCCGGATCGGACGTAACATCACTGGTGTACACACCCGTAGCAAGCCGGGCGAGTTTCCCTCGTCGCACCCGATCTGAGATCGTGGCAGCGGGCACGTCCGCAGCGAAGACCACCGTCGTATCCACGTTTCTCTTCGCCCTCCCCGAAGAAACCCGCATTTAATCGCATCGAATCCGAAGCTTTCCGTGTTTAAGGCTACCCGGCCGTGGCTCGCGTCAGAACGGCCCTCCCAGGTGTACCCCGGTAGGGAGCCGCAGCTCATCAGAGCCGGCGCCAGCACGCCTACCTCCTACCCTTCCAGGCACCAGGCATCATTCTTTCAGTTCCGGTCCTTCCCGTACGCCGGCGATAGTGAGTATTGATGGACATCAATGAACTGCCGAATGACCTGTCCACTGAAGAGCGCACGGCGATGGCCGCGCTGAATGCTGGACGCCTCGCTGGGACCACGCACGTCGGCGTGATACGGCGGCCCGGCGAGTTCTCGCGCTGATCACGCCGTTCCTCGACGCGCGCTGAGCGGTGGTCATGCACGCGCCGCCAGATCCTGGACCGCCAGAGCAGGCGGGTCTGAGTCCGTACGCTCTCCGCCATGAGGAAACGGGTCGAATCAATGTATGTCTCACTCGACGGATGGTTTCCGGCGAGAGTTTCTGGGCCGCTCAGGCGCGGTTCCAGGATGACAGGCACGTTGCGTACGCAGCGAAGTTGCTGGAATCCGCCGATGCTCTCGTGCTCGGGCGGCCGACCTACGAGGTCTTTGCAGCGTCGTGGCCCGGTCGCACTGCGAGATGGCAGACAGGATCAACTCGCTGCCGAAGTACGTCGCATCGCGCACGCTGACCGATGCCGCCTGGAACACCCAGATCCTGCCGGGTGACGCCGTCGAGGCGTCGCCAGTCTCAGGGAGTCCGGTGAGGGCGCTGCTGAAGTACGGCACCGGCACGTTCAGCCGGACCCTTCTGGACGGCGGGCAGCTGGACGAGCTGCACCTGTGGGTATACCCGTTCATCGCCGGGTCCGGGGAGCCTCTCCTGCCCGGGATCACGACCACGCACCTCGACCTGGCCGAGGTGAACGAGGTCGGCAATGGCGTCGTCGTGCTGGCCTACGAGCCGAAACGGTAGCCTCGGAACCACCACGGCAGGGTATGGGCGCCGAGCCGAAGCGTCGTCACCTTTGCTTGCCGGCGCGGAACAGGGTGATTGCCTTTTCGATGCGACGCTGCCTGGTGTCGGCGCTCTTGGCGGCGGTGATGCTGTCGGCGTGGTACCGCTGCATGCTGTTGGAGAGCTTGCCGAAAAAGGCGCTGGCCTGCTCATCGGCCGCGAGCGCGGCGGCGAAGTCCGCGGGGATGGTCACCTCCCGCGGGGTGTCCGCGACGGTCAGGGTGACGCGGATGGGATCTCCGCCCTTCAGCCCGGTGGCCTGGCGAACAGCGGCGCTGATGCTGATCATGTGCTTACCGCCCATCACGGCGACCGTGCTCCGGTATTCGTACCCGTTGAGGTCGACCAGCACGGGCGGGCGTTTCCCGGCCGCGAGCTGCTCGATGGCCTCTTCAGGTACCACGATGCCGGTGTTGTTGCCGGTGGCGGCAACGGTTGTCTCGAACGTCACGGTGTTCGGCTCGGCTGCCATCGCCTTTCCGCCTTTCGCGTCCCGGAATGGATTTCCTGATGCCAGATAGACGTCCGCCAGGCGGCGGACTCATCGGCGAACCGGGCGCCAGCCCAATTCCGTGTGGTGGCTCCGCGCCGCTCCAGCCACTTAAGCGATACGTGGAGCCCGCATCCCCTCAGGCGGGTGTACGTGGAGCACACATGCCCCTCCGGTCTACGCGCCAGAGTGCGAAACCCGGGGCACAGCGCCTGATCCGCATCACCACCGGGCTAAGGGAACACATGCCGGGACGTTACGGGCGGGTGCCGCTCACTATGGCGGCTTCGGCGACTATGGGCTGGAACGCGACGTCGGCGAAGCCGGCGTCGCGCAGGGCGTCCTGCCAGAACTGCGGGGTCGCCGGGTGCTCGCCGCCAACGCGGAAGCCGTAGCGGGTCAGGTTCTTCGCGATCCGCCACACGCCGCCGGGGCCTTTCTTCGCCAGCGCTACCGCCTTCTGCCGCAAGATCTCCCGGTCCCTCGCGGTGCCGCCGCGGCCGAACATCATGTCCGCGATCACCAGCCGGCCGCCGGGCCGGAGCCAGGTGATGCTCTCCCGGACCAGGGCCCGCTTGGCCGGGTCCAGCAGGTGGTGCAGCACGTAGCTGGACACAATCAGGTCCACGCTGGCCGGCGCCAGCTGGAAGCTGGTCAGATCACCAACCTCGGCGGTCACGTTCGACAGGCCGGCCTCGGCGGCGTGCTTCGCCAGTTCCTCGGTCATGGCGGGCGAGATGTCCACCGCCCGCACCGAGGCGACCTTCGGCGCGAGCGCCATCGTCACGAACCCGGTGCCCGCGCCCAGATCGACCGCGACATCGTCGGCTCCCGGCGCCGCGGCGACCAGCAGCGCGCCGAGCACCTTCTCGAAGCCCGCCGCCGATGTCACGTGCGTATGCCACTGATCGACGCGCTTAGTCCACCTGCGTTCCTGAGACAAGACGCTCCTTTGGTTGTTATCTGCCGGTTATCAACCCTACCCGGGAGGCGTGTTTCTCGTGTCTTGACGCACCGACAGTCGGCCCTTGTTCATCACCGCTACCCGTTGCGCGCGGCGCGCAACCGTGCTGTCGTGGCTGACCAGAATCAGCGTGAGGCCGCGTTCGCGCCACAGCTTCTCGATCAGCGCGACGATCTCGTCCCTGGTGTCCTCGTCCAGGTTGCCGGTCGGCTCGTCGGCGAGCAGCACCTTCGGGTCTTTCACCAGCGCGCGGGCGATCGCCACCCGCTGCTGCTGTCCGCCGGACAGTTCGGAGGGAAGGTGCCTGGCCCGGTCGCCTAGTGCCACCGAGTCAAGTGCGCTTGTGGCTCGGGCACTTCGTTCTGCGGCATTGATCTTGAGCGGGATGAGGGCGGCTTCCACATTTTCCTGTGCGGTGAGAGTGGGAATGAGATTAAACGTCTGGAAGATAAATCCGAGGTCACGCGCGCGGACAGCGCGGGCAGTGGGGTCACCTCCGGCGAAACTGACCCGACCGCTGGTGGGGGTGTCCAGGCCGCCGAGGAGCTGCAGCAATGTGGTCTTCCCGTGGCCGGTCTTACCCTGAATGGAAAGCCATTCGCCGTCGTCGATATCCATATTCAGGTCGCGGACAGCATGGATTACCTGATTGCCTTTGCGGAAGGTTTTCGTGACATTTTGCAGGCGGTACATGTCAGGCTACCTTTCTGAGTGCCGCGGCGGGGCTGAGGCGGGCGGCGCGCCAGCCGCCGAACGAGCCGGCCAGCAGGCCGCCGGCCACGGCCAGCAGCACGGCCAGCAGGATCGCGCTCGCCGTGATTGACGCGGACATCGGGACCGACACGGTTGCGTGCGCGGTCGCGGCCGAGTTGAAAGTGCCGTTGCCGGACCCGGCGGGGCCACTGCCCGGACCGACGAACTGGGTCTGCAGGCCGGGGCTCGCGCCGCCTTGGCTCGGCAGCGTGGCGGACAGGTTCGGCGCGACCTTGTCGATGATCGCCACCCCCGCCGCGCCGAGGCCGATGCCGATCAGGCCGCCGACTATGCCGGTGGCCACCGACTCGCCGAGCACCTGGCCGACGATGCGTCCGCCGCGCCAGCCGAGCGCCTTCAGCGTGCCGAATTCGGGGATGCGGCGGGAGACAGCGGCGAGCGTGAGCAGGCTGGCCACCGCGAACGCCGCTATCAGAACGGCGATTGCGAGCCAGCGGCCGAGTTCGTTGGCTAGTTTGGCGGTGCTGGCGAGGGAGCCGGTGACCTGGCTGGCCAGCGTCGACGAACTGGTGACGGTGGCGTTCGAGAGCAGGTGCTGGATCTCGCTCTGCACGATGGCGATGTCGGCGGCGCTGTCGGCGGTGACATAGATCGTGTTGACCGTGTTGCGCAGGTTCTTGCCGGTGCCAGGATCGATGGCGAGCGCCTGGGCTTGCGGGAGCGGAATATAGACGTCCGGCGGCGTGCTGGCCCGCGGTTGCTGGACCAGTCCGACGATGCGGAACGGCTTGCCCGCCAGCGTGATGGTGCCGCCGAGGTGCAGGTTGCGTGAGGTCGCGTAGTTGGTGTCGACCAGGGCCCCGTACAGGTCGCTCTTCTGGTCGTTTTTGGTGAGCGCGCGGCCTTTGATCAGCGTGGCGTTGCTGAGCGGGCCCTGGATAGGCCGGGTGAGGTCGACGCCGTCGATGTTGGCGCTGACCGGCTGCGGCAGCGGGCCGTTCTGCGAGGTGGGGATGACAATGCGGTCGTCCCTGAGCAGCAGACCGCTGGTGGCTTGCTTGACGTGCGCGAGCGTGGCGATCCTGGCCGTTTCGCTGGCGCTCATCGGGCCGTAGTCCGTATCGGAGAGCGTGTCGATGACGTCGCCGCCCTTGATCGGCGTGCACTTGCCGTTGATGCAGCTCTGGCCGCTGGGTCCTTGCCCAGGGCCGCCGCCGATCTGGAACGTCTGGCCGTGGGGGGCGCCTCCGGTGGACGGATTCGGCCGCTGCGGCTGGGTGGTCACCGTCAGATCGGTGCCGATGCCGTAAAGGGCCTTGAGCACCTTTGCCTGCGCGCCCTTGACCCCGTTCGAGGCGCCGATGACCGTGATCACCAGCCCGATGCCCACCGCGAGCCCGATGGCGATAAAGACCGCCTGGCGCATGCGTCTGCGCAACTCGCGCCGTAGATAGGTAAGGAAGTACATGCTGTTGTTCTACGGAGGATGCCGTTGCGTGGCGGTTACACGTGTTTCGTGGGCCGCGCTCGGGGCTTCGCTCGGCAAGGGCCGCAATGGCCTGCGCGACGAGGGCCGCGACCGGCGGGTCGTTTCGGGCAGCTCGGGGAGCCACTCCCGGGTTCCGCCGACATGCGCAGCCGCATGACAATGATCATCGAATTACTTTCCGTATTCACTTGCGACCGCGGCTCGCGATCTGGTAGGTTGAATCTAGTTTCGAGTTGAGCCGCCGGCAGGGTCTCGAACGACCAGGATGCCGCGATGCTGATGAAGCGTATGGCCGGCGGCGCTCTGCTTCTGGTGACGCCCTGTGCGCTCTCATGTTTACGCGTTCCGCGTTCTTGCCCGTTCCTCATGTGCGCGTCCCGGCCTGCCCGGGCGGAGGGGTTCGACGGGCACCAGGTCCCCTGCTCCCTTGCGGGAAACCGGTGCTCCTTGCGGCAGCTCCCCCCGGCCCAGGACGGATCACCCAGGCATCACGCCTGGCCGGAAGGAGGTGACACACATGAACGACACCCACAGCGGCACCGACGACGACGGCCGGGTCCCCCGGTCGATCAGCGGGAAGCTCACCATGCTGCGCACCCTGGCCGGCGAGCTGGCCCGGGTAGACTGGGCCGCGCTGCCCACCACCGTGCAGGACGAGGCGGTCCGGGTGCTGGAAGAAGCCGAGGCCGCCCAGGCGGCGATCCGCGGCGCAGCCCTCGCCGCGATCAGCGACGGGCCGGTCCTGTCCTGGTACGGGCAGCAGACCCTCACCTCGTTCCTGGTGGCGGAGACCCGGATCACCCGCCCCGCCGCCCGCGCCCACCACGCCTGGGCCCGACGGCACAGCTCCCACCCCCAGGTCATGGACGCCCTGGCCCGGATGCAGATCAAGACCTCCATCGCGGTGAAGATCTGCGGCTGGACCGGCCAGCTGCCCCAGCAGTATCAGGCGATGGCGGATGAGATCCTGCTGACCGCCTGGCTCGGCGGCTGCACCGAGGGCGACCTGGCCATGCTCGCCCGCCAGATGCGGCACGAACTCGACCCCGGCCACGACGACAAGCCCCCCGCCCCCGGCCTGACAGTCGATACCACCATCGACGGCGCCGCCGTGCTGCACGGCGACCTCACCCCCGGCGTCACCGCCCTGGTCAAGGCCGCCTTCGACACATACGCCGCCAAGCAAGGACCCGAGGACCACCGCACCCTCGCCGAACGGCAGCACGACGCCCTCGGCCACATCTGCCGCCAGGTCCTCACCCTGGCAGGACAGCCACACCCCAGCCCAGCCACCACCCCGCCCAGCACCGGCAGCACATCCAGCCCGGACCCGGCCAGCAGCCAGGCAACGACCAGCCACACACCAGCAGCCGGCAACACGCACGACAGCGAGACCCCCGGCAGCAACCTCACCGACAGCGCGACACCAGACGGCCACCCGGAAGACGAGGAGGACGAGCAGGACGACGGGCTGTTCGCCACACCCGCCCAGCCGGCAGGGTCTACGGCCGACGGGAACGGGACGAACGGGACGGGGCGGCCGCTGCGCCCGGTGACGGCGCTGGTCCACATCAACGTGGCGGACCTCATCAGCCTGCCCCAGGGCCACGCGTTCGCGAAGGACTGGATCCGTAACGGCGCGGTCACCTGGGCCGGGGAGAACGCCCGCAACGCCGCCGAGCCCGGCTACGGCGGAGCCTGGCTCACCGGCAGCGAAGCCCGCGCCTACACCACCGGAGCTTCCGTCACCCCGGTCGTGACCGGATGTCCCGACACGTCGGTGATCCCGCGGCTGGCCGCAGCCGGCGCCCGGCTCCACCAGTTCCTCCTCGACGAGCAGGCCGGCCGCGCTGTGGATCCGCAGCGGAAGCCCGCGCTCGCCGCTGACCTGCTCGGGCACGCCATCAAGGCCCTCTCTGGTCCCGCCGGCTATGCCAGCTACCTGCGGACCCGGCTGTTCGGCGGCACCGTGCTCGGCAGCGGATCGCTGGTCCTCGATGTCGGCCGGCAGCGGCACATTCCCCGCCAGCTCCGCATCACCATCGCGATCCGGGACCGCAAATGCTCCTGGCCCGGCTGCGACCGGGCCGCGATCAAAACCCAGCCGCACCACGTCGAGCACTACGCCCACGGCGGCCGCACCAACCCCGAGAACATCAAAACCTACTGCTGGGCACATCACCACCTGGTCCTGCACCAGCAAGGCTGGAACGGCACGATGCATCCCGACGGCACCGTCGACCTCTACCGACCCGACGGCACCCGCTACACGCCAGGCACCAGATACCAGCCCCACCAACGCGAATGAGCCGCCTACCGCGCACGTGGCGGCGAGAACCACGCGGCCAACGACCATAGTGGGACGATCCAGTTATGACGGATGCGGAATGCTTCGTGTGCCGTAAGCACCGGGAGCACGGCGAGATGGTGCCGGGTGGCCCGGTCGGCGAGGACGACCTCGTCTTCGTGTCGCATGCGATACCAGGCAAGGAGCCCGCCTACCTCGGA
>Ga0209168_10003673_pt1 | contig 10453 bp, 9 predicted proteins | sample Coa_R1_FD_187156 | JGI IMG/M metagenome (GOLD analysis project Ga0209168, IMG submission 187156) | Surface soil microbial communities from Centralia Pennsylvania, which are recovering from an underground coalmine fire - Coalmine... | ecosystem: Environmental > Terrestrial > Soil > Unclassified ... | reverse complement strand
CGTCGAAATCGGCGGACTCGACTTCGAAGTGATCGGCACCATGCGCAACAAAATTCAGGACTCGATGTATCAGGGTCCCGACAACGAAAACGGATTCATTCCCTTCGCCCTCATGCGCGATCTGAAAAATGTTCGCGATCCCGACGAGATCATCATTCAGCCCACGGCGCCCGAACTCAACAAGAAGGCACTGATGGCGGTGCGCGACGTGATCGCCCGGCGGCACCATTTCGATCCCAAAGACGACAAAGCCACTCCCGAGTGGGACACGATTGAAGATCGCGCCATGATTAATGCCTTCTCTTACGGACTGCAGACCGTGCTCGGACTCATTGGCGTGGTCACGCTGGCCGTGGGAGGCATCGGCGTGATGAACATCATGCTAGTGTCGGTCACGGAGCGCACACGCGAAATTGGCCTGCGCAAGGCCATTGGAGCGCGTCCGCGGCACATCCTCGTGCAGTTTCTCTTGGAGGCGCTGGTGCTCACGTTTGTCGGCGGGTTGATCGGCATGGCGGTCGCCGAGCTACTAACCTGGGCCATTCCTCCCATGCCTCTGTACGACGAGTTCTACAAAACCGCCGATCACGAAGGCGCAATTTTCCTGCACGCGTCGATGAGCGTGATGATCATTTCGTTCGTGATTCTATCCCTGGTCGGAATCGTCTCCGGCTTCTTCCCTGCCCTGAAAGCCTCGCGCCTGAATCCGATCGAAGCGCTAAGATACGAATAAGCGATATCGGGAAACGACCCGGTCTTCAAAGGCGGGCTAGCTCATGCGTTTGATGACGATCCTTGCGGTCTTATTTCTGGGGTTAGGGGCCTTAATCGTCTTCGGAAACTACCTTGGCATCGTGCGGGCTAGGCGCACGCACGTCGGATTCTCCTGCGTTCCAATCCTTGGAGGATTGTTCGGATGTGTGGGTCTCTTCCTATTGCTCCCCAGAATCAAGCTCTTTGCATTTGTGCCGCTGTTGGTAGACCCCGGCTGCCTGCCGCTCCTCTTCGCATTACTTGCCCACTTGCTTAGAACAGGATTAAAGGCATCTCGTTAGACTCGGGAACCCTCACTCGGCTCGCTATGGCCATCGCTATTTTCCTTTCCCACCCTCCGTACTCGCAATAAATGCCGCGACGTTGTTATGCAGGTTCTTCAGCGAGTCCTCATGCGCGTAGACCATGTGGCCCGATTCATAGAACTTGAATTCGATATTCTTCTGGAGCTTAGGCGGAATCGGCAGGTGGTGCATTTCGAAGACGCCTTCATAGAACGGCGTGGCCAGATCGAAATAACCCGCGTTCACCAGAACCTTGAGATCCGGGTTGTACTTCATCGCGTTAGCCAGATCGACCATCACATTCGTCGCCTGCGGAAAGGGTTCTGGGACCCCCGGGGCCTGGTGCAGGAAATTCCAACCTTTCTCGACATCAATTTCCGGCTTGTACTGGAGGTTCTCGCCAAACTTCAAATCCTTGCGCACATAATCATTGAAGGCGGAAACATACGCCGACCCAATCGCCGCTGACTGCGGATCATATTCCGCCTCCCGGCTCAGAGGATCGATCGTCGGCCCGGAGAACCGCGTGTCGAGCCGTCCCGTGGTGCTGTCGCTGTCGGCTTCGAGCGTCTTCTCGAACTGTCCTGCATTCACGCGCATGTCCGACTTTTCGAGGTATTCCACGGGCAGTCCCGTGTAGCGATGAAGTTTCGCCACAATCTCTTTACGCTCATCCGCCGACAGCGTCGAACCAGCGCCCAGCGCAACGGCATAGTCTGTCATCGCGAAATGTTCCACGTCAGCGAGCAGGGACGCCAGGTCCGCGGGAGGATCGGGCAACTTGTGGTGATACCACGCCGTCGCAGCATAAGTCGGCAGCGCCAGTTGATACGGTAAATCGATCCCGGGATTGTATTGCGGCGTGTCAGCATTGATGTCGTAGCAAAGAACCTGCGAAAGCAGAACCACTCCGTTGAAATCTATGAGCCGCTCGGTTTCGAGAATATTGATCAGCGCCCCTGATCGCGTCGTGCCATAGCTCTCGCCGAACAAATACTTCGGCGAATTCCAGCGTCCGTATTTCGCAAGGAATTGCGCAATGAAATCGCCAAATGCCTGCGCGTCGGCGTCGGTGCCATAGAACGACTTTTCCCGATCCTTCCCCGCCACCCGGCTGAAGCCGGTACCCGGAGCATCCACAAAAACCAGATCACTCACGTCGAGCAGGCTGTAATCGTTGTTGACAACGGGGTATGGCGCCGCGGGCGTGTGGGAATTGTCGAGCGTCACCACGCGCTTCGGCCCAAACGCTCCCATGTGCAGCCACACGCTCGACGAACCCGGCCCACCGTTATAAAAGAACGTCACCGGACGCGCACCGCTCGGCTCGCCCGACTTGAAATACGCCACGTAAAACATGCTGGCTTCCGGCGGCAGACTCTTGTCGTCCTTGTCGCGATTTTGTGGAACGTCATCCCATCCCTTGGGATGCACGACGATCGTCCCGGCAAAGGCATCGTAAGGAATCGCTCTCCCCCCGATCGTGACCGAGCCCTTGCTGGCCTGTTGCTCGGGCTTAAAACCTTCAGGCTTGGTGGCGTCGTGTTTGCCGGCGTCATCGTCCTTCGACTGGGCGTGCGCTGGGCTGAGAAACAGCGATAAAGCAAACATGACGACTGCGGCAGCGGAAGCGGCGGTCATTTTCATTTGAGGAGATTTTCCTTGAACCGCAGAGTTCGAACTACTCTGCGGCCAGGTCCCATATAGCGGCACTCATGCTACTTGCGGTGAAAGGACAAGTCAAAGAACGCCGCTCCATCCAATCCCGGAATCACACAACACCGGCCGAAACCGGTCCGCGCTGAACTTGTTCTGATTTCGTAACATGTCCTGATTTTGTAAAACAAACGTTATCCGTATTGTCTTTCCCCTTAGAGCGTCTATCCTCCTTCAATCAATCGGCCCTGTGTATGTTCAACGAGATTTTGCGCCGTCAGGCGCGCTATCTCTTGCCCCCAACAGACATAAGAAATCCAGGAGGAATTGTGAACCGGAGAATTTTTGTATCGCTGCTCTCCCTCGCATCGTTCGTCTTTGCCGGATTCGTGCAAGGCCGTGCCCAGACATTGATGACCCGCCATGTCCGCCAAGCCACCCTCAACGGGCTGGCAAGGCCAGTCGGGCGAGTTCCCGTTAACCAGATCATTCAACTGGACGTCGTACTGCCCTTGCGCGACGCAGCCGGCCTCGATTCTTTTCTCGCCGAGTTGTACAGCGGAACCGTCCCAAACCACAATCATTTCCTGACTCCGGCCGAGTTCACCGCGCGGTTTGGCCCCACGCAGCACGACTATGACGCGGTCGTCCGCTACATGCTGACCCATGGCCTGGCGGTCGTCGGAGGCTCGCGCGATGGCATGGAGGTTCAGGTCCGAGGACCGGTAACCTCGATCGAGGCGGCCTTTCACGTCACGCTGATGACCTACCAGCATCCGACCGAGAATCGCATCTTCTACGCTCCGGACCGCGAACCCACCGTGGACCTGCCTTTCGCGCTCTGGCACGTGTCTGGACTCGACAACTTCTCCATTCCTCATCCGCTATACGTGAAGAAGAGCGACTATGCCAAGGAGCACGGCATTAGCCCCGATGCCGTCGTCAAACACGCAACGACCGGCTCGGGACCTTCGGCTTCATTTCTAGGCAGCGATATGCGCGCGGCCTACTATGGTGGAACGGCGCTCACCGGCTCCGGACAGAATCTGGGACTCTTCGAATTTCTGGGAACCGATCTCGCCGACTTGACCACGTACTACAAGAACGTCAAGCAGACGAACAGCGTTCCCATCACGCTGCTCTCCACCGATGGCACGAGCACAAGCTGTGTCGATTCCAGGTCCGGAGGTCGCTGCGACGATACCGAGCAAACGCTCGACATGACGCAGGCCCTCGGCATGGCGCCTGGGCTCGCGAGCCTTGTGATGTACGTCGGCTCATCCGACACTGCCATCATCAGTTCGATGACGACGCACAGTCCGCTTCCCACCACCATCGGCTGCTCGTGGGGTTGGACGCCGGCCGATCCCTCCACCCTCGATCCTTACTTCAAGAAGATGGCGGCCCAGGGTCAGAATTTCTTCGCGGCCTCGGGCGACAGCTCGACCTGGTCGTCGAGAAATGAAGCTTGGCCTGCGGACGACGCCAACATCGTATCCGTTGGCGGAACCGACCTCACCACCGCCAGCGCCGGCGGCGCATGGAAGTCGGAGACGGCCTGGGTCGACAGCGGCGGAGGAATTTCTCCCGACAGGATCGCGATTCCCTCGTGGCAGCAACTCGCGGGCGTCATCAACTCCAGCAACAAAGGCTCAACCACGTTGCGCAACGGTCCGGATGTATCGGCCAACGCTAACTTTACCTTCTACGTCTGCGCCGACCAGACTACCTGCACAGCCAATGACTACGGCGGCACCAGCTTTGCCGCTCCCATGTGGGCGGGCTACATCGCACTGGTCAACCAGCAGTTGAAGGCCAATGGGTTTTCGACCATCGGTTTCATCAACCCGTATCTCTATTCCTTCGGCGTGAGTTCGAGCTACCACACGGACTTTCACGACATCACCAGCGGCAAGTCGGGCAGCTTCTCGGCGGTAACCGGATACGATCTGGTGACCGGATGGGGCAGCCCCAACGGACAGGGACTGATCAACGCACTGGTTGCCGAGAACTAACGGCGCCGTCAAGAAACAATCAGGCCCGGACTCCTGGAGTCCGGGCCTTTCCTTGTTGATCACGATCTCGTCGACAAGGAGCGTCAGGAAACGCTGATGCTTCACGCCATTACCGACGTGCCTTGACGTGCCGCTTCCCGCAGAATTAACTTCGCTGTACCTAGAATTTTGTCTTCCAGCGAGGAAAAGTTGGCATATCGTCCGGTCATCACTCTTACCACCGATTTTGGAACGAACGATCATTTTGTCGGCGCGCTCAAAGGCGTGATCGTCGACATCGTACCTGAGGCCCAGATCGTCGACATCACGCACGCCGTGCAGGCGTTCGACGTGCTCGACGGTGCCCTTGCCATTGCCCAGTCGTATTCGTACTTTCCGAATGGCACGATTCACATGGTCGTGGTGGACCCGGGCGTGGGCACAACGCGGCGTCCGATTCTGGCTTCGAGCGACGGCTATCATTTCGTCGCGCCCGACAATGGCGTCCTCTCCATGGTCTATGCCAGGGAAGATCGCATTCACGTCCGGCACATCACCTCGGACCACTATTTCCGCCAGCCGGTCAGCAACACCTTTCATGGACGCGACGTATTTGCGCCAGTGGCCGCCTATCTTGCCAAGCAGGTCGACTCGCACAAGTTCGGCGACGAGATTGAAGACTACGTGAAGTTCGCCGCGCCACGGCCGAAGCCGGCCGGCGAGAACCGCATGCGCGGCGTCGTGCTGAAGATCGATCGCTTCGGCAACATGATCACCAACGTGACGCCCGCCGACATTCCTGCGCTCTTTGGCGCCAAGGCCGCGCCTTTCAAGATTGTCGTGGGCAGCCGCGAGATTACCGACATCCGTACAAATTACGCGGAGGGCGCTCCCGGAGAAGTCTTCGGCATTCTCGGGAGCATGGGATATCTCGAAATCGCAGCCAACCGTGCCGCCGCCGCCCAGATCACCGGCGCCGGCAAAGGCAGCGAAGTCAGCATCATCCTCGGAGAAGCAGCAGCAGCCGGCAAGGGCGCGTAGCGACGCACTTATTCGACGTATGTCGACCAGGTCATTGCGACGAAGAAGACGTTGATAATGAAAACCACTGAGATCGCGATCAGCACGCCTTCAGGGTAGCTCGATTTGTTAACGCTCCGCAGAGCAACCACGCCTGCGGCGAACAGCGCGATCGCATTGAGCACTGGAAACATCCAAGTATGGCGCACTCCGAGTACGGCCCCCAGAAGGATTGAGAAGAAGAGACAGCCGACGCAGACAAGAATACCCAATAGAAACCCTAGTGCTACCCGAAGCGTTGAACGTGGACTGTTTTCGGGCATTTCCGACATAGCATCGCCAGAATGAATCAAGAGCCTTTCGGCTTTGGATGGACCCAGCGCTCCATCTCTCCCGTCCATCTCAGAAAATTCCACAGTTCGCGGCGCTCGCGCCACATGAACTCCCAAAATTCCAGAAAACCGATCTGCGTCATCTTCACGCCGGTATAGGTTTCGATGCGCCATAGCAGATAAGGACTCCGCCACGGAGCCAGTCGATGCCCCTTGGTAGCATTCCACAGAAAGCGGAGCTTGTAGCGCATGCGGACATCATAACCACAAAGAACCCGAGGACACGAAGGAAAAACGGGTCTTGGGTCTTGGGTCTTGGGTCTTGGGTCTTGGCTCTTAGGTCTTGGGTCTGAGGTCTGGCGGAACCCCACACCAACGACCTAACACCCAAGACCTAACCGGGGCCCCGCGCACCCCATGTTAAAATCCACTCTCCGCCGGGACTCCCACGAATGTCTGACCCAAACGCCCGCCAACAAGCCGAAGACCACTACTACGCCGCGCTCGACCTGATGGCCGAGGGACATCTGGAAAAGGCTGTCGCCGCGTATCAGGAGTCTCTCACCGCGGACCCGACCTTCACCGAAGCCATGCACGGCCTGGCCCGGGCCTTGCAGGATCTGCAACGCTACGACGACGCGATTGCAGTCGCGCAGCGACTCGCAGAAATCGATCCCGACGACGTGCTGGCGCATACGAGCCTGTCAGTGCTCTACATGAAAAAAGGAATGATTCCCGAAGCCGAGGCGGAGGGTGCAAAAGCGCGAGTACTGGGATGGAAGCAGCAGTTGAAAAAGGGTGGCTCTTAACTCTTAGCTTTGATTTCCTATGGAGTTAGATCTCACGCAACTGCTGAGCGACATCCGGTCGATAACTCCTGTGCCCGCGTCGCTGAGAGCTGACGGCTGATAGCTGACAGCTACAGTCCGTACTTCTTCATCAAATGCCGGAACGACCGGTAAGAAATGCCGAGAACATCGGCGGCCTTGGTTTGCACCCCTCCGCTCTGGTTCAGCGCGTTCTGCAACAGCGCGCGCTCAAGGCCGGCAACGTAGTTCTCCATGCCTACACCTTCAGGCAGACTCACATCGCCGCCAATTTCCGGCAGCCCTCCGCCGGCGGAGGCTGCCGCAGCGCGCGCTTTCGGCCTCTCGGCAGGTAGTTCGACGTGCAATTCGTCGGTAGTTTCGAGTGCAACCGCGCGTTCCACGGTGTTTTCGAGCTGGCGGACATTGCCCGGCCACTCATAGCCGCATAACGAATCGAGTGAGGCCGCGTGCACCCGCAGAATGCTGCGTCCCGCCGCGCTCGCGTACTTCTTCAGAAAATGATTGACCAGTAGCGGAATGTCTTCGCGACGCTCGCGCAGCGGCGGTACGCGAATAGGAATCACGTTCAGCCGGTAGTAGAGATCCTCGCGAAACACGTTCTCGGCCACGGCCTTGTCGAGATCGCGATTCGTCGCAGCGATGACTCGCACGTCGATCGATATTTCGCTGGTCGAGCCCACCGGCCGCACCGTGCGCTCCTGCAACACGCGCAGCAGCTTGACCTGCATAGCGAGTGTCATCTCGCTGATCTCGTCGAGGAAAATCGTTCCGCCATCGGCGACTTCGAACAATCCACGCTTGTTCTGGTTTGCTCCGGTAAAAGCGCCCTTCAGATAACCGAAAAGTTCGCTCTCGAGCAAGGTCTCAGGAAAGGCCCCGCAGTTCACGGAAACGAAGGCATCGGTCGCGCGTGGAGAGCACACGTGAACCGCGCGTGCGACGAGCTCCTTACCAGTCCCGCTCTCGCCGTGAATCAGAACCGTGCTGGCAGTCGAGGCGACAATGCGAACCGTCTGCTTGAGCTTTTCCATCGCCTCGCTTGATCCGATGATGTTGTCGAGAGAGTTGCGAGTAGCGGCATCGCGGCGCAGCGCGAAGTTCTGCTTGCTCAGATTCAGCTTTTCGACGGCGCGGTTGATCGCCAGCTTGATCTCATCGACGAGTCCAGGGCTCTTGCGGATGTAATCGGTCGCGCCTCCAGCCTTCACAGCTTCGACAGCCGCTTCGTAGTCGTCGACGGCGGTTATCAAGATGACAGCGGAGTCCGGTGAAACGCGATGCGCATGGCGCAGCACTTCGATGCCGTCAATGTTCGGCATCTTGATGTCAGTGATGATGACGTCGTACAGCGCCCCATCAATTTTGTTCTTGGCCGTCTGCCCCGCCTGCACGGTCTCCACGCGATGTCCCTCGCGCCGCAGGGAAATGTCGAGCATTTCACAAATGGAGCGCTCGTCGTCGCAGACCAGAATATTAGCCATGCAACCTCCCTCCAGCGGCCGCAGCGGCCAGTGGCGGCGCAGAGCTCGGCAGCTCGGCCTTACCCGCCACAGCAGTCCCCGTCGCCGCAGGCCGCTCCGCATCGAGACGGCGCAATCGTAGGACGAACGTCGTTCCCTGCCCCTGCTTGGAACGCGCCCACACCTTGCCTTCGTGCGCCTGCACCACCTGGTAGACAATGGCGAGACCCAGTCCTGTGCCGCCTTCGAAGTTCGACTGGAAGGGCTCGAAGATCTTTTCGATCTGCTGCGGACTCATGCCGGCGCCGGTGTCGGTGAAGCCGACCTGCCAGTCATCGCCCAGCGATTCGAGAGTCACGGTCAGCCTGCCTCCGCCTTTCATGGCGCGGACCGCGTTCTCGCAGAAATTCCAGAACACCTGCTTGATCTTGTCGCCGTCGGCGAACACCTGGGCCTCCCGCACCGCAAACCGGCGCTCGATCGTGATCCCGGTCTTCTCCGCCGTCATGCGGTGATCCATCAGCGTCAACGTGTCTTCGACCAGCTGGATCAGGTCGACTTTTTCAAAGTGATATTGCTTGGTGCGCGAGTAATTCAGAAAGTCGGTAATGATGCTGTTCAGCCGCTGCGACTCGCGCGTGACAATGTCGAGCAGCCGGCGGTGCTCTTCGTTCATCTCAGGAACGCCCGACAGCATGCTCACCGAACCGGCAATGGAGGTCAGCGGATTGCGGATCTCGTGCGCGATGGCCGCGGCCAGGCGCCCTACTGCGGCGAGACGATCCTGCATGCGCACTTCGCGCTCCAGGCGGCGCAAGTCGGTCAGGTCATCAAGAACATAGACGCACCCCAGGTCGCCGCGCTCCGGCACAGTTAATGCAGCCACCCGGACTCGCACCGTCTTCCGGAATTTCGTCGGAGCGTCGAAACGAACTTCGCCGTACGCATTCTTCGATTCGATGCTCGGCAGCCGGTCAAGAAAAAGCTCATCCACCCGCGAACCCAGCAGTTCCGCCGGAGTCCGCTCCAGCAGCCGCTGAGCGGCCGCATTGACCAGCGTGATCCGGCCATCCAGACCGGTGGTGATCAACCCGCTGCTGATGGAGTGAATAATATTTTCGTGCAGGACCTGCAGACTTTCCAGCGCGCCGCTGGCGTCGTTCAGCTGAACCCGCACCTGCCGCAGTTTCGCGGTCAGCAGGCCCGCCAGGTACGCCACCGCAAGAAACGCAAACAGGTTGACGAAGATGATCGCCTGCAGCGCCTTAAAGCTAGGATGCGTAACGCAATACGAAGGCACTACCTCGTAGTAGTTCAGTTCGAGGACGGTCCCATAGAGAATGAACGAGAGAGCCGCGACCAATTGCGCCCACACCCGCGGCAGCAGCACGGCGGCGACGATAATGACCAGCGGATAAAGAAAGTTGAGCGAACTGTCCCAGCCTCCGGTTTCGTGAATCACCAGGCTGACCAGAATCAGATCGGTCAGCACCTGCAACGCGGCTTGCAGGCGATGCTCCTGCCAGAACGAAAGCAGCAGCACATAAAAAAGCGAAATGCTGAACCACAACAGGATGGTGCTGAGGAAAAACCGCATCGGCAGCGGCGTTGGCGTGAACTCAGCGACCGCAAGCTCGACCGCCAGCAGCAGCGTCAGGATGAAAATACGAACCTTGACCAGCCATACCAGCCAATTGCGCTCGTCAAAGGTCGATTGCATCGCGAATCCGATTTCAGATCGTAGATCTTGGGTCGTAGATGTTGGGTCTTCTGGCCTCGAGGATTCTCTTGGGTGTCAGGCCTGGAACCCGCACCTGACACCCAAGACCCAAGACCGATTTTTTCTTACCCAGCCAGCTTGGCGATCATGGCGAACAGCGGCATGTAGAGCGAAATGACGATGCCGCCGACGCTTACACCCAGCATGGCGATAATCGCCGGCTCCAACATTGCCAGCATGTCTTTGGTGGCTGCGTCGACTTCCTCTTCGTAGAAGTCGGCGATTTTCTGCAACATGGAATCCATCGCGCCGGTGGCCTCGCCGACTCCGATCATCTGCGTCACCATGTTCGGAAAGACGCCGCACTCGCGCAGTGGGTCAAC
>Ga0209168_10003669_pt1 | contig 10463 bp, 12 predicted proteins | sample Coa_R1_FD_187156 | JGI IMG/M metagenome (GOLD analysis project Ga0209168, IMG submission 187156) | Surface soil microbial communities from Centralia Pennsylvania, which are recovering from an underground coalmine fire - Coalmine... | ecosystem: Environmental > Terrestrial > Soil > Unclassified ... | reverse complement strand
TCTGCTCCTGTATTACTCTTTGGAATCTCTCTCTTCTGCTGTTAAGGTCCGTCCGCTAAAGACACAAAAGACCGGCGGACTTCCTCCGCCTGCCTACCCCACAGTGTACCAAACCGCCCCGCGATCTGGCAATACCGACAGGTATTTGCCCCGCGGCGGGCCGGCACCCGGCGGCCTGCGCTCCAGCGCTTCGCAGTCTAGCAAGACCGGTTCGAAGCCGTCAACGCCTCGCCCAGCGTTCAGTCATGCACGGGGATGCGGCGGCGCGCGGCGCTGCTATTCTCGGTTGCGGAGTGCCCGGCTCGCCTCGCTCTCGACGGCGGCCCGACCGCAATACCCCCCACCGAAAGAGGTCTCATGTCTCGCTTCGTCATCGACGGCGGCCGGCCGCTGAACGGTGAAATCGAGGTCGAAGCTAACAAGAACGCCGTGCTCCCCATGATGGCCGCCACACTCCTGACGGACGACGACTGCGTACTGAACAACGTCCCCCGTATTGCAGACGTCGCGACCATGTCGGCCATCCTCGATGAGCTCGGCGCCCATGTCGAGAAGCTCGACCAGCACACGCTGCTGATCAACTGCGCCGGTGTCACGTCTTTCCACCCTCCGGCCGCCCTCGTCGAAAAGCTGCGAGCCTCGATCGTGCTGATGGGTCCGCTCCTCTCCCGCTTCGGACGCGCCAACATGCATCATCCGGGCGGCGACGCAATCGGTACCCGATCCATCGGCACGCACCTCCACGCGCTCGAGCGCCTTGGTGCGACCTTCACCACCGGCGACAATCTCTATCACGGGCATATGCAGCAAGTAGCCGGCGATCGCAACATCTTCCTCGACGAAGCATCCGTCACGGCGACGGAGAATGCCATGATGCTCGCCGCCAGCCAGCCGAGATGCACCACCATCCGTAACGCCGCCTGTGAACCCCACATCGTCAACCTGGCCGCAATGCTCCGGGGTATGGGGGCGGAGATCGACGGCGCCGGCAGCAACGTCATTCACATTCGGGGTGCCGGCCAGCTTCGCGGCGTCACCGAGCAGGTATGGCCCGACCACATCGAGGCGGGCACATTCGTGGCTCTCGCCGCGGCGGCCCGGGGCACGGTCACGATTTGTAACGTGATTCCGGAGCATCTCGAGATGGTATTCGTCATTCTCGATCGCATGGGGGTGGACTACACCCTGGGCGATCGCTCAATGACCGTGCGCCCATCCGAGCTGAAGGCGGTCTCCAAAATCCAGACAGGCATCTGGCCCGGCTTCCCAACGGACCTGGCATCAATCTTCATCGTCCTGGCGACCCAGGCCACGGGAATGACACTCGTTCACGACTGGATGTACGAGGGGCGAATGTTCTTCGTGGACCGGCTGACACAGATGGGAGCCAGCATCGTCCTGGCCGATCCACATCGCGCGGTGATCTCAGGCCCTACCAGATTGCGGGGCCGCGAAATCGTGGGTCCCGACATTCGGGCGGGAATCGCGCTCGTCATGGCAGCACTCATCGCCGAGGGTCGGAGTGAAATCGAGCACATCGAGCTCATCGACCGCGGCTATGAGCGTATCGACCAGAGGCTTACGCAACTTGGAGCGTCGATCGAGCGCATTCGATGACGTCAAAAAATCTACTTGTGTTTTATGTCAAATCCGGTTACAATTTCGATGGTCCGAACGTTATCTGAGTAGGACAACGGAGACAACCGAATAGGGAAGGCTCGGGCTCAGCACGCAAGAGAATTGAGACTTCCCGGGAACGCGCGGCGCGAGCCGCGCGTTTCGTCTTTCTTGGGATCCGCGGCAGGGGCTAGTATGCGGCGGGACACTTACGCCCTCCTCGCTTCGGAGGGTCGGAGGCCGGGTCATGCAACCGATCGTCAAAGCCGCCATCCTGTGCGATTACGCGATGACGAGCCAGGACGGCAAGCTCAGCCTGGTGGGGATCTTCAGCAGCATGCATCTCCAATCCCTGCCGGGCGCGTATCCTCGATTCTTCGTCGTCTTCATCCTTGCTCTTGAGGCCGGCCAGCATGACGTGCAGATCGGCATCCTCGACCCGGCAGGCCAGCAGATGCTGCCCAATCCGCCCTCCATTCCCGTTCACCAGACATATCCTGGCGCCGACACAAACCTTGTGGTCGACTTCAGCGGCTTGATGTTTCAGCGGGCCGGCATCCACCAGATTCAGTTGCTGGTCGGGGGCGAGTACATTCATTCGATTCCACTGAGCGTCGGCGTGGCGCCCGAGCAGAGTGAGGCCGTTTCGCGGCCAAACTGAGCAGTCAGATTACACGAAGCGCGAGCGGAGTAGGGTCAGGATCTCCTGCCGGTTCTCCGGAGTCAGCCTGAGAACCTCCACATTGCGGTGACTCCGGATTCGATCTGCGTACGGGTTGCGTCCAGACATGATCGTGCCAAGCAGAGGATGCCCTCTCTTTACTCCTTCGAGCACGACCTGACGGAAGGCGCGTGAGAGCAGCTGCATACGACCAATCTCATCGGCCACCATAATGTGGCCACGCTCGAGCGCGAGTCGAAGTGCTGAGACCGCGACGCGCTCCAGCTCGGGCAGGTCGATGCCGTACTTGGAGATCCGTACCGTGCTGGCGCTTTCCGTGGAGGCCAGCAGCGCCGTTTCCCCGTCCAGCGACACGATTCGGAAGCCTTCGCGCACGCCAGAGGTCCTGAGATCCTCCGTGTAGAATCCGGCGGCCCGCATGCGCATGGTACTTACTACCTGCCGGATCAACGTGGTCCGGCCGCTGCCCGGCTCGCCGGTAACGAGGTATGCAGATTTCACCAGTTCCCCCGTCACGAGATCCCCGCGGCCGGCGAAGGAACATGCGAGTATCCGGCCGGCGGGTAGGAGGCTACCACCTCATTGTCGTGGCAGCGTAGCACGAACGTCGCCGCGCCGGACCGCGCGCCCTGGACGCCCCTCAGCGTCGCCCTGATCGCCTTTATCCTCCCGGCCGGCGGAGCGATATTGACGATCCGGAATCTCGAGCGACTCCGCCAGTTCGATGCGCGCGTCGCCCGCCAGCTCAGCATTGCCGTCGTGGTCCTCTTCGCCGTGGGTCTCACGGTTCTCATTTCCAGCGCACCACGCACGACCAGCGGCATGCTGCAGCCGGATGCAACCGCGACCAGCATCTTGCAGTTCGGCGTCGCGGCCGGGTCGTATCTCGTGCAGCGAGCTCCGTTTCGCGCCTGGCGCCTGGCGAACCAACGAAACCGGACGAGCCCCTGGATTGGTGGCGCGGGCCTCGCGGCGCTGTACACGCTCTTGACGATCGTGGGCGTTCTGCCGCTGTACCTGGTGGCTCAGATATTGGGTGCGGGAACCCCGGCGGCGGGCCCGGCCTGATGCATCTCTTCACCGGCGTGGACGTTATCGAGATCGAGCGTATAGAGCAAGCGGTTGACAGGTTCGGCGATCGGTTCCTCCAGCGGGTGTACACCGACCAGGAGGTGGCCTACTGCCGCGGGCGCGGACAGCGGCTGGCAGGACGATTCGCAGCCAAGGAAGCAGTATCCAAAGCTCTGGGCGTCGGCATTCGCGTACTCCGCTGGCGTGACATCGAGGTCCTTCCCGATGCGCTTGGCAAGCCGACCGTTTACCTCCACGGCCGTGCGGCGGCGAGGGCTCGACAGCTCGGCATAGCGGGGTTCGAGGTGAGCATTACCCACTCCCGGTCCGACGCCATTGTGATGGTCGTCGGATGGAAGGAATCCTGAGGTGAAAGCTGTCAGCGCCGGCGAGATGCGGGATATCGAAGCCGAGGTCGTGCGTCGGGGTACGCCTCTCGACGAATTGATGGCCCGCGCGGGTAGGGCTCTGGCCACGTCCGTCGAGTCTCACCCCCGCGGCGAGGTGCTGGTACTCTGCGGTCCCGGCAACAACGGCAATGACGGGCTGATCGCGGCTTCTCACCTCCTGCGGAGCGGCCGCGGCGTGACCGCGTACGGCTTCAGGCGTACAGACTGGCATGGCTTCACCGGTCCGGGCGTCTCGGCGGAGGAGGACGAGGAATTGCGCCGGCTCGATCTCGCGCTGCGGCGAGCGGCGGTGGTCGTGGACGCCCTCCTCGGCATCGGCGCGGCGCGACCGCCCTCCGGACTCCTCGCGGCCATCATCGAGCGCGCGAATCAGATCCCATCCGGCGCCTGGAAGCTGGCCGTGGACATTCCCACCGGCGTCGACGCGGACAGTGGGAGCGTTGCTGGTCCCGCATTCAAGGCTGCACACACACTGTGTATGGGGTTCCTGAAGCGCGGCGTCGCACTCTTCCCTGGCGCCGAATACGCGGGGACCGTCGAGGTGGCCGATCTCGGGTTCCCCGGTGATCTTGCTGAAGGAGTCACAGTCTCGGTGCCCTCCCCGGCCGACGTGGCTGCACTCTTGCCGCGTCGCGGGGCGAACACCAACAAGGGCAGCTACGGTCGGGTGCTCTTTATCGGCGGATCGAGAGACTTCGCCGGCGCGCCGGCGCTCGCGGCTGAGGCCGCGTATCGGGCCGGCGCAGGATTGGTCGAGGTCGCGGTCCCGGCGATCGTTCAGCCGATGGTAGCGGCCCACCTGCGCGAAGCCATATTCCGCCCACTTGCCGACCACAGCGGTCAGATCGGCGAGGATTCGCTCCCCGCTCTGCGCGCGGCACTGGCGCACGCCCTGTCCGTGGTGCTTGGTCCCGGAATGGGGCTGGGCGACGAGACGCTATCGGTCGTGGAGGGCGTTCTCGACGGCATGCTGGGTGGCGACCTGCGCGGTGCGGTCGTAGACGCGGACGCCCTCAACGCGTTAGCTCGATCCGACGGTTGGTGGCAGCGTTCGCTCCCCCTCGTACTCACCCCACACCCCGGCGAAATGGGACGGTTGACGGGTATGAGTGTCGCCGCCATCCAGTCGGACCGGCTCGACGTCGCTCGGCGCTACTCCACCCTCTGGCAGAAGATCGTCGTGCTCAAAGGGGCCGGAACCATCGTCGCGTCCCCGGACGGTCGCGCCACCATCAATCCGACCGGAGGACCCAATCTGGCGACTGCCGGAACCGGCGATGTACTCTCGGGGCTGATCGCAGGGCTGCTGGCGCAGGGTACGGACCCGTTCGACGCGGCCGTTGCGGGGGTGTTCCTCCACGGGCAGGCCGGCGATCTCGCGGCCGCCGACATCGGACCGGTCGGTACACTGGCGAGCGACCTTCTGCCCCGCATCCCGCGGGCGCGGCACACCGTAGCGGAGAATTCAGAGGTGAAGAAGTGAAGGCTCGCGAGATCATGAACGCGTCCCCGGCCACCGTCTCGCCGGCGGCGCGAATTTCGGACGTCGCCCGCACCGTCCTGCGGGAGGGTGATCAGGGCGTTCCCATGGTCGACGGCAACGGACGCCTGCTCGGAATCGTGACGGAGGACGACCTCGTCTCCAAGCACGCCCGCGTCCACGCACCGGTCTACCTCGGGTTCCTCGGTGGCGTCCTGCCGCTCGATTCGCGCCGAACCAAAGAGGAGCTGCGCCACGTTCTCAGCGTCTGCGCCCGCGATATCATGTCCACTGACGTGCCCACGGCCAGTCCGGAGACTGAGGTGGAGGACATTGCTTCGATGATGGTCGAAGAGAAGCAGAATCCCGTCATCATCCTCGAGGGTGGCCGTATCGTCGGCAAAATCTCCCATCGAGAGATCATTCAGCTGCTGATCCAGGAGGAAGAGGATGAGGGTACGGACGCCGGGAGCACCTGAGGTCTCGAGCCCGCCTCAGTCCAGCGATGCCGGCCTGCGCGTCACGCGAGCGTACGTCGATCTGGACGCAATCGAAGCCAACGTTCGGGTGATGCGCTCCCTCGCTCCGCGCAGTCAGTACCTGGCGGTGGTCAAGGCCAACGGCTACGGTCATGGAGCCGTGCTCGTCGCCGCCGCTGCGCTGCGGGGCGGTGCCGACCGCCTTGGTGTGTACACAGTCCAGGAGGGAGCTCAGCTCCGGCGCGCAGGAGTGGAGGCGCCCATCCTGGTGTTTGGCGCTTTCGGTCGGTACGAAGCTACCGAGATCGTGCGATATCATCTCACGCCGACCATTTCGCGCCCCGAGCAGGCCGAGTGGTTACAAGCAGCGTCGCCTTCCATACCCATCCCCTATCACTTCAAGATCGACACCGGACTCACCCGCGCCGGAGTGCTTCCGGCCGAGGCGCCAGCGCTCATCAGGTCGCTCTCTTCCTTCCCGTGCCTGGTGCCTGAAGGGATCTTCACGCACTTTGCCTGCGCCGACGAGCCGCAGCGGCCCGAAAACGCGCGACAGCTCGCCACGTTCCTGGCGACGGTTGAGTCGCTCGCCGCGGAAGGACTGGCCTTCCCGCTAAAACACGCCGCGGCCAGCGCCGCGACCATGGCCATGCCCGAGTCGCACCTCGACATGGTGCGGTGTGGTATCAGCACGTACGGCTGCAATCCATCTCGGCTTGCGGCCGCAAATGTTCGACTCACACCGGCGTTGACCCTGCGCTCTGAGATCGTGCGAGTGACCAGTCTACCGGCGGGCACTGGCGTTGGCTACGGACACGACTTTCATTGCAGCGCGGGGACGAGAATCGCGCTGGTGCCCCTCGGCTACGGCGATGGACTTCCCCGGTCATTCGGCTGCGGGAATGGCTGTGTCCTCCTACGTGGTGAGTCGGTTCGCGTCGTCGGCCGCGTGTCCATGGATCAGATCACCGTGGATGTCACCGACCTGCCTCATGCGGAGGTGGGAGACGAAATCACCGTCATCGGCGGGCAGGGCGAGCGATTCCAGACGGCCGAGGATGTGGCCGATCAGTGCGGCACCATCAACTATGAAGTCTTGACCCGTCTCATGCCGCGGGTTCCTCGCGTCTATCACGCCGAGGGTGAAGTCGTGGCCGTTGCGGACCTGTTGGATGGCTCGTCGACTGCCGGCTGACATCCCGTCGGCCGGACTGACTCACGGCTCGACAGGGAAGGCAGGTGTCGGCATGCCCGCATTTCTGACGGCATCTCGGTACGCGGCTGCGTCGTAGGCGATCTCTCGAAATTCGACGTCGACCGGGTCGCCTGTGGTGATGACCGCGTAGTAACCACGGCCGGCCGGGTTGGGCGCACCGCTCACGCGGCCTGCTCCGATGAACGTCGCGCCGTTGTGATCGCGCCGGAATGGAACCCCGGCGTGCGCGGAGATGAGTAGATCAAACTGCGCGTCCTTGGCAATTGCCTCCAGGATGCTGTTCGCGGTGTCCTCGCGCACAAACTCGTTCAGCGCTCTCGGGCTCCCGTGGAGAACCAGAATCCTTTGCGACACCGATACCGGCGTTCGCACCAGGCCGCCGAAGAGCGCGCGAAGAAAGAAAGTCCGCCGGTATTCGGACTGCCGCTCATCGGCCTGGTCTGCCTGGACGCGCACTCCCGATGGCGCTGGAAGCAGCCGCAGATCCCGCGGGAGTTGCTGCAGATACTCGAGGTTGTGCGCGGCGAGGACGGAGCGGGTCCAGCCGAGCGCTGCCGCATCGTATGTTGCCGCGGCGTCGCTCGGAAAATCCATTCCAGATTCGTCCTTGCCGGCGGCAACGGCGTCGTCGTAATTGCCCCGAACCGTCGGTATTCCGTTCTCTCGCAGAAGCTCGAGAACCTGGTTGGGTTCCGGACCGAGACCCACGACATCGCCTGCGCACACCAGACTGTCGAGGCGCGACAAATGTGCCTGCGCATCGTCAATCACGGCGCGGAGCGCCGCGGCATTCCCCTGAACGTTTGCGAATACGGCGAGTCTCATGGATGCCTGCCCGCGAGATTGTATGCCAGGAGGTCAGGCTAGAATGACGCCAAGATGGAGAATCCGACTCTGTGGCGGAGGTGAGAGACCGATGGCTGAAGACCAGAACGGAAGAAACATTTCGGTGAGCGTGCCCATGGGCATCATCGGTGCGGCGCTGGCGCTCGGCGTCGCGGCGGCCGCGTACGCGCTTGTGGGCCGCGACGACGAGGAGGGCGCTTCGACGTCGTCTGCACCGCGCGGCCGAGGAATGCGGCGCAAGCTGGGACTGATGACGCTCGTTACTCTGATTGAGAACGACGCCAGCCGGAAGGTCCTCGTTGCATTGCTGCGGGCTATGGCTCGCCGTTCCTGAGCCATGCCTGCAGGGCGTCGAAGGAATACGCGTTGAGCACGTCGTCCGCGGTTGCCCACGCTCTTCTCGCCATCGCTATGCCGTAGCGAATGTTGTCGAGGTGCGCGGGCGCATGCGCGTCCGTGTCTACCACGAGAGTTGCGCCGAGCTCGATCGCGCGGCGGGCGTGCCGATCCGAAAGGTCGAGACGCTCGGGAAATGAATTGATCTCGAGTGCCGTGTGAGTGCGGGCCGCGGCGCGAAACACCTGCTCGAGATCCACGGCGTACGGCTCGCGCTTACCGATAAGGCGGCCGGTTGGGTGGCCTAGAGCGTCGACGTGCGGATTCTCCATCGCCCGGATGATCCTGGCGGTCATCTGTTCCTCCGTCTGGTTGAAGCCGGAGTGAACTGAGGCCACCACCCAGTCCAGCTGCGCCAGAATCTCGTCAGGGAAGTCGAGAGTACCGTCACGCCGTATGTCGACTTCCGAACCGCACAGTACTCGTATGCGGGGATGGCGCTCCGCGAGCTGTCGCACCAGTCCCATCTGTTCGATCAAGCGGTCGGGGGAGAGCCCGTTGGCGACGCCGATGCCACCCGAGTGGTCGGTGATGGCGACGTACGCGTAGCCGCGGTCCTCGGCGGCGGTGATCATCGACTCGATGGGCACTGCACCGTCGCTCCAGTCGGAGTGGACATGCAGGTCGCCCCGAACGTCTTCCACGCCCACGAGGTGAGGCAATGTGCCATCGCGGGCAGCTCTAATCTCCCCCTGGGCCTCCCGAAGCTCGGGCTCGATCCACGCGAGCCCCAGCGCGCGGTAGAACTCCCGTTCATCGGTGAACATGCGGACAGCTCCGGTGGACGCGGCCGTGATTCCATATTCGTTGAGGCTGAGGCCCATGTTCAGCGCGTACTCTCGCAGCTCTATGTTGTGATCGCGGCTGCCGGTGAAGTGCTGAATGAGCGAGCCGAATGCAGCCTCCTCGACGATGCGAAGGTCGACCTGCAGACCGTTGTCGGTCACCACGCTGCTCTTGGTTGCGCCGTGACCGAGGATCTGGCGAACCTGGGGCAGGTTGACGAACGCGTCCATCACCGCTGCCGGGTCGGAAGAGGTGGCCATCAAGTCGATGTCCCCGATAGTCGGAGACCAGCGGCGCAGACTTCCGGCCGGCATGAGGTTCGGTAACGACTGCACCGCCTGAAGATCTGCGATGAGCTCCTCGACCAGGGGCATCGCCTTCCCGATCGAGATTCGATGCTCGCGCTTGCTCACGCGACCGAGCGCCCGCAGCACGTTCTGAGCGGATTTCTCGCCGAGCCCGGGGAGCTCGGCGAGCCTGCCGGACTCGGCTGCCAGCTTCAAATCTTCGAGACTCTGAACTCCCAACTCCAGGTAGGCGCGTCTGGCCAGGGAGGGACCGATGCCGGGAACGGCGAGCAGCGAGCGCACTCCGGCGGGGAACTCCCGCCGGAGGTCGTCCAAGTACCCGATCTTTCCGGTCGAAAGCAGTTCTTCAATACGTTCCGCGATCCCTTTCCCGACCCCCTTCACGTCCACGAGACGCCCCGAGTCGGCAAGGACGCGGACGTCTTCGGTGATTCCGGTGAGAGCCTTGCTGGCGTTTTGATAGGCGCGGATGCGGAAGGTGCTCTCGTTTCGCAGTTCGAGGAGCTCGGCTATCTCGTCGAGTGCCGCCGCGACGTCGGCATTGTTCATCCGCACCACCTCCGTAGGCCCGCTTTCTGCTACAAACATGGTAGTCGGGGCGGTCCGGCGACCAGGGGCCAGAGCGAGCCCGTCGGATGCGCCATCTTTCAACGAATGGAGCCAGGGCGGCGGCGTGGGCCGCCATGCTGTGTCCGCGCATCATCGAAGGAGTTCGTTTCATGTTCCGTCGGTACATCGGTAAGAAGGTGTTGGAGCGACTGTCAAAAGGCAAGATACAGAGGCCCGGCAGAGTGCAGGCGATGATACGGCTGCCGACATTGCTCCGCCTGGGGTTTGCCCTGTTCCGCGACGAGCGCGTGCCGATCTGGCAGCGCACTGCGGTCGTCATGTTGCTGGTCCTCATCTTCTCGCCGATAGACGTCGTCGGCGATTTGCCGGTAATCGGACAGTTCTGGGACTTTACGCTGGCCGTGACGGTACTCGACTGGTTCGTCCAGATGGCGCCGGCACACGTCGTCAACGAGCACATTCACTCTCTGGGACTCGAGAAGAAAGTTCCGCTGCGCAGTGGCTAGCGCGCGCGGAGACGGCACGCAGTCGCTTCTCCCCACTCCGCCGCAGGAAGCGACCGGCTTCGAGCCGCTGGCGGCTCGAATGCGACCTCGCTCATT
>Ga0209168_10003664_pt1 | contig 10473 bp, 7 predicted proteins | sample Coa_R1_FD_187156 | JGI IMG/M metagenome (GOLD analysis project Ga0209168, IMG submission 187156) | Surface soil microbial communities from Centralia Pennsylvania, which are recovering from an underground coalmine fire - Coalmine... | ecosystem: Environmental > Terrestrial > Soil > Unclassified ... | reverse complement strand
ACTACAAAAGTGCAGGCGACGAAAAATATGCAGAACGAGCGAGTGCCGAGCATTCGGAATCCTCTCATGTTCACAAGTGGTTCAGTGTGCAGCCGATGAAGAACTCTCCGAGCATAACGCCGCGCCGCCCGCGATTCCCGCGTCAGCACCATAGCGGGCCATGACCAGCGGAATCTCGGCCGCGCGCGGATTCACACACCAATCCGGGAGTCGATTCTTGATTTCGCCAAAGAACGGGCTTAGCATCGCGGCCACGCCGCCGCCCATCACGAGCACATCAGGATCGAACAGGTCGACGATGTTGCCCAGCCACACCGTTAACAACTCAACGGTCTCCTGAAGAACCTCACGAGCCAACGGGTCGCCAGCTGCGAACGCCTTCCCCACGAGTTCGCTGGTGACGGCCGCCACGTCGCGTTTGGCGAGTTCAAGAATCGCGGAGTGGCGCGACGAGTCGGCAGCGAGCTTCGCGCGGGCTCGCTTTCCAATCGCCGGGCCCGCGGCCAGAATCTCAATACACCCGAGCTTGCCGCAGTTGCAGACCGGCCCACGGTAGTCGATGCTCACATGCCCGCCCTCACCCGCCGATCCCGTGTTGCCGTGATAGATACGGCCATCGAGCACGATGCCGGTTCCGATTCCTGTGCCGATCGTCGAATAGAAAACATAGTGATAACCGCGCGCGGCTCCCCACCGAGTCTCCGCCAGCGCGGCTGCGTTCGCGTCATTGTCTACCTTGACTGGCAGGTGGTAGGCGTCGGCAATTCGCTGGGCCAGCGGAAAATTGCGCCAGCAGGGAAGATTCGGAGGATTGAGAACGACTCCCGTCTTCGGATCGAGCGGACCGGGTGCACAGATTCCAATGCTTTGGAACTTTCCACCGGAAGATGCGGTGGAAGCTGCAATGGAATCGATCGCGCCCATCACCGCCTTCAGCGCGGCCTCGGCAGTGTCATGCGCCACCATGGGTGCGCGGCCCTGCGTGACGATTTTGCCCTCGGCGTCAACGAGTCCAACGGCAACTTTCGTGCCGCCAATGTCGACGCCGAGAACAAGATTTGTTTGCTTGGAACTATCTGTCACGGTTGTGCCGCCATCGTAGTCGTCTGCGGCGTGTCTGCGTACTGTACCTTTACCGTTTTAATCTCGTATGGCTTGGTATGTAATGTCACGGAGTCGTTTCTTACTGGAATGCTCCCGATCGAGCGTTCCATCAAATCAGTCTCGGCGGCGGACTTCGCTCCCGGAGGAAGCTGCAATTTCACTTCGCTGTCCTTGCCCGCCCATTCGTAGTAACGAAGAACGAGTTCGTTGTCATCCTCGGCCTTCTTCAACGCCGTCACAATAACATTCTCGGCGGGCGTCTGCACGAACGAGTGCTCGGCAGGCAGAACACCCTGATGCTTTTCCGTCGGCACGGCGATCAATTTGTAATTCAATTCGTACCCACGACGAATCGTGAGCGCGTCCTTCCAGCCTCCACCATGTGGATAGAGCGAGTAAGTAAATTCATGATGGCCCTCGTCCGCATGAGGATCGGGCCACTCTGGCGATCGCAGCAACGACAGGCGAAGTACGTTTCCTTTGGAATCGTATCCATATTTGCAGTCATTCAGCAGACTGAATCCATGCGTGGAGTCCGAAATGTCGGCCCAACGTTGAGCGGGTACTTCAAACTGCGCTTTCTCTGCGGGCGTGTTGCGTGTAGTCGGACGTTCGACCGATCCGTAGGGAATTTCAAATGTCGCCTTGTCGCTATGCGCGCTGACCGCGAAGGCGACCTTCAGCAGAATGTGTTTCTCATGCCATTCCACCTGCATCTTCACATCGACGCGCGGGACCCCAGCATACAGAATGATGTCACGCACAAAAGTTGAGTTCTGAAAATGATTCTTGATTTCAACGATAGCCCGCAGCGGCCCACTCTCAACGAGTTTGACCTCGTCGGCCTTATCCAGGTCCCAATGTTGATTCTCGAAATCCGCGTCGATATTCCACGCGTCCCACTGTTTCGGCTTGTCGACAAAAGTCTGCAGCAGATTGCCGCAGGTTGAGTTCTTGGGTCCGCCGGTATCGGTTTCCGCCGGGGCCAGCGCTTCAGTACCGCTCCGCTTGTCGAACAAACTCGTCATGCAGCCGGTCTTCGGGTCGATCTTCACCCGCAGGAACTCGTTCTCCATCGTATCCACCGAAGCCTTTAACATGGAATGTGTCGCCGGGGCTGTCGTCGCCGAGCGCACAAAATATGTCTGATATCCAAGCGACGGCGTGTGCGCCAGCACCAAGAACTTTGCGCGATGAGTTGCCGAATCCATGGAGAGCAACTGTGACTCCGCCACTTTGCCGCTCGCATCCAAGACCTCAATCTGATGAGCGGCCGTCGGCAGTTGCACTTGAAGCTCAGCTACATCGGTCCGAGGCCACGAAAGGGAATTGAACAGCATCTCAGGCACGCCGTCGCCCTGCGTGTTCACATGCGCGGCGATTTCGTTGAGCGATCCTCGGGTCACGTCATTCGCGGCACGGTCGACATTTTCCAGGTTGCGCTTCGCGTCGAGATAATTCACCGCGATCCCCGACCCCGGCATGATGTCGTGGAAGTGGTCGAACAGCAGGTTCTTCCACGCCAGTTCCATGTCGTCTTGCGGGTAAGCGCGACCGTAAAGCGACGCCAGCGAACCAAACTTCTCAGCGTTGAGCACGATCTCTTCGGCGCGCCGGATTCTGCGCTTGGTCTCGGCCTGCGTCGTAAACACTCCTCGGTGGTAGGCAAAATAAAGTTCGCCATCCCATGTTGGAATCTGCATGCTCGGCATCTTCTTCTCGATATCGCGGAAGAAATCTGTCGCGAAGCTGAACTGAATGTTCGGAAACACCGCGCTCGGAGACCTGAGTTCATCGGCGTGATCGAGCATCACGCGCGTAGGCCCACCACCGTGGTCGCCAACGCCATACAGATGCATCATCTCGGGACTGTCCGTCAGCTTCTTGCCGTAGATCGACGGCATCCAGATCGAGAGGTCCGTCGCCAGAGGTTCCGCATCAATGCCTCCGGCATAATCATGCGGGAAGTATGTCAGCAGCCGGCTGCCATCGGGCGCCTGCCACCAGAAAAGTTTGTAAGGGAAGGTAGTGAATTCGTGCGCCCAGAGCAGCTTCTGGGTGACGAAGTAATCCATGCCCGACTTTTTGTAAATCTGCGGCAATTGATAGTTGTAGCCGAACGAATCCGGATTCCACCCGATCTTCACGTCGACGCCGAAGTTCTTCTGGAAATATCGCTTGCCCGCCAGAATCTGCCGCACCAGCGATTCGCCGTCCGGCATATTCAGATCGGGCTCAACCCACATGCCGCCGATGACCTCCCACCGGCCTTCCTTAATTCGTTCCTTGATCTGCTCAAACAGGTCGGGATATTTCTCTTGCATCCACTCATACGTTCGCGCCGACGACATCGTGAACTTGAAGTCGGGATACTCGCGCATCAAGTCGAGCACGCTGGTGAACGTATTGCGCACAACTTCGACAGTCTCCGTCCATGGCCAGAGCCAAGCCATGTCGATGTGCGAATTGCCGACCACGCGAATTGTGAACTGCTGCAGCCACGGCTTGAGCGCTTCCAGTTTGCTATGCGCCGCATTGAGAGAAGCATCGAAGCCGGCCTGATCCCCGTGATCGAGCGGTGCGAAGTCGATCGCTCTCACCGCGGCGTCCAGTTCCTGCTCGCGTTCGGCTTTGCCTTCTTCGTAGGCTGCGATGATGGGCTGCGCCGCGAGAAGTTCCGTGCGCAGAAAAACTGGATCAGGCCGCGACGACGGCGGCTTCACGATCATCTCGCTGTGAAAGAATTCCGACTGAACCTCGTCGCCCGCCACCACTCGCGCCGCGATCAGAAACTTCTGTCCTGGCTGCGCGTTCTCAGTCAACAGCACCGGAAGAATGTCGTCATCGCTGCCGCGATACAGAATTGCTCCATTCGAAAATACTGTGATCGTCAGACTTCCGGGGCTGCCAAAGCGCAAATCCAAGTGCACTTGTGAGCCTTTTGTTGCATAGCCATTGATCTTCTCCGGGATCTGCACCCAGCGTCGGAAGACGCGCGTTCCCGTCCAGTGCTCCTCGTTTGGATTGTCTCCGCCCGGTCCCGAAACATTCTTAACCGTCAAAACGCCCCAGTCCGAATCCTTCAAGACCGGATCTTCCGGATGAGGAACGTCGGCGTGATAGCGCCACTCCGCCTCCGGTTGAATCGTCAGCGATTGCAGTTTGTCGAGAGTCGTCTTGTAAGGATCGGAAGTAGTTTGGGAATAGCTGGGAACGAGCCACATCAATACGATCAATAGGGGAAGGAGGGCAAAACGCTTCATCGAGAAACTCACCTTTCGCGCCGAAGTCAGCCTGGGCATCCAGCCTGTCAAGAGCAACCGAAGATTATCGCTCAAGATTTGTCTGCGCGTCTAAGTTGCTGATTCTATAGCGGCGCAATGGCCGCCACCCGCCGCCAGAAAAGCCGTGGAAAAAATGTGATTCTTTCCATCGAAATTATGAATCCAAGTTGTTACGCAAGTTTGTTGACGGCGAGAGCCGTTCAACCTAGAATGCAGACTCGAATGTCGGATAGCCGAAATTCTCGCGCGACGTGTTGTTGCACTTGTTGTTGTTGTGCATGCGTGTGCACTGGCGCGGGGAGGCTGCTGACCTAAGAAATCTTTCTTAAATCCAGCACTCATCAACCCACCGCCAGGCGCACCCTGGCGGTGGGTTTTTTGTTGCATACATAACACTTATGACGCAACCAGCCAAAGAGACGACAGCGCAACGAGTCGAGCGCCTGAAGCGCGCGGCCAACCCCTGGGACGGCCTCGACGAAATTCGGCGCTTCGCCCGCGAGGGATTTCAGTCGATCCCTCCCGAATGGATCGGTACCTATTTCCGCTGGTGGGGCGTTTACACCCAGGGCGACGGCGCAGGCGTAACTGGCGGAACCGGCGGAGTAGGGAAGGCGCTGCAGCGCTTCATGGTGCGCATCCGAATTCCCAACGGCATCCTGACCTCGTCGCAACTCCGCGTCATCGCCGACCTCACTCGCCAACACGCCAACGGAATCGCCGATCTCACCGTACGCCAGAATATTCAACTCCACTGGGTCACTATAGAAGCGCTGCCCGAAGTCCTCGACGGCCTCTGGAAGGTCGGCCTGAATACAACCGGCGCTTGCGGTGACGTTGTACGCAATGTGACTGGATGCCCCGTCGCGGGCGTTGACGCAGACGAAATCGTCGACGCTTCTCCGCTCGTGCTGGAAGCTTCGAGGTTGCTGGCAGGCAATGCCGAGTTCTACAACCTGCCGCGCAAGTTCAAAATCTCCATCACCGGATGCCGCGTCTGGTGCCCCTATCCCGAGATCAACGACATCGGCCTCACCGCCATTACTCGCGTTGTGGGCGGCAAGCCCGAGGTCGGATTCTCTCTGCGAGTTGCCGGCGGTCTCTCGACCGAGCCTTATCTTGGCGCGCGACTGAATGCGTTTGTCCGATGGAATCAGGTTATTCCGGTCGTCAAAGGAATTGCCGAACTCTTCCGCGACTCCGATGTTCTGCGCGAACATCGCGAGCGTGCCCGCCTCAAGTTTCTCTTCCTCCGTCACGGATGGACCGCTGAGCGCTTTCAAGCCGAACTGCAAGATCGCATCGGCTTCCAACTCGATCCTGCAGTCGAAGAGCATCCGCCCGACGATGTCTATCGCGATCACGTTGGAATCCATCCGCAGAAGCAGTCAGGGCTTTCTTACGTCGGAGCGGTCGCACTGCGCGGACGGATCACCGCAGACCAGATGCGTTCGGCTGCGGATCTCTCGGAACGCTTCGCCGGAGGCGAGTTGCGCGCGACCAACATGCAGAACCTCCTTGTCGTGAACGTGCCCACGCTGAATGCAGAGCCGTTAGCGAAAGAACTGGACGACATTGGCCTGAAGGTCGGCGGTTCGGCATTTCATCGCGGCATAGTCGCCTGCAGCGGCACGGAGTTCTGCAAGCTCGCAATCACCGAAACAAAAGCCTTCTCGCGCTGGCTCGTCGAAGAACTCGAAGAACGTCTGCCCGGTTTCGATCAGCATCTCAAACTGCACGTCACCGGGTGCCCCAACAGTTGCGGCCAGCACTGGATCGCCGACATCGGCATCGAGGGCAAGAAAATCAAGTCGCACGGACAACTCGTCGACGCCTACTACTTCTGCGTCGGCGGAGCGCTCGGCTTGCATCAGGCGACGGCACGGCCGGTTGGATATCGTTGCGCCGCAACCGAAGTTCCCGAGGCACTCGATCGTTTGCTGACGCGCTATCTGGCCGATCGCGAACCCGGTGAGAACCTGCGCCGCTTCTTCGTTCGACACACGGATACGCAACTTCGTGAATTTCTGGCTGGCGAAACCGTCGATGCTGTCGCGCGCGATTTACCCACGGTGAGCCTTGCCCAGTCTGCAGGAGGAATCGGTGACTAACTTATTCCCCATGTTCCTGAAGCTTGAAGGACGTCAGATCCTGGTCGTTGGCGCGGGAAAAGTCGGCGAGCCGAAAATCGCCGGACTGCTCGACACCGGCGCGCACATCCTCGTTGTCGCCCTCGATGCGACTCCCGCGGTTCGCGAATGGGCGCGCGAAGGGAAGATCGAACTTTCCGTGCGGGCTTTTTCCTCCGACGATCTCGTCGGCGCGTTCCTTGCTGTGGTTGCCACATCCTCGCGCAACTTGAATGAGCGCATCTATCACGAAGCACAGCGACGAGGCGTGCTCTGCAATGTCGTGGACGTTCCCGACCTCTGCGATTTCTTCTACCCGTCGGTGGTTCGCCGCGGCGATCTTCAGATCGCGGTCTCCACCTCGGGAAAGAGCCCGTCGTTGGCGCAAAAGATCCGGCAGCAGCTGGAAAGACAATTCGGCCCGGGGTACGCAGCCTGGGTGGCAGAGCTCGGCGAGACCAGAAAGCTGATCCTGGCCAGCGATCTCGACAGAGAACGCAAACTGGATCTGCTGCACTCTCTGGCCAGCCGGGAAGCCCTGGAGGCGGCCCTGGCCGAATTACCTGAACTCGCTGCAAAGGGAGAGGGAGCATGAAGGGGAAGGTTTATCTAGTCGGTGCAGGGCCGGGCGATCCGGAGTTGCTCACGTTGAAAGCGCTGCGCCTGCTGCGCACGGCCGATGCCGTGCTGTACGACGAGTTGGTTGCTCCCGAAATTCTGAAGCTCATTTCTCCGGCAGCGCAGTTGCACAACGTCGGCAAGCGTTGTGGGAAAAAGAAAATCCTCCAACAGGAAATTAATTTTCTGATGATCGCGCTCGCCAATTCAGGCCTACATGTCGTTCGTTTGAAAAGCGGGGACCCGCTTATCTTCGGACGAGCCGGCGAAGAAATTGAAGCTTTGCGTCGCGCCAACATTTCTTTCGAGATCGTGCCGGGGATAACTTCGGCCCTCGGCGCGGCCGCCGCCGCACAAATCCCTCTGACTCACCGCCGGGCGTCGTCCGCCCTGGTGCTGATCACCGCTCATCAGGCTTCGGAGAGCGAGAGCGCGAACTGGGCGAAGCTTGCCGGAAGCGGCGCCACGCTTGTGATTTACATGCCTGGCCAGAAGTATTCCGAAGTCGCCGCACGACTTACTTCGGCTGGACTCGCAGGCAGCACTCCCTGCGCCATCGTCTCGCGCGCCACGACTCGTCAACAAAAAACGCACCGTACCACCATCTCGGCCTTGCGCCATGCACCGCAGCTTGCCGCACCGACGCTGCTCGTCGTAGGCGAAGTCGTTCACTTCACCGACCCTGTCGCCCTTACACAAGACTTCCTGATCCCGACTAACCCAGCCGACAGCGCCAGCTCGCTTCCTGCGCTGGTTGCCGATTTAAGCCCAAGTAAGAATGAGGAGCCGCTCGCGTGATCGATCATATTCAGGACCGGATTGCTGCTGTGCAGAACGATGCCGAGAACTTCAGTCCGGAGCGCGCCCTCTCGTGGGCCTTCGAGAACTTCGGCGACCGCGTCGCCATCTCGTCGGCATTCGGAGCCGAAGGCATGGTGCTGATCGATATGGCGTCGCGCGTTCGCAAGAATTTCCGCCTTTTCACCGTCGATACGGAATTTCTTTTTCCCGAAACGTACAACCTGATGGATCGCATCGAAGAAAAGTACGGCATCACGATCGAGAAGGTAATTTCTTTGCTCTCACCCGAGGAGCAGGAACGCGCGCACGGCGCCGCGCTCTGGACGCGCGATCCCGACCTCTGCTGCAACCTGCGCAAGGTCGAGCCGCTTCGCCGCAAGCTCGGCGAGTTGAGCGCGTGGATCACGAGCATTCGCCGCGATCAGACTTCCGTCCGTTCGACCGCTCGCAGAATTGAGTGGGATTCAAAGTTCGGTTTGGTGAAAATCAATCCAATCGTCGATTGGACGTCGAAGCAGGTCTGGCGCTACATCCACGATCACGACGTTCCCTACAATGAGCTGCACAATCAGGATTACCCGAGCATTGGCTGCACGCATTGCACGCGCGCCGTCAGGCCGGGAGAAGATCCGCGCGCCGGTCGTTGGCCCGGATTCGCCAAGACCGAGTGCGGCCTGCACATCATCGAGCCCGCATCGAATTCAGTGAGCGTGAGTTCATCCAAGGCTGCCAAGTTCGGCAACTGATCTCCGCTCAGCCTGCCTGGCAGAACGCGGCTGAGATCCCGCCCCAGTCAGGCGTGGGCGGCACTTTCGAAAAGAATAGCGCGTGCAGCCGCTGCACCGACTCCTCGACCTTCGACTCGTCCACCAGAAACGAGATCGTCCGATCAGAAGCGCCCTGGCAGACCACGCGAACGTCTAGGTCCGACAGTGCGCCAAACCCCTGGCTGGCCACCTCAGGATGCCTGCGAATGTTCTCCCCGACCAGACATACTAACCCCTTGTGATTCTCCCATCGCACCTTCGCAACGTCGTGAAGATCCGTAGCAATCGCGGCTAGGGCAGCAGTCGAGCCCACCACCAGCGACATGCGGCCGAGCGAAGTTGCCATGATGTCGACGGCACAACGATGCTTATCAAAGGCCGCGTACACGGCGTGCAAGAATGACGAGTCAACTCCTTCGCGCGATTCGATTTCAACTACCGCAGCTTTTCTCTTTGCGCTGATCGCGCTGACCGTGTTGCCGCCTCTCGCCCGACCCACGATCTCCGTTCCTTCGCCGTCCGGCCGTCGCGAATTTAAGACATAGACGGGAATGTTCTCGCGCTTCGCCGGGGCCAGCGTCGCCGGATGCAGCACTTTCGCTCCAAAGTGCGCGAGTTCCTCGGCTTCGTCAAAACTCAGTTTGCGGACGACACGTGCATCGGCGCAAAGCTTCGGATCGGTGGTCATGACTCCGTCGACGTCGGTCCAAATCTCAATCCGTGACGCCGACAACGCCGCGCCTACAATCGCCGCACTGAAATCAGAACCTCCCCGACCCAAAGTCGTAGGGACACCGTCAACGGTCGACGCAATGAAGCCGCCCAGCACAGGCACCACGCCTGACTCCAATAGGGGGCCCAGAGTATCTCGCAGGCGCTGGTTGGTCTCCTCCCACACCGGACTCGCCTGCCCATGGCGCGCGTCGGTAACGATGCAACTTCGCGCGTCCACGTGCGCGATCTTGACTCCCGCCTCGCACAAAGCTTCTTTCACCAGTCCGCTTGAGAAGCATTCGCCAAAACCCAGCAGCCGGTCTTGCGATTTCAGATCCAGTTGGCGCGAGGCTTCCAGATCATGCAGCAGCGATTCCAGCGCCCGAAAATCGCTGCGCAGTTCCTGATCAAGCGCGCTGTGCGCTGATCCATCCACGAGCGAGTCCGCCAACTGCTCATGGCGTACATAAATGTCGCGAACAATCGCGAGCGCCAACCCAAGATGCCCGGCAGCCGCCGCATTCCCCGCCTCAAGCAATTGATCGGTGACCTTCGCCAGCGCACTGACCACGACGACCGCCTGTGCCCCGGCTCTGCTCTGCACAATGCGAATGAGACGGCCAATGGCGGCCGCATCCTCCACCGACGTCCCGCCGAATTTCATCACCACTACGTCGTCACCTTTGTCGAACCTGCTCTTTTGCCGCTGTAGTCCGCTCATATCCGTCTCCGTTCTTCGAGTCCCTTTGGCAATTCTTTGGCGCAAAGAAAAACCCACCGCCAGATTGCTTCTGGCGGTGGGTTCGGTGAACTTGCTTAAGATTGCTTTACTTCATCCGTTCCCATCCTCCAGAAGACACGTAATTCGTGTCGACATACCTGTGCCTGTCGATGTAATTCGCGTCGCCTTCTGGATGGTGGAGTTCATGAAAAACGATTTATCGCTAAGAAATACTACGGTTCTAGCCTATTCTCGCCGACCTCTCGATGGAAATTAAAAATTCCGATGCCATCCATCGAAATTTCAGCAAGGCCAGATCTACGACTCCGCTTTCT
>Ga0209168_10003663_pt1 | contig 10474 bp, 11 predicted proteins | sample Coa_R1_FD_187156 | JGI IMG/M metagenome (GOLD analysis project Ga0209168, IMG submission 187156) | Surface soil microbial communities from Centralia Pennsylvania, which are recovering from an underground coalmine fire - Coalmine... | ecosystem: Environmental > Terrestrial > Soil > Unclassified ... | reverse complement strand
ATATACTTCTCTTGATTCATAAAGGCGCTCCTCTTCGGTAGGTGTGGTTTTTCAACGACTCACAACTTACCGCAAAAGTGGGCGCCTTTTGATATTGCGTGTTATGGCGATTTATCAACAGTTATTGCAGCCAGAGTACGTCAGCGAATTGGCAGCGGGTAGTCCTTGCCTGCCGCAGTGATTAGCCAAGGTTTGCCATCCAGCGAGTCGGCAACGCGCCGCTGATGCCGCAGGAATCGGGCATCTTCGCACTCACACATTCCGGCATACGTATCGCACGTGGCTGGATTCAGTCGGTACGCCTGTTGGGGTACAGCAAAAGCTAATGCGTCATTCGGACATCCGAACGACGATGAACATTTACGGCGATGCTGTGACACCGGACATGCGGGAAGCAAGTAGCAAAGTTGCAATGCTTGCTCTAAACGGCAGGTAAACGGCAGGTTAAGGTCTGTATCCCGCTGAAAAGATGGTGGGCGCTATAGGATTCGAACCTATGACTTCCACCGTGTGAGGATGGCACTCTACCGCTGAGTTAAGCGCCCGCTTAAAGGCATATTCTAGCAAAGGCCCAAACTCCTCAGTTTCCGCAGCCCGTGGTAGGCTTTCTTCTGGTCCGGAACCGTTAGGAATAGGCGACAATTAAATTCGCCCAAAAAAACGCTGGCGGCCAGCATGTCGCTTTGTGGGGCGACTCTCAATCTGAACATTGCATGTGGAAGAAGTCCAAACCCGCCGTTCCGCCTGTAAACTCTTCTAAAGAGGGCACATCCGGGCCGGATACGGGTTTGGGCGAAGCGCAACTTTCTGACCTCGAGAGGGTTAATTCTGATGTGAGCAGTGTGGCGCTCAATTACGGGTTGCCCACAGTCGGCATGCGTTCGCCGGGAGCGGCAGGCAACGCAAACAGTGGAGAACTGACTGACGCGGAAGTGATGCTTCGCGTCAAGGCGGGGGACGATTCTGCGTTCGATTTCCTGGTACAGAAGTATCGTCGTCCGATCATAAATTTTATGTACCGCATGGCGCACAATAGCGCCGCGGCTGAGGACTTGGCGCAGGAAGTTTTTCTGCGGGTGTATCGGTCACGATCGAGTTATGAAGCCAGCGCGAAATTTACCACCTGGCTTTATCGCATCGCGACCAACCTTGGGATGAATTACTCGCGTGACACACGGCACGAGCGTCCTGAGAACATAATGAACCTGGACGAACCGGACGAAGAAACCGGCCAGTCCCCCGACTTGGCAGACAAGACGCCAAGCGTGGAAGAAGAGATCATGCAGCGGGAGCGGTTGAACGCGATCCGGCAAAAAGTAGAAGCTTTACCAGAGAGACAGAAGATGGCGGTGCTCATGCACAAGTATCAGCAAATGGATTACCGCCAGATTGCAGATGTTTTGAAGTTGAGTGAATCAGCCACCAAATCGTTGCTGTTCCGCGCCTATGAAACTTTGCGGATGCAACTGAAAGAGTTCGTCTAATAAAGGAAAGATTTATGAAGTGCAATGAAATTCGCGAACTGCTTCCGGACCTGGCCGCCGGACTCGTCGTCGCCGAGCCAGAGGTCAATCATCATCTGCGCTCCTGCTCTGATTGCGCGGGAACGCTTGCCGAATTCCAGAAGACCATGGCGTTGCTCGATGAATGGGTGGCGCCTGAACCGTCGCCATGTTTTGACACCAGGCTGAATGCCCGATTGCGTGAGGAAGCTGCGAAAAAGCGGTCAAACTGGATGGCGCGGCTGCGGATTCCCGCTCTTGCGATGTCTTTGGCGGCGATTATCGCCGTTGGCACAACCGTCTTCCGCCTCGAATATAAGAAAACTAATAACCGCCCCGGCCCGGTGGCCGTGGTGGAACCCGGCACAGCAGTTGGCGATCTGCAGGCGCTGGATAAGAACCATGATGTTTACGCAGACTCAGACTTGCTGGATGATTTGCAGGTCCAGGAAGATGTAAACGCGAATCCATAAGATGCGAGCGCGATAAGTTGGGCTGAAGAGACGTACGAAAGATTCCGGGGAAAACAGGGATGAAAGTAGCGGCGCAAATTCGACACCGGCTGGCTTCGTGCATCACGATGCTGGCTCTGGCAGCCGCGCCGTGCTTTGCGCAGAATCATCGTAACGATTCTCGGCCGCGTCCTTCCCGGCAGGAACCCAGCCGTTCACAACCGAGACCAAGCCGGCCCCAATTCCAGCCCCGATACCAGTCCCGGCCGGAGCGAAATTATTCTGCGCCGCGCAACTATCAATCACGACCGCCACAGAATTATGGCTCGCGACCACCAAGAAACTATCCGCCGCCGGCTCAGCGCAACTATCAGGGGCCGCGTAATTATCAGCCTGCGCCGCAGCAACCGCGTTACGATGTGCCGCGGCCCTATCAGCCGCCCGCCCAAGGCCATCATTCCGGCCAATGGCTGAATCGTTATCGGGAACAGCCGCTCGATCAGCAACGGCGTGCGCTCGAAAGTGACCCCACCTTTCGACGTTTGCCGCCGAGCCGACAGCAGCAGCTCGAGCAGCGCTTACAACATTTCGACACCTTGCCTCCGGAGCGGCAACAGCAAGTGCTTCATCGCATGGAAACCTGGGAGCACCTGACGCCGCAACAGAAGCAGCAGTTCAGATCGGTCGATTCACAGTTCCATAGCCTGCCGCCCGATCGACAGCAAGCGGTGCGAGGCGCGATTCAGACTTTGCGCGCCATGCCGCCCGAGGCGCGTCAGCGAGCTTTGGAGTCGGGGCGATTCAATCAGTTCTCGCCGCAGGAGCGGCAGATATTGAACAACACGGCGCGGTTGCCGCTGGCGCCGTCACAGCCGGAGAACCAGCCGGAACATCCCACTAGCGGTCCGCAGCGCTATATCCCGCGACCGCCACGCTGAGCATCAGCCTTTATTTCCTTAGCAGGTTTTTAGCGACGAACAACAGGTTCGCCGGGCGTTCCGCCAAACGCCGCATCAGGTAGGGATACCATTCAGTCCCAAACGGAACGTACACTCGCATGCGCCAGCCTTCGCGTATGAGTGACTGCTGCAGGTCGCGCCGGATTCCATACAGCATTTGAAATTCGAAAGCATCGCGCGGTACACGCTCGGCAGTTGCGAACCGCTGCGCCTGACGGATGATCTTTTCGTCATGGGTCGCCAATCCGTGATAGGTCCCGCTCTTCAGCAAAGCTTTCATCAGCTTTATGTAGTTCGCATCAACCTCAAATTTTTCCTGATAAGCAATCCCCGCCGGCTCGCGATACGCACCCTTGCAAAGCCTTATGCGGATCCCATCCTGAAGCAGCCTGGCCGCATCCTCTTCAGAGCGCCGCATATAACTCTGGATCACCGCGCCGACGCAGCCTCGATTCGCCGACTGCCGGTGCAACTGGTGAACGAAGTCCAACGTTCGCTGGGTATATGCGGAGCCTTCCATATCGACGCGGACAAAGTTCTTGGGCGACATCGATGCCGCCTTCTCCACTAAGCTCGCCACATTGGAGTACGCGAGCTGCGGATCCACATCGATCCCCATATGGGTGAGCTTTACGCTGACATTGGCGTTCAAACCACGCTTGCCGATTTCTGAGAGAAGTTGAAGATAGAGCTGTGCGCTGTGAGTTGCCTCTTCGGCAGTGGTGACGTTTTCGCCAAGGTTATCTACGGATGCGCTGAGGCCGGCGTGATTTAAAGTGGCGGCTGCGCGGAGCGCGTCTTCCACCTGGGTCCCGGCCACAAACCGTGACGAAATACTCTGGCCAAGGGATGATTTTTCAGCCAGGCGACGGAGCGTGCGGCTCTCGGACAAAGAAATAAGCGACGCTCTCAGCACGTTCTTCCTGTGCAAGCGCAGCTTTGTATTAGCTTATTCGCCCAGATCACAGAAAGTTTTACCACAAAGCCGAAGCCGCTTCGAGCAAGCAGGCCGGCCTGCGGCATCACAGCTTAGGGCATGAATTTGAATTCCAGCGTTTCAGTCGAGTCGTGGTCGGCCTTCGCCCACCTCCACTCGCGCACCGCATTCTGTGCCGATTGCGCCAGGAGCGGGTTTCCGCCCTTTACCTGAACGCTCTTTACCATCCCATTGGCTAAAACCAACGCTTCCAATTTCACTGTACCCGAAAGCTGCAGGATTCGGGCTGTTGCTGGATAAGCGGGAACCACTTTGTTGATTACTTTCCGTGCTGATGGACTTTCTGAAGTTGGTGCACTCTGTGCGTCAGCGCACAAACCATTGGGAATCACGGTTAAACCAAAAAGAACAATTAAAAAAACCGCAGCTAGCCTCATAACTACTGAATTTAGCGGGTTCGGTTCGCTGCGAACAGATTACCGGGGTGGGATTCCGGCTGACACTGAAGTAACAGGCAATAGTCGATTATGGCGGCTAACCATGCTCCGGCTCATTCAATCCCTTGATTTTCAAGGAACTTCTCTACCTCCAGCGCGGCCATGCAGCCCGAACCTGCCGCCGTTATGGCCTGTCTGTAGCGCCGGTCTTGAACATCGCCGCAAGCGTAAACCCCGGGCACCTTGGTAAAAACGTTTCCCGTTGTTTTCAGGTATCCGTCCTCGTCCATATCTAACTGGCCATCAAAAATCTTGGCGTTGGGTATGTGGCCGATTCCCAAAAACATTGCGCTGACCGGCAAGGTCGAAGTCTTTCCATTTCTGACGTCGCGCAGCCGCAGGCCGGTCACTTCTTTTTTGGCGGGATCATCCACCTGTTCGACGATAGTGTTGGGAATGAAGTTGATCTTCTCGTGCTGCTTGGCGCGTTCCAGCATAATTTTAGAGGCGCGAAATTCATCTCGCCGGTGAATCAATGAAACCTTGCTGGCAAAGCGAGTGAGAAATATGGCTTCCTCCATTGCCGAATCGCCGCCGCCGATGACTGCAATATCTTTGCCGGAAAAGAAGAATCCGTCACAGGTAGCGCATGACGAAACTCCGTGCCCAATCAGCGCCTGCTCACTGGGCAATCCCAGCCAGCGAGCCGACGCGCCGCTGGCAATGATCAGACTGCGCGTTTGCACGGTTTCTTTTCCCACCTTCAACGTGAACGGCCGGCTGCTCAAGTCAGCGCTAGTGACGTGGGCCATCTGGTACTCGGCCCCGAAACGTTCCGCCTGACGCCGCATGTTGGCGATAAGTTCCGGCCCCTGGATACCCTCTGGAAAGCCGGGAAAATTTTCTACCAGTGTGGTGAGGGAAAGCTGTCCGCCAGGTTCGTGGCCTTCGAGCACCAACGGTTCGAGCTTGGCGCGCGCAGTGTATAGGGCCGCGGTGTGTCCGGCGCAACCCGATCCCACGATTACGACGTTTCGTATGCTCATAGGCTCGATTAGATTCCAGAATTGAAATTCGGTCGCAACTGGAGATTATTGATGACGCGCTGTGTTTTCGCTTTTGCGGTGCGTGGCCCCGGTTCCGCTAATCCGCGCCAGTTCTGCTGGTATCAGCTTCCTTGCATCCAGCACGCCGCGATAGTCCGACAATATTGACGACGCCGAAGCAAACAGCGGTTCATATAGGCTCTGGTCCGGAGCCGGACCTCCATTGCTTCCTGAACAGCGTGCCAGCACAACCGATGATTTCCCGAATCTTTCCAGCTTGATCCGTCCCGCAGGAGTGGCCGCAGTGAGCATTGCGGCAGCGCTCGTCACCGAAGATGCGCTCGACTCAATCGAGATCTCCAGCAAGTCTTTGGCCTCTCGCAGGCGAAGGACCAGCGTCTCTATCATTTGTTCTTTGTCGCGGCTGAACGAGTATTGCGCGGTGGAAAATGGTTCGCCGTTGGGAAAGTCGCGACGGATGCGCACAAACTCTGCTAACGCCTGCTCCGACGAATTCGCAGGTGTCCTATTCGCGTTGGCCATGCCCGTAATTGGATTGGTATTCGGATCCAGCACGGACCGCCCGCGGTCGACTTCAAAGTCTGGGCTGAATGATGGCCGCTTTGGAATGCGCGCCAACGCCGACGAAATTTCCTGTTGTTCTGCGGGCGATGGCGAGCACACATTTAGAACGTTTACTTTCACCTGCGGCTTCGGCGCTGCCGCTTCCTGCGCCAGGCAAATGCATGCAGCAAACGCAAGCGCGCTGATGGTTAAAATTTTCATGAGCACAACCGCATTTTAGCAGTACTCAATCGTCCACAATCCTTACTGCTTTCCTGATTCGCCTAACATCTATAATTCAGGCGATATCGCATGACCTCCCGTCGTTTACGCGCGCGTCTCTGGCTGGAACATTACGGCGTTTTTCCCCGTAGCAGGCTCGCGTTTTTCACTCTTTATGTGTTGGTGCTGGCCTTGTTGCTTTTAATATTCCGGGAAGCAGGTGGACTGTTTCGCAGCTCTTTCGGAAGTTCTCTCACCGGCTGGGTTGTTTTATTGACGATTCTCGGTTTGGGATTACTTGTCGTTCTTTCGGTCCGAAGAATCTCGTCGAAGTTGTTGTGGCGGATGCGAAGTCGACTGGTACTGACCTACGCTTTTATCGGAGTCATCCCTCTCGTTCTGCTGGTGGTTCTGGCCGCATTGGCCTTCTATCTTTTCTCCATGCAGTTTGCAGCTTACATATTTACTCACCGGCTCGAATCAGACATTCGGAGCCTCAGTGTGAGTAATGCTCGCCTCACAAACCAAATTGCCACGAATGTAATGGCCGGGCATGACGCGTTTTCGGCAACAGCAATCCCGCGGCTCCGAAGCCATCACGACCTGTTTGCCTGGGTAAACGGAAGCTTGATTGTCAATAATTCTGGAGGTCAGGCGCCCATCCTGCCCGTACATCTTGAACAAGATTCGACCCAGGTAGTCCAGGATGAAGGCAAAGTGTTTATGCGTTCGACCAGCGTAATCGACACCATACGCGGGCGGTTGGTGGTGGTTTCCAGCAAGCAGGTGGACCAGCAGTTCCTCGCCGATTTAGGGGCGGGCCTGGGTGAAGTTACGCTGTATCGGCCGGATACAGGCACCAGCAACCCGATCCCGGTTTACAGCGCGAACGCCATTCCCCCCGCAAGGCGAGCCCTTGATCTTGTCGTGCGATCGGTTGCAGATATTCCGGCGGTTGAGTGGGGAACTGGCAGACCTACGAATCCGGTTCCCATCAGTGTGCGGACCCGATTATCCGAGCTTTACGATCTTGCTTTCTCCTCGCTGGGTGACTTGGGTTCGACAATTGAGTTTCTTCTTTTCCTGTTAGTGATCACGCTTGCCCTCTTCGAGGGACTCGCCTGGTGGATTGGTTCGCGCCTCTCGCGTTCGATCACCGGCGCGGTCGCCCAGATGTATCTCGCGACTACCCACATCAATCGTGGAGATTTCACTCATCGCATCCCTATAACCTCGAACGACCAACTCGCGGCGCTGGCTAATTCGTTTAATTCGATGACTGAATCCATCCAGAATCTGGTGCTCGAGCAAAAAGAAAAACAGCGCCTGGAAAACGAAATCACCATCGCCCAGGAAGTACAAGCGCAACTCTTTCCGCGACACATTACGCAGCTTCCGAGCCTGGAAGTTTTTGGCTTTTGCCGTCCGGCGCGCAGTGTAAGCGGTGATTACTATGACTTTCTTTCGCTCGGCCCGGAGCGGCTGCTGCTGGCGGTTGGCGACGTGAGCGGCAAAGGAATTTCCGCCGCGCTTCTTATGGCGACGATTCACTCTGCGGTCCGCGCATATTCAGTGGAGGGTATTCCTGCGCTGCGGCAATTACAGGCGGTTGGCGCCAGTCCGCCAGCGCTGACCAGAGGTGGGTCGCTCATTGAAGGCGCGGAGGTTTGCCCCGGTACCCTGCTCGCGCTTCTGAACCACCAGCTTTACCACAGCACCCCGCAAGAAAAATACGCGACCTTATTTCTTGCCATGTATGACGCGGAGAATCGCCGCCTCACCTTCAGCAACGCCGGCCACCTGCCGCCGCTGGTGCTCTCGGAAAGCGGCATGGTCAAGCGGCTGGAGGACGGTGGCACCGTTGTTGGATTGTTCGACAACATCAATTACGAAGAAGCTTCAGTGCAACTTCGTCCCGGCGAAATTTTCCTCGCCTATAGCGATGGGGTCACTGAACCCGAAAATGACTTTGGCGAGTTCGGCGAACAACGCCTGATCGAACTAGTCCAGGAAAACCGCGACCTGCCGCTCGAGCGAATTTCTGAGATCGTCACTGCTGCGGTCGATGACTGGATCGGCGGCGCCGAGCAGCCTGATGACGTCACTCTGGTGCTGGCGAGAGCGCGGTAAATTCTCTAGCCGCAATTCTCGTGATAATTCCCCAAACTGTGTCATCCCGAACCGATACGTCGAAGACGGATCGAAGAGGGACCCTACGTCAGTGCGCAGCGCCACTGCCGTCGTCAGGAGAATGCACAGGGTCTGCAGTCCTGGCGAATCCAACAACTTTCATTTCAATGTTGTGTTTCAATAGTCATTCCGGAGGAGCTGTGTCCAAAATCGTCCGCTTGATTCCCGTCGCCGGTTTGCTCGTTATCACGTTCCTCCTCGCTGGATGTCCCTCCCGCCAAAGCATTGAATCGATCAATCGTGACCCCGCACGCTTCCACGATCACGAGGTCACGATTGCCGGCCGGGTGGTAAATTCGTTCGATGTTATGGGTGTGGCCGCGTTTGAAATCGACGACGGCACCGGCCGCCTCTGGGTTTACAGCAACAAATTCGGCGTTCCCAGCGGTGATTCGAAGGTCGCGGTGACGGGAACCATTCAGCAGGGATTCAGCTTAGGAGGGCGCAACTTCGCTATGATCCTACGAGAAACGCGCGAGCACCGTGATTGAAGAAGATTTGGCCAAGGTCCCATTTAGCTTTTCTCTGCGATCTCGGCGAAAACTCTGCGTTTCCTGCGGTCAAAAGCTTTTTCTGGGGAAAAATTTGGCTGATTGTGAAAATGCGACCAGAAAGCTTTTAACCGCAGAGATCGCCGAGACCTACCGCAGAGATCGCTGAGTAACCCGAGCCGATTCTGCGCGAAACCCGCCAGCCGCATTGCTGACGCTATTCGGGCTCATGGCACGGCTCACGGCAGCTCCTTGTTATAATCGTTGCTGAATTGATGTCGCCTCAACATTGATATTCACTCGGCGAATATCTCCTCGGGTTTCGGTTCACGATGGCGCTATCGTCTAGGGGTTAGGACGGAAGATTCTCAATCTTCAAACCCGGGTTCGATTCCCGGTAGCGCTACCATCCACAGCATTACCTGGTACGATGTGTCTCCTTAGCGGCTAAGTTCTCTGCCTATTGTTGGCAGTTTAGCGTCGCCTTTGCTGAGACTCTAGGTACACCGAAGTCGTTGAGTGCAGCTTTCGGGTCGGCCGGAGCGCTGGCAGTAATCGTCCATGATCCAAATTGCCGCACATTGCTACTCCCTGGCTGGTAATTTGCGCGCAGTTGTTGGCCAAGCACGCTGTCAGTGGAGTATTCGCAAAATTCCAAGAAACGGCTAAAGGAGTCACTGTAATCGGCGGCTCAGTAAAAGTTCCGGTCGCAACGAACTGCACTTGAGTTTGACCGTTTGCCGCCTGAGCAACCGTCGGAGTGATGGAAATCGCCGCGAGCATTCGGGGAGGATCCATCATTCCTCCGCCGCAGCTCAATGTGAGTAGAGCAACCAGCAAAAGTGTTGGGAAGTATACGAGGCGAGATACTACGCGGTTCATTTTGCACCTCCAAAATTCAGAGGCCCAACCCGAAGAGGTCCTAGCTGAAAGTAGTCCAAGTCCTAATAAGGAGTCAACCAGAGTTCGGGAAGTAAGTGGATGTTCACTGGAGTTTTCACTCAGAACCGACTGTTAGTGTAATGGCCCCAGAACGAAGCCTGGTCGTCGAGAAGCAGTTAACAGCGCGACTTACGGGCCGGCGACCAGGAACATGGGATTCTGGGTAGGCGGAACTCCGGAAGGGAGCACAGGAAAGGTGCTCAGCGGCGTGTCGAGAGCAACGCCGTTGTAAGTGTTCTCCGCGTTCCCATCTGCCGGATAAGTGTCGACTACCGCTACATCCCCAGCATCGCATTGCGAAACGTAAACTTTGAAGTTTGAGTTCGCACCGCCCCCAGAAGCGGCGGCAAAGACGCGAAATCCGACCGTTCCGCAACCGGATTGCGCTGAGTTGTCACTGACTTGGCTGAGCGGGATCGTCTTGATCACAGTTTCGCTGCCAGTATCAATAACTGAAACTTGGGTACACACCGTTCCTGCCCCCAACTTACCTGGCAGCGGAAGCTGATAGCTTGCCACGTATGCCCGGGTTCCATCGCCCAACACTGTCACCGAAGTTGGGACGACTGCGCTTGAGCCACAGGGCGAACCGGAAGCTGCTGGTATCGCGATAGGACTTAATGGCGACAGCATTGGCGTGCTGCTCGATACGTCGAAGATGCTCAGGCTATCGGAACTGGGGTTCGCGACGTACAGCCGGTTCAAAATCCTCTCATAGAACATGAAGTTTGC
>Ga0209168_10003662_pt1 | contig 10483 bp, 10 predicted proteins | sample Coa_R1_FD_187156 | JGI IMG/M metagenome (GOLD analysis project Ga0209168, IMG submission 187156) | Surface soil microbial communities from Centralia Pennsylvania, which are recovering from an underground coalmine fire - Coalmine... | ecosystem: Environmental > Terrestrial > Soil > Unclassified ... | reverse complement strand
TTCCAATGCTACGGCGATCAGCGGGCCTTCCGCTTACGCGCGCCAGGTCAGTTTTCTGGCGAATCTTCCACTGGTCTTCTTCCTTGAGCTGTTCGGCATATGGCTGCCGATCGCCTTTCACGGAATTTACGGTCTCTACATCTGGTATCGCGGCGAAGCAAACACCGTCTCGTACCCGTGGTCCGGCAACTGGATGTACACGATGCAGCGCTGGACCGGCATCATCGCCTTCGCCTACATCATCTGGCACACGTGGACGATGCGCTTCACTGGCGTCGATCTGCACGATGTACCGATGGCGTCCTTCGGCAAAGTGCAGGGCGAACTCTTCCATGCGCCTCTGTTCGTGTTTTACGTGGTGGGCTTGATCGCCGCATCCTGGCATTTTGCCTACGGCATCTGGCTGTTCTGTGCGAAGTGGGGAATTGTTTCCGGCGAGGTGGCGCGCAAGCGCTTCCTGACAGTTTGTATCGCCTTCTTCTTCCTGTTGTCGGGTGTGGGACTGGCGAGCCTGGCTTCGTTCCGCTCGCGTCCGCAGCAGCCGACCGATTTCGGGACCTCTAAAGATCAGCAAATGACGCAAGTCCGGTAGACGAAAATTATGGCAGCAGCTCCAAAAATCATCGTGGTGGGCGGCGGACTCGCCGGGCTTTCCGCAGTGATCAAAATCGCGGAAATGGGCGGACAGGTCGATCTCTTCTCGATTGTCCCCGTGAAGCGGTCGCACTCGGTATGCGCACAGGGCGGCATCAACGCGGCCAAAAATCTGAAGGGCGAGGGCGATTCGACCTGGAAACATTTTGACGACACGGTCTATGGCGGAGACTTCCTCGGAAACCAGCCTCCGATTAAGGATATGTGCGAGGCCGCGCCGGGGATCATCGACCTCCTTGACCGCATGGGCGTTCCGTTCAACCGCACGCCCGAAGGATTGCTCGACTTCCGCCGCTTCGGCGGAACTTTGTATAACCGCACTGCTTTTGCGGGAGCGACTACTGGTCAGCAGCTTCTTTACGCACTCGACGAACAGGTGCGGCGGTATGAATCCGAAGGAAAAGTAAAGAAGTTCGAGCACTGGGAATTTCTGTCGGCGGTGCTCGACGGCAATAAAGTCTGCCGCGGCATCTGCGCGATGGACCTGCGCAGCATGGAGGTTCGCACCTTCCCTGCCGACGCTCTCATTATCGCGACCGGCGGCATCGGGGCGATCTTCGGCAAGTCGACCAACTCCGTCGTCTGCACGGGTTCGGCGCAGTCGGCGCTCTATCAGCAGGGCTGCTATTACGCGAACGGCGAATTCATCCAGGTACATCCCACGTCGATTCCCGGCGAAGACAAACTTCGTCTGATGTCTGAGTCAGCTCGCGGCGAGGGTGGCCGCGTATGGGTTCCGAAGAAAGCCGGAGACAATCGCGATCCGAAGTCGATTCCGCAGAGCGAACGCTGGTACTTCCTCGAAGAGTGGTATCCGAAGTACGGCAACCTCGTACCGCGCGACGTAGCGACGCGCGCGATTTTCAAAGTCGTCTACGAGTACAACCTGGGCATCGATGGCAAGCCGATGGTCTATCTCGACCTGACGCACATCGACCGCAAGATTCTCGACAAGAAGCTCGAGGGCATTCTCGAGATTTACGAGAAGTTCGTCGGGGACGATCCTCGCGATACGCCGATGAAGATTTTCCCCGGCATGCACTACACGATGGGCGGCCTCTGGATCGACTTCAAGCAGGCTACCAACATTCCGGGGATTTTCGCCGCGGGCGAGTGCGAGTATCAGTACCACGGTGCGAACCGGCTGGGCGCCAATTCGCTCGTCTCCTGCATTTTTGGCGGAGGCGTTGCGGGCCCGAACGCAGTTAACTATGCGCGCGGCCTGCAGGCCGTGACCGATGGCAACGGACACTTCGCCGCCGAGCAGAAGAAGCAGGAAGAGAATAATCTTCTTCTGATGAAGAATCAGGGCGACGAGAATCCGGTGAAGTTGTGGCGTGAACTGGGCGAATTGATGACCAAGGATTGCACCGTCATCCGCTACAACAAAAACCTGCAGCAGACCGACGCCAAGCTGGTGGAATTCCTTGAGCGCTACCGCAAGATCAACCTGAGCGACCGGACGGCCTGGGCGAATACCACGGTCGTCTTCGCGCGGCAGCTTTATAACATGCTGCAACTGGCCCGCGTCATCGCGCAGGGCGCTCGGATGCGCGACGAATCGCGTGGCGCGCACTATAAGCCGGATTTCCCGGACCGCGACGATAAGAACTGGCTGAAGACGACGAAGGCGTACTTCGCACCGGATGCGGACGAACCGAAGTTCGAATTTGAGCCGGTGGATATATCGCTGATTCCGCCGCGGGCGAGGAAGTACTGATGTGGTTGAGTAAACCGCGAAGGCTGAGCGGGGCAGAACGGAGGGTGATCGCAACTGCGGGCGTCGTCGCGTTCGCCGCGTCGTTCGCTCTCTTTTATTTCGGCGGCCATGGCTTTGCATTTCTCGCAATACTCCTTGCACTCGCGGGCCTGATGTGGAGTATCTGGGCGATTTTTGGGAAGGATTACTGAGGTTGCTAAAGGCTAACTGCGAATGGCTGATAAAACCGTCATCATAAAGATCAAGCGTCAACTTACTCCCGACGGCAAGTCCTATTGGGAAGAGTTCTCCGTTCCCTACCGGCCGAACATGAACGTGATCTCGGCGCTCATGGACATTGCCGCCGATCCGGTCACGCGCGACGGCAAGGCGACCACGCCGATCACGTACGATTCGAACTGCCTCGAAGAGGTCTGCGGATCGTGCGCCATGCTGATCAATGGCAAGGCCCGCATGGCCTGCTCGGCGCTGATCGATCAACTCGAGCAGCCCATCAAGCTTGAGCCGTTCTCAAAGTTTCCCGTGGTTCGCGATTTGGCCACCGACCGCAGCGTGATTTTCGAAAATCTCAAGACGGTCAAAGCGTGGGTTCCGATCGATGGCACATACGACCTCGGTCCCGGCCCGCGCATGACGGCAGAAGATCAGGAAGCGTCATATCCGTTGTCTCGGTGCATTTCGTGTTGCTGCTGCATGGAGGCCTGCCCACAATTCAACGAGAGCACCGGATTCGTCGGCGCGGCCACGATCTCGCAGGTTCGATTGTTCAACACGCATCCCACAGGCAAGGCCCTCAAGCACGAGCGACTCGACGCGCTCATGGGCGATGGCGGCATCCAGGAATGCGGTTATGCTCAGAACTGCGTTGAGGTCTGCCCCAAGGACATTCCGCTCACCAAGTCGATTTCCGAAGTTGGCGGGCAGATCATGAAACAGGCATTCGGTGACCTTTTCCGGCGCTGATTTTTGTCAATGTTGCAACCCGGCAGGATTCGTAGCTCATCCTACTTTCCGCTAACCTGTAGTCGGTCTTTCAGATAAGCCGTTGCTAAGACAATTTTCTTCGCGGTACGCGAAATGCGGGCAGATTTCGTGTGTCGACGTCCAGGCGAGTTGCGTAACCACGAGTAACCATCGGGCGCACGAGGCCGGACATGGTACGCAAGTAACACCCTGTACCGATATCTCATTGGTACGCTTGACACGATGGCTTAAAATAGCCGCACTCGCGCAGGACAGTGCAGGCATTGGGAAAGAAACTATTCCCAACCCGAGAAACGAACGTGAGAAGAAACGCCAGCCTAAAATTCGCTTCGATTTTCCTCGCAGCCCTGATTTGCCTCGAGATCGCTCCGAATGCTTTCGCCGTACACCACGCGGTGCTGCACCGTACCAGCCGCCGCCATCTTCGATGGGTGCACTGGAATCCCATGTTCCGGCCGTCGCATGAATCACTGCTGATTCAGAATGCCGAGATCGACCGCCTTGATTTGCCCCGTATTCAGGACGAATCCGAACTGGAAGCCCTGAAAGCTGACGGATCATTGCTCGAAATCCTTCCTGGTGACAGTCTGCGAATCGATCCCCGGCTCGATCCTTCGCGCCGTTATTGCCGTCCGTGGACACTGAGCTTTGTCGACGATCTCAGCCAGGCTTATTACAGCCGATTCCACCAGCAGATTCAGGTGAACTCGGCGGTCCGGACCGTCAAGGTGCAGAAGAAACTTCGCCGGCATAATCGCAACGCCGCGCCTTGGGAAGGCGACACGGCGTCGTCGCATCTCGCGGGCGTGACCGTCGACCTCCAACGCCGCGGCATGAGCAAACCCCAGATTCATTGGATGGAGCACTACCTCTTCTACATGAAGGCGCTCGGCCTCGTAGAACCCGAAGAAGAACGCCGCCAGTGGGTCTTTCACATCATGGTCAGCGGACACTATGCGGATTGGCGGGAAACCCAGACTATCTTCCCGGTCGAACATCCTGATCAGGAGAAGCCTGAACTTCCGGCCACCGAAGTTGCCGCGGGCAGCGGAGCGAAGTAAAGCAAGTTTCCAAGCTTCAAGGTTTCAAAGCATCAAAGTAGTTCCTCTGCATTTTCCCCGAATCCATCACACACTGTCATCCTGACCGGAGCTTGCTGTTCCCGAAGGGAACGGCAAGCGGAGTGGAAGGACCTTTTGTTTTCGTCAGCTGCTGCAATAGGGTAGGATTTCCCTTCTCCATGATTGTTCTCATGGCTGGACTGCCCGGAACGGGCAAAACGACCCTCGCGCGCGAACTGGCTTTCCGCACCGCGGGACGGGTGCTCAGCAAAGATGAATTCCGGCACGCAATATTTTCCCCAGAGGATATTGAGTACTCCTCGCGCCAGGACGATTTCGTGCTGCAACTTATGCTCGAAACCGCCGGATACCTGCTATCAAGGGATCCTACAAGAAAGATCTTCCTTGACGGACGCCCGTTTTCCCGCCGCTATCAGATCGAGAATGTTTTGACCGCGGCCGCTTCCCTGCACCAGCCGTGGAAGATCATCGAATGCGTATGTTCCGAGGACACGGCGCGCCGACGTCTTGATGCCGACGGCGGTGATCATCCTGCAGGCAATCGGAATTTCCAGCTGTATCTCGATGTTAAAGCGCGCTTTGAAACCATAACGCTCCCCAAGATCGTGATCGATACCGAACAGCCGCTTGATGACGGCATCCGGAAAGCGCTTGAGTTTCTTGCAAGCTGATTCGAGACATAACAAGACTTCATCAAGAATTTTGTCCGCCGCTGCAGTTGCCTATACAATCGACAGCTTGCCAGCGATCTTCCTCCGGGATCAACTATGACAATCAGGCTCTTCCTTCTTTCTTTTCTTCTTTGTTCCTTCGTCGCCGCACAAACCTCCAAACCGTCCTCCGACGCCGACATGCAAATCAGCGCCAAGGCGCGCAAGATTCACGACTCGGCCCTGATCATCGACACGCACGCCGACACGCCGCAACGTTTCCTCGATGAAGGATTCGACATTGGATCAACTGATCCGAATGATCCCGGCCACATCAGCCTTGACAAAGCGAAGCGCGGGAATCTCGGCGCTGAATTCTTTTCGATCTGGGTCGATCCGGAGACGAATCAAGGCCGCTTCGCAAAGCACACCTTCGATCTGATTGATTCTGTATACGAGCAGGCGGCGCGCCACCCGGACCGCATGATGATGGCGTTCTCTCCAGCCGACATCGAGCACGCGCACCGCGAGCACAAACTTGCCGCGCTGATGGGCATCGAAGGCGGCCACTCGATCGAGAACGATATACATCTGCTGCGCGACTACTATCGACTCGGCGTCCGCTACATGACGCTGAGCTGGTCCAACACGAACGAATGGGCTGATTCTTCCGGCGATATCGACGACCCGAAGGTGCAGCATCACAACGGCCTCACTGATTTCGGCAAGCAGGTTGTGCTCGAGATGAACCGCCTGGGTATGATGGTCGACATCTCGCACGTCGCCGATAAAACTTTCTGGGACACGATCGCCGTCACGAAGGCTCCCGTGATCGCTTCGCACTCTTCAGCACGGGCGCTGGTGAATGCCCCGCGAAACATGACCGACGACATGCTGCGCGCCGTCACCAAGAACGGCGGGGTCGTACAGGTGAACTTCTATAGCGGATTCGACGACGAGAACTTCCGCAAAGCCATGGAAGCGCAGGCCAAAGATCAGGCTGCCGCGATCCAGAAATACACCGATCAGTTGAAGGCCGAAGGCAAACCGATCAACTACGTCGATATCGACCGGATTGAGCGCGAGTGGATGGCCAAGATTCCGCGTCCGCCGCTGAGTGCGTTGATCGACCAGATCGACCACGTGGCCAAAGTCGCCGGCATCGATCATGTCGGCCTTGGCTCAGATTTCGACGGTGTCAGTGGCGCCACGCCGCAAGGCATCAATTCCGCCGCTGATCTGCCGAAGATCACGCAGGCTCTCGTCGACCGCGGCTACAAGGAAGAGCAAATTCACAAGATCCTCGGTGGAAATCTGATGCGCGTCTTTCGCGAGGTCGAGCGGGTCAGCAGAGAGATGCAGGCGCCGCCAGCACAGTAAATCGTGACGCACTTCTTAAGGCCCGATGAGCGGAAACTTGTCTTGCCGCTGTCGTACAATGCAATTTTGGACTCCGCTCTTACTACTCCCATCTCAGGAGCATTCATGCGCAAGAGCACGATAGCTTTAATTCCAGGAATCATTCTGTTCGTCGCGTGTGCGGCGTTCGCGCAGACCGGCATGATCGGCCAGAGCGAACCGGCCAAGCCGGGCACGAAAGCTGCTACCACAACCCATCCTGCGGAACCCACAGCCATCATTCATACAACGGCGGGGAATATGACTTGCACTCTCTTTCCCGACAAGGCCCCCATCGGCGTGGCGAATTTCATTGGCCTCGCCAGCGGAACCAAGGACTGGAAGAATCCGGTCAGCGGGGCGACGAAGCATGGAGTACCGCTGTATGACGGCACGATTTTTCACCGCGTCATACCGAATTTCATGATTCAGGGCGGAGACCCTGCAGGGAATGGATCAGGCGATCCCGGCTACAAGTTCAAGAACGAAGTCTCGTCGGACCTGCTGTTCGATCGTCCCGGCCGCCTTGCCTACGCTAATTCCGGTCCCGACACGAACGGATCGCAGTTTTTCATCACCGAAGTGCCGACGCCGCATCTGAACGGTGGATACACAATCTTCGGCCAGTGCGACGAACCAACCGTAGCTCTGGTGAAACAGATCGCGCGCATGGCTACGGATCCGAGAAACGATCGGCCGTTTCGACCGGTGAAGATTACTCACATCTCGATTCTGAAAGCTGGAGCGAAGCCCGCGGCGACGACTGCGAAAAAGCCGGTAGCGGCAACACACAAACCGGCAAGCACAACGCACTAGCTGACATGGGTTAGTAACGCTTGAGCCCAACGACCAAAGGCTAACGACCAACGACAGTTTCTAGAAAGGACTTCATGACCCGCCAACCTGGAATGTACGCAACGTTCGAAACCTCCGAAGGAACAATCGTCTGCAAGCTGTTCGACAAGGACGCGCCGAAAACAGTGGCCAACTTTGTGGAGTTGGCCGAAGGCAAGCGCGAATGGACGCATCCGTCGACGCACAAAAAATCCAGAGACCGCCTCTATGATGGAACGATTTTTCATCGCGTAATCCCCGACTTCATGCTTCAAGGAGGAGATCCGCAAGGCACAGGAACGGGCGGCCCGGGATATCAATTCGAAGACGAGACAAAAGGTTCGCCGCACAAATTCGACAAGGCAGGAAAGCTCGCGATGGCGAATGCCGGTCCGAATACAAACGGATCGCAGTTCTTCATAACTGTCGTCCCGACCACATGGCTGACCGGCAAGCACACGATCTTCGGAGAGGTCGTCGAAGGCCAGGACGTGGTGGATAAGATCACGCGCGTCCCACGCGGGCGCAATGATCGCCCGAATAAGGACGTGGTGCTGCAGAAAGTGACAGTAGAGAACGTTTGAGTGTTTTGGGCCGTCGGTTTCGCCATCACGAAGCCGACGGCTTAGTCCGATCCGGGCTAGCCAATTGTGGTTGATTATTTCTTCACAGATGCAGTTCCGACACTACCGCTTTTCGACTCAGGTTTTTTCAATTCCTCTACTATTTCTGTCCCCACCTTTTCGATTGCCTGCGCTGCCTGGCCGCCAGTAACTCCAAATTCGACCGTCTTGAGAGTTCCCCCGTTCTTAACGGGCGGGCCGGCGGCTTGGCGCGTATCTATGTCGACAAACGTCGGACCGAGCACTCCTTCAGTTTCGAGAGTAGCGACTGCATCTGCTGGAATCGAGAGTGGTTTCTCGGTTCGGATGGTCATCGAAACCTGAACCGGATGGTCTCCTCGTTCGGGGCGAACCGTAATTCGGTCAACGACGCCCAGAGTAATTCCGTCGACTGCCACATGGGCCTTCTCCCGAAGACCTGCTACGTTTTGGAAATAGGCATCGAGCACAAGCCTGTGTGTCGAGAGACTGGTGCATGCAGCGAACAGAAGAGACGGAAGTAAGAGCCAGAAAATCGTCTTCGGTCTACGCATTCAACCTCTGATAGCTTTAGACGCCAATCACCCCGCACAGTTCCTTCACTGCGGCCGCGCTCTTGTCCAGGCCCGCCTTCTCTTCCGATGTGAGCTTAATCTCGATGATCTGCTCGATGCCCTTTGATCCGAGCTTCACCGGCACGCCAATGTACAGGCCGGTGATTCCATACTCGCCCTGCAGGTAGGCTGCACAGGGTAGGATCTTCTTCTTGTCTTTAAGGATCGCTTCCACCATCTCTGTCGCCGCCGCCGAGGGAGCGTAGTAGGCCGACCCGGTCTTGAGGTATTTCACGATCTCGGCGCCACCGTCGCGCGTACGTTGCACCATAGCCTCGAGCCTGGTTTTCTCAATTAACTCGGTGATCGGAATCCCGGCCACCGTGGAATAACGCGGCAGCGGAACCATCGTATCGCCATGTCCCCCAAGAACAAATGCATTGACATTTTCTACGCTGACTTTCAACTCGTCGGCGATAAATGCGCGGAAGCGGGCTGAATCGAGCACTCCGGCCATCCCGATCACGCGCTCGCGCGGAAACCCGCTGAGTTTGTAGGCGGTCTGCGCCATCGCGTCCAGCGGATTTGAAACAATGATCAGAATGCAGTTCGGCGAATATTTCACGACCTCGCCGACCACCGCCTTCATGATGTTGTAGTTCGTGTTGAGCAGGTCATCCCTGCTCATCCCAGGCTTGCGCGGGATGCCGGCGGTAATCACGACTACATCGGAATTCGCCGTGTCTTTGTAGTCGTTGGTACCGCTTACGTACGAATCACGCTTCTCGATCGGCATTGCTTCGAGCAGATCGAGACCCTTCCCTTGCGGAACACCCTCAATAATATCGATCAGAACTACGTCGGCCAGTTCTTTAGACGCAATCCAGTGAGCAGCAGTGGCACCCACGTTGCCAGATCCTACGATTGATACTTTCTTGCGCATGATGAAAACCTCGATCTATCAATTTAGTAATTGGGTAATTTTGTAATTTGTTAATTGAAAATCCAAACACCGAAAGCAACCCGGAGATCTAAATTACAAAATTACCCCGATTACAGAATTACAAAATCTCTCCGAGTCAGCATTGCGGAAGCTGCGCCAGCACTCCCGCTCCCATGTTCTCGATCATGAATCCAGCGAATTCGCTGGTCTTCACTTTCGTGGCGCCCGGCATCAGGCGTTCGAAATCGTAGGTGACTTTCTTCTGCTCGATGGTGCGCTCCATGCTCTGCTCGATCAGATTGGCCGCCTCGTTCCAGCCAAGATGGCGGAACATCATCACGCCAGAGAGAATCACCGAACCTGGGTTAATCACGTCTTTGTCGGCATACTTGGGTGCCGTCCCGTGCGTCGCCTCGAAAATCGCGTATCCATCGCCGATGTTGGCGCCGGGGGCGATGCCCAACCCGCCAACCTGGGCCGCACAGGCGTCGGAAATATAGTCGCCGTTCAGGTTCGGCGTGGCGAGCACGGAATACTCGTCGGCGCGCGTTACGACTTGCTGGAAGATCGAGTCGGCAATGCGGTCGTTGATCATGATCTTCTTCTTCCATACACCATTGCCGTGGCTCTTGCCAATGGCATCCAGCACATCCTTCACTTCTTTTTCCACGCTCTGGCGAAACGCCGGAGGCGCAAACTCCATGCCCGGCTCGATCATCTCGGAATTCTGCGCGACGGTGAGATTCGGATTCTTGTCTTTGTTGTCAAGAATCCAGCTCTCGCGCTCGGTCACGACTTTGTCGCGGAATTCGTCTGTCGCAATCTCGTATCCCCACTTGCGGAAGGCACCTTCGGTGAATTTCTGAATGTTGCCCTTATGCACGAGCGTGACGGTCTTGCGTCCAGTTTCAAGCGCGTGCTGAATCGCCATGCGGACGAGGCGTTTCGTACCGGTAACCGAGATCGGCTTGATACCCACTCCGGAGTCCAGGCGAATCTGCTTCTTTCCGCCCTTTAGCATGTCTTTGTTCAGGAACTCGATTAGCTTGGCACACTCGGCGG
>Ga0209168_10003661_pt1 | contig 10485 bp, 8 predicted proteins | sample Coa_R1_FD_187156 | JGI IMG/M metagenome (GOLD analysis project Ga0209168, IMG submission 187156) | Surface soil microbial communities from Centralia Pennsylvania, which are recovering from an underground coalmine fire - Coalmine... | ecosystem: Environmental > Terrestrial > Soil > Unclassified ... | reverse complement strand
AGCGTGCGCCTGCTCGGCCACACGGTCACTCCAGAATATCTTCCGTACGTTCCCGTCGTTGCGGTCGCGTTTCTGATTTTCGCAATTTCCATGTGGAATCTCGGCACCCGCCACTACTCCTCCACCGGCTCGTAACGGATGGCGACCGCGCATGGAGACTCTCCTTCGTTCGACCACCGCGTAAACTATTGCCCTATAAGTTTCGAATCACACCCTAGAGGCACATGAGACGAGCCTTCCATTGGATTGTTGGCCTGCTGGCGATCGCGTTTCTGGGGTCTGCCATCGCCGGAGCGATTTTAGGCGGCGGCATTTTGCATCCTACGCGCCGCGCCCTCGATGCAGCTCTAATCGCGCAAGCGAACTATGTCTTCGCCCGCGACGGTGCTGTATGTCAGGAGTTTGACGTGCCCGGGCAGGATGCCGTGATTTTGCGCGGCTGGAAGGTTCACGCAAAATCTCCAAACGGCGACTGGGTGATGCTTTTTCATGGCCACTCGGACAACCGTGTGGGCACCATCAGTTACGCGGATTTCCTGCTGCGCGCCGGTTATAGCGTGGTGATGATGGACGCGCGCGCGCACGGCGCGAGCGGCGGCACAATGGCAACGTATGGATGGAAAGAACGATGGGATACCAAAAGCATAGTCGCAGCCCTGTACGACACCGAAAACCCTCGACGTCTCTTTGCTCTAGGCGAATCGATGGGCGCGGCAATTGCACTGCAATCAGCGGCAGTTGAGCCGCGCATTTCCGCGGTTGTGGCCGAAGCGTCATTTAGCAATTTACGCGAAGTGACCTACGACTATGCAGGTCTGCAATTCAGTCCGTGGCTAGGCAAGACGCTGTTCCGCCCGGCGACCATCGTTGCACTCCGCGCTGCGGAAAAAGAGGGCGGATTTCGCGGTCACGATGTATCGCCTGAAGAAGCTGTATCTGACCGTGCTTTTCCAGTGTTGCTGATCTGCGGAACGCTAGACCGCCGGATTCCCTGCCGCCATGCGCGCCGAATTTTTCGTGCAGCAACGGGGCCAAAGAAATTATGGGTGGTTCGGGGAGCACAGCACACGGGCGCTTACGGAATTGATCCCGCAGAATTCAAACGCCGCGTCCTCGTATTTTTCGCAGCATATCGATAGCGCCTTCCCGACGAACGTGCCGGCCGAAAGGCCGCCGCTACGGCGATGCAAACGACAAGGCGAGGCGCACAGGCTGAAGCCTGCCTGCGGCAGACAGGCCTGTGCCACAGGAAGCATCAAGCGGCGGTGCCTTTGAAGTGGAGGACGACCATGGTGATGTCGTCGGCCTGTGGGGCGCCGCCGGTAAAATCGCGAACACCGAAGCGCACGGCCTCGGCGAGCTCTTCGGCGGTTGAGCCCGAGAATTCGCGCAAGAGCGTACTCAACCGCTCCTGCTCATACATTTCATCGCTCATATTTCGGGCTTCGGAAACTCCGTCCGTGTAAATCACAACGAAGTCTCCGGCCTGCAGCGCGACATGCTCGGCGGTGAATTCCGCCTCAGCGAACATGCCCACGGGAAAATTCGAGGAAGACAACTCGACGAGTTCGCCAGAAGCGCGGCGGACGAGCGGCGGCACATGACCTGCGTTGATGTATTCGAGATGGCCGGCGGGATCGAGTACGCCGTAGAAAAGCGTGGCGTAGCGATCATCGCTCGAACGCTCGCAGAGGAATTGGTTGACGCGCTTGGTGGCTTCGGCAAGCGGAATATCGAGAGCCGCAGTGGTGTAAAACACTCCCTGCAACAATGTGGCGAGAAGCGAAGCCGCGATTCCCTTGCCCGCCACGTCGCCAACGAAAAAGCCGTAGCGGCCTCCGCCGAGAGCGACCACGTCGAAGCAATCGCCGCCGACCGAATGGCACGCTAGCGTGGACCCCGCGACGGAAACGTGAGGCATCTGCGGAAATTTCTTGGGCAACAACTCGCGCTGGATCTGGCTGGCGATTTCGATTTCGTGATCGAGGCGCCCTTTTTCGCGCGCGGCGGCGAAGAGGCGCGCGTTTTCGATGACCGTGGCGGCTTCGCGCGCTAGCGTGCGCAAAACTTCGCGGTCGATTTCGCTGAACGCGGTGGAAGGCGAGCGGCTGTCGAGATACAGTACGCCGAGCAGATCCGCTTCCTCGGACGTGATGGTGACGTCGACGGCAGCAATTACCGGCAGCTTTTCGATCGGAATGGCAACGATGGTGAGCAGCGAAAGCGAAGCTACGCTGGCCTGCGCGCCGATGGCCGCTTCGTCGCCCGTGTCGCTGACGATCAATTCGCGCCGGGAAGTGGCGACGCGCCTGAGCACGCCGGAGGAAATTTTCAGGTCTTCAACTTTCAGCAATTCGCCTTTCGCGTCACGCGCGATTGTAGGTTTCAGCTCGCCCTCGTCGTTCGCGAGCAGGAGCACACCGCGTTCCGTGCGCGTCACGCGAATGGCCGCGTCGACTACGGCCGCGAGAACGTCTTCGAGCGAAAGGCCGGAGCCCAAAGTTCGCGCTACTTCGAGCAGAACGCCCAGATGATAGAGGCCTTGCGTGCCCGGAGTGGCAGGCGCCGGCTTTTCGACCTGTTCGATCAGTTCTTCGAGTGTGGCTTCGTCGCCCAGGAAAACCAGCTTGAAGGAATCGGGCATGCCGAAATCAATGCTGTCCTTGGGACGCAGCGGGCGCGTTTCGGTGATGCGTTCTCCGTTGACGAATGTGCCGTGACGACTGCCCAAGTCTTCGAGGAAATAATCGCCATTGGCGGTGACGATTTGCGCCTGTTGCCGGCTGATGCGGCTGTCGCGCAGCACAAGCTCATTGCCCGTCTGGCGTCCGACGCGAAAGGGAAACTGAGTGACCTGAACTTCGCGGCGGACTCCGGCGGGGTCGAGGACAAGCAATCGAGGAGGGCGCGGCATAGTCTTTTCTTTCGGCGGCGAAGAGGTGAAAGCAGCACCGGGCCGGCCGATTCCGCGTTCATGTTAGGAGAAGTCGCGGCGGATGGCAACCGAATTGGCCCAGAATGAATCAGGCGGAGGGGAGGCAGGAGTGTTGGCGCTCCCATTCGGAGCTGAGGCAGCGGATCGTTTCGCGGAGGCGCACGGCGAGATCAACTACGGTCTCCATCATCGTCCCGACTGCAGAATCAGGTAACATGACAGGATCGCGGCGCCTGAAAAAATCAAAAGATCAACTGCACGACGGATGAATCGTACGAGCCGGTATTCCCGGATGTAGTTCAAGCTCAGTCCCCTCTTGTCGCGTGCGCGTTCACGTTTTTCAGGAAGGCGCATGTTTACGGATGTTCATTTTTGTAAATGCACAATCGCTACCAGTGCGCGTGAAGAGCGAAGTCATGGCGACTCAGGCGTTTACCGGGAGAGGAAGGATTCAATTCCTTCGAATTATTCCCAGTCTGAACCCGAATTATCCGCGTACGGGAAACGACGGAGCGAAGGGCGATAAACAGTCGTGCGATAGAAAGGATTTTTCGACGTTTCGCAGCAGAGAAGCCGGACGGTGCGGTTAGTTTCCGCCCGGCTGGGATTCGTATTGCTTGAGCTTGCGGTAAAGAGTGGTTTTCCCAATCCCGAGCAAGCGCGCGGCGATTAGCTTGTCTCCGCCGGATTCGCGCAAAGCGCGGAGAATGGCGCGCCTTTCCAGTTCCTCAAGAGGCACGAGATCGTCATTGGCAGGCATGGGATCGGTGCCGCTGTGGCTGACGGCGTATTGCAAATTGGACGGCAGGTCACCGGAGTGGAGGATCGGCCCGGAGCCGAGCGCGACGGCGCGCTCAATAGCATTTTCCAGTTCGCGAACGTTCCCGGGCCAATCATAGGCGGTGAGGCGGGTCAGCGCGTCTTGGGCGAGTGTCGGCAAAGGGCGTGCGGGGTCGGCGAATTTTTCGAGGAATGACTGCACAAGTACGGGAATATCGCTTTTACGCTCGCGCAGCGGAGGCAGTTTGATCTGTACGACGTTCAGGCGAAAGAACAGATCCTGCCGAAATTGTCCCGAACGAACGGCTGCTTCGAGGTCTTTGTTCGTCGCAGCGATTACGCGCACTTCGATGGAAACGCGGTCGTTCGAACCCACCGGCTTCACTTCGCGCGCTTGCAGCACACGCAAGAGCTTGGATTGCATTTCGACGGGAAGGTTGCCGATCTCATCGAGAAACAGCGTGCCGCCGTCGGCGCTTTCGATCAAGCCTTGCTTGGTGTGTATGGCTCCGGTAAAGGCTCCTTTGGCATAGCCGAAAAGCTCCGATTCGATCAGCGTGGGAACCAGGGCCGAGCAATCCACGGGAACAAATGGCTTCTGGCGCCGAGCTCCCGAGAAATGAATCGAGCGAGCCACCAGTTCCTTGCCTGTCCCGCTTTCGCCGAGGATCAGCACTGAATAATTATGCTGGCTGACCTTTTCGATCAGCTTGTACACGCGCTGCATTTTGGCGGATATGCCGATCAACTCGCCATAACCGGGCCGTGTACGAAGCTGCTCGCGGAGAACGCGATTTTCCTGGTCGAGCTCCTGTTCGCGAACCAGCCGCTGGAGCTTGCGGCGAAGTTCGTCAATGTGAAATGGCTTTGTAACGTAGTCAGTGGCGCCTAAACGCGTGGCTTCGACCGCCGTTTGTATTGTGCCGTACTGGGTGAGAACCACAACGGAGACTTGAGGATGGTGCTCGCGTATACGGCGTAATAATTCGAGGCCGCCGAGCTGGGGCACTTCGAGGTCCGTGATGGCAATATCGATGGGATACTGATCGAGTTCTTCGAGTGCTTGCTCCGTGGTGCTTGCCGTGCGAACTTGCAGGCCGGATTCGATTGCAATATCGGTGCAAATTCGTAGAGTTGACTCTTCGTCGTCCACGATTAAAACCGTGGCAATCCCCGTTCGTTGACTTTGAGGTGTTTCTGGCGTCCCAGGCTCTGTTGTCATGAGTGCCTCACCGCCCACGGTCTATGATTCCCATTGCGGGCGAATATGCCCCTTGAAAGCACGTAACCAACCACATATGGGAAATCGGGTAACGGATTATGAGCGCTGGACTTGCGGCTTGCAGACCTGAGTTCACGGCGGGAAGACAGTTCCATATCGAGAACGGATCCTATCCCATAGTAATGAAGTAATCAAGTAACTCTGTTTGTTTTCACTTGCCTGCCAAAATGGGACGGATTTGGCTACCAAAAGGGGAAAAATGATGTCTTGGAGACTGAGAATTGCGTCCTCGGCGGAGACTGTCCGCCGAGGACGCAATGAATGAGAGATTATTGGGTCGCGACGGTCGCGGACCGGCTTAGACGAAATGTCAGATGGGATTCAGCGGGCAAGGAAATTTCCTTCTTGCCAGTAAAGGCTGCACCGGCCGTGCCTGCACCAGCGCCAGCGCCCGCGCCTATGGCCGCACCCTTGCCGCCTCCTGCGATTCCGCCTATCAGCGCCCCAAGCGCCGAACCGCCGCCGATGGCAACGACGTCGCGTTTTTTGTGGGACTTGCCTTCCAATGTGACCGGATGCGTATGGACATCAACCCACGAGCCACCCGACTGAACGGCCGTGATGGCAACACTGAGAAAGGCGGGTTTGGACAAACGCCCGGATGAACGGGCTTCGACCACCGTTCCGCGCACGCGCGCGTCGCTAGGCACGACAACACCGCCGCCGACGAGAATGGGCCGGGATAGTGTTCCTTCAAACGAGTCTCCCGACTGGCTGGTTCCAGTGTCGATGGTGGTGCCGAGAGTCACGTGTAGCTCGGTTCCGGCCGGAATTGTGACTGACTGGGGAGTTTCGGCTGAAGAGCCTCCCGCGGTGGAAGAAGCTGGCTGACTGCCGTTCGCGCTGTTGGCGTTGCTGCCATTGCCGGAGCAACCGGGCAGACATAGAGCCGCCGCGACAACTAAAGCAATGGGGATTAATGAATAATTCCGATTTTTCAAATGACACCTCCAAGTCTTAAGTGGCAATTTCGGTTCCAGAATATCTCTCAATTAAACTCTTCTCCTTCAGTACGATAAAACGCTTGTGGAATGAATTACCAGTGCAGAAATTTCCCGCAGACGCAAAAGTGCCGAACGAGAGGCTGCGTAAATGGAATGAGCACCCAGGACAGCCGGAGGGCTAAACCGGCGACGATGACCGAGCCCAGCGCCGCAGCACGCGTTTGGATTTCCATCGCTTGGCTTTCACGCATCCTTACTGTAGATTAAATTTCTTGATGGCAAGTCACGCTCCATTTTCGCAACGCATCCTGATCGTCGAAGACGAGGAGAACGCCCGCAAGGGTTACGAAGCCTTGCTTCATAAATGGGGCTGCCAAATCCTCGGAGTCGGCAGCGCCGAGGACGGCCTGGCGAAATTCTCCGAATTCCAGCCCGCCGTGGTGCTGGCGGACGTCGAACTGCCGGGCATGAACGGCCTCGAGTTGCTCGCTGAGCTACATGAGCATGCGCCGGAAACGCCTGTGATCATCATTACCGGGCGCGGCACGGACGAGCGGGCCGTGCAAGCGATCGAGGCGGGAGCATTTTGGTACATCGAAAAACCTCTCAAGCCTCCCGTGCTGCGTTCACTGCTCGATCGCGCCATGGGCAAAGCGCGCGACCGACGCCAGGTTGCGGCGCTCACACGCCAGTTGCGAGATGCGGGGCGATTGGGCGAACTAGTCGGCGCGTCGAAAACAATGTCGGAAGTAATGCGGCAGGTGGAAACAGCCGCGCCGTCAACGGCCTCGGTGCTCATCACTGGTGAAACCGGCTCAGGCAAGGAAGTGGTCGCGCGCACGATTCACGCGCTGTCGCCGCGCGCCAATCAACCGTTCGTGGCCATCAATTGCTCCGCGATTCCCGAATCGCTGATGGAAAGCGAAATTTTTGGCCACGAAAAGGGCGCGTTCACCGGCGCAGCGGAACGGAGACTTGGCTGCTTTGAGTTGGCGGATGGCGGGACGCTGCTTCTCGATGAAATCGGTGAAATGCCGGCGCAAACGCAGGCGAAGCTGCTACGTGTGCTGGAGGACCACAAAGTACGAAGAATCGGCAGCAAGGTGGAGACACCGGTGGATGTTCGCGTACTTGCGGCGACCAACAAAGATCCACATCAAGCCGTGGCGCAAGGGCTGCTGCGCCAGGACCTGTTTTTCCGCCTCAACGTTTTTCACATTCATCTGCCGCCGCTGCGCGAGCACAAAGATGATCTGGGGCCCCTCACCGAGCAGTTGCTCGCTGACATCAATCAAAAGCACGGCCGGCACGCACCGGGGGTCAATACGGAGGTAATGGAATTATTCAAGGCGTATCCGTGGCCGGGGAACGTGCGCGAGTTGCGCAATGTTCTGGAACGCGCGGCCATCGCGTGCGACCACGGCCCGATTGGCCGGCAGCACTTGCCTGATGATTTCGCGCGCGGACCGGTGGCACAGTCGAGCGAACTCTCCGGCTTGCGCTTTCCGCCCGGCACCACGGTGGAAGCGGCGGAACGCGAGTTGATTATCCAGACGCTTGGCGCGACCAACCAGAACAAGACGCGCGCCGCTGAGCTTTTGGGCATCAGCCTGAAGACACTTCACAACAAGCTTAAAGAGTACGAGGCCTCACGCCAAAATGTCGCTAAGCCTGAAAAATAAGTTCACGCTGGCGACGGCACTTTTAGTTCTGATTGTCGTCGCGCTGGTCTCCGGTTTATACGTCGCGAGACTCACACGGCAGGTGATCACGCAGGCGAACGACCGGGCGCAATTCGTGCTGCAACAAGTTTTCGTGTCGGCGCAGATTGCCCTGCGCGAAGCAGCGGAGAGTGGTGCAGCTCCGGTATCCTCCAGTCCGGACGATATTCACGATTATATCCAGCAGACGCTCGAACAAAATCGGGGCTTATCGGCGCTGATTGAATCGGACATGAGCTTCTCGCCGACTATTTATGAAATCACAATCAGCGATGCGGATGGGACCGCCATGATCTCCAGCGATCCTTCCTTGCCCGGCAAGCCCGTTCCGCAGCGACGCAATCTTTCGCAACTCGTGAATGCGAGCTTCTTGAATCAACTGCGGATTCTGAACGGCCCTCCACGCGTGTATGAATTGACGCTGCCGTTCGTTACCACCGGCAACCAGCCTTTCGGGAATATCCACGTGGCGCTCGCTTCGGCCCTGCTGCGCAATGAAATCTGGCCGGGACTGCATTCGGCGGCATGGCTGGCGCTGGCGGCAGTGCTGCTTTCGACTCTATTTACTGCGTTCGTCAGCCAAGTCGCGCTGGCGCCGCTGTCGCGCATTTCGGCGCAATTGGACCGCATCTCGGCCGGCGAATTTGATCTGGAGCCAGTCACGCAGGCGGGCGAACTGGGGCAAGTGTCGAACAAGATCAGCCGTATCGGGCAACAACTGCGCGACGTCCGCGAGATTTTCAGCACGTTGCGCGAAAACATGAATCAGATCATGGCGGGGCTCGAGGATGGATTGCTGCTGTTCAATGCAGAGGGGCGCGCAGTGCTGGTAAGTCCGTCGGCGGAAAAATTCATCGATGTGGAATCGGAAAATTTGCTTGGCCGCAAGATCGAGGAGATATTCCCGCCGGGCCATCCGCTGGCGCTGGCTCTGCACATTGGCCGCAACGGCGAAGTCGCGGCCGAGGGAGTCGAGCCGGTGGAAGTCGAAATCACGGGCGAACACGGGACGCGGCGCGTGGGCGCGAGCATCCAGACCATCCAGGAAGACGGCGCACGCATGGGAATGCTCGTTTCGCTGCGCGATTTGGAATCGCTGGAGCGAATTGGTTCGCAATTGCAAGTTTCGGAAAGGCTCGCGGCTCTGGGGCGCGTTACCGCAGGCGTTGCACACGAAGTGAAGAATCCGCTCAACTCCATGCGCGTGTGGCTGGAAGTGTTGAAGGCCAATCTGCCGATCGACCCCGAAACACAGCAAGCCGCGAAAATGCTGGACACGGAAATTGATCGTCTTGACCGGGTGGTAAAGACATTCTTGGAATTCAGCCGTCCCGTCGAATTGGAGCGCGAGGAGGTAAATCTGCCCGAGCTGATCGAGAGCGTTCTCGCCAGCGCCAAGCCTGGTATCACGCGGGCTGGCGTAACTCTAGTGAAAGAAATCCCGGCCTCGTTTCCATTGATTGAATTGGATAAGAGACTGATCGAGCAGTCGATTCTCAACCTGGTGCTGAACGCGTGCGAGTGCATGACGGCCGGAGGGCGGCTGACCGTGACTCTGGACCGCCTCGGTGACATGGCAGAAATTCGCGTCGGGGATACGGGACCCGGTATTGCGCCCGAAAATCGCGGGAAAATCTTCCAGCTCTTCTTTACGACGCGAAAAGGCGGGACCGGGCTTGGACTTGCGAACACATTCCGATTTGTGCAATTGCACAACGGTTCGATAGAATTTGACACAGAGGCCGGGCGTGGCACTACGTTTCGAATTGAGCTGCCACTGACGCGCATCACGAGCCTGGCATCTAATTTAAGAGATTACGGCCAGCCGTTTGCGCGGCAGACATAATCGCAAATGAGCTACCCAGCCAAAAATCGCGCTTCTTGCCGGCCCGCGGCCGCGTCACGGAAGACCGCGTTCCTAACGTGTCTGGTCGCTGCAAGCCTCTCGATCTTCACTGGTGGCTGCATGGGCCACAAAGTGCGCGCAGCGGCGCCAGTGACTGTGCCGCCGCAACCGCCAGCCCCAATTTCAACACCGGGAACGACTAAGTCTCCCGATTCGATTCCCGCGCCAACGACGCCCGCGCCAAAAAATCCGGAACCTACAACACTTTCTCCGGCTTTGACGCCGAAACCCGATACGCTCAAACGACCGGCAACAACCGCCGTTGCTGAACCTGACCGACCGCCTGCGCCGGAGATCTCGCCGCAAATGTCGCAGTCAGATCAAGTGGAACTGACGAAGCAAACGCAGCAGTACGTCACGACCGCGCAAGAGAATTTACATCGCGCGGACGGGCGCGAGCTCAATACGAGTCAACACGACATGGCCGACAAAATTCGCGGCTTCCTGGAACAGGCGCAAGACGCGATCCGAACTTCCGACTGGTCGCGCGCAAAGAACCTATCGCAGAAGGCTTATCTTCTCTCCATCGAACTCGTCAAAACGCTTTAGGTCGTCTCTCTCCGCTCGAATAATTGCTAAGATTGCAGCATGAAGAAGAGGTACGACACCGTCGTCGTCGGTGGCGGAATTATAGGCGCGTCGCTCGCGTTTGAGCTTCGCCGCCGGGGACAGTCCGTGTTGGTGCTGGATCGCCAAGAGCCGGGGCGCGAGGCATCCTGGGCGGCGGCCGGTACAATTTCGCCCGCGCCGGACCACGAATCCCTCGGTATCGCCGCACTCGGATGTGAGAGTTACCGTCTCTATCCGGAATTTGCGACTGCGATTGAAGAAGCTTCAGGAGAATCCGCTGGCTTCCATCCCGACGGCGCGATGGAACTATTTCTGGATGAAGACGGCGGAACAACGCGAGATCGCCG
>Ga0209168_10003660_pt1 | contig 10485 bp, 8 predicted proteins | sample Coa_R1_FD_187156 | JGI IMG/M metagenome (GOLD analysis project Ga0209168, IMG submission 187156) | Surface soil microbial communities from Centralia Pennsylvania, which are recovering from an underground coalmine fire - Coalmine... | ecosystem: Environmental > Terrestrial > Soil > Unclassified ... | reverse complement strand
CGCGCGCAAGGTCGGGGAGACGGAATCGAGCTGGCGTCCCCCGTGATTCGAAACCACGACTGCCGAGGCGCCTTCGTCGATCGCCCGACGCGCATCATCTCCCACTAACAAGCCTTTGACGACAATGGGCCCATTCCATAACTCGCGAATCCATTTCAGATCTGCCCAGGTCACGGTCGATTCAGCCAAGGCCGCTCCGACATCAAGCAGCTTCATGGGACCTTGACCAGGAATCACGATGTTTTCGAGTTGAGGAACTCCCCCGTCCAACAGAAACGACATCACCCACGCGGGATGAGCAAGAATGTTGGGAAGGAAAGGAATGCGGGCCAGCAATGAGCTGCCGAGCAACTCCTTCATTCCGTTCCTGGGATCGCGTTCGCGCAAGCCGGCAACCGGAGTGTCCACGGTAATGACCAATGCCGTGAAACCGGCTCGCCGCGCGCGTTCGAGCGCGCCCTCGGCTGCTTCGCGACCGCCGAGCAGATAGAGCTGATACCAGACCGGGCCGGAAGATGCGGCCTTCACGTCTTCCAGCCTGTGAGCAGATATTGTTGAGAGAATGTATCCCGTGCCCGTTTTGCCTGCGGCGCGCGAAGCTGCGACCTCGCCCTCTGGATGCATCATGCGGCTGTATCCGACAGGCGCGAGCATCATGGGAAGTGAAATTTCATGGCCCAGGACGGTCGTTTTCAGGCTGCAGTCGTGCACGGCAACCGCGCCTCGCGGACGAAACGTCACATCGCGAAACGCGCGGCAATTCTCAGCGAGCGTGATTTCGCCTTCGGCTCCGCCATCCAGATAGTCGAACACTGCGCGGGGAAGACGGCGCCGCGCGATCCGCCTCAGATCTTCAATATTGACGACCTTCGATGATTTCAGTCTGCGAGGCGAAGCAGTCATTTCAGAAGCTCAAGAAATTCTTCTCGTAGTCAGAAGCAAAGACATCCTCATTGCCGTGGAATAGACTATCACTCTCGTTGCGGGAGTCCAGCGCGGCAGCCCTCTTGCGGGCGCGGTGCCGTAAAGCGTACGTTTTTGCCGAGGAGACGAGTTTGAAAATCTTGCGTTCGTCCTTTCCCCTGATTGGAATGGCTGTACTGACCACCATCGCATCCGCCGCTCCGGTAAATCTTCGCTGCGAGTATCGGACGAATCCCCTGGGCATCGATCAGACTGCGCCGCGGCTCTCATGGCGTAGCAATAACACGGAGCGGAACTGGAAACAGTCTGCGTATGAGATTCTCGTGGCCAGCCACCCATTGAGGGAACTGGCCGTCGCTCCTGACATTTGGGACAGCGGCAAAACGAATTCGGATGACTCGGTAAACGTTCCGTATCGCGGTCCGGCGCTTCAGTCGCGGCGCAGATATTACTGGAAAGTTCGCGTCTGGGACTCGGCCGGGCAGGTCTCCGAGTCGGAAGAGTCGGCCTGGTGGGAAATGGGACTGCTTCAGCCTTCGGACTGGAAGGGGAAGTGGATTACATGGAACGATCCCGAGGCCAAGGCCGATCGCAGTGAAATGCGCTGGATCTGGATCAAGGGGCAGGATGCGCTCGCAGTCGCTCCCAACAGCCCCGCAACATTTCAATTGAACCTGGACCTGCAAGACAAGCCGCTCGATGGCTCATTGTTGATCGCGGTACACGGCAGCTTCGCCGCGAAAGTGAACGGGCACGATGTTGGGAGTAAAAGAAGGTGGCGCACGTTTGACCTGCGCGACATCACCGACCAACTTGCAGTCGGGAAAAATTTGATCGAAATAAAAGTGGTCGCCCCAGAGGAACCGGAATCACCGAACTCAAAGACAACGAAAGCGGCGCTGGCGGCCTTAATCAAAGTTCGGCAGAGCGATGGATCGATATTACGAGTTCCGACCGATCGCCGCTGGAAGGTGGTTGCCGGAAACAGTCCGCAGCCTCAGGCGGTTGCCGTCATTGGCGATCTGAGCGACACGCGCATCGGCGACCCGGGGCCCATGCCCGATCGCGCCGCATACCTGCGAAAAGAGCTAGCGTTTTCGAAAGGAATCCAGAGTGCAAGGCTCTATGTCACCGCGCTCGGAAGCTATCGCGTCTATCTCAACGGTAATCGCGTCGGCAAAGATATTCTCACTCCGGGATTCACTGATTACCGCAAGCGCGTTCAGTATCAGACCTACGACGTAACCGGCCAGCTGCAAAAAGGCGACAACGTATTCAGCGCGTTGCTCGGTGATGGCTGGTATGGAAGCCCGCTCACGTGGATTGGCATGCATTTCTTCACTCCGCCGCTTCGTTTTCTGGCACAACTCGAGGTGGAGTTCGACGATGGAACCCGTCAGACATTCGTGAGTGATGATTCATGGAAAGCGGTGGCATCACCGATCGTGAAGTCTACAATTTACGATGGCGAAATGTACGATGCCCGTCTGGAACAGGCCGGCTGGCAAAAGCCGGGATTCGACGATGCCCACTGGAGTCATGCCACCATCGCGCCCGCTCCCGCAATCGCGCTCTCGGCGCAGATGGACGGCTCGCCGGAGATTATCGACACCATCAAGCCCGGGCACGTAGACCGGCGCGCCGATGGCTCCTACATCTTCGACATGGGGCAGAACATGGTCGGATGGGTGCGGCTGAACGTGAATGGCACGGCGGGAAGCCGAGTCCGGATGCGTTTCGCCGAGATTTTGAATCCGGATGGAAGCATCTACACTACAAACCTTCGCAACGCCGAAGCGACCGACACCTACGTTCTTCGCGGCGGTGGAGAAGAAACATTTACTCCCCATTTCACGTTTCACGGCTTTCGTTATGTCGAAATGACAGGCTACCCGGGAACGCCGACGCTCGATTCCATCGAAGGAGACGTCGTCAGCAGCGTTCGCGGCAAGCCGGAGCTCGAGCTGAAGACGTCCAGTGATCTGGTCAACAAAATGTGGACGATCGGACTCTGGGGACAGCGCGGAAATTTCCTGAGCGTTCCAACTGACTGTCCTCAGCGTGACGAGCGCCTGGGATGGATGGGAGACGCCGGTGTCTTTTGGCGCACCGGAACCTACAACTTCGACATCGCCGCATTCTCACAGAAATTCATGCAGGACATCGACGATGCTCAGATCGACGGCGCCTTCTCGAACGTTTCGCCGAACACGCTTCCCCGCGGCAATGGCGCGATGTTCGATCCCAGCGTCTGGACGCTGGATATGGTCGGCGCTCCCGGCTGGGGCGACGCCGGTGTTATCGTGCCGTGGACCACATGGATTCAATATGGAGACAGCGCCATCATCGAGCGGCACTGGGACGCGATGAAACGCTGGATGGAGTTCATCGAGAGCCGCAATCCTGATTTCTTGCGGAAGAATGGCGTGGGTCCAAATTTCGCCGACTGGCTCGCTCCCGATCCGAACACGAATAAAGATCTCCTCGCAACCGCCTATTGGGCGCTGATCGCAAACATGATGTCGCAGATGGCGCACGCGATCGGCGACGAAGCGGACGCAAGGAAATATCAGGATCTTGTTCAGAACATTCGCGGCGCGTTCCAGAGGGCATACATCAAAGACGACGGCCAGGTGGGAACCGGCACCCAGACGTCGTATGTCGTCACGCTTTACACCAGGATGGCCCCGGAATCCCTCGAACCGAAGCTGACGCAAAACCTGGTCAGCAATATCGAAGCCCACAACTGGCATTTGACGACCGGTTTTCTGGGCACTCCATTTCTGCTTTTCACTTTGGCCAATCATGGCCGCGCGGATGTGGCATACCGGCTGCTGCTGAACGACACCTATCCTTCCTGGGGATACATGCTATCCAAGGGAGCGACGACCTGGTGGGAGCGCTGGAATGGCGACACAGGTGATCCGGCAATGAATTCCTACAATCACTATGCCTTCGGATCAGTGATGGCGTGGGTCTATCGCTATGCGGCGGGAATTGACACCCCGGTCGACTCGCCAGGATTTAAGGAAATCATTATTCATCCGCACCTCGACTCGCGCATGACGTCTGCCCGCGCGGAATACGATTCCACTTACGGCAGGATCGTAAGTGACTGGCACGGCACACCGGAAGGTCCATTTTCCTTGCACGTTACGATTCCGGCCAACGCTTCCGCGGAGGTTTTCTTACCGGCCATCAGCGGAGCGCAAATCACGGAAGATGGGAAATTGGAGAATGCTCAATTGAGAGACGGTGAGTACGTACTCCACGTTGGGTCGGGATCGTACAACTTCGAAGTGAAATAGCGTTTCCTGCAAGTCATATCCGAAGACATATCGAGTTTCAGCTACTAGGCGTCTACAGCCCGCGCCCTAGTTGTATCGTATTACGATGTTTGCCCGATCACATTTGGGCATCGCGCGCCACCCTTGCATCATCCAATGGAATGTAGGCTAGAAGGGGATGAAGACGCATGAGAATGCTATGGTTTAAGGCGTTTGCGAGTTTCTCCCTGGCCGTATTGCTCTCTGGGGCTGCGTGGGCGAGCGAGCCGAACACCAATTCGGCCGTACCCGGAACATTGAACTACGTGGAAGGTCAGGCCTCGATCGGATCCGAGAATCTGAATTCCAAGTCAATCGGCTCCGCCGAACTAGAACCCGGACAGTCTCTGACAACGGCGCAAGGGAAAGCGGAGGTTCTACTTACCCCGGGCGTATTTCTCCGCCTCGGCGATGACAGTGAAGTAAAGATGGTCTCGCCGAGCCTGACGAATACTGAAATTCAGGTCGAGCGCGGGAACGCCATGCTCGAGGTGGCGGAGATCCATCCGGAAAACGATATCCGCGTCAGTGCCGCCGGAACAACGACTCGCCTGCTCAAGACCGGTTTGTATGACTTCAATATGAGGCAGGACGAGCTTCGCGTTTTCGACGGACAAGCGAGAGTCGAGAACGGGCGCGAAAACGTAAAGGTGAAGGGCGGCCACGAAATCATGCTCGCCCAGAACGAGAAAAACAAATCGCACAAATTCGACAAGAAAGAATACGAAGAAGGCGATCTTTATCGTTGGAGCAGTCTGCGCTCGTCGTACCTCGCCGAAGCGAACGTCGATGAAGCCTCAAACTACGTGAACTCCGCCTGGGGCCCCGGCCCGGGCTGGTGGGGCACCGGCTGGTACTGGGATCCGTATTTTGATGCTTTCACTTTCATGCCGGGGGATGGGATCTTTTATAGTCCGTTTGGCTGGGGATTCTATTCGCCATGGATGGTGTATGACGCGCCTTTCTATGGTTATGGTTACGGCGGGTACCACCACTTCAGCGACAACTATCACCACTGGGGTCCCGGCACACATTATGTGGCAGGTGACTATGCGCATGGGATCTACCATGGTCCCGGTGCGCGCATGCATTCCGGTCCGGTGGCGCAAGGCTTGGGAGGCTTTCGCGGAGTAGGCGGGTATCGCGGCATAGGCGGGTATCACGGTGGAGGCTTCCACGGTACAGGAGGGTTCCATGGTTCGGTCGGCGGATTCCACGGTGGTTTCGGTGGATTCCATGGTGGCGGCGGCGGATTCCACGGCCGCTAAGCTTGAATTCTGCTGCATTCGCTTGGGGAGTTGCAGCTCTGATCTTTCTCCGCTCGCGTGTTTTTTAAAAGGAGGAATGGAGTATGAAGTACATGAACTATCTGGCAATCGTCGGCACGGTTGCCATGCTGTCTCCCCTTGCGGTGTTTGCAGCGACAAAGACATCGCGGAACGTAAACATCGGAGATCCGGTGGTCATTGGCACTACGCACTTGAAGCCAGGCAGCTACAAGGTGGAGTGGGAAGGAACCGGTCCGGCAGTGCAGGTAAATTTCATGCATGACGGAAAAGTCGTCGCAACGGCACCCGCAACGCTTCGCACAAACGATGCGCAAGTAACGCAGAACGATGTCATCATGGACAAAACGGCCAGCAATGGTGAGCGGCTGAAGGAGATCGACTTCCATCATCAGAAAGAAGCATTGGTCTTCTCTCACAATAAAATGGCCTCGCAAAAAGGATAACGAGTAGTCGCTCAAACCTTCGCAGGGACACGGGCTGCAAACCGTGTCCCCCTTGTTCTTACGCACCGACCTGACGGGCTCTTCTCTGTTACACTTGGCCGCATGAACGGGAAAACGCGTCGGGAATTTATCGGTCAATGTGCGTGTGCGGGGGCAGCGGCGTGGCTTTTGCCGGAAGTGGCTCGGGCGGCGGCGAGCAGGAAACCTGATTTCAAATTTCCAACTGATCCGCGAGAACGGGTCTCGGTTGCGGCGTATCCATTTCGCGAATTCATCGTGGGATGGAAAGGCTGGGACGGCAAGACGCCGAGCACGGTGCCTGCGTCACAGCAGATGGAACTGAAAGATTTCGCGGCGCACGTCGCCGAAAAGTTCAATGTGCATAAGATCGAACCGTGGAGCCCGATCTTCCCTTCGACAGATGCCAAGTATCTTGAACAATTTCATGCTGCGGTGGAGAAGGCCCACTCGGCCGTCGTGGACATAGCAGTCGATGGCGGCTATAGCCAATATGCAGTGGATCCATCCGTGCGCAAGAACGCCGTAATCGCGAGCAACAAGTGGATCGATGTTGGAGCCGCCCTCGGCTCTCCGAGCATTCGCACGCATATTGACGCGGCCAAGGATTCCAAGCCCGACGTTGGCCGTGCGTCCGACACGTTGGCGCGCGTGGCTGAATACGGCGCCAAGAAGAATGTCGTGGTCAATCTCGAGAACGACAATCCTACTAGCGAAGATCCATTTTTCATCGTGCAAATCATTGAGAAGGTGAACAGCCCGTGGCTGCGCGCGTTGCCGGATTTTGGAAACTCGCTGGCGGCGCATGGAGAGGAGTTCTCCGACCGCGCTCTGGATGCGATGTTCCCCTACGCCTACGGCATCTGCCACGTGAAGGACGGCGAAGTCGACGAGCAGGGCAAGGCTTCTCATGTCGACCTCGCGAAGACATTCGCAATTCTGCGGAAGCATGATTACAAGGGATACTGCTCGATCGAATACGACGCGCCGGGCGATCCGTACAAGCCGACGGCAATGCTGGTAGAAGAGACGATCAAGTATCTGTCGTAGCACGGCGGAATTCAGCAGGTGGGAAGTGGGAGATCTCGGGCAATCCGAGACTCGGGGAAATCATGGCGGGACAAGGTATTCAACGGCGGGAGATGCTGCGCATTCTGGGAACGGCGGCCGCGGCAGCGCACTTTCCGGGATTCAGTAAATGGGGATTCGCGTGTGGCCATATCGGTAACGCCGCTCTTCAGATCAAACCCACGGTCTATCATCCGCAGTTTTTCACACCGGCGGAATACTCATTGGTGGGGAGCCTTTCAGAGATCATCATTCCCAGCGATGCGACTCCCGGCGCCAAAGAAGCAGGAGTGGCAGAGTTCATCGACTTCATGGTCGCGAATGATCCCGATGTGCAATACAACTTCCGCACGGGATTGTCGTGGGTCAACGCGCACTCGGAACGAACTTTCGGCAAGAAGTTTGTCGAACTCACTCCCGAGCAGCAGACTTCCCTGCTCGAACCGCTCGGATTCAAAGCCAAAGCGCGTCTCGGGGAGGAAGACGGGCAGAGATTTTTCTCGCTGATGCGCGAGTACACCGTCACCGGGTTCTATACCAGCCAGATTGGGTTTAAGGAACTCGATAATCCTGCGCTGAAGTTTTATTCCGAATCGCCGAAGTGTCCGCACGAAAACGACCGCGAGCACAAGCACCTTTCACAACCTTCCTAGGGGAATCAACGAACAGATCATGGCCGCGAAAACCTACGATGTCATCGTGATTGGAACCGGCGCGGGTGGCGGCATGGCCATCAAGACGCTTTGCGACGCGGGACTGAAAGTTTGCGCGTTGAATGCCGGGCGAAGGCTCGATCCGGAAAAAGATTTCCGTTATCACCGCATGCCATGGGACATGAAGTTCCGCGGGCTCGACGATCCCAAGCATCGGGCAATTTCTTTCGGCTATATGGATAACGAGTACACCAAGGCCGCATGGGACCACGAGATTCCTTTCACGGTTGCGCCGGGATCGAAGTGGATGTGGCCGCGCTGCAACGCCGTTGGCGGAAAGACGAATTTCTGGGGGCGAAGTTCGGCGCGCTTTGGCGATATCGATTTTCGAGCTGCGTCGCTTGACGGCTATGACGTCGATTGGCCGGTCACGTATGACGAGATCAGCCCTTTCTATACGCGCGTCGAGAAGATGATTGGCGTCGCCAGCACGGTGCAGAACCGGTCGAGCAACCCGGATGGATCGTATCTTCCTCCATTTAACTTCCGATGCCTCGATTACATTCTGGAAGCCGGCTGCAACAAGCTTGGAATTCCCTATCTGCCGGACCGCTGCGCGCAGCTCACCGTGCCGTACGAAGGGCATCCGATGTGCCACTTCTGCGGCGAATGCACCACGGGATGCGACGTAGGGGCGTTTTTCTCGACGCCATACTTCCTGCTGCCGAAGGCCGAGGCGACGCAAAACCTGGAACTTCGCACCGATGCATTGGCCAAGAACATTTTGGTCGACGAAAACGGGCAGGCCAAGGGCGTCGCCTACATCGATCGAAAGACGAAACAGGAAGTCGAGGTCTATGGCAAAGCGGTTATTGTGGCTGCTTCGTGCATCGAATCTGCCCGCATCATGCTGAACTCGAAGTCGCGGCACTGGCCCAACGGTATTGCGAACTCCAGCGGGCAACTGGGAAAGAATCTCTGCGATCATCTGTACGGCGATTCAGCTCATGGATACCTGCCACAGCTCGTGGGCCAGCCAAGCTTTCCCGACCACGTCGCCGACAGCACCATCGCATGGATGCCGCGCTGGCAAAACCTGAAAGATCCGCACGAAGAAAAGTTCATCCGCGGATATTCGGTCTATCCCGATGGCGGCTGCACTGAGTTCCCATGGTTCGCCAGCGATCTTGACGGGTTCGGCTCATCGTTCAAACACGAGATCAAGCGGCGCTATCCGTCCCCGGTCAGTTTTGAGGCGCAGGCCCCAACGCTGCGCTCCGACAAGAACTTTGTGGATCTCGACCCTGAGGTGAAGGATCCGTACGGAATTCCTGTCGCGCGCATTCATTTCGAGTGGGACGAAAACGTGCTGAAAATGTGGGAGCAGTCAAAAGAAGTCTGCGCGGAAGTGATTCGAGCCTCGGGCGGCGTTGTGGAAGGGGTCGGGAAAGCGCCGGAAATTCCGGGCTGGAGCCTGCATGAGACGGGCACTTGCCGGATGGGGAATGATCCGAAGAATTTTGTGACAAACCGCTTTGGGCAGACGCACGACGTACCCAATCTTTATGTATGCGATGCCAGCGTGTTTCTTAATTGCACGGACAAGACGACGACCATCAGCATTCTTGCGTTTTCTCTGCGGACGTCCGAGCAGCTCATCAACAATTTCCGGCGGGGAGATCACAAGGCGGCATAGAGGCGATCGACCACATGGCCTTCCGCGACGCGCTACCGAGAGGAACGATTTTCATCCGGCTTGCGGTCGGACTGATTTTCTTTTCACAGGGAATTTTGAAGTACACCGACCCGCACATGGGAGTGGACCGCTTCACTCGCATCGGTTTTCCGCATCCAGCATTCACGGCGCATTTCGTCGGCGCGTTTGAAATCGTCTGCGGATTGCTCGTCCTGATCGGCGTGTTTACAAGGCTCGCGGCAATCCCGCTGTTAATCATTATCTGTACTGCGATCGCGACGACGAAGGTCCCCGAACTGATGAGGGCGGGACAGGGATTCTGGTTTATGGTGAGCGATGCCCGCGCGGATTTCGCGATGCTCATGTGCCTTATCTTCCTGCTGATTGCACATGGTTGATGAATCGTCGCAGTTCGTTTTTTGTTCGCCTCGCGGCTCTTTTTCGTGCTAAATGTATAAAGCATGCGAAAGGCATTGAACCATCTGAAGGCGGCCGACCCGGTCTTGCGCGCGATCATCGAACGCGTGGGGCCTTTCCGAATGGAATATGGGCCGGCGGAATTCTCCAGCCTGGCCGAAGCGATTGTGTATCAGCAATTGAACGGAAAGGCTGCGGCGACCATATTCAGCCGCTTTGCCGAGTTAGCGGGCGATCCACTGACTCCGGAGGGAATCCTCAAGCTGAGCGATGAACAGCTTCGTGGCGTGGGCCTATCGAAGCAGAAGTCCGCGTATTTGAAAGATCTTGCGGCGAAGACCGCATCGGGAGAACTGGATTTCGCGCGGCTGCCCGACTTGCCGGATGAAGAAGTGATCGAGCATCTGACGCAGGTGAAAGGCATCGGAGTGTGGACGGCGCATATGTTCCTGATTTTCTCGTTGCGCCGCCTGAATGTGCTGCCTACAGGGGATTACGGCGTGCAGATGGCGGTTAAGAAACACTACCGCAAGCGAAAGCTGCCTAAGCCGAAGGATATGGAAAAAATTGCGCGCGCATGGGAGCCGTATCGCAGCGTGGCCTGCTGGTATATGTGGCGGAGCCTGGACATCAAGACCATGTGAACTCCTA
>Ga0209168_10003659_pt1 | contig 10494 bp, 8 predicted proteins | sample Coa_R1_FD_187156 | JGI IMG/M metagenome (GOLD analysis project Ga0209168, IMG submission 187156) | Surface soil microbial communities from Centralia Pennsylvania, which are recovering from an underground coalmine fire - Coalmine... | ecosystem: Environmental > Terrestrial > Soil > Unclassified ... | reverse complement strand
GGGGAAAAATGTTTCAAGACCTTGCTTTCGCGATTCCTCTTCGAATCGCGCGCGCAGTTCGCGGTTCGCCGCAACGCCGCCTGAAACCAGCACGGATGCGGCGCCGAACTGCTCCGCCGCGGCAAGAGTCCGTCGAATTAAGCCCTCGACGACTGCGTGCTGAAAACTTGCAATCAGGTCGAGAGTTGTCGCGCTCGCAAGCGTACGCAGCACGTCTGCGCTTCTTTCGCCGCGAGCGAGAGCCTGCTGGCGCGCATCAATTTCAGGCTGCAATTCCGGACGCTTCCGCAAATAGTAGAGAACCGCCGTTTTGATTCCGCTAAAACTGAAATCGTATTGGTTGCCGCCCATTTTGGGCTCGTTGAATCGCACCGCGGACGGATTTCCGTGCGCGGCCAGCTTGTCAATGATCGGGCCTCCGGGATATCCGAGGGCGAGCATTCTCGCGACTTTGTCGTAGGCCTCGCCCGCCGCGTCATCGCGCGTTCCGCCGACGCGAGAATACGAAAATTGCAGCGCGCCGTTACCCGTGGCGTTGCTTTTCGCCTCGACACGATAGAGCAGCGTGTGCCCGCCAGACACGATCAGGCACATCGCCGGCAGTTTTGGCGCGCGTCCCGCCGCGTGTGCTTCGAGCAGGACCGCGTGCACATGCCCTTCGAGGTGATTCACGGCAATCAGCGGTTTCCCGAGGGCCAGCGCCAGCACTTTGCCGTAAGTCAGGCCGACGAGCAGCGAACCTACGAGCCCCGGACCTTGCGTGACGCCGATGGCGTCGATATCTCTCAACGCGATGCCCGCCTGCAATACCGCTTCGCGCACTACCGGCACAATTTGTCGCAGATGTTCGCGCGATGCCAGCTCCGGCACCACGCCGCCGTATTTACGGTGAATGTCCACCTGCGATGCGACGACGCTCGACAGGATCGTCGCGCCATCGGCAACAACAGCCGCCGCTGTCTCATCGCACGAAGACTCAATTCCCAGAATTCGCGACGTCAATTGACGCTTCCCTTCCGCCTTATTTGCTCATGCTAGTATAGCGCATGGACCAACGGCTGCGCCGCGACTTGGACGCCATCGCGGCCGACCGTTCCTCCGGCGCTGCTGAACTAGCTCTCCGTGTTTGTGTTGTCCTGCAACAATGCGCCCGCCGTCATCCGAGAATCAGCCGGGACGAACTTCTCGCCGTCACGCGTGCTTTGCTGTTTGCTCAACCGACCATGGCGCCGCTGCTGCGTCTTGCGAACGAACTCGCGCTCGCTGCCGACGAACCCGTTCCTTCCCGTCATCTCGCACGTGCCCTGAAGCATTTCTCATCTGCACTGCGCTCCGGCCCGCCGCGCATCGCCCGGCATTTCCGTTCCGCTCTGCGCGGCGGCGATAAGAAGATCATCACGACGTATTCCTACAGCTCCACGGTTCTTCAGGCCATCGTTGGCACCCATTCGCACATTTGGCAGGTGATTTGTTCCGAAGGCCACCCAGGCCTGGAAGGCAGGAAAACCGTGGAACAAATTCTGCGTCGTGGAAAAGGCATCGGTGCGTGCCTGACAACGGATGCGGCGCTGCATATGTTCACGGCCCACTCTCACGCTCTGGTCGTTGGCGCGGATTCGTTCGAAGAGGCTGGTTTCACCAACAAGGCTGGCACCGGCGCACTCGTTGCCTACGCGCTGCAAGTCGGATGCCCCGTATGGGTGCTCGCGGATACGTCGAAGCTGCTTCCGCGCGCAATCGACTCGATTCGTGCCGACCGCAACGGGCCCGACGCCGAAATCTGGCCCGAAGCGCCAGCACGTCTGTCCATTTTGAATCCCTATTTCGAAAGAACGCGCTACCAGCCCGGCATTCGGATCCTGACAGAAAACGGCTGGCGCACGCCGGCGCAAATCCGTCGCGAGATACAGGCCATCAAAGTTTCGCCCCTCCTTGCGACGTTGGCCCACCCACCGCATTGACAACTTCCGGCGCTCCACGTAACTTGAAGCCCTGATTTTTTTGAGGCTCGCACCGTGACAAACAAACCACATCGCGTTCGCACAGCCGTCTTCCCCGCAGCAGGCCTTGGCACCCGCTTTCTGCCTGCCACGAAAGCGCAGCCAAAGGAAATGCTGCCTATCGTGGACAAGCCGCTGATCCAGTACGCCGTCGAGGAATGCGCGGCGTCCGGAATCGAGAACATCATTATCGTCACAGGCCGCGGCAAGAATGCGATCGAGGATCATTTCGACCAGGCTCCGGAGCTGGAGCGCTTCTTGCGGGAAAAAGGCGACACGGCGCGCGCCGATCTGGTGCGCGACATCGGAGCGAAAATTCATTTCAGTTACACGCGCCAGCGCGATCCGCTCGGTCTGGGCCACGCCGTCCTGGTCGCGCGCGAACTTGTCGGAGACGAACCCTTCGCCGTCCTGCTCGGTGACGTGATCTGCGACGGCCCAAAACCTGCCACGCGCGCGCTGTGCGACGTCTACGAAGAAACGGGAATTGGCGCGATCGCAGTCGAACCAGTGCCGCGCGAGCTGATTCATCTTTACGGAATTGTGGACGCCCGGCCTGCCACCGAGCGCAAATGGGGCGAACGTCTGCGGCAGATTTTGGACCTCGTCGAAAAGCCCGACGCGGAAAAAGCGCCATCGAATCTCAGCGTCACGGGACGCTACGTCCTGCCGCCGGAAATTTTTGACCATCTCGAAAAGACGAAGCCTGGCCGTGGCGGTGAAATTCAACTTACGGATGGGTTGCGTGCGCTGGCGCGCGAACAGGGATTGTGGGCGCTGATTACAGAAGGAAAAACGTACGATGCGGGAGATAAGCTGGGCTTCCTGAAGGCAACCGTGGAATTCGCGCTAAAGAATCCCGAATTTGGCGACGAGTACTTGAAAGCCATGGAATTCTGAACGAAATTTTAATCGGTGAACGCGCTACTTCTCTTTCGTCTTCTTCGTGGAAGATGTCGAAGATTTCGAGGATTCTGAAGCTGTCGCTGCCTTCTCCGTGGTTTTCGATGCGGCCGATTCCTTGGATTCTTTCGAATCCTTCGCTTCTTTGGATTCCTTGGCGTCTTTCGCTCCCTTCGCATCCTTCGATGTGCCGTCGGAATTCTTGCCCGCGTAGTCCGTCACGTACCAGCCCGAGCCCTTGAATTGAATGGCGGGTGCGGCAGCCATGCGTTCCGCTTTCGCGCCGCATTTCGGGCACTTTTTGATCTCCGAGGCCGTCACTTTTTCGATTTTTTCAAATCGATGGCCGCACTTGACGCATTTGTATTCGTACAGTGGCACTTTCGCTACCCTCGTTTCATCCGCGCAAAATCTTACCATGTCCCGCCACACCGCCGCACAGCCGTTCTTCCGTTAGGGACGTGTGCGTTGTGCTAAACTTCATTGCGACGTCGATTCTTTACGCCTGCATCGCCATGATTTCCGCGCAAACTGACAATTCCGGACGCGGCTGCCTGTACCTGGTGGCCACGCCCATCGGCAATCTCGAAGATATCAGCCTCCGCGCGCTCCGCGTGCTCAAGGAAGCCGATATGATCGCTTGCGAAGACACGCGCCAGACGCTGAAGCTTCTTTCGCATTTCGACATTAACAAACCGCTCGAAAGCTACCACGAGCACAATGAAATGACCCGCGCGGCGGAGTTGGTGCTGCGCATCGAGGAAGGCGCGCGCATCGCCCTGGTCAGCGACGCCGGAACGCCGGTTATCTCCGACCCGGGCCACAGGCTTGTTTCCCTTTGCCTGCGCCACAAACTTCCGGTGATTCCGATTCCGGGGCCTTCGGCAATCATCGCCGCGCTCGCCGCCTCTGGCATGCCTTCGGAGGAGTTCACGTTTATCGGTTTTTTGCCTGCGCGTCCCGCGGAGCGCCGCCGCCATCTGCGCGAAATTGCCGCCGAGCGCCGCACCATGGTTCTGTACGAAGCACCGCATCGCCTTCGCGCCGCGTTGGAAGACGCGCTGGAAATCCTCGGCAATCGCCACGCAACGGTTGCTCGCGAGCTAACGAAACTCCACGAAGAATTCCTCCACGGACGCATCGATGAATTGATCGCGGCGCTCGCCGAAAAACCCGCGCGCGGAGAAATCACACTTCTCATTGCTCCGCCGGAAACAGCCGCAGAAGAGTCTGTTCGACAGACTGAAACTGTTTCGTTGGCGGAGCGCGTTGCGGAAATCGAGTCTGCGCAAGGGGTCGATCGAAAAGCGGCGCTGAAGCAAGCGGCGAAAGAATTCGGTCTCGCCAAGCGCGAAGCTTACAAACGCCTGATTGCAGAAGAGAATTCCTAAATTAGGCTCTGCCTACGCGCCGTGAGCGTCCGCCACGCGCGTGAAAAATGAGTCCACGCGCTCGAGGACTTCCGACGGGCTGCGCGCCGAGTGCACTTCGTGGCGCAATTCTCCGCCGTTCCTCACGCCATGCGTGAACCAGCAGGCGAACTGCTTCATTTTCCCAATCGCATCGGGCAAATCCGCCGCAACCAGGCTGCGGAAATAGCCTGAAAGCAAATGGTAACGGTCCGCCTCGCTTGGCTCGTCGTAATGCCCCGTCGCGAAATACTGTCCCATCTGCTGGAAAATCCACGGATTCGTCGCGGCCGTGCGGCCGATCATCACCGCGTCGCATCCCGTTTCCGCGATCATCCGCTCGGCATCCTGAGGGACGCGGATATCGCCGTTGCCGATCACCGGAATTTTCACCGCCTGTTTCACGCGCGCGATAATCGACCAGTCCGCCTGTCCTGAATAGGCTTGCGTCCGCGTCCGCGGATGCACGGCAACGGCCTCGACGCCGATTCCCTCCGCCATGCGCGCCACCTCGACGGCGACGATATTCGCGTCGTCCCATCCCGAGCGCATTTTGATCGTCATGGGAATTTTTGCCGCCGCGCGCACGGCGCCCAGGACGCGTTCGAGTTGTTGCAAATCTTTCAACAAACCGGAGCCGCCGCATTTCACCACTTTTTTCGCCGGGCAGCCGAGGTTGATATCGATCTGATCGAACCCAAGGTCCTCGACAAGGGCCGCGGCGGTCGCCATTACTTCAGGGTTTGCTCCGAAGAGCTGCGCCGCAATCGGGCGTTCATCCTGATCGAAGTAAAGATACCGGAGCGTTTTTGCCGCGCTGCGCGTCACACCTTCGGCGCTGGTGAACTCCGTCATGATCAGCCCGCATCCGCCCAGGCTGCGAATCACGCGACGAAATATCGTGTCCGTAACGCCGGCCATCGGCGCGAGCAGAGTCGCCGGGCGAATCGAGAGATCGCGAATTCTTAGCTCAGCGGGGAACATTGGAGTTTACAGAGAAGTCTTGCCGGGCAACTTTCCGGGAAAGGAGGCGCCCGCAGGCTCTTCCGGCGCAACCGCGCCGGCTGCGTCAGCACGGACGGCGGCGCGACGTCCATTCGCGCCCGCCATCTGCGCGAGCAACGCTTCCATCGAGCCGCCAAAAAAATTATCGACTACCTGCGCCACGGCGTGCGCTCGCGCGTCTTCTTTGCTCAGGTTCGCGCGATATTTCCACGCGCGGCCAGTGCGCTGCCGCTCGACAATTCCCTTCTGCGTCAGCCGATCCATGATCGTCATGATGGTTGTGTAGGCGCGCGGGCGGCGCGGCGCGAGCGTTTCGCGGATTTCACGCACTGTGCCCTCGCCCAAAAGCCACAACGCCGTCATGCAATCCAATTCGAGCGGAGCAAGCTCCAGCAACGAGCGCCGCCGCGCATATTGGCCTTCCGCTTGCACATTTTTGATGCCAGTGCTCATCAGGATTTCTTTACCGTTTCCGGCGTCTGTGTTCCAAACAGACCGCCGCTTGGTTTTTGTTCCTTCGGGACGGGCGCAATCTTGGGTTTCGGCTGAGGGGGATTCAGATAGGCGTGCGCATTCAGAAGATTGCGCCGCAACGCGGGATTCCGCGCGCTCCACATTTCGTCCGCTGCCGTTTGACCAAGCGTCTCGCGCATCGCGGCCATCTTCGAATCGAGATCGTCCAGATGGTGCAACAGCACTGCCTCGCGCACTGAGGGAAGTTTTGGCGAGCCAAACTCAAGTTCGCCGTGATGGCTCACAATCAAATGCTCGACGAGCGCCGCAAGAGGCTTCGGAAAATCGGGAATCGCATCAATCCTGCGTTGCACCATGCCGAGACCGATGACGATATGTCCGAGCAGTTGCCCTTCCTCGGTGTACGCGATCGCGCGTGAATAGGAAAGCTCCTGCGTCTTGCCGATGTCGTGGAGCACGATGCCGGTGAGGAGCAAGTCGGCGTCGACTTCCCGGTAATGCTGGGTAATGTGTTTCGCAAGCCCGCACAAACTGACGACGTGTTCCAGCAAACCGCCCAGATATGCGTGGTGCATGGTCATCGCCGCGGGCGCGCGCTTCAGCTTGAACGCGCATTCCGGATCATCAACAAAAGAATCAAGCAGCTTCCGCAGCCACGGATTTTTCACTCCGGCGATTTCTTCGCGCAATTGCGCGAAGAGCTTTTCCACGTCATGCTTCGTGTGCGGAAGAAAATCGTCGAGCGTGTAATCCGTTTCGACGGCGATCAGGATCTGTTCAATCGTCAGTTCTTTTGCGTTGTTGTAGAGTTTCACGCGGCCGCGCACGCGCACGATGTCTTCGCAGGCGAACGTCTCCAAAAGGCCGGTGTAGTTGTCCCACATTTTCGCTTCGATTGTTCCGGTGCGGTCGGCAAGAGCGACGCGCAGCCAGGACTTTCCCGTTCGCGCCGAAGTGCGTATTTCCTTTTCACGAACGAGAAATAGAGTGGCTACCGTCTGGCCATCCTGAAAATCCGCAATGAAGGCGGATTTCATTGGCTGTCGTCCGTGTCCTTCGCTTTGTCGTCTTTTTTCTTTTTCGCCTTGCCCCCGTCGGGCGAATACGGAGTCTCCGTAATCACGCTGCTGCCCCCAACCGAGCCGGAATCCGTGTATCCGGCCTTCACCACCACGTAGCTGTCTTTGCGCAATTGCGCCAGGTATTTCCGCATGGCCGGCTGGATTTTTTGTTCATACAGCGCGTTTTCCACTTCTTGTTCCACTTTGCTCAGCGGCTGCAAGCCTGCGTCAAAATGCTGGTTGACGCGGATGATTTGGATGCCATTGGAAGCGGGAATCACATCAGTCATATCGCCCTTCTTGAGGCCAAACACCAATTTCTCCAAATCCGGAGTTAACTCGCCGCGCTTGTAACTGCCCAGTTCGCCGCCCTGCGAGGAGGTTGGGCCTTCGGAAAACCGCTTTGCCATCTCGCCGAAATCGTCGCCGCTTTTTAACCGCTTCAGCACGCCATCGGCCTTTTGCCGAATTAAAGCCACCTCTTGGGGCGTCTTGTTCTCGGTGCTGAAGAAAATCACCGAGAGATCAACTTGCTCGGGCATCACGAATTCGTTTTTGTGCGCGTCGTAATATTTCTGCACCTCGTCGCTGCCAATGCGGACCGTCGAGCCGACCTCTTCCGAAATTACGCGCTGCTGCAGAATGCTGTTGCGAAGCTGATCCTTGTAATCCTCCCAGCTCATTCCCTGCGATTCGACGGCCTTCTGAAGAGCCTCCATACTCGGCAGTTTATTCTGTTGCCGCACAGCGTCGAGGCGCTTCACGACGTCTGTCTCCACGCTGATATCCATATCCTTGGCGCGCTGCACCAGTAGGGACTGGTCAATCAGGTCGCGGAGCAAATTCTTTCTTTCCTCCGCCACCATTTGGCTGATCTTGTCCGGCGTGCAGCCCTGGCATTCCTGCTCCGCTTCCTGCTGGAGGGACGCCGCGGCCTTCTGATAATCCGACTGGGTGATGATGTCGTTGTTCACGCGCGCGATAATTTCCTCGACCACGGTTCCGCTGGCATGAACAAAAACCGGAAGCGCAAACACAACAACGGCACCCGAAAACAGAATTGATAGTTTTTTCATATAGCCTCGAATTCTATCGCTACGTTTGTAGTTCAAGCAACACGTTTCTCATCGCTTCCGCGATTCCTTCCGGCTGGCGTTTCCATTCCAGCCACAATGTCCCCGTGGGATCGAGCCGCATATCCTTCCGCGAGCGGATGATCTTCACCAGTTTTTCCGGACGCACGGGCGTTTCCTCGTGCCAGCGTATCGCCACGCGGTCGCCGCGACGGTCGATCGCCGCCACCGATAATTTCTCCGCCAGCGCTTTGAGCAGCGCATATTCCAGAAGGTTCTCCACCGCTCGCGGCGGCGGTCCGAAGCGGTCGCGTAACTCCGCCAGCACTTCTTGCCGCGTCTCCTCGGAGGCGACGCCGGCAATCCGCTTGTAAACGCGAAGGCGCGAGCTTTCATTTTCGATGTAATCCGCAGGAATTCGGATGTCCAATCCCAGGTTGAGAGTGGCGCGACGTTCGCTCTGCACCACTTCGCCTTTGCGTTCGGCGACAGCACGCTCAAGCATCTGGCAATACAAGTCGAAGCCCACCGATTCAATATGCCCATGCTGCTCGCGTCCCAGAATATTTCCGGCGCCACGCAATTCCAGATCGAGCGCGGCGATGCGAAAGCCGGCGCCCAAATCGCTGAATTCCTTAAGCGCGGCGAGCCGTTGGCGCGCGAGCCCGGAGAGCGAGCCCTCCGGCGGCACAAGCAGATAAGCGTAAGCGCGCTGCGTCGAGCGTCCCACGCGTCCACGAAGCTGGTAGAGCTCCGCCAAACCGAAGCGGTCTGCGCGATTGATGACAATCGTATTGGCGCGCGGAATATCCAAGCCATTTTCGATAATCGTTGTCGCCACCAGCACGTCCGCTTCGTGGCGAATGAACTTCATCATCACTTTGCTCAGTTCGCCTTCGCTCATTTGCCCGTGGCCCACGACGACGCGAGCTTTCGGCACAAGCTCCTTGATCATCACCGCCAGCGACGCAATCGACTCCACGCGGTTATGAACGAAGAATACCTGCCCATCGCGCGCCATCTCTTCCGTAATCGCGCGGCGAATCAGCGCGGTATCAAAAGGCGCGACAACCGTCTGAATCGACAGCCGGTCCTTTGGCGGAGTTTCGATCACCGACATATCGCGCAATCCTACAAGTGACATATGCAACGTGCGCGGAATCGGCGTCGCCGACATGGTGAGCACGTCCACATTTTTGCGCATCTCTTTGATGCGCTCCTTGTGGCCGACTCCGAATCGCTGTTCCTCGTCCACGACAAGCAGGCCGAGATCCTGGAATTTCACATCCTTTGAAAGCAGACGGTGCGTACCGATGACGATGTCAATTTTCCCGGCCTCCAGTTCGGCCAGGATCTGCTTTTGTTCGCGCGGATTCTGAAAACGGCTGAGCATCGCGATGCGAATCGGAAACGCGGCGAAGCGCCGCCGGAAAGTATCGTGATGCTGATACGCCAGCACCGTCGTGGGCGCGAGGATGGCCGCTTGCTTTGAATCAGCAACCACTTTGAACGCGGCGCGCATGGCGACTTCCGTCTTGCCATAGCCAACGTCGCCACAAAGCAAACGGTCCATCGGCTGTGCGCGCTCCAGGTCGCGCTTCACGTCGACGATCGCGCGATCCTGATCGGTCGTTTCCTGAAACTCGAACGCATCCTCAAATTCCTTTTGCCACGGCGTGTCCGCGGGAAACGAGTGCCCCTCCACGGATTTGCGCTCCGCGTACAGCTTCAACAGTTGCTGCGCCATGTCGTTGACGGATTTGCGCACCCGCGATTTGCGTGCTTCCCACGCTTGCGCGCCCAGCCTGTCCAGGCGCGGCTCCGCGCCGCCGAGCGACTGATATTTTTGCACCAGGTCGAGGCGAGTAAGTGGCACGTACACTTTGGCGTCTTCCGCATATTCGAGCAGCAGAAATTCGCCGTTCACTCCGTCTACGCTGACTTGACGCAATCCTTGGAACCGGCCAATGCCGTGATCGACGTGAACCACGAAATCGCCCGCCTTCAGGTCCGAAAAATCGCTGAAAAAACCTGCGGTCTTGGGCCGGTTGCGCGGACGCGTCGGTGTCGCGGCGGTTTCGAATAAGTCGGAATTGCCGAAAAGCGACAGCTTCGCCGAAACAAATTCGACGCCCGCTTCGAGCGGCGCCTTCACCAACACAGCGGCGGGAACGCTGCCCGCGCTCGATTCATCCGCCAGGCGCGAAGCAGTCGCGCCCTGCCCCAATTCTCCCAAGCGGAAAGGCAACTCGAATTCGTGGCACAGGTCCGCAAGCCGCTCGAGTTCGCCGGTGCTTGCGGCGCTCAGGAAAATTTGCTCCGCGGCGTTCAACCGTCCTTTCAGTTCAGCCATGAATGCCGGAACGTTCCCGTGGTATCGCGTGGTCGGCCGCGTTGGCAGAGTGAACTGCGACTCGGCGGTCTTTTCCACGGCGAGTTGCTCGAGGCCGAAGCGCGCGACTCCCTGCTTCGCGCGCTGCCATTCCTCATCGTTGAGGATGTAACTCTCCGGCGGCGCCATGTCCGGCTCTTCAATCGCCGCTTCCGCAAATCGCGCGCGATATTTCTC
>Ga0209168_10003652_pt1 | contig 10498 bp, 5 predicted proteins | sample Coa_R1_FD_187156 | JGI IMG/M metagenome (GOLD analysis project Ga0209168, IMG submission 187156) | Surface soil microbial communities from Centralia Pennsylvania, which are recovering from an underground coalmine fire - Coalmine... | ecosystem: Environmental > Terrestrial > Soil > Unclassified ... | reverse complement strand
CGACCGCCGCACCATGGAACGAGTTGGTTCCGCTGCGGGTCACTAGTTCATACTGTCCACCACCGCCGCCGGCCGCAGTCGGCAAATCGCCAGCGGCAACGGCACGGAACTCCTGAACCGAGTCAACGGGGGCGTTCGCGACAATAGCTCCAAAGTTTCCGGTAGCCATGTCATTAACATCGAGACCGTCCACGGTGACCCGGCTCTGATCTTCGCGTGCGCCCGTAACCGCACCATCCAGAGTGACGCCAGGCTGCTGAACAAAGAGTGCTGCCGGACTGTCGCGGTTTTCAACCGGCAGATCCTGCAGAAACTGGACCTGAAAATTGTTGCCCACCGTCGAATCAGTGGTATCCAGGGTCACAGTTTGATTGGCGGCCGATACTTCCACTGTCTCTCGGGCTACCCCAGGGCTCATCTCAGCGTTCTGAGTGCGAGTCGAGTCGACGTTTAGGTAGAGACCTGAGATGACGGCTGTCTTGAATCCGGTATGCGCGAATTCGATGGTGTAACCTGGCCCCGGCTTGACCTGGCCAAAAGTGTAGGAGCCTGCGCCGTTGGTCATGGTCTGATAGCTCAGGCCGGTCTGCGGATTCCGCAGGGTGACTGCAGCCGCCGAAATTACCGCCCCGCTAGTGTCCGTTACAACGCCGGTGAGCGAAGCGACGTCCTGGGCTGCCAGGAAACTGGGGGTACCCAACACGAGACCGAGGGTGAATATTGCGAGGACGAAGCGGATGGCGGTCGGACAAGCCGTACGTTGCATTAGTGGTCTCCTGAAGTCGGGTGGAAAATCTCTGCCCACAGGGGGAAGGGCAGCAAATGTCTCTTCCGAAATAGTCATCTTCGTTCTTTTATTACTCAGCGACTGCGGAAGGCGTGGTTAAGTGTTATTTGTTGCAGCTCATGTTCCAAAGTTCAGAAATGTTGTAATTGGCTTTATTATCAATGATATATGAGGAGTTGCGAGGAGGGACACAGAGATGCTGGAACAAATTTATGGATGCTTCCTATGAGAGTTGGTAGGAAGCGGCTGTAGATATTGGCCTATTGCAAAGTGGATCCCAGGCTACCATTCAGGACGGTAGCCCAGGATTCTGTTTCAATGCTACTCGAATTGGGCCGACTCTTCTGAAGCTACCCAGTGGCCCAACTCCATGGAGCGCATACTATCAGCCTCGACCGACCACTCCGAACGCGCTCCTTGGAGCCTTTTTAGGACCCCAATATTTCTTCCACGTTAGAAGCTGAACTTCAAAGCCAACTGCATTGTGCGCGGATGGCTGCTGAAGTTCTCGCGGGCGTTATCGAACACTGAGTTGCTCGGAATGAAGAAGTTGCGGGCTGCGCCCGTAACTCCGTCGCTGACAACGTCGTTGATATAGCCCGTCACAAACTGCGGATGATTGAACAAGTTGAACGCCTGGGCGAAGAAATCGACGCTGTAGCGCTCGCCAAACTTGAAGTGCTTGGCGGCCGAGATATCGAAGTTGTCGATGGGCGGCGTCTCCAGGGTGTTGCGGCCAGAGTTGGCAATCGATCCCATGCCAGCCACGATGTACTGGGCATTGGGGTTGACAGCCTGCCAGCCGACGATGCAGGGCGGCAGACTGCAAGCTGTGTTGTTGGTAACCGGCACAACGTCGCTGCCAACACCTTTTTGGCCCGCCGGGTTGAAGATGGCGCGGTCAGGAGCGGAATCGGCATTCATATTCGAATCGACCGCGCTCTGCACCGTTCCCCACTGTCCCGACTCCCATGTGAATATAGGAGCGAACTCATAGTTACCCAGCACATTTTTCTTGATCCAGCTACTGTCATGCGCAAACCAAGGCGCGTCGTAAATGGCGGCGATGGTGATGCGGTGCGCATGGTCGAGAATGGAATTGGCCCGTTCCGCCGGCAGGTTCCGGAAGTCCTGAGGACGACGCGGAGAGATGTCGGTGGAGTGAAAGTCGGCCGTGCTGTTGTCGATCAGATGGCTCCACGTCCAGGCGGCCTGAAAGGTTAGACCATTGGACAAGCGCCGTTGTAACTGGGTTTGCAGGCCGTGATAGGTGGAAGCTCCCCAAGGCTGGAACGAAGTGATCGGACTGAAGAAGCCCGCATTGAAGTAATTGGGATCATAGAATCCGCCTGGACCGACGCCGGTATCGTCGTAGTTATAGAGCAACGTTCCGGGAAGGTCTCCCGCACCGGAGGGACAAAGGGGGTTATTGTTAGGAGGAGCGGTGTTGCAACCCGGGTCCGCACTGCCGTACGCGGTCTTCAGCGCGGCTTTCTGAGCTGCCGAGGGTGCATTGATGAAAGTCGGAACGTTGACGGAAGCATTGACGCCCGGGATGAAGTTCAAAATGCTCTGTACCGGAAGATGGATGCCTCGCGAACCGACGTAGCGAACCTCAGCCGTGTATTTGTCCTGGAAAACGTGCTGCACACCGAAGTTCCAAGATTCGGCGTAGGGATACTGCACATTGTTCGGCAATACCGAAGAGGTATTGGCTCGAGCCGTGGCCTGGTCGAGCACCGTGATCCCGCTCGATGCCTCGGGCGGAATGCCCCCACTACCCAAGAAGGGGGTCTGGCACTGGGCCGGGCAGTTCGCGGTTGAACCAATCTGCGGAGGGCGGGACAGGGTTCCGATATTGTCGTACAAGACATCGTAGCCCATGCTGAAACCACCACGGATCGATGTGTTGCCGCTGTTACCTGGCGAATAGGCAAAACCGATACGCGGCATGAAGTCCTTCCCCGGAGCCTGAGGATTGCCAAAGTTGATCAATCCGGGAACGTCGGCAATCGTATTCAGCGTCTGCTGGCTCCATCCGAACGGAACGGTGAGGTACTCGTAGCGCAGACCGAGGTTCAAGCTCAAATTATGCGTTACCTTCCAGACATCGTTCACATACCAGCCGTACATCTTGTCATCGCCCGAATAGCCTGCCGAGCCGAAGCTGCGCTGGCCGAACTCGGGAATTTGATCGGTGACAAAGTCTTGCAGCGTGGACCACTCATAATCGCCGCGGGAGCGTTGAATGAAGAGCTGCGGATCGATCTGTTTGCGCAGATCAAGGCCGAACTTCAGACTGTGGTTGCCTCTGATCCAGGAAAGATTGTCTTCCAGTTGATAGGTATTCTGAGTCGCGTACTGTGGAGCGTTCGGATCGGGACCGACGTTGATGCTGCCCAATTCATCGATCGTAAGGTTGGGATAAGCATCCAGGCCCGGGAACTTGGCGAGTGCGCCGGTGGTCGGGACTGTGTAGTCGTTTGCCGTGCGGTTGAAGCCAACACGGAACTCGTTCGCAATGTTCGGAGTGAAGGTATGGTACTCCGCCAGGGTGACCAGGTGATAGGGGACCCGAAGACTGGTAAAGAATTGCGGTAATTCAGCGCCAGTGTCAATTTCCGTCAGCTTGTTGTAGATGTAGCGTCCGCGGATCTGGTCTTTCTGGCTTATATCGTAATCCATCGACGTAACCAGAGCCTCGGTGTTCTGATAGTTCGGGGCTACAATCGGCAACACACCGACAGGAATAGTCACGCCATCAACCACGGAGTTCGGCTCGCTCGGGCAATTGCCTGCCGAGGGCGCCGTCGCCTGGGCGGAGAATCCTGCGACATTGTTCTTGTTCACAAGCGGCAGGCCCGCGATCGTCGCCCACCCAGCGGCGGTCGGAGCGCAAGCGGCCGAGCTTGGCGTCGCGGAGCGGCCGATCGGGTTGTATTCCATATTGACGAAGAAGAACACCTTGTTCTTGATGACCGGACCGCCGATTAACCCGCCGAAGCGATTGTTGTCGTAGCGAGGGTTGCTGAAGACGCCCTCGTTGGCCAGTTCCTGGTCAATCGCGTTCAGATTGCGGTTTTGGAAGTACTCGTAGGCCCGGCCGTGAAAGGAATTGGTGCCGCTGGTTATGACCTGATTAAACTGGCCACCGGCGGAGTGCCCGAACTCTGGGCTGAACTGATTTTGAATCACCGTGAAGTTGGCCACCGCGTCGTTGGGCACGTAAACCAGGGGACCAGTGACAGTCTTATCGTTGTTGTCCGTGCCTTCGATCGTGAAGTTGTTCTCACGTGGACGCTGGCCTCCCACAGACGGGCCCGAGCCGGCGCCTAAACCACCAGTGCTGCCAACGCCAGCTTCCAACAGAGAGAGACTGAGCACACCGCTGCCGGTACCGCTTGAGGCGATGGGCAGATCCTGCAATTCCTTTTGCTCGTAAGTGGATTGCAACTGAGAAGTCGTGGTATCGATCGTCGGCGGGGTGCCGGAAACTTCGATGGTTTCGCTGGTAGCGCCGGGCGTGAGGCTCAAGTTGCGAGTTGCGGTCTTGTTCAGTTCGATGTCAACCTGTTCGCTGATGGTCTTGAACCCGGTCATCTTCGCCGTAATTCTGTAAGTTCCGACTTCCAGGTTGTCGAAGCGGTATTCGCCGGAGCTGTTCGTTTTCGTCACTGCGGTCACGCTGGTGGCGACATTGGTGGCGGAAATCTGCACGCCTACTATGACAGCGCCCTGGGAATCCAGAACCGTGCCGACCACGTTACCATCGATGGCCTGGCCGTAGGCGAAACCGGCGCCGATCACGAGCAGTCCGAACAATGCAAAACCAAAACCTGCGAGCTTGATGCTCCGTGCAAGTGGCTTCATCGCTGCTTCTCCTGAACCGCAAATTGACGTTGTAGAGAACCTGGGAAGGTCGCCATGCCCCTGGGATGAGGCTTGGCTACAGGGCTCCCGAGCAAGGATCCTGCGTGCAAGTCACACTCCAAAACAATGCAAGCGAAACATCTTTTGTTTTCATCACTTTGTTATGGTCTATCTATAGTAATTCCCCAAAAAATGAATCTTGCGCATGTCTCTTCTATTGTTTTTGGAATGTAAGGCAACCAGATCGAGCCTTCAGGAATCGCCGCGCCATCACAATGGGTTTAGTGCCGGCCCCAGGCCAGGCACGTTGCCCTTTGTTACAATCAGCCATCCGTGACCACAATCTCCAAGAGGCCTTTGAAGGAACGCCCGCGACGAGCGGAGTGGAGCGCTGAATCCAAGCCCGCGGATTGTGTGCCAATGCTCGATCTGCAACGGCAATATCGGCAGATTCGAAATGAGGTACTGGCTGCGATTGAACGCGTCTGTTCGTCGCAGAAATACATTTTGGGTGCGGGAGTCGAGGGGTTCGAGCGGGAACTGAGCGAGTATTGCGGCTCAAAGGAATCTGTGGGCTGCGCCTCCGGCACGGACGCTTTGTGGCTGGCGCTGCTTGCCGCCGGCGTTCAGCCGGGCGACCAGGTTCTTACCACGCCGTTCAGCTTTTTCGCCTCGGCCAGCGCCATTGTGCGCGCGGAAGCGCGACCCGTGTTCGCCGATATCGATCCACAGACATTTAATCTTGATCCGGAACATGCTGAACTGTTCCTGAATAGCGGCCGACGTGACAGACTTAGGGCCCTGCTTCCGGTCCATCTTTACGGACAATCCGCGGACATGGATCGATTCCAGGAACTGGCGAAAAGCCATCACCTGGCGCTGATCGAGGATGCCGCTCAGGCCATCGGTGCGCGTTGGCGAGGGTCGCGTGCTGGATCGATGGGAGCGTGCGCTGCGTTCAGCTTTTATCCCACTAAGAATCTGAGCGCCTACGGGGATGCCGGGGCAGTCACGACGAATGATGCCGGAATGGCGGCGCACCTGCAGCGACTGCGGAATCACGGCAGCCCCAGCCGTTACGTGCATGAGGAATTCGGAGCCAACAGCCGTCTCGACGCCATTCAGGCGGCGATTCTTCGAGTGAAGCTGAAATACATAGAAGAATGGAACAACGCACGCCGCTTACGCGCTGAGCGCTACGACCAACTTTTCACCGAAGCTGGTCTGCTGGCACGAAACGCACAACCGGAGAACAGCGCGCCAATCCGTACGCCGTATACCTCCCCATCTGCACATCACGTTTTTCATCAGTATGTGGTGCGCGCTTTTCGCCGCGATGAGTTGCGCGAATTCCTCGCTGCGCGGCAGATCGGGACCGAGGTTTACTATCCCATCCCGCTGCACATGCAGCCTTGCTTTGTATATCTTGGCTACCGGGAAGGGGACTTTCCTGAAGCTGAGCGGGCGGCCAGGGAAGTACTCGCGCTGCCGATGTTTCCGGAACTGACCGAGCAGGAACAGAAGTGGGTGGTTAAGAGCATCGCGGACTTTTACTGCTGATCGTTATTGTGATTACGCAGAATTACGATTATGCAGAATTACGACTATGCAGAAGTTGATATTGTGCCGATCTTAATTTGTCTTGCTTAGGGCTGATCCTATTAATGCTGGTCCTATTAATGGTGGCCCTGGCCAATTCTGGCCGCTGCTGGTAACTTTACCCGCCGATTGCGCATCCTCTTTATAGATAAAACCTGCTGGAGTGCCTGGATGAAACTTTTCGCGACAGCTGCGGCAATTTCCTTTCTTGTTTTTGTGGCTTTTGCTCTGAGCACCAAGGCTGCGCAGAGCGAAGAAAGCCGCAAACCTGTTCTGGTAGAGCTGTTCACCTCAGAAGGGTGCTCGTCGTGCCCGCCTGCCGATGTGCTCCTGCAAAAGCTGGTTGAGCTGCAACCCGTGCCCGGAGCGGAAATCATCGCTATGGAAGAACACGTGGATTATTGGAATCACGACGGATGGGTGGACCCTTTCTCGTCTCCGGAGTGGACCGAGCGCCAGCAAGTATATGTAGACCTGACCAAGAGCGAGCCTGCCACGCCCGAACTCGTGGTCGATGGCCAAACTCAGTTGGTTGGCAGCGACGGACCCAAGGCGCTGAGTGAAATCGAGAAGGCATCGCGAGTGCCGACGACAGAAGTGACGATCACTTCCGCGCCCGACAAGAATTCGCGGCGAATTTCGGTTTCGGTTGGGAACATCCCGGAAAACCTTGGCAAAGATGTTGCAGAAGTATGGATGGCCGTGACTGAAGACGGATTGCACTCGCAAGCGACGGCGGGAGAGAACAAGGGGCGCGCACTGACTCACGTTGCCACAGTGCGCTCTCTGCACAAACTGGGAACTGCCGATGCGCAGAAGCCGGTTGCGTTCAGCGGGAATACCGAGGTGAAAATTAACTCGCATTGGAACGCGGCGAACGTGCGGGTGGTCGTGTTTGTGCAGAGAAAGAAGAGCCGGGCGATTCTTGGCGTGGGCAGTGTGAAGCTGGAAGGCTAGGACGCGGGACACACGGCCTTCGACTCATCAAGACTGCATTGGAAGGTAAGATGCAGCAAGGCTTTTGTTCCCCCGCCGCGCTCGTAGGTCGGCCTCTTACCAGTTTTGTCAAACTCAAAGTGGTCGACACCGCTCAGAGCCTTGACTACGCTCGCGGCGTCTGGGCGTCTCCCAGCATCGGCCTCGACGATCGATGTACGTTCCTTCCGCACGCCGCCGCCAGAAGGAAAAAAGCCGAACATAATGCGAGTAGTACCGCTCGATTCATCGATGGCTCCGTTCCACTACCTGGGCGTTCTGTGGCGGGTAGCCCACCCTTTGCTTCCGTCGCAAAGGGTGGGAATTCCCGACTAACGCTCACTAGAGGTTCTTGCTTTTCATCTCTCCCAGGCAAACGGCCGACAGCAACTCGCCGCTACGGGCAGGCGCAAGTTAACGGGCGAATGTATGTGGGACAGGCCGCACAGTAAGTGTAGTTAACTGTATGGCAGTTAACATCGGTGGCAGCCGCTGCCGCCATGTTAAGCGTAGATTCGTCCAAATCTCGCAGAGTCACTTTGTTGATCGCCAGTTTCTTTAGTTTTTTCACGGTAATCCTCCGGTTGCAGGTGTTGTTGAAAGGTTCGTGTTTTAGGTGGGCTGCATGGGAAAGAGTGTGTTCCGGCCATCGAGCTATGTCAAGGTAAATCCCATATCTAGTTGAATGTAAATCTAACTTAGATCGAGGATAGGTCAGCCGTAGCGGAGATGCCTCGGCGTGTAGTGTGAGTTAGGTTGCCTGACTAACTAGGCCGGTTACCCGCGATGGCGCCGCTTCGCCGACGGCGTTGGTTCCTTTTGCTCGCCGGGGGCAAGCACCCGCCGCACAATCGGCGTATTCAGTTTGTACTTGCGCTCGATCATATTCCCGTCTGCATCTTTGACGTGAAGAATGAAAACCGGCAGCGTTCCTTCCTTGTCGAAATTTTCGGTGGTCACGGTGATCGGAAGAAATCCGTTCAGGCCATGTTCGCGATAGGCGGTTTCGTAGCGGTGCTTGTGCGTGTTCCAGGTGAATACGCGGATCTGGTCGTAATCATAAGGCGAGCCGTCGTGCGGCTCGGTAAAGGCGCAGAGATATTGGGAGACGCTTTTGTCGCTGCCTGCTTTACCGGTGTCTTCTTTGTCAGGATCCTGTTTGTTAGGATCCTGGACCGTGTCGAGAACGAAGAAGGCGACGAAGCGCTGGCCTTCGGCGTATTGCGCGATGTCGAGCGGAGCGTCGACATCCACCATGCGCGCCAGCACCCAGCCAACGCGGTTCTCGGCGTCGCGAACGAGCCACCAGTCTTCGAGCACCGGGCCAGCTTCCTTTTTGCCGGGCCTCGGCAAGGCTACGGCTCCTGCTTTCTCAGCGGTGGAGCGCTTCAGGATGGACACTTTTGCGCCTGACGTGAGTTGATACAAATGCTCGGTTTCGCGGCCTGGGCTCAGATGAAGATTCGTGTCATTGCGGAGCACGCCGGGAGCCTGCACGGGATCGGAGAGATTGTCTTTGGTAAGTTGCTGCAGCGCATCGTAGGTTTTCTGGTTGACCAGGAAGCGGTCTTCGATCCAGCCCTCGACTCCCGCGGCAGTTCGTACTTTGGCGAAGCGCTTTTCGTGGTCGATGACTTCGACGCGCTCACCGTTCTTCACGGTGGCGACGCGGTTGTAGATGGTTGCGACCTGGTCGCGAAGCGTGGCTTGCACCGCAGAAACATAATTGATTTCGAGCACGCGGTGACGGCCGGGATTGCAGGCTGAAACAGCCAGGATAGCGGCTGCGGCAAGGGTGTTTAGAAAAATCCTTCGATGGAAGTTGGCGGAATAAAAAGGAAAATGCTTCACAATGACGGTGGCACGCTCACTGGATGGTTCCACTTTCACTATACCGCTTCGATACGCTGGATTTCAGGCACGAAAGTTTAGGCATTGTGTACCACCAGGGGAGGGCTGCGGCTGTCGCGCAGCCCACGATTCGGTTAACATTATCAGTAGCATATTCGGAAGTGGATTTTGCGATTTGCATACCAGGGAATACTGACCTTTTAATGATCATGAAAAAACGATTTCAGAACCGATTTGCCGTTTTGTTAGTAGCTTTTGCCCTTTTGGCTTCATATGCTCTCGCGCAGCGGGAGGGGAATCCCGCGCTGCGTCCGCCGAAGGGCGCGCAGGTAGCGATTGTGGTGTTCGAGGATCTCCAGTGCCCGGATTGCCGCCGCGCTACGCCGCTGGTGGAAGAGGCTTCAAAGACGTACAAGATTCCGGTCGTCTGGCACGACTTCCCGCTGCCGTTTCACAGCTGGTCGTATGACGCAGCCGTAATGGGCCGCTTCTTCGACGCACACTCAAAGGCGGTGGGCAATGAATTCCGCGACTACATTTTTGCCAACCAGTTGGAGATCACGCCGCAAAACCTGCGCGGCTACGCCGAGAAATTCGCGAGTGAACACAAAATCGACCTGCCATTTGTGATCGATCCAGATGGCAAGTTCGCGGCGGAGGTGAATGCCGATAAAGAACTGGGCAAATCGATCAAGCTGGAACACACGCCTACGCTATTTGTGGTCAGCAACAAGCGCACGGGGAAACCGTTTGTTGAGGTGGTGGACCGGAGCCAACTTTACGCGCTGATTGATGAGATGATGAAGGACTGACTACCGAGAAACGCCCTCGGCTTCTTCGGTGAGCACTCCGATCAAATGCCGGCGTACCAGGCATAGCCGCCTTCTGGAGCTGCCGAGCCGAGACCCTTGCCAAACTTTTTTAGATCGTCGGTGACGGTCAGGCGCGTGATGAATTTCACGCTCTTGTAGCCCAACTGGCGGGCCACCCGCAAGCGCAGCGGCCCACCGTTGCCTACAGGGAGATCATCGCCGTTCATCCCATAAGTAAGGAAAGTTTGCGGATGCATGGCATCGGCCATGTCGATGCTCTCCCACCAGTCGGGCTCGATCGAATAATAGACAACGTATCTGGCCTGTGGGAGAACTTCAACGGTTTCCAGAACGCGGGAGAGAGGTACGCCGTGCCATTCTGCGATGTAAGACCAGCCCTCTTCGCATTGGATCATCGTGATCTGGCTGCGCGACGGGTAGCTTTTAATCTGATCAAGAGAGAACGAGGCGGGACGCGCGACCATGCCATCGACAACCAGGCGCCAGTCGGCGAATCCTCCGGCCTGAAGGCGTTTGTATGCGTCGTTCAGCGGCGCCATTTCGTTGGGAAACGGGGGTTTTGAAATCTGGCTGCGCGAGAACT
>Ga0209168_10003650_pt1 | contig 10500 bp, 10 predicted proteins | sample Coa_R1_FD_187156 | JGI IMG/M metagenome (GOLD analysis project Ga0209168, IMG submission 187156) | Surface soil microbial communities from Centralia Pennsylvania, which are recovering from an underground coalmine fire - Coalmine... | ecosystem: Environmental > Terrestrial > Soil > Unclassified ... | reverse complement strand
CTCGAGGCTGCGTCCATAGATTGATTCCGCCAGCGGTTTTTCTTATTCTCCATTTAGGGCTTCGCCAGCCGCGCGAATAAGCGCCTGCAGGTCGCTTGACGAATTCGAGGCCGCGATTTTCGCGAACTCTTTTCGCGCTCCTCGGACATCAGCATTTCGGGAGCGCAGTTTCGACAACGCGCTTCCGATGTGCCGCTTTTCATCCCCCTCGGCGAGTTTTTCGGCCGCCTGCAGAAAATCCTCGGAGGCTTGCACATTGGCCAGCCCTAGTTCGTGCTCAAGTCTAACGACGTAGGAGAATTCCCCGGCATGCGTTCCTTTAATTGCGAAAGTTGCGGAATTGTTTGCCCCGCCGCTGGTGCGAAGATGCTCGTGATCGCCATGCTTCAACTCCGCGATCTCCGGGCTCGCGTTCTGCACCTCCAAGTCGACGGGCTGCGTCGTGCCGCGTATGTGGACCACGAACTTGCCCGACTTTCCCGCACTGACACGATCTTGAATCGGATCGGGGACCACGTCCACGAGCGAAATGTCGGTCGACGCTTCGAGCGTACCGACTTTCACAGAGAGCACTGCATGGCCCGGTGAAGTCGGCGAGGAGGCTAGAATGACGAGCTCTTTGGGCGAAGCGGCAAGCACAAATGCCGATTGTCCTCCAAGATCGATTCGATTTCGGTCCGCGTCACCTTGGAAACCATGGCCGATGATTCCGAGCTGACCTTTGATCGCGGCAACAGCGGGCACTTTCGCGATTTCCAACTTCATCGCGTCTTCCTTCGGCCGTACATCCGCAGCTGCGCGGATCTCCGTTCCCAAAATCCGCGCGATCAGAACTCCTGCGTCTGGCGGCCCCAAAAAATGAGCGCGGCCGCTCTCATCCGTAGTCACCACTTCACCATTCGACAATACGAGTTTGACTCCCGCTGCGATGCGCCCATCTGCCGAGAGGACGGCCAACGTCGCAGGCCGTCCTGATACCAATTCCAACGGCAGCACAATCGACTGCGGCACCGTCTTCGGCGCGGGAACTTGCGCGCCCGTCGCACCAATCATTGCCGTCGAAGCCGCCAGCCATAGCACTAAGCTTTTCGTCCAGATCGCGCCAGACATACCCGGATTCTACCGTGGCAGGGCTCCGCGGTCGAATGCGCGTACTCGTTTCCATGGAAGAAATCGTACGACGGCCTTTTCTTGTACTGCAGTACAGCGTTTGTTAGCCTAACTTGCGTTCACGTTTGCGACCGCCCAGTTGCGGCGGCGTGGGGTGTGCACCCGCAATTCCGGCTCATGACCAACCGGAACATCCGAAGCTTTTTGGATTTTCTCCCCGCCTGGTGGAAACACAAAGGCTCGCTGGCGGTGAGTCTAGTTATCACTCTTTTCGCGATTTTCGTGTACTTCGCCACATTTATCGGCGAGCGTCCCACGCCAGCCTTTGATTTCATCTCACGGCTGGAATTGAACAGCCTCGATACCCGTTTTCGCTACCGCCCCCGCCAGCACCCCGATCCTCGCATCGTCATTGTCGATATCGATCAGCGCTCGCAGGAGGTTCTCGGCCGCTGGCCGTTCCCGCGCCAGAATTTCGCGCGCATGCTCGACAACCTTCGCCAAGATGGCGCAAGTGTCGTCGCTTTCGACATCACCTTCAGCAAACCCGACGAAACCCTTGAGCCTTTGCGGAATTTTCAGACGCAACTCGCGACGGAGAAGAAACAAGGCAAGGCCGTCGACCCTACACTAATTTCCGCGATTGACGAACTCCAGAAGCGCTACAACTACGACCAACAGTTCGCTGACGCGATCCAACGCTTTGGCCGAGTCGTCCTGGGAAATTATTTTCTCTACACGGAGGCGGATCTACAGGGCGTGTCGCAACAGTCCCTGAAGCATTATGCTGATCTCATCTCGTTTTTTCCCTATCCGCAAGTGCGGGCGCTCAAATCGGCTGGTGGGCCCACCAGCTATGTGCAAATGATTCGCGACTACGCTGATTTCAATCTTGTGCCCAAAGGCGCCGAAGCGAACGATGATCTTTTTACGGGTGCGTTGGCCTCAGATCGCGCGGGAGCGGGCTTTTTCAACGTCGTGCCCGATCCGGATGGTGTCGTTCGGCGAGCACTGCTTGCACTACCTTACGGAACTGAATCAGATTCTTCCAACTGGGATTTCTATGCGTCGATTGATGTCCAAGCCATTCGCCTCTTCCTGAATCTTCCCGACCAGCAAACTGTTCTCGATTACGGCAAGGGAGGCATTGTGGCACTCGAATTCGGCCCCAATGTTACGGTCCATCCGGATCCGATCGGCCGGATGATGATCAATTACCAGGGTCCCTCCCACACCTATCCCTACGTCTCTATCGCGGACGTCGTAAGCAAGAATTTCGCGCCCGGTACGTTCAAGGGAAAACTCGTTCTCGTCGGAGCCTCAGCCACCGGTATCGGCGACCTACGTACTACGCCGTTTGGCGGCCTCGACTTCCCTGGTGTGGAAATTCACGCAAATGTGATCGATAACATCATTAACCAGAATTTTCTTCACCACGGTGGCGTGCAAGTGCTCATCGACCTTGCCATGATTTTTGTTTTCGGAATTCCCCTGGGTATATGGCTGGCTTTGGTACAACCGCGATGGCTGATCGCCGGTCTTTTTCTGCTTGTTCCATTCACAGCTCTCGTATATTGGGCATTTCTTCACGGCTGGTGGCTGAATTTCATCGTGCCGTCCCTTTTCACGCTGATTCCCAATGTCAGCCTCGTCGCGCTCTATCGCGTCCTGATTGAAGAGCATGAGAAACGGCGCGTCCGCGGCGCGTTTCAGCAATACGTCAGCCCTGAGGTGGTCCGCCGATTACTCGACGACCCGAAGCTGGTTGAGCCGCGTAAGACGGCCGTGACCGTCATGTTTAGCGATGTGCGCGGCTTCACTACTCTCTCTGAGACGCTCGATGCGCAGGACCTAGCCGCTCTGTTGAATGGCTACCTGACAGAGATGACAAAAATCGTTTTCGACCAGCAAGGAACACTCGACAAGTACATCGGTGACGCGGTGATGGCGATTTGGGGAGCTCCATTCGAACAATCGAATCACGCCGACCTTGCCGCGCAGGCGGCCCTCGACATGATGGCTCGCCTGGCAGATCTTCGAAAGAAATGGCAAGAGCGCGGCCAGCCGATTCTTGATATCGGCATTGGGATCAACACGGGTATCGCATCCGTCGGCAACATGGGATCCGCATTGCGCTACGGCTACACCGCGATGGGGGACTCCGTCAATCTCGCTTCGCGCCTCGAAGGCCTCAACAAGGAATTCTTTACGCACATCATTCTTGCCGAGTCCACCTACATTGCACTCCGTGATACAAGCTTCCTCGTGCGCGAGCTTGATCTTATTCGTGTTAAAGGAAAATTATTGCCGGTGACAATCTACGAATTACTCGGCCGTCGCGAAACTGCCGGCGACCTAAATGAGCTGTGCGAGATCTTTACGAGCGGTCACGAAGCGTACAAGATGCGGAAATGGGGGGAGGCGAAGGGCTATTTCGAGCACGTCCTTACGCGCTGGCCAAATGACGGACCAGCCAGCATCTTTCTCCAACGCTGCAACGAGTATATTGCAGACGAGCCTCCCGAGAATTGGGAGGGGGTTTACATCATGAAGCACAAATAACCTCAGGATCGCCCGAGCTGGCGATTAATTATCCAGCCGAACCACAAAGGCGACGACTGCGTCTTGGTCTTGAATTTCCGTCGCCAGCTGTTGCGCGGCAGCTTGGCTTGGAAATCGTCCCACCCGCACACGGTAGTAAACGCCATTCGGCAAATCAAGAGTCGCAATGGTCACAGGTGAAAACCTCGCGCTGAGTTGTTCGCGCAACCTTGTAGCATTCTGCTCCAACTGAAAGGCGCCGACTTGCACACCGAAAAATCCGACGTTGGGATTTGGTCCAGCAATGACGTCGAGACGCACGGGCGCTGTGCCTGTACCAATCATTCCGATAGCTACTGCCGCGGAATAAGAAAGATCGATAACGCGGTTGCCAACGAAAGGACCGCGATCATTGATCCTGACTTCGACTTGTTTCCCATTATTGAGGTTCGTTACCTGCACCACCGCGCCGAACGGGAGGGTTCTGTGCGCGGCCGTGTACTGGAACATATTGTAGATTTCGCCGTCCGACGTGCGTCGTCCGTTGAACGGCGCGCCATACCAGGACGCTATCCCTTGCTCTGTATATTGGCCGGAAACTCCTGAAGGGCCCTGAGGAGGTTGCACAGTTGGCTGCTGACCCGGAGGCAATGTCTGCGCTACAGGCGCAGGAGCGGGCGGATTCGCGGCTGGCCGCCGTGACGCGCACCCACTAAGCATCAACACAATTGTCAGCCCACATGTCGCCACTCGATATACGATTGGTTTCCGTAAAGGCCGGAGTTTCACGATTCGCACCGCGCGCCGGCAGTTTTTCTCGCCTGATGTTCTTTCACTGAGCACATGGTGCGAATTGTTCTCCTCGTGTGCTTTCAAACTTTTCCGGTATTATAGGAACGCGGCGATAGTGCCGCAAGGAAACCATTGCCACTTCCGCTTCGATGGCGTTTGAAACTTGATCGGTTGCGTGAAAACTTCTCCGCGATGTTTCAATCAAAGGAAAAGCAGCGGCGTCCAGGTCTCTGTCCAGCATGCGGAACGCTCGTAGGCTCGTCGGCCACGCGTTGCCATCAATGCGGCGCCAGCCTCACGTTTTCGCTCGCCGCGGTCAGCCGCTCGCTTGGCAAGATTATGCCTGTCACGGCGCCCGTGACGTATTTCATCTTGAGCGTTTGTTGCCTGCTCTACGGCATCAGCTTGCTTCTCACCATGCGCGCGGGTTTTCCGACCGCGCCACAGGACGGCGGCATGCTCAGCATGCTTTTCGGCATCGGCTCGATTGCGAGCCCGGTTTTGGAGCGGCTCGGCATGCTTCTGCCGTTACCATTCGAATTCGCACAGCCGTGGCGATTTGTCACCGCGTGTTTCCTGCACGCGAACCTGATGCACATTGTGTTCAATATGTGGGTGCTTGTCGATCTTGCCCCTACAATTGAGGAACTTTATGGAGCTCCTCGGTTCTTTTTTCTTTACACCGTCTGCGGCATCGGAGGCTATATTCTCAGTTCTATAAGTCCATATATCGGCTTATTCAGAGCCTTCCACATTGCAAGTTCGGGATATAGTATCGGCGCTTCCGGTGCCATCGTCGGACTAATCGGCGTGCTACTTGCGATCACGTATCAGCGTGGTGGTGCCGGCATGCAGCAGCTTCGCTCACAGGTCTACCGCTGGATTATTTATCTCGTCATTTGGGGATTCGTTGTTTCCGGCATCGATAACATGGCGCATTTGGGCGGCGGAATTACGGGCTTTATTCTAGGCAAGCTCATGTTGGATCGCGCTCCGGCGGCGCCAGGCGAGCGCAAACGCGCTTACGCTCTCGGCTGGGCCGCGGCTGTCGTAGTGCTTGCGAGTTTCGTGGCCATGTTTTTCGCCGGGCGGCCTCAATTCTTGATCTTCCATCGCTAGGCCATCGTGGGCAGCACCGCAATTCCTCGCACGAATTGCCAACCTATAGTTTTCGCGCCACGGTCACGCTGTAGTGAAATCCCGAGATTATGGTAAACGCGGCCACCAGGTAAATCAGTAGCTCACGCGAAACTTGGAGCGCGGGATTTTGCATTAGCGCGGAGAGAATCACCACAAGCACAAGGAGCACCTGGAACGTCGTGTTCAGCTTGCCGAAGATGCTAGGCGGGAAAGTCATATGACCCACAACCAGCAGGATTACCGCGCATGCCACAAGAATCAGCACATCGCGCCCCAAGACAAGAATCGCCAGCCACCAACCAATTTCCCCCTTCAAAGCGAGCATGAAATACGATGAGGACAACAGTAGCTTATCGGCAATGGGATCCAGAAACGATCCAAGTTGCGTTTTCTGGTTCAGCTTGCGGGCCAGCAGTCCATCGAGACCGTCGCTCAGTCCCGCGACAACCAGCAACGCCAGCGCCCAATCGTACCGGTTGTAGCGGATGGCGATTATAAAGAATGGGAGAAAGCCCAGCCGCAGGAAGGTGAGCTGGTTGGGTACCGTGAAAATGCGCTTGTCCATGAATTCGTTCCGGAGGATGCGTCAAGCGAATTGCGCGAGGTAATCTCCAAGAGTCTGGCCAACCTTGAGCGCAAACTTTTCCGCTAGCGAAGGAATCGAGCCGCGAGCTTCGTCCAGAGCAATCCTCTCGATGCGCTGCATAGGAAAGAAAAGCGTCGGCAGGCCTATCCGCTCGCCCTCGGGATGCATCACCTGACGAATAAAGTCGTCAAACGAGTTGAGATCGATGCCACGCAGAGTGACGCCCGCAACGGTGATTTCCGAAAGCTCACCCCAGATCCGTTCCTTCGGACTGTGCAGGCTGACCACAACGACAGAAAGCGGATCCATTATTCGCCTCGGGGTTCGATGCTACCCCATTTTCGTACCGTGCGCATCAGCACGCGCGCGGCAGGATCTTATTTGACATTAGCGTCAGACTGAAATTGTCTTCACATCCGGTGCCACGCGCAACTGCGCCTGCGTCGCCTTCTGAACATCCTCGGGTTTCAGCCCCGGCGCTACTTCTTTGAGCAACAAGCCCTCAGCTGTCACGTCAATCACCGCCATCTCCGTCACGATCATTTTCACTACGCGGAGGCCCGTTAGAGGGAGCGTGCACTTCTTCATGATTTTCGGCTCGCCATCCTTGTTCGTGTGCTCCATGGCAATAATGACTCTCTTCGCTCCAGCAACCAGATCCATCGCCCCACCCATACCCTTCAACATTTTCCCAGGGATCGCCCAGTTTGCTAGATTCCCCTTCTCGTCCACTTGCAACGCACCCAGCACGGTCACGTCAATTCGACCGCTGCGAATCATGGCAAACGAATCCGCACTCGAAAAGTAGCAGGAACCGGGAATCTCTGTGATCGTCTCCTTACCCGCGTTGATGAGATCCGCGTCTTCCGTTCCTTCATATGGATACGGTCCGACGCCGAGCATCCCATTTTCGGATTGCAACACGACCTCAACATCCGGAGGCAAGAAATTCGGGATTAGAGTCGGCATACCGATCCCGAGGTTAACGTAATTGCCGTCGCGCAACTCCTGTGCGACGCGCCGCGCTATGAATTCTCGCTTATCCATATCTTTTGCCGTCATCGCTCCGTTCGCTACCGTTGCCGCACTGTCTTTTTTTCAATCGGCCTTTCATAGCTGTCACCTTGGAAAATCGCGTCAACGAAAATCCCGGGTGTGTGCACACAGTCCGGTTGCAACTGCCCAAGCTCCACGAGTTCTTCGACCTCTGCAATGACGTACTTCCCCGCTGCCGCCATGGGGGCATTGAAATTTCTCGCCGTCTTCCGGAAGATCAGATTTCCCCAGCGGTCTCCCTTCCACGCCTTAATGAATGAAAAATCCCCCCTCAGCCAGGGAACCATCACGTAATTTCTTCCGTGGAACTCTCGCGTCTCTTTTCCTTCCGCCGCGAGCGTCCCATATCCTGTAGGCGTGAAAAACGCCGGAATTCCGGCGCCGCCCGCGCGAATCCGCTCCGCGAGCGTCCCTTGGGGGTTCAACTCGACTTCAATTTCGCCGCTCAGCGCCAATCGCTCGAATCGCTTGTTCTCTCCAACGTAGCTGGCAATCATTTTCCTCACCTGTTTCGACTCGAGCAGCCATCCAATGCCGAAATTGTCGGTTCCAGCATTATTCGAGACCAGCGTCAAATTCTTGGTGCCGCGTTTTTTCAGCGCACGAAGAAGATGCTCCGGAACACCGCACATCCCGAATCCGCCAACCAAAATCGTAGCTCCATCGCTCACTCGCTCAATTGCTACGTCGGCGTTTGCTACACGCTTATCCATTCGATCGCACCTCCGGCCAATGCGAATGCACACGGAGAAAACGTCCAAACATCACGCAGGAAGTTTACTGCAAGTCAGGGCGGTTGTTGTGCAGGGATTTATGCAGATCGTTCGCAACGCGGAACTCTTGTTCGAGTTCGCGGCTGGTCAGATGGGTGCGAAGAAAATCGATGGCCTGCGCTGCTCGGTCGAGCGAACGCCCGATATTGTCCGCATTCGTCAGGCAAATGTCGCGCCACACATGATAGGGGCTGCCTGCGATCCGCAGAAGATCCCGCAGGCCGCTGCCGGCCAGCGACACGGGCAACCCTGTTTCGTCGGTTTCGTCGGCAATTACTCTTGCCAGCGCCACCGCCATCAGTTGCGGCATTTGCGACACGACGGCCATTGCCCAATCATGCGTGTCTGCGTCGCTCCACACCGGTTCGGCACTGATCGCATGCACTAACTCGACGAACCGCAGCACGCGCTCATCACCCTCGCGTTCGTTTCCAATCATCACGTAACGCGCACCACGAAAAAGAGCTGCGTCAGCATTGCCGATTCCGGAGTTTTCCTTCCCGGCGATTGGGTGTCCCCCGAGAAATCTGGCACCGCCGCGAAACTCGGATTCGGCTAGGCGGCAAATTGCCACCTTTGTACTGCCGGTGTCCGTCACCAGCGCTTCCGTGCCGCACGCGCCAGCAATTATAGGCAGCACTTCCATCGCGGCGCCGATTGGCAATGCCACGTAAATCAGTTGCGCACCGCGAACGGCGGTAGCGACGTCTTTCGCAACGTTCCAACCGAAACCTTGCTCGTTGATTCGTTGCAGAATTCCCGGTCTGTCGAAGACCACAATGGAAACGCTCGGGTAAGCACTCTTTAGAGCGAGGCCAAATGAAGCACCAATTAACCCAGCACCAATTATGGCGACGCGGTCAAACGGCGCAGAATCACTCATAACCTAACGTCCCTCGATGGCCTGCGCCGCTTCGCCGCTCACAAACTTGCATCCCGTCGACTGACTCCGTGCCGAGCTGCATTCTTTAACAGTCGAATGCGTTCAGCAACAGCTGTTGCCGCCGAAGCCGCTGATGTAGCCGTTTCAATCTCCGCAACCAGCGCCGACCCGACAACCACGGCATCGGCGATTCCTCCCAGAACGGTTACCTGTGTGGGCAAGGATATCCCAAAGCCAACGGCAATTGGCAACGATGTGAACTTGCGCGCGCGCCGCACCATTGCCGGCAATTCCTCCGGCAGAGATTCTTTCGCACCCGTTACGCCCCTTCGCGAAATTATGTACAAAAAGCCAGTCGAAGCATCGGTGATTAACTTCAACCGTTTGTCCGTGGACGTCGGCGCAGCCAGAAATATCGTGTCGAGTCCATGAGTACGCATTATGACGCGATGCTCACTTGCTTCCTCCGGAGTCATGTCGGTGATGAGCACGCCATCCGCGCCCGCCGCCGCCGCGCGCGACGCGAAAGGTTCCAAACCCATTTGTAGAATAGGATTGAAATAACTGAAGAGGACGATCGCGACATCGGTGCTTTTCCGCAGCGCCTTGACCAAATCGATCACGCCTGCCAGCGTCGTCCCGCCGCGCAATGCGCGCTCACTGGCACGCTGGATTGTAGGCCCATCAGCCACAGGATCGCTGAAGGGCACGCCGAGTTCGATCACGTCCGCGCCTGCTTCAACTGCGGCAAGCACAATCTTCTCTGTCGCGGCAAGCGAGGGATCGCCAGCAGTGAGATACGCGACCAATCCCAGCTCGCCCGAGCGTGCGAGCTGTTCGAAACGCCTCCCTATGCGTGTTTGCGCCGTAGTACTTGTTGTCGACGCCGGCTCAGACATATCGCGCCAGGATCTCCATATCTTTGTCTCCGCGCCCGGAAATATTTAAAATTACGAGTTGGTCGCTCTTCATCTTCGGAGCACGATGCATCAACTCCGCCAATGCGTGCGCTGATTCCAGGGCGGGAATGATTCCCTCGATTCTCGCGAGAGTCTTCACGGCCTCGATTGCGTCTTCGTCTCCTACCGCCGTGTACTCTGCGCGTCCGCGGTCGGCGAGCCACGCATGTTCAGGCCCGACTGCCGGGTAATCGAGCCCCGCAGAGACCGAATGTGTCGTTGACACCTGCCCGTCGAGCGTTTGCAACACGTAAGTGTATGTCCCTTGGAGCACGCCGGGTTTCGCTCCTGAAAATCCTTTCGGGGCAGCCAATCTGGCCGCGTGCTCGCCGATTCCCGCTCCACGCCCGCCAGCCTCCACACCCACCATTCTTACGTTGTCGTCATCCAAAAAATCATTGAACAGCCCAATCGCGTTGGAACCGCCTCCGACGCACGCAAAAAGCCAGTCGGGCAAGCGTTTCTCCTCTTGCAGAATCTGTGCTCGCGCTTCTTTTCCGATCACACTCTGGAAATCCCGCACCATGGCTGGATACGGATGCGCTCCCAGCACAGATCCCAGCAAATAATGGGTCGTGTGAACGTTCGTGACCCAATCACGCATCGCTTCATTGATTGCATCCTTAAGCGTCTTGCTTCCCGCGTCGACACCAATCACCT
>Ga0209168_10003649_pt1 | contig 10503 bp, 9 predicted proteins | sample Coa_R1_FD_187156 | JGI IMG/M metagenome (GOLD analysis project Ga0209168, IMG submission 187156) | Surface soil microbial communities from Centralia Pennsylvania, which are recovering from an underground coalmine fire - Coalmine... | ecosystem: Environmental > Terrestrial > Soil > Unclassified ... | reverse complement strand
GGACTCAATGTGCCGTCGCAGATCCTGACCGAAAGCGACGGCCGGGTCTCAATCAGCTTTCTGCACGCGGGAGCAGGTGAAGCACCCCTCGTGGTTAGAGCCGTGAAGGACGCTCAATCGGGCGCAGCAGCACTGCCGCGTACGCTGACGACTCAGCGCAGCTGGGAGTCTCCGTTCACGGGTGAGACTGAAGAGGAGCGACTGTCAGAGCGAGCCCACGAAGATCGGGAGATCGTCTATTTCCTGCAACAACCTGAAACGCACGCGTTCACGCTTTATCACGACTATACAGAGACGCGTGTGGGGATAAACGGCTACGCAAATGTGGTCCGTGCAGGTAGTGTCGCGAGCCATCCATCCGCCAGCATCCTCGACACCGGTGAGGTGTTGCATGTGCAGGAGATGAGCGGCAGGCAGATGGCGGACATGAAACTCAATGTAGGTGAGGAAGTAGCGCCTGATGCAAGCGTGGTCGTGATTCCCTTTTCGCCCGTGAAGGCCGGCCAAAGCGTGCGGTTGCGAATCACGGAGACCTACACGGCGCCGGTGAGCTACCGTCTCGAGGCGGACGAGCTGGTGTTCGATCGCAGTCTCGGCCGGCCGCGCAATGCCGTCGTGCTGCCCACGGGCTGGTATTGCACCTTCAGCTCAGTTCCCGCGACGGTGAGTCAGTTGCCGGACGGAAGAGTCAGGTTGGATTACTGGGATGACCGTGCGCAGCCTGTCGATGTCTTGCTCAAGGCGCGGCGTCGCGTCAGCTCCAAGCCATAAAAGGTGTAATTCTCAGCTGCGAGGACGTGGCACCCGTTTGGTCCCCGCGAGCTCGCTCGCGGTATCCAGAATATTGCGGGTCGCGAAATAGTCGAAGAAATTCCACTCGCCATAACGCTGCTTCAATTCGGGAAGGACTGCATCCGTTAGCGAAGTACCGGCCGCTCCACGCTGAGCGCGGGTCTGTACGAGTGTACGTAAGTCGATCAGATAACGGCCAAATGCGTCGACGTCGGCGGCCTTGCCGACCTCGCCGTGGCCAGGGACGAAAACGGCACCCGGACTTTCGAGCGCCAACTGCTGAACGGTAGATACCCACACCTGGGTGGACGCGTCGATTAGATTCGGGATCGTCCTGTGCCAGAACAGGTCGCCGCAGAATACGACTCGCGCATCAGGTACGCTGACCACGGAGTCACCGCCGGTGTGCCCCGGATAAGCCTGCACATGGATGCGTCGGGAGCCCAGGAATAGGTCAAGGTCGGTATCGTAAACGAGTGCGGGCGGGACCAGGTTCTCCACCAACGATTTCTGCTCAGGTTTGATGTCCTGGCCGAAGAACTTCAGATTCTCCGTATGCACCCACTCGCGGACGTTGCGATGAGCGATGATGAGGGCGCCAGCCTCCGCAAACACCGCGTTGCCCGCAACATGGTCGAGGTGATAGTGGGTGTTGATGACGTATTTGATCGGCAGAGGCGTCAAGGCACGAATTTGCCCCAATAGCTGCCGGGCGGCGGCAGGTTCGACCAATGTGTCAATCACCGCGACCCCGTCATCGCCGATGACAAATCCGGCGTTGGCGAGTCGCATACTGTCCGGCTTGTCGATCACCGCATAAGCGTTCCCGCCGAGTGCCTTGATCTCGAAGAGGAGGGTTGCTGCCGCGGCAGTTTCAGCAGGCTGAGCGGCCGCGGTGAAGGTAGCCAGCAGCGCCAGCAGCATCCACCAGCCTGTTGTACGAGCGGTCGTTGAGGATGTTCTTGACATACGCCCCTGGTCATTAGTGACTCGATTCCTCGGAAAGAATAGACATCCAGGACGTCTTGCGCATCTATCGGGAACGGGAGGACGGGCCTGGCACGAAGCAGAATTGTACGGACCCTTCTGCGCAATTGGGGGCGGTCATGAATCGATCGAATAGGTACTATTGAAGATACCCGACGATGAGCCGTGTGGCCTCCTCGACTAGCGCTCCAGTTGCGCTGTCCGTGAGGATTTCAGGGTGATGCAGCACCGCGGTATGCGTTAGCGCCTCTATCGAGGTCACGCACACAAATGCAGCCAGCGCCGGATCGATGGCTCGAAACTCATCGCGGTGAGCCTCGAGGTAGGTCCTGAACATGGCATAGGTTTCCCGGTTGAAGGCTTCGATGTTTTCGAGCTTTCCCGTGCGCGGAATCTGTTCCGCGAGCACCCGATGCAGCTGCGGATCGATGCGATGGGCTTCAATCGCCGCGGCGAGGAGCTTACGCACCGCTTCTTGCATCGGGAGCGCTGCAACCTCCGCCAACGCGTTGCGGACTACCTGCATGAGCTGCCTGTTGTGCCGCTCCATCACGGCGGCAACCAACGCCTCCTTGCATGGGAAGTATTGGTAGAGCGAGCCCACGCTCACGCCTGCCTTGGCGGCGATGCGGTTCGTGCTGGCCTGATCGAAGCCTTCCCTGACCAAAATGCGAGCGGTGGCTTCGATCAGAGCATCGACGGTCGCGCGCGATCTGTCCTGGGAAGCGTGTTTCCTGGGCTTGGTGAGCGGCTTGCGCGCCATGTTTTCCGCGCTCCCGATGCGAGTAGTTAAATACGAGCTATCGCTCGTATTATGCGGGCAGCGAGTGCAAGTGCAACGTCTGCTCAGGATCAGCCGCGCAACGACCCCTCAAACGCAGGAAGTTTCCCATGATCAGTCATCGTTACTCCCAACTGATTGACATCAAGAACTGGGCCGATCGCGGCCTGTATGCTGTAGTCGGCCAGAATTTCGACCGGCTGGGCAGTCAGGACGCGGCAATCATGCTGCGCATCCTCGACCACATACATGTGGTCGACCGGATCTTTCAGCATCATCTGCAGGGGCTGCCGCACAACTTTCAGGCGCCGCGGTCTGCAGAAATACCGGAGCTGCCCGCGTTGGCGAACAGTGCGCGGGAGGTTGACGACTGGTACACCTCCTATGTGGGTAGTCTGGCGGAGAGTGACTTTGAGCAGCCAGTCGATCTCGTCTTCACCAGCGGCAAGCGCACGCGCCTGCGCCGAGGCGAGATCATCCTACATGTTTGCCTGCACGGAACCTATCATCGCGGCAATGCCGGTGCGGTTCTCCAATTGAAAGGCATCACCCCCAGTCGGGATTCGATCACGGATTTTCTCGAGGATTTCAATCAAACCTAAGATCGAGAAGGTTGCCGATCGCCTGGCGACCCTTGCTCGTGACCCGTACCGCACGGGTATCCGTTCGCCGCACGACCCAGCCGTTGGAGCAGAAGACAGCGAGCAAAGCGGCACCGGCAGACCCGGCGAGGTGATGCCGACGCTCCGTCCAGTCGAGGCAGGCCCTCGCCACGGCGCGTCGCGGCTTCTCGAGATCCATGGCCGAGACGCCGAGCGACTCCAGGAACGCCGAGCCGCTGCGTGTTAACTCGAAGCCCTGCGCACCGTGGCGCAGAAACTGCCTGCGCAGCAGGGCTTCAGCCATCTGGACGGCAAGCCGGCCCGCGAGGTGGTCGTAACAAGTTCGAGCAAATCGAAGCGCGCGGGCCGTAGCATCTTCCAGTACTGGTGTAGGTTTCGTCGGTGGACTGACTGCGGCCAATGCCTCGAGCGCAAGGCCGACCTCGGGCTTGGCGATTCGATAGTAGTGATGACGGCCCTCTCTCACCCTGATCAACATCTGCGCCGTCGTCAGCTTCGCAAGGTGTGCGCTGGCTGCCTGAGGAGACAGGCTGGCCATCCGCGCCAGCTCGCCGGCCGGACGGGACGCTCCATCGAGCAATGCCGTCAGCATGGCCACTCGTCCCGGGTCCGACAGCAAAGAGGCTACTTCGGTGATGGGGTACTTGGAAAACATCTCGCCCCCGATGATACGCCGGTGGGCGCATCGATAGTTCAGCCGTGGCTGAAACGTTTGCCGGTGCCGGTCGGTAGGCTGGAAGCACAGTCATGGAGAATCTCATGCGAACAGGCAAGGCCCTCATCGGGAAGTCGATATTTGCTCTCGCCACCGGTGTGTTGCTGGCCGGACCTTGCGCAGCGCACCCGCAGGCACGAACTATCAAGATCAGTGCGTTCGGCGCCCTGACGGGGCCGGTCAGGTCCTTCGGGATCAACAGTCGGGCAGCCTTGTCGGCCGCGTCCAAGCGTATTGACGCAGCAGGGGGCATACGCCTGGCCGACGGATCGGTCGGACATTTTGCAATCACGTATGACGATGATCACTGCAAGCCCGAGGATGGGATGGCCCTGCTGCGCGCCGCTGCCGCCTCTGATGCCCTGGTTGCCATAGGCCCAAGCTGCTCGTCTGTGGCGGAGCCGCTCTACGGCATCCTGCAGCACAAGGTGGGGGATGCGCAGGATGCGGGCTTGAGGATTCCCGTGTTCACGGATGGCGCGACCAAGGCCGATCTCGCCCGTTTATCCGAATGGGCATTCCGCAATTCGCCAAATGAGACTGACATGTATGCGGCGCTGTGGAAGTGGGTGCGAACTGAGCGTCCGCAGCTGAAAACGGTGTTCGCTGGGGAGGAGGCAGACTTCGCGCACTCTCACTCCACACTGCAGAACATAATCTCCAAAGAGGCCGCCGCAAACGGGTTGCAGCTGCTGGGGTCGGTAGGGTGGTCCATCAACGACACGACGTTCGCAGAGCCCGCAAAGGCGATCGACAAAGCTCGAGCCGATGTCGTGGTCCTCTCCGCTCACGCACAGACGACCTGTGGGATGTTGAAGCAGTTGGCGCAGCAGAATTTGCACCCCAAGCTGCTGGTCGGCTTGACGAGCGCCTCGAACAGCGAAACCCTCCAATTGTGCGGGTCGGAAGCGGAAGGGTTACTCATCCCGACCAGCTTCATCGCGACTACGGTTGAAACTCGCGCGGCGGCAGATGCAGTGAGGATGGAAGGCGGCAGCGCGGATCTGCACAGCATGGCCGCGTGGGAGATTCTCTACGCGCTGAAAAGCGCTATTGAACGTAGTGGAATCGTTCCCGCACCTCAAACCGTCGCCGCGGATCGCGAGCGCCTGCGTGAGACGCTGTCCGGGCTGCAATCGATTCCCGGCCTCATGGGGACCATAAAGAGAACTTCCGATCGGGAGTCCCGCAAGCCGTTCGTACTGGTCCAGGTCAAGCACGGCAGATGGGAGATCGTTTCATGAAGCACCCTGGCCGCAAGGAGGCTGAAGCCGCATAATCGAGACTCACCGTATCGATGTGAGTCTTCCATGCGGCCTCGCCAGGTCACCCAGCACTGATGGCGGAGAATCGCCCGACCGTACGCCCGATGCGCCCAGCGGATGCCGCCGCTGTCATCCGCATGGCAGGTGAGCTGGCGACTGCTGTCAGCGATCCAAAGCCGCTCTTGTCGGAATCTGACTTCATTCGCGATGCCACCGGGTCGCAGCGGTGGTTTGATTGTCTGGTCGCGGAGCTCGAGGGTCATCTGGTGGGGTTTGCAATCCTGTGCAAAGGCTTCGAGGCCCACACCGGTCACAGGCGGATATGGCTCGGAGATCTATATGTGCAACAGGCAGCGCGGCACGGCGGCGTCGCCCGAGCCCTGATGGCTTCGATCGCCCGTCATGCGCTGGAGCTGGGCTGTGAAGCCGTGTATTGGGAGCTGTGGCGAGCCAACGTGACGGGAGCCGATTTCTATCGCAAGATCGGAGCCGAACAGGCCGACGAGCTGGCGGTAATGCGCCTCGACAGGAGTCGGCTCGCGGCCATGGCCGAGAGCTAGAGCAACCAACACCTGGGAACAGCGGTTGCCGTGCCAGGGCCGCGGCATTACGATCCTCGCAGCGGTAGGGGGGACTTCCAATAGCCGAGAAGCGACATGAGTGGTTCCTGAACCAGATCTTCCACCACCGGGCGGCGCTGCATCGCTATCTTGGCAAGCTGACCTCCGGCGCGCAGGACATCGAGGATCTGGTGCAGGAGACTTACGTGCGCGTCTACGCCCTGCCTGACTATCAGGTGGTGGACTCTCCCAAGGCTCTGTTGTTCCGGATCGCCCATAATCTGGCCGTCGAGCGCGCGCGGCGCAGAAAATCGCAGGCGACCGACACCATGGCGGATTTCGAGACGTTGAGCGTCTATTCTTCGGAGGCGCCTCCGGATGAGCAGACCGACGCCCGGCGCCGGTTCGAGTCATTCTGCGCGGCTGTGGATCGCCTGCCGCCGTTGTGCCGGCGGGTATTCGTGCTCCGCAAGGTTTACAAGCTCTCGCCCGCGGAGATCTCCGAGGTGCTCGGCGTGTCGCACAGCACCATCGAGAAGCACGTGGCCAAGGGCTTGGTGCGCTGCCGGGACTATCTTCAGGAAAAGGGTTTGTTGGATTCGATGGACACGCAGCCTCGCCCGGACTCGCGTCGTCGCGGCGGAGACGGGGAATGAGCGAAATCGTAAAACTACGCACACGAGCACAGATCGATGAGGAGGCGGCGCTCTGGGTCTGGCGCATGGACTCAGCCCCGGCAAGTGGCGCGCAGAGCCAGGCTTTCGAGTCCTGGCTGCGCCAGGACCCGCGCCACCGGCGTGCGGTAGAGGAGTTGTCCAAGGTCTGGAGCGCCTTGGATGGCCTTGCCGAGGTGAACCGGGGCGAGAAGATTGCCACCTTCATCGCGGCCGCCCGGCGTCCTGCCTTGCGCAATCACCGCCTTTGGTGGCTGGCCGCCGCCGCGCTGCTCCTGTTCGCCATCGCAAGCACTGACTGGCTGCGCAAAGGCAGCGAGGTCCAGACCCTGGCCACGGCCGTGGGTCAACACCGCGATGTCACGCTGGCCGACGGTTCGATCGTCACGCTCAACACCAACACGATCGTGGAGACGGACGTGGGGCGCAGCGTGCGGCAGATCTATCTGCGCAAGGGTGAGGCGCACTTTGCCGTAGCCCACGATCGCTTGAGACCATTCCTCGTTCACGCAGGTGATGCGGTGGTGAGGGCGGTCGGCACCGAATTCGAGGTCCGCTTGCACACTGATCAACATGTGGAGGTCGTGGTAGCCGAAGGTCGCGTCGAGGTTCAGCCCGAGGCCGCGGCTCTTCAATCGCCGGCCACGGACGCCCGCGGCCGCGGTACCGCTGCAATAGTTCGAGCGGTGAGCGCCGGGCAGCAGCTCTCCACGGCCACTGCGGACTATCCCGTCATACCGGTCAGTGCAGCGCAGTTGTCGAGCGATCTCGCGTGGCGCGAAGGTGCGATTGTTTTCGACAGGGAGCCCCTGTCCGAAGCGATTGCCGAAGTCGAGCGCTACACCGATGCTCGAATCGTGGTCAGCGATCCACGGATTGCCGACCTGCCGGTAGGCGGACGATTCCGGACGGATGACTTGCAAGGATTCCTCGATGGCCTTCAGGCCGCGCTGCCGGTAGCGATCCGTCGTTCCCCGGACGGTCTCGTATACATCGACTCGCGTCGCTGATCGATCGACTGCGCCGTTCGCTTCTCGCCTGACTATCGTCTGGATGCGGCTGCTTCCGGCGAGTAGTGCCTTTTTCCTCGCAAAGCGTCTTTTGATAGCAAGCCCTTTCGCGCCGTGGCTATTGGCGAGCGCGGAACGGGTGGGTGGGGGAGAAATGCGACTGCTGATGATGCTTCCTTGCCTCGCTCTGACCATGGGCGCGGGGCATGCCAATGCCGACACTGCGTTGCGGCATTTCGACATCCAGGCACAGGTTGCCGCCGTGGCTCTGAGGGAGTTCGCGCGGCAGGCTGACATCAGCCTGGTGTTCTCATCGACCCTGGTCGCAAACCGTCAGACTGTGGCCATTCGTGGCGACTTCACGGTGGTCGATGGGCTCAGGAAGCTGTTGGACGGCACCGGCCTGTCCTTCAAACAGGTCAGCGCGACCACGATTGCCATTAGTGCGGCCAGCGAGACCGGCGAACCTGGGAATCCCCCCGCGAGCGAATCAGGCGCCGATCACCGCCCGGCCGGGGCCGAATCATCTTCCAAGGGGAATAACACCATGAACCATCGAGGACTACTCACTCGTTTCGCAAGTCTGTTCGCGCTCGGTGGGGCACTCTTGCCCGGTGCGCATGCCTACGGCCAGGAGGCCGCCACCCCGGCGGCTCAGGCCGCGCCGGAAGATGCCAGCGTGGCCAGCACCCGTAATCTCGAAGAAGTTGTGGTCACCGGCACCGCCGTCTCGAGTGGTATCAAGAAGCTCGATGCGAGCTACTCCATCACCACCGCCAGCCTGGAGGAGATCCGTACCGCCAACCCGTCGAGCTCGGCGGATCTGCTGAAGATCGTGCCCGGACTGTGGGCGGAATCGAGCGGGGGCGAGACCGGAGCCAACATCGAATTGGCCGGCTTCCCTGGTGGAGGCGATGCGCCGTATGTGACCTACCAGTTGAACGGCTCTCCGGTGTTCCCGGTGCCGACGCTGTCGTTCATGGAAAACTCCTCACTGTTTCGCATCGATGAGTCCATCGAACGCGCCGAGGTAGTGCAGGGTGGACCGGCCGTCGTGTACTCTAACGGCCAGATCGGGGCCACGGCGAATTTCATCCTGCGCCAGGGCGGTCCGACGGCTCATGGAGATCTCGGCCTGACGATCGGATCGGAAGGCCTGTATCGGCTCGACGGATTTTTCGGCGGACCTCTGGCGGAAGACTGGTTTGTCAGTTTCGGTGGCTTCTATCGCAACTCTAACGGCATTCGCAAGCCGCAGTTCCCGGCGGACGACGGTGGGCAATTGACCGGTACCCTCTCGCACAAGATGGACAATGGCTCAGTGCTGTTTTACGCACGGGTGCTGAACGACAAGAACCTCTTCATTACCGACGTGCCAGTCTCAGTGAGCGCCGACGGCAAGACCGTTTCGGCGTTTCCCGGCTTCAGCGCCGGGAGTGGGACGTTCGCCGGTAACGCCCTGCGTGGCATCACGGTGCAGGAATTTCCCGGCAGCACACCCGGTACCGTCAGAGCCGATCTTGCGGACGGGCGCGGGGCAAACATCCACATATTCGGTAACGACCTGGATCTGGATATCGGCGAGTGGAAGCTGAGCAACAAGCTTGGCTACACGGGCGGCCACATGCCCACCAATGCATTGTTCAACAATCTCTCGCCACAGACCCTCGACTCGTTCGCCGCAGGCCAGATCGCGACCGTGAACAAGGGGATCGGCGATCCGACTTCCGAGCTGTTCGGCGCGGGCACCCCGGTCACCGGCTACACCGCGACCTGGGCAGGGGGTCCTAATGCCGGCAAACCCGTGGCCGGGAGCACCGAGATCGCTTCGTTGGGCTTCTGGATCGTGGACAAGAAGATCCAGTCCTTCACCGATGATCTTCGGTTCACGCGGGAGCTGTTCCCGGGGAACTCGCTGACGGTGGGCGGCTATTTCGCGAGCTACTCCTCGGATGATGTCTGGTACCTCGGCAACAACATGCTGGTCACGGCGACTCCGAACGCACAGCTCATCAACGTAACTTTGAACAATGGCGGCAAGGGCTTCCAGCTCACTCAGAACGGCCTGCTGAGCGGCGCATTCTTCGCCCTTGTGGACCATTACAGCGGCAAGAATGCGGCCGGATTCCTCTCCGATCAGTGGCGCATCGGCTCGTGGCTGTTCGATGCCGGAGTGCGGCTCGAGAATCAGCGTGTGAATGGCACGATCGAGGGAACCTCCTCGGTCGATTTGGATGGCAATCCGCTCACTCTGTACAACAACGGCACCAGCGTCGCCAACGGCACCTTTACTCCTTCGACCTACGATCACACGCTCCCTTCGTGGTCCGTGGGTGCCAACTATGAGCTGACTTCGCACATGAGTGTCTTCGGGCGCATCAACCAGGGCTATCATTTCCCGGGTTTTGATGACTTGCGCAGCGGCACTCCGCAGTCACAGCAGGTGCAGAACTATGAAGTGGGCTATCGTGTGCAGACCGGTACCCTCTACGGGGGTGTTGGTGCCTTCCGTCGCCGATTCTACGGTGTGCCGTACCAGCAGTTCCTCGCGGATGGAACCCAGGTAACTGCTTCCTATGGAGCGCAGGCCTACGGCACTACCTTCGAGGCGAGCTGGCTGCCGATCGACCGGCTGACCCTCTCTATCAGCGGCGACTGGCAACATGGCACCTATACCGGCTTTGCCTCAGCGGCAGGCGGAGGGGGCGGTGCCTTCAGCAACACCGGCAATATTCTGCAGCGGCAGCCGAAGCTGCAGTTCCGGTTCACTCCGGAATACGATATGCCGGTACCGTGGGGCGACTTGCGGGCGTTTCTGACGTGGACCCACGTGGGCCAGCGTTTTTCGGACATCGGCAACACGCAGATCCTGCCGCAGTACGACACGCTCGACGCGGGCCTCATCACCACGGTGGGCACGAACTTCGAAGTGCGCCTCCAGGGTTCCAATCTCACCAACACGATCGGCCTGACCGAGGGCAATGCACGAGTGACCACCTCAGGGGTCGTCAATGGCCTGGAAATGGCGCGGCCGATTTTCGGCACGGAGGTCAATCTTCAGCTGCGCTACAAGTTCTAAGTGACACAGATCTCAGG
>Ga0209168_10003648_pt1 | contig 10507 bp, 12 predicted proteins | sample Coa_R1_FD_187156 | JGI IMG/M metagenome (GOLD analysis project Ga0209168, IMG submission 187156) | Surface soil microbial communities from Centralia Pennsylvania, which are recovering from an underground coalmine fire - Coalmine... | ecosystem: Environmental > Terrestrial > Soil > Unclassified ... | reverse complement strand
GCCTCGTGCAGCTGCCGCTGGAGCGCGAGCACGTGCGCGTAGGCGTGCGGGTCGGGACGGACCCTTAGCTCTTTCTCAGGCGTCGCTGGTGCAATGAGCCCCGGAATGCGCGTGTGCGGATCGACGAGCAGGCCGGGCGCCTCGAGGCGCGTGACGACGCGCGGAAAGCCGTGGCCGTGCGGCGCCGGTGCCAGCAGCCCGACGGCCGCGGTTGCGTCCGTGTTAACGGCCGCGGCAACGCACAAGGCCGCGAGTACAATCGAAAGCGTCCCTCTCAAGGAGAACAATTCTCAATGAAACGCAAGGGTTACGGACGTGACCCCGGACTGACCCTCCGGATGGTCTTCACGAGCGCGTTGCTCGGACTGCTCTACGTCACGTTCGCAGTCATCCTCTTCTCGGTACTGAAAGTGTCGCTCGCGCCGCTGATCGTCATCGTCGCCGGGCTCGCATTCGTCCAGTACTACACCTCCGACAAGCTCGCGCTGCGGGCTGCTGGCGCGAAGATCGTGTCGCGGGAGCAGCTGCCCCAGGTCTACGACATCGTCGAGCGCCTCGCCGCGATGGCGGAGCTGCCGATGCCGCGCGTCGCGCTCGTCGACACCGACGTGCCGAACGCGTTCGCGACCGGCCGCGACCCGAAGCACGCCGTCGTCGCCGTCACGACCGGCCTCCTGCGCCGGCTCGATCCGCAGGAGATCGAGGGCGTGCTCGCGCACGAGCTGACCCACGTGAAGAACCGCGACGTGCGCACGATGACGCTCGCGAGCTTCTTCGCGATGCTCGCCGCGCTCATCACGCGCTTCGCGTTCTACGGCAGCCTCTTCGGCGGCGGCAACCGCAACAACAACAACGGCCCGCCGATCTGGCTGATCCTCCTGATCGCCTCGTACGTGACGTACGCGATCAGCTTCATCCTCATCCGCACGATCTCGCGCTACCGCGAGTACGCGGCCGACCGCGGCTCGGCGATCATCACCGGCGCGCCCGAGTACCTGATGAGCGCGCTGCAGAAGATCTCGAGCCAGATGGCGCTGATTCCGCAGCGCGACCTGCGCGAGGTGCAGGGGATGAATGCGTTCTTCATCATCCCGACCTCGGTCAAGCAGACGACTGCCGAGTGGTTCATGGACCATCCGCCGCTGGAGAAGCGCCTCGCCGCGCTCTCCGAGATCGCGCGCGAGATGGGCCGCCCGGTCTGATGGCGCTCTTCGGGCGGCGGAAGCGCGCAGCTTCCGTCGCCCGGGACCGCCTCTTCGCGCTCTCGACTGCGCAGGTCACGCTCGACACCGAGCTCGGCCTGAAGACGGCGGGCGTGGCCGCGGTGATCTTCAAGCCGATGTCGTCCGGCGACTTCGTGCGCGCGGAGAGCGACATGCAGCAGCTGCTCGAGGCCACCTCGGCGGACACGGGAACGAAGATCGAGCAGAAGACCGACTCGTTCGGTTTCCAGTGGTTCATCCTCCGCGACCCCGACATCGAGGATCTCGTCACCGGTGCGAGCACGGTCGCGTCGGAGCTCTCCGACGCGGGCTTCGGCCCGCAGCTGCTCGCCGCCGCGTTCAAGTTCGACGGCGGCAAGGATCCCGTCTACTTCGTCTACGGCTTCAAGACGGGCAGCTTCTGGCCGTTCGTCCCGACCGGCGACGGGCAGAGCCGCGACAACGCCGAGGAGCTGGAGCTGAAGTCGAAGCTCGAGCACGAGCTGCCGATCGAGCCCGACTTGACGAAGTGGCTCGCGCTCTACAACGCTCCTATCTGAAGGAGCTAGCTCTCGTGCTTTTCGGGCTCTGAGGCCGCTTCGAGCTGCGGCGTCTCGCCGCCCTTGCCGAGCTCCTGCTTCATCTTCGCGAGCTCGGAGTCGACCTGCGACTGCGAGGCCATCTGCTGCAGCTCACGGTCGAGCTGCGTCTTGTCGGAGGTGTAGTCCTCGAGCGTCCCGGACGCCATCAGCTCGTCCATCGCCGACGCACGCGCCTGCATCTCCTCGGTCTTGGAGCGCGCGCGCTCGATCGCGGCGCCGGCGTCGGCCATCTTGCCGCCGATGCCCGTCGCCGCCTCGTTGATGCGCACCTGCGCCTCCGCAGCGGAGTACTGCGCCTTCATCACTTCCTTCGTCGAGCGGAAGGACTCGATGCGCGCGGACAGCTCCTTCTCGTTCTGCTGCAGCTTGTCCTGCTGGTCGGTGAGCTGCTGCACCTGCCCGTCGAGACCCTGAAGCTGCGTCTGGACCGCAGACTTACGCTCGAGCGCCTGCCGCGCAAGATCCTCGCGGCCGCCGGTGAGCGCCTGCCGCGCCTGCGTCTCGAGCGTGACGACGCTCTGCTCGAGCTGCGTCTGCTGCATCTGCAGCCGCTTCTTCGCGGTGACGACGTCGGCGATCCCGCGCTTGACGTTCTGCAGGAGCGTCAGCTGCTGCTCGTACGAGTAGTCGAGCGTCTCGGTCGGGTTCTCGGCGCGGTCGAGGGCCTTCGACACCTTCGCGCCGAAGATCATCCTGAACCGCTGCCAGAGGCTCGCCATCGCCGTCTAGCCTACCGCGCAATGCTCGTCGCGCGAAGCATGGATCCCGGCTGGCTCTCGAACGCGTACCTCGTCGCGGACCAGGAGGGCGGGACGGCGGTCTTCGTCGACAGCGGCGCCCCGCTCGAGCCGCTCCTCGAGCAGGCGCGCGCGTGGGGCGTGACGCCGACGCACGTCCTGCGCACGCACGCGCACCACGACCACGTTGCGCACGAGGACGAGCTCGCGCTCCCGGTCGTCACGGATGCCCTGCGCACGGGAGGGCTCGACGTCGCGGCGATCGCGACGCCGGGCCACAGCGACGACATGGTCTGCTTCGTCGTCAACGACGAGCTCGTCTTCTCCGGCGACACGCTCTTCAAGGACGCAGTCGGCGGCGGCGACTTCGCCGCGGTGAAGCACGCCGTCATCGACGTGTACATGGCGATGCCGCACGAGCGGCGCGTCCTGCCGGGGCACACGGACGAGACGACGATCGGCCGCGAATGGGAACGGAATCCGTTCGTTCGCGTGTGGCGCGGGGCGGAGCCGGAGGGAACGGAGCGCTGCCGCGTCGCCGGCCGCGAGGCGACGCTCGTCGTGTGGTCGCCCGATTACGACGGCAAGGGCAAGGCGTGGGTCCGCTTCGACGACGGCACCGACGCGCTCGTCGGCGGTTCGCGGGTCGAGCGTTCGTAGCGTTCCGCACGAGGCTCCTTGCGCACTCACATTTGACGCGAAGCCCGCAAAAATGCGATAGTCGCGCCCGTCTAACGCGTTAGATCATCTCGAGGAGGGCTCATGCGATTTGGTCGTCTGCAGGTCCTCGCTGTTGCATTGTTCGCAATGCTTGCGTTCACAGCGACAGCAATGGCCACACCGAGTGGCCAGAACGGAACGACAGCGTCGGCAAAGGTTCTGCTGACGATCCCACAGGCACCCGCCATTCCTCCGTCCAGCTGGAACACCAGCGCAGGCGCGGACTGGCCGATGGTCGGTGGCGACTACTACCAGAACCGCTATTCGACGCTGACGCAGATCAACACGACGAACGTCTCGACGCTGGTGCCGGCCTGGCACATCCACCTCGGGTCCGCAATGGGGACGCAGTACAGAGGTGAAGGCACGCCGATCGTCTACCAGGGCGTGATGTACATGGTCACCGGCAACGACGACGTGTTCGCGATCGACGCCTCCAACGGCACGATCCTGTGGTCGTACCACTCGGATCTGCCGTCGACGACGCTCGGTCCGTACGTCTGCTGTGGTTGGGATGCACGTGCCCTCGCCATCGGCGACGGCCGCGTCTACCTCGCCCGGCTCGACGGCAAGCTGATCGCTTTCGATCAGCAGACCGGCGGCGTGCTCTGGTCCGCCTCGAACGCCCGCTATCTCGACGGCTACACGATGACGATGGCGCCCATCTACTACCACGGGCTGGTCTTCGTCGGCGTGTCGGGTTCCGAGAAGGGCGCCCGCGGTTCGGAGACGGCGTACGACGCAAATACCGGCCACCGCGTGTGGCGCTTCTACAACATCCCCACTCCTGGTGACATCGGCTCGGGTTCGTGGCCGAACAACAGCGAGTGGCAGACCGGTGGTGCAACGGTCTGGAACGCGCCGGCGATCGATCCGGTGAACAACATCATGACGTACACGACCGCCAACGCCGACCCATGGTCGAGCCGCGGCGCGGGTGACGACCTGTTCACCTCGTCGTTCGTGGCGCTGAACCCGGACACTGGTGACTACCAGTGGCACTTCCAGGTCGTGCATCACGACATCTGGGACTACGACTGCCCGTCGCCGACAGTGATGTTGGACGCGACGATCGGCGGCGTCTCGACGCCTGTCGTGGCCGAGCCGTGCAAGACGGGGTGGCTCTACGAGCTGAACCGCCTGAACGGCAACCCGGTCACGGAGATCGACGAGAAGCCGGTCACCGTGAGTGCGTTCCAGCACTCCGCACCGACGCAGCCGGTCCCGACTGGTACCCCGTTCTCGAAGCACTGCGCGAGCGCGTCTGACGTTCCGGCCACGGCGCCGGACGGCAAGCCGTTCGTCATCGGCTGCATCTGGACTCCGTACGACGATCAGTCGTTCGCAGTGGTGGCTCCGGGCGCATCCGGCGGAACGGTCATCGCCGAGAGCTCCTACAACCCGAACACGGGCCTGTTCTACCTGTTCGGTGCTGACAGCGAGCTGGCGGCGAAGGCGATCCCGAACGCGTCGAGCCTGTACGCGAACGGGTTGAACTTCACCGGCTTCCAGGGTGCTGCGAACGCATCGACCTTCCGCACGACGGGTCGGTTCGCTGCGTACAACATCACGAACAACACGCAGGCCTGGACGCAGGAGTACACCGGTACGCAGATCGTGAACGGTGGCACGTCGGTCATCGGCGGGGCACAGCCCGGCACGATGACGACCGCCGCCAACCTGGTGTTCACGGGCCTGCCGGAAGGCACGGCGTGGGGCCTCCAGGCCCTCAACGCGACCACCGGTGCTGTCCTGTGGACGGCAACGACGGACACGGGTGTAGAGGCGGGGCCGATGACCTACTCGGTCAACGGCAAGCAGTACGTCGCCATCTACGCCGGCGGCCGCAACGTGACGGCTGCTCCGTTTACGCACGGCGACAGCCTCTACGCGTACTCGCTGCCGTAACGGACGTTAAGAACGTGTAAGAGCGATCGGGGCGGCGTCACAGCCGCCCCGATCAATTTCCAGCGTTGCTACCCTGGTCTTGCATCCAATACCAGGGCCAAATTTTCGACAAGGGGATCCGGAAAATCATGCGCCGTTTCGTAGCCGTACTGCTCGTCGCGTTCGCCGTTTGCGGCACGCTCGTGGCGGGCTTCTCGTTCGCAGGCGTCGTCGGCGGGAAGTCGACGGGTCGTGTCGCCGACACGACGATCACGATCCAGGCGTACGAGTTCAGCTTCACGCTCTCCGCCAGCAGCGCGCCCGCAGGCATCATCAACTTCGTCGTCACCAACACCGGCACGCAGGAGCACGACTTCTCGATCGCCGGCCACGGCACACCGACGCTCGAACCGGGTCAGACCGCGACGCTGACCGTGAACCTCGCCGCGGGCACCTACAACTACGCGTGCACGATCGGCGAGCATGCCTCGTTCGGCATGCAGGGCCAGTTCACCGTCACCGGTGGCACCCAGACGACCACCCAGGTGATCACGACCAATGGCACGACGATCACGACGACGGCGACCACGACGCAGACCACCACGCCGCCGCCGCCGCCCGTCCAGACCGTCGCGGTGCAGGAGAAGGAGTTCAAGATCATCCTGCCGTCGACGAGCCGGATCGTGAAGACGGTCAAGATCGTCAAGGGCAAGCGCGTCACCGTGAAGCACACGGTCGTGACGCCCAAGCCGCTCAAGCCCGGCCTCACGCACTTCGTGATCAGGAACATCGGCAAGATTCCGCACAACTTCGTCATCGCCGGCCAGCAGTCGCTCGTCGTCAGCCCCGGCAAGTCGACGACACTCGACGTGACGCTGAAGAAGGGCACGGCGAGCTACAAGTGCTCGATCACCGGCCACGCAGCGCTTGGCATGCGGGGCTCAGTCGTCGTCAAGTAGGACGTTCTCGAGCGAAGCCGCCCGGGATACAATCCGGGCGGCTCGTTCGGTCGTAAGGAGGAAAGGTGAAGCTCCGGGTTCTCATCCTCACAGCAGTTGCGCTCGGCTTGTGCTTCGTGCCCGCGGCCGCGAAGGTCGCCCAGGCGAAGCCGTACACGACCGAGCCGGACGTCTACGACGACGTCGACGTGACGATCACCGACTCGAAGATCACGCTGACGCAGCACTCGAGCTCGCGCGGCAACGGCGTCAACTTCCACGTGCACAACGTCGGCAAGCGCCCGCACAACTTCACGCTGATCGCGCCCAAGGCGGCGATCGTCGGTCTCGGCGCCGAGGGTCTCGGCACGGGCACCCTCAAGCCCGGCAAGACCGACGTGCTCCAGGTCTACATGGACTACGAGGGCGCGTTCACGTACCGCAGCACGCTCGCCGCCGACCGCGCGAAGCCCGGCATGCACGGGAAGTACCTCGTCACCGCGTGCATCCCGGATCCCAACACGCCCTGCTAGGCCATTCGGCGTAGCCTCTCGCTGATCGTCGCGGCCGCCGGCCTGACGGCCTGCGGCGGTCAGCACGCGTCTCCGGCCTGGCAGCTTCCGGGCGCCGACCTCGCGGGCACCCGAGCCGTCGCGGGCGGTGCGATCGACGCGGGCAACGTCGCGAAGCTGCACGTGCGCTGGCGGTTTCCGTTGACGCACAAGCCGAGCTTCTCGGGGATCTTCGCGTCGACGCCGGTCGGCGACGCGAACACGGTCTACGTCCAGGATCTCGACAGCGACGTCTACGCGCTCGACCGCGCGAGCGGCCGGCTGCGCTGGGAGCACGACTTCAAGGCGCGGAACGACGGTCCGAACGGGCTCGCGCTCGCCGGCGGCCGCGTGTACGGCGCGACCGACTCCGACGCATTCGCACTCTCGGCGGCGAGCGGCAAGCTTCTCTGGCGCACGCATCTCACGTCGTACACGCAGCAGTTCGTCGACGTCGCGCCGGTGCCGTGGCACGGGCTCGTCCTGACGAGCACGATCGGCTATCCGCTGTTCGGCCGCGGCCATCTCGTCGCGCTGGACGCGGCGACCGGCGCGGTCCGCTGGAAGCTCGACACGATCCGCGACCCGTGGCCGCACCCGGACAAGAGCGGCGGCGGCGGCCTGTGGAACCCGGTCTCCGTCGACTCGCAGGGTCGTCTGTACGCCGGCAACTCGAACCCCGCGCCGTGGGGCGGCACGCCCGCGTTCCCGGACGGCGCGCTGTTCCCCGGTCCGGTGCCGTACACGGACTCACTGCTCGCCGTCGACGCGCAGACCGGGAAGCTGCTCTGGTCGGACCAGGTGACGCCGCACGACACGCGCGACTACGACTTCGAGGCCACGCCCGTCGTCACCGGCGATCTCGTCGTCGGCGCCGGGAAAGCAGGGCTCGTCGTCGCGTGGAACCGCGGCACGCATCGCCGCGTCTGGGCGGCGAAGGTCGGACTGCACGTGAACGACGTCGGGCCGTTGCCGAAGACGCGCTCCACGATCTGTCCGGGCCTGCTCGGCGGCGTCGAGACGCCGCTCGCCGTCGCCGGCGGCCGCGTGTTCGCGCCCGTCGTCGACCTCTGCGTGCACGGCAGCGCAACGCGGTACGACACGGTTGCGAACGTCGACCCGGCCAAGGGTCGCGGCCGCTTCGTCGCGCTCGACCTGAAGACGGGCCGGAAGCTCTGGGAGCGCCGCTTTCCGCTGCCGGACTTCGGCTGCGCGACGGTCGCGAACGACGTCGTCTTCACGTCGACCTACGACGGCACCGTCTACGCGCTGCGCGCGAGCGACGGGAAAACCCTCTGGACGGGTCACATGAGCGCGGGCGTCAACGCGTGCCCCGCGGTCGTCGGCGACGAGCTCCTCGTCGGCGCCGGTGTTCCGCTGGGAGCTGCGAGGGCCGCCCCCGAGCTCGTCGCGTTCGGGCTCTAGCCGGGCGTCGCCGTCAGGCGGCCGACGTTGTGCCACTTCAGCTCGGCGGTCAGCGTGACGGTCGACGAGCCGACCTCGTTCGGGAACCGCGTTGTCGCCGTCGCGCCGGAGAGCACCGAGCGCGGCAGCGTCATGAACGCCGTGCTCGACGAGAGCCGGTTGTGGTCGTTGAACGAGTCGCGGAAGAGCCACGACGGGCTGAAGTGGGGCGGACCGTCGGCGCCGATCGCGTTCGTGCAGTCCGTCTTGACGCCCGCGCCCTTGACCGCGAAGAAGCCGTGGTCGTTGTTCACGACGAGGTCGACGGTCTTGCCGCCGGTGGAGATGAGCTGTGTGACGACCCGGACGCGCACGCTCGCCCCGGTGTAGGAGCAGCGGAAGTCGCCCGGATACGGCTGTCCTTCGAAGCGCGTGCCGTGGTAGTCCCCGGTCCAGTTGCCGACGAGCGTCGCCGTGCCCTTCAGCGAGAACGTCTTCGTCGCCGGCACGGCGAACGTGGCGCTGCCCTTCCAGTCGTACTTCATCGCCACCGACGTCTTCTCCGTGTTGGAGATGTCGCTCCAGTTGCCGATTCCGGCATCGGAGAGAGCGATCGTGACCTTGTGCGTCGCCGCGTGCCGCGCGGGTGCGGCGGCCGAGCCTGCGGCGAGCGCCGCGAATGACGCCAGCGCGACGAGACCGACGACCGGTGTCCTGGGCGAAAGCAGTCTCGTCGCGCGCGTCGTCATCGTCACGTCGCCTTGAACGTGCCCTTCATGCCGGCGGCGGCGTGACCAGCGACCGTGCACTTGTAGGGATGAGCGCCCTTGCTCAACGTGACGGTAAGGTTACCGCTCTTTCCGGGGCTTATCAGCGGCGTCTTCTTGCCCGCGATCCAGAAGTCGTGCTGGAGCTTGCCGCGGTTGACGACGTGGAACGTGACCTTCCCGTGCGGAGCGGAGGTCTTGGACAGCGTGAACTTGAACTCCTTCGCCGTCACGGTGATCGTCGTGACCTGGGTCTTCGACAGCGCGCCGGAGGCGAACGTCAGGCCCAGCGCCGCGACGAGCAGCGCGAGGACGAATGTACGCACCTTCATTTGATCCCCCCTGGGACGTGTTAACGAAAGGTTCGGGCCCACAGAAAGCCCGAGAGCCCATTGTACCCGCGCTCTCGTTTCGCGTATCGTCGGTGTGTGGCCGTCAAGCTGCATCGCTGCAAGAACGTCTGGGTGAAGTTCGACGGTCACCCGTGCTGGAAGGTCCAGAAGGCCCTCGACGACATGGGCGTCGAGTACGAGGTCGTCCGGCTGCCGTGGCCGGGCCGCGGTCAGCGCGAGAACATCGTCGCGCACACCGGCCAGGACAAGTACCCGGCGATCGAGTTCGAGGACGGAACGTGGTACCGCGCCGAGTCGAAGGACATGGCGGCGGCGATCCGCGCCGGCAAGCTCGGTGAGCTGCACGGCGTCACGCCCGGCTAGACCTCGAGCACGAGCTTCCCCTGCGCGTGACCGGTTCCGAGCTGCCGGAACGCGTCGGCTGCGTCCGCGAGCTCGTAGCGCCGCTCGACGAATGGCCTCAGTTTGCCGGCCTCGCACAGCTCGCGGAGCGTCGCGAGGTCCTCACGGTTCAGCTTCGCGACGAAGAAGACGACCGTGCGCCCGCCGCCGAGCGCGGCGAGCTTGACGCGGATGATGTGAGAGAGCGGACCGAGGAGCCGCGTTCCGGTCGGCGCGCCGATGATGACGAGCGTGCCGCCGCGGCGCAGCACCCGCTTGGTCGCGCGCCACGACCTGGTGCCGGCGACGTCGAGCAGCAGGTCGTATTGCTCGCCGGAGCGCGTGAAGTCCTCGCGTGTGTAGTCGACGACGCGGTCGGCGCCGAGCTCGCGCGCGCGGTCGACGTTCCGCGTGCTGCACACCGCCGTCACCTCCGCGCCGAGTGCTTTCGCGATCTGCACCGCGAACGTTCCGACACCGCCGGACGCGCCGTTGACGAGCACCTTCTGCCCCGGCTGCAGGTTGCCCTTGTCGCGGAGGCCCTGGAGCGCGGTGAGCGCGGCGACCGGCAGCGCGGCCGCCTCCTCGAACGTGAGGTTCGCCGGCTTGGCAGCGACGGCGTTGATCACGTTGACGTACTCCGCGAGCGCGCCGCTGCGCACGCCGAAGACCTCGTCGCCGGCCTTGAAGTCAGTGACGTCCCGGCCGACCGCTTCGACCGTGCCGGCGAAGTCGCCGCCGACGGCCTGCGACTTCGGTCGGCGCAGCCCCATCATCGGGCGCGCGACCCACGGCCGGCCGACGAGGTCGTACCAGTCGCTCTTGTTGAGGGACGCGGCGTGGACGCGCACGAGGACGCCGTCATCGGTGGGGGCCGGCCGGTCGACGTCGCGCAGCTCGAGCACGTCCGGTGGGCCGAAGGCGTCGCGCCTGATCGCTTTCATGTCCTCTCTCCTGGTGGCTTA
>Ga0209168_10003644_pt1 | contig 10515 bp, 9 predicted proteins | sample Coa_R1_FD_187156 | JGI IMG/M metagenome (GOLD analysis project Ga0209168, IMG submission 187156) | Surface soil microbial communities from Centralia Pennsylvania, which are recovering from an underground coalmine fire - Coalmine... | ecosystem: Environmental > Terrestrial > Soil > Unclassified ... | reverse complement strand
GGCCGCCAGCCGGTCGGCCCGGGACAGGCCACCGTGGTAGTAACGGACACCGAGCAGCGCGGCGTAGGCCTCGGCCTGGCCCCGGGTGGCGGTGTACACCAGGCCCGAGCCGGCTGACTCGCGCACCGCGGCCAGCACGGCCGCCCGCTGGTCGTCGGCACGGTGGAAGGAGCGCACCGCCAGGTGGATCTCGGGCCGGTCGAAGTCGCGGATGACCTGGCGCGGATCATGCAGGCCGAGCCGGCCGACGATCTCCTGGCGGACCGGCGGGGCGGCGGTGGCGGTCAGCGCGGCCACCGCGGGCCGGGCCGGGAACGCCTCGATGACCCCGCCCAGCCGCAGGTAGTCGGGGCGGAAGTCGTGACCCCAGGACGCGATGCAGTGCGCCTCGTCCACCGTGAACAGCCGGACCGGCGCCCGGGCCAGGTGGTCCCGCACGTCGTCGCGGGCCAGCTGTTCGGGCCCCAGGAAGATGAAGCCGGTCCCGCCGCTGGCCAGCAGCGCCTCGGCCTCCCGGCGGGCGGGCGCGCCGGACAGGGCGTTGACCGCGATGGCGGTCAGGCCCCGCGCCCGCAGCGCGTCGGCCTGCTCGCGCTGCAGCGCCAGCAGCGGAGAGACCACCACGGCCGGGCCGCCCAGGGCGACCGCGGCGAGCTGGTAGACGGCTGACTTCCCGGCGCCGCTGGGCAAGATGGCCAGGCAGTCCCGGCCGCTGGCCAGCGCCGCGGCGGCCTCCAGCTGACCGGGCCGCAGCTCTGGGTAGCCGAGGACATCGCGGGCGATCTGCCGGACCCGGGCCGTGGTCTCCATGAGGTCAGCTTGCCGGATCGGCCCGGCGCGATGACCATTCGCCGGACAGCTGGCTGAGGGTCACGCCGTCGGCGAAGCCGCCGTCGATCCAGGCCGCCTCGCGGGAGGTGCCCTCCAGGATGAAGCCGGCCCGGACGGCGGCGGCGATCATCGCGTGGTTATCGGCCAGGGTGGTGATCTGGATCCGGTGCAGCCCGCGGATCGAGAAGCCGTAGTGGCACAGCACGCGGACGACGTCGGTGCCCAGGCGCCGCCCGCGCCAGGCCGGGCGCAGCACCAGCCCGATCTCGGCGTGGCGGTTGTGCAGGTCGATGCCGGACATCACGGCCTCCCCGGCCAGGTCCCCGGTGGCCAGCTCGACCACCGCGAAGCGGACCACCACCGCACGGTCCTCGGTCTTGCGGTACGGCGAGTCGGCGGCACCGGGTGTGAGCGGCACCCAGGGCTGTCCCGTGGCACGGGTCCGGGTCTCGACGTCGGTGTGGAGTTCGGTCTCGAAGATCTCGATGTCAGCCTCGGTGAGGGCGCGCAGCCCGGTCAGCTTTCCTTGTAGCACGCGCCCCTTCATACCCCAAGCGCGGACTCGGCGCCGGGCGGCTAGATTTGCCGGGTAAGAGCTGGCCGGTCACCGTCGACTAAGGAGCAGATCGGACATGGCAACTCTCTTCCAGCGGGCCCGCGACATTCTCAACGCGAAGGCCAACCGGGCGCTCGACGCCGCCGAGAAGCCCGACGAAATGCTCGACCTGTCCTACGAGCAGATGCTCGACCAGCTCACCAAGGTGCGCCAGGCGCTGGTGTCGGTGGCCGCCTCGCGCAAACAGCTCGAACTGCAGGAACAGCAGCTGCAGCACTCGGTGGACCACCTGCAGGAGCAGGCCAAGCGGGCGCTGGCCATCGGCCGGGAGGACCTGGCGCGCGAGGCGCTGTCCCGCAAGGCCGCGGCTCAGGCTCAGATCAGTCCGATGGAGGCACAGCACCAGCAGCTCGCCGACCAGGAGCAGAAGCTCGAGCAGACCCTGGCCGCGCTGCAGCAGCGGGTCAACACGTTCCGGACCCAGAAGGAGACACTGAAGGCCCAGTACACCGCGGCCAGCGCGATGACCTCGGTGAACGAGAGCGTGGCGGGCATCTCCGGCACGCTGTCGGATTCTGGTGCGGAGCTGGCCCGGGCCCAGGACAAGATCGCCCAGATGCAGGCGCGCGCGGGCGCCCTGGACGAGCTGCTGCAGTCCGGAGTGCTGGAGGACGTGGGCGGGGATACCGACGACATTCAGAAAGAACTCGATCAAGCTGGCACAGATGCTGACGTCGAAAGTGAGCTAGCCGCGCTGAAGGCCCAGATCGAGCCGGGCAGCGCGCCGCAGGAGCTCACCAGCGGCGAGAGCAGCAGCTGAGCGGGGCCAGCCCCTGCTGAACCCGGACTATTTTGGGTATTTGTTGGGGCTGGACCTGGGCTTTTCCGGCACGGATGCATGATTGTTCAAGAATCTGCCAAGTCCGCCAAATTTCGGTTAAAAATCTTCCTTTGCTGGTTATGGCGAGTTATGCTCACCGAGAGTTAACTCGTGGCGACCCCCAGCTAGCCCGACAAAAGACGACATAATCCATCGCGAGCACGACCTGCTCCTGCGTCCGGCGTCGGGCCGAGCTACCGACACCCAAAGGAGTCCGAATGCTACGACGATGGTGCATGGTCCTGGCCCTCGCGGTCTTGACGGCCGGCTTGGCGCTGACCGCGAACAGCGCGTCAGCCGCGCCGACCAGCGGGCCGACCTTCTCCCCCGGCGGACTGATCCACCTGATGGGCGTGAGCGCCGCGCACACGCGTGGCCTCAGCTTCCAGGCACAGAGCACGAACTGGTCCGGATACGCGGGGACCACGGGCACGTACACCAGCGTCTCGGCCAGCTGGACCGAGCCGACCGGTACCTGCAGCCGGGGCGACCAGTACTCCTCCTTCTGGGTGGGGCTGGACGGTTACAACAGCTCGTCGGTGGAGCAGACCGGCAGCGAGGTCGACTGCGTGGGCCGGACCGCGGAGTACTACGCGTGGTACGAGATGTACCCGAGCGCGTCGGTGACCTACTCCAACACGGTCAGGCCCGGGGATCACTTCAACGCCTCGGTGACTTACCAGGGCAACAACAGTTTCAGCCTGTTCATCGCCGACACCACTCAGGGGTGGAGCCACACCACCGTCAAGAGCCTGGCCGGAGCGCCGCGCTCCTCGGCAGAGGTCATCATCGAGGCGCCGTGCTGCACGCGTTCGGGCGGCATCCTGCCGCTGGCGGACTTCGGCACGGCGAGCTTCACCAACTCGGACGCCAACGGCTCGGCCATCGGCAACGCCGGCGGGGTCACCGAGATCACCATGGTCAATAACTCCGGGCAAGCCAAGGACAGCATCTCGGCGCTCAGCGGCGGGACGAGCTTCAGCGGGACGTGGCTGCGTAGCAACTAGCGGATTTCCTCTACCGATTCCCTCGGCCCGGCTGCCCTCGGGTGGCCGGGCCGAGGCCTGCCCGGCCGCGCCCGGCAGGTTGCGGGGTACGGGCCGGTCGGCCATGATGACCGGGCATGAGCGCAACCGCGCCCGGCCGGCGCCGGCTCCGGCGGCGCGAGATCATCGCCTACGTGATCGTGCTGGCCGTCGTCGCGGCCGGGGGTTATGCCCTCTGGTATCGCTCGTACTACAACATCTGGCCTGGCCAGGACGCTACTGCCCGGGTGCACTGGTGCGAGCGGGACTACCAGAACGACGGCGGCACACCCGAGACCTGGCGCCAGGTAACGGCCGGGTCGCGGTTCGGGGTGCGCGGGTTCGGCCGGTACCCGCCGCTTGGCGTGCCGGGCCAGCAGTTGTTCGCCGCGGTCTTCCCCGACGCTCGGCCATCCTCCTGCGCGACGGTGGTCTACCTGCGCACCGGCACGAACCGTTACCAGTCCTACGGCCTGCTGGGCGGGCCCTGACACGGGGTGCGGAGCCAGACGGCGGTGTCGGGGGGCAGCAGGCCGTCGTCGAGGGGAGCGCTGGCCAGCAGGACGGCGGTATGCGCGGGCATGGCGACCGGGGCGGAGGAGAGATTAGCGACGCAGCACAGGTCACCGCGCTCGAAGGCCAGCACCCCGCGGGGCGCGGGCTGCCAGTGCATGAGCCCGTCGCCGAGGCCGGGCTCGGCGCGGCGCAGGCGCAGCGCGGCACGGTACAGCTCGAGCATCGAGTCGGGGTCGCCGGTCTGCAGCTCGACGGTCAGCTCGCGCCACTCCTTGGGCTGCGGCAGCCAGGGTGGCGCGATGACGGTGCTGGCTGGGCCGACAGGGCTGGCTGGGCCGACTGCGTCGGCGGGGCCGGCGGGCATGCCCCGACCGGCTGTGTCGGCGGGCGGCGAGAAACCGAACGGGGGCTCCACACCTGCCCACGGCAGCGGCACGCGGCAGCCGTCCCGGCCGGGGTCGGCGCCGCCGGTACGGAACCAGATCGGGTCCTGGCGGCGCTCGTCCGGGATGTCCTCGACCTCCCACAGACCCAGCTCCTCGCCCTGGTACAGGTAGACCGAGCCGGGCAGGGCCATGGTGAGCAGCGACGCGGCCCGGGCCCGGCGGGTGCCGAGCTCCAGGTCGACCGGCTGGCTGTGGTCGCGCCGGTCCAGGCCGAACGAGGTGTCGGCGCGGCCGTACCGGGACACGTGCCGGTCCACGTCGTGGTTGGACAGGACCCAGGTGGGCGGCGCGCCGGCCGCGGCGTGGAAGGCCAGCGTGCTGTCGATGACCTCGCGCAGCCGCCCGGCGTCCCAGGGGCAGCACAGGTAGGGGAAGTTGAACACGCTGTGCAGCTCGTCGGGGCTCAGGTACCTGGCCAGCCGGGCGGCGTCGGCGAGCCAGATCTCACCGATCAGCACCCGGCCGGGGTACTCGGCGGCGACCGCGCGCCAGGCCCGGTAGATGTCGTGCACGTCGTCCCGGTCGGTGTACGGCGACTGGTCGCCGGTTCCGACGTCGGGTAGCCGGGGATCCTTGGTCAGCAGCGCGGCCGAGTCGATCCGGATGCCGTCCACGCCGCGGTCGAACCAGAACCGCAGCACCGCCTCGAACTCGGCCCGGACCTGCGGATTGGCCCAGTTGAAGTCGGGCTGCTGGGGGGCGAACAGGTGCAGGTACCACTCGCCGGGCGTGCCGTCCGGCGCGGCGACCCGGGTCCACGCGGGACCGCCGAAGATCGACTGCCAGTTGTTGGGCGGGAGGTCCCCGCCGGGCCCGCGGCCGGGCCGGAACCAGAACCTGGCGCGTTCGGCGGACCCGGGCGGGGCGGCCAGCGCGGCCTGAAACCACCGATGCTGGTCCGAGCAGTGGTTCGGCACGATGTCGATGATCGTCCTGATGCCGTGCGCGTGACCGTCGGCGATCAGCGCGTCGGCGTCGGCCAGGGTGCCGAAGGCGGGGTCGATGGCGCGGTAGTCGGCCACGTCGTAGCCGGCGTCGGACTTCGGAGACGGGTACCAGGGCGTGAACCAGATGGCGTCGATGCCGAGCGCGGCCAGGTAGGGCAGCCGGGCCCGGACGCCCGCCAGGTCGCCCAGCCCGTCGCCGTTACCGTCGGCGAAGCTCTGGACGTACAGTTCGTAGATCGCGGCGCCGCGCCACCAGTCGCCACCCGTGATGCCGTGCAAGCGGAACCTGCTTTCGTGTGTCGTGTATCGCGAAGTGCGGGTTTGCCTCAGCCCCTGACGCCGCCCGCGGTCAGGCCGGCCAGGATGTTGCGCTGGAAGATCAGGAAGAAGATGATCGTGGGCACGGCGGCTATCGCGGACGCGGCCAGCACCATGTTCTCCGGCGCGGTCTGGGACGCCGTCCAGATGCCGACGTTCAGCGTCTCCCGTGGCGGGTTGAACCCGCCCTCGACCAGCAGCGGCCACAGGAAGTCCTTCCACACCGCCACCAGCGAGAAGATCGAGACGACGGCGAGAATCGGCCTCGAGATCGGGATGATGATCGACCGCAGGACGCGCAGGGGGGACGCGCCGTCGATGGTGGCGGCCTCGGTGAGCTCTGCCGGGATCGAGTCGAAGAACCGCTTGAGCAGGAAGATGTTGAACCCGTTGGCCACGCTGGGCAGCCAGATCGCGGCCGGCGAGCCGATCAGGCTGATGTTCACGATCGGCAGGTGGGCCACCGTTATATAGAGCGGGACGATCAGCACCATGGCCGGGATCATCAGCGTGGCGACCATCATCGCGAGGACCACGTTGCCGAGCGCTGGACGGAGCCTGGACAGCGAGTAGGCCGCGGCCACGTCGAAGACCAGCTGGAATGCGAGCGCGCCGAACGCGTAGTACAGGGTGTTGAGGAGCAGCCGCCCCAGGCTGAACTCACCCCACGCCCGCGAGTACGAGCTGGGGTGCAGCGCGTGCGGGTAGAGCGTCGGCGGGGCCGCGATCGCCTCCTGTGTCGACTTCAGCCCGTCGGTGAACAGGAAGTACAGCGGGCCGATGAAGATGAGGGTGAAGATCACGATCACCACGGTCAGCACGATCCGGTAGACGATCTTGCCGCGCGCCCGGTTCAGCTGGGCGCTGGAGATCAGCGATCGCGCGTACGAGTCAGCCACACGTAACCTCCGGAGAACGTGGCGAGCACGACCAGAAGCACCACGCCGAGTGCTGCCGCGCTGTTGAAGTTGCTCGCGCTGCTCATCGCGAACGCGTACTGGTAGATCAGGTAGACCACGGACTCGGTGTTGTTGTTCACACCCTGGCCCCCGTCCAGGATGAACGCCTCGACGAACATCTGCATGGTGGCGATGATCTGCAGCATCAGCAGCATGGAGAGAACCAGCTTGGTCTGCGGGATGGTGATGTGCCGGATCTTCTTGACGATCCCGGCCCCATCCAGCTCAGCCGCCTCGTACAGCTCGCCGGGGATGTTCTGCAGCGCGGCCAGGTAAATCAGCGTGGCACCGCCCATGTTCATCCAGGTGGCGGCGATCACCACCGAGATCATCGCCGCCGTCGGCCATCTGGTCCCCGATGACAGCACCCACTGCGAGGTCGGCAGGTGCAGCGTGTGCAAGATGTCGTTGAACAGGCCATAGGTCGGGTCGTAGAAGTAGGAGAACAGCAGCAGCGCACTGGCTGGCGGCAGCATGACCGGCAGGTACACCAGGCAGCGCAGGTATCCCTTGGCGTGCCGCAGCTCGTTCAGCAAGATCGCGACGAAGAACGGCACCGCGAAGCCGAGGAGCAGCGCGAGGAGGGTGAACTCCAGCGTGTTCCGCCAGGCCGTCCAGAACGTCGGGTCGTTAAAGATGCGCCGGTAGTTGACCAAGCCTGCCCAGCTGGTCACGCCCAGCTGGGTCTTCTGGAAGCTCATGATGATCTCCCGGACCATCGGGTACCAGGAGAAGAGGGCGAAGCACAGCACGGCGCCGATCAGGAACCCGTACGCCGAGAGGTTGCGCCTTGCCTCGGGGACGAGCTTGCGGGCGGCCCTGCCCCGGGCCGCCCTGCCCCCGGCGGCACTGCGCGCCGGGGGCAGGGTGTCCGCTTTCCGCGCGGTGACGAGGTCAGCCACCGTTGCTGTTCGCCAGGATCTGGTTCACCGCGCTCGTCGCGCTCTTCAGCAACTGCGGGATATCGGCGTTCGGGTTGGTGAGCACGGAGAGCATGACCGGGTCAAGCGACTTGTAGAGCGCCTGGTCGTCCGCTGGCTGCCCGTCGGGCTGCTCGTTCGCGTTGATGAACGTCGTGTAGTAGGACTCGTTGATCGTCGTGTACTTGTTCAGCAGGGACGTGTAGGCGGTGCCGGTGGGGCCCTGGAACAGCTGCGGCTCGTAGAAGCCGACCGGCTGGCCGTCGGCCTTGGTCCGCGCGAAGTTGAACTGTCCCGAGCCCAGGGTCAGGTCCTCGAAATTGAGCCACTTGATGCCCGCCTCGATCTGCGCGGGGGTGTCCCGCTTGGCGAACAGATAGGCGTCACCACCGGACAGCGTGCCGGCCGGGGTGCCGCTGACGCTTGGCAGCGGGCCCATTCCGTAGTCGTTGACGTTACCGCCGTCGATCGGAACGATCACGTTGTAGATGTCGTCAGGTGCGGCGATGAACATGCCCAGCTTGCCGGCCGCCATCTGCTTCTGCAGCGTGCCCCAGGCCAGCCCCTGGGTCGCGCTCATCGCCTTGTCGGTAAACCGCAGGTTGTGCAGCGCCTGGAGCACCTGCATGCCCTGCGGGGTGTCGAAGGTCGCGGTAGTACCCGCGGCGTTGGTCATCGCACCGCCGTTGGCGTCCAGCTCAGAGGTGAAGTGCCAGCCGCCGTTGTTGCCAGAGCTGTAGTCACCGTAGCCGTAGATGCCGTTGCCGAGCTTGGTGATCGCGGCCGCGTCGGTCTCCACCTGAGCCCAGGTCGTGGGCGGGGTGTCCGGGTTCAGGCCAGCCTGGGTGAACAGCTTCCGGTTGATGACCAGGCCCTGGGTGTAGTTGAAGATCGGTATCCCGTAGAGCGTCTTGCCCGCGGTGACCGGCGTTTTCGCGCTCGGCACGATGTCATTCCAGACCGGCACCGTTTTCGAGTTGACGTACTGGGTGATGTCGGCGGCCTGGCCCGCGTCGAGCGCCTGGTGAAGGTCCCCGAAGTAGGTCTCGTAGACGTCCGGTTCGGTGCCGGCGGCCAGCTGGGCGGTGAGCGTCGCGGGGACATCGCACTGAGCGGAGTAGATGCTCTGGATGGTGATGTTCGGGTTAGCCTTCTCGAACGCAGCCACGTCCTCGTTCCACTCCCGGTACGGAACGGGCGAGGATGAGGGCGGAGCACAGAAACCGCCGACCGTGACGTGACCTGTGACGGAGGGGCTGGACCCTGAGGTGGTGCTGCTGCTCGAGCACGCTGCGACGGCGGCGAGACCGAGAGCCGCGGTGACGGTGACCCCGGCTACCTTTCGGTAACCGGCCCGTCCGTGGAGCCGTCTGTGCATCGACGATCCTTCCTGCTACCAGCGGGTATGCGATACGTGCGGTGGAAAATATCGATGGCTTAAGATACTTTTGCGGACTTTTCTTTGCAAGATCTGGACGAAATATTGCAAAGACACAACTTGATTACGGAATCGCGAATCGGTGGCCTGACCTGGGGATTCACGGTTTGGTTGACATTTATTGCGTCGCTCTTGCGGAAATGAGCGGCAAGCACGCCGGTCCGTTCGGCAGAAAATTGCCGAATTCGGGGAGCCAGACTATGCAAAATCTTGCGTGTTGATGCCGTATATTTGCAGGCATGACGCGCACACCCGGCAGGCGGCTCGGCGAGGTGGCCCAGAAGGTGGGGGTCAGCGAGGCCACGGTCAGCCGGGTGCTCAACGGCAAGGCCGGCGTGTCCGACAGCACGAGGGAGGCCGTGCTGACGGCGCTCGACGTGCTCGGCTACGAGCGGCCGACCCAGTTGCGCGGGGAGCGCGCCCGGCTCATCGGGCTGGTGCTTCCCGAACTGCAGAACCCGATCTTCCCGGCGCTGGCCGAGGTGGTCGGCGGGGCCCTGGCCCAGCGGGGTTTCACGCCGGTGCTGTGCACCCGCACCGCGGGCGGCCTGTCGGAGGCCGACTACGTCGCCATGCTGCTCGACCAGCAGGTCTCCGGGGTGGTGTTCGCCGGCTGCCACCACGCCGAGCAGGCCGCCCCGCACGACCACTACCGGCTGCTGCGCTCTCGCGGCATCCCGGCGGTGCTGTTCAACGCGTCGGTCGACGGCCTGGACTTCCCGTGCGTAGCCACCGACGACATGACCGCGGCCGGGCAGGCCTTCACCCACCTGGCCTCACTCGGCCACCAGCGGATCGGCCTGGTCGCCGGGCCGGCCGATCACATGCCCTCGCGGCGCAAGCTCGCGGCGTTCACCGAGCACGCCCGGCGCTTTGGCGGGGGCCCGGTCGAGCACGCGCTGTTCTCGCTGGAGGGCGGCCAGGCCGCGACCACGCGGCTGCTGCGACACGGCGTCACGGGCGTCATCTGCGCCAGCGACGTGCTGGCGCTGGGCGCGATCCGGGCCGTTCGGCGGGCGAGCCTGTCGGTCCCGGACGACGTGTCGGTCGTCGGCTTCGACGATTCGGCGTTCATGAACTGCACCGACCCGCCGCTGACCACGGTCAGGCAGCCGATCGAGTCAATGGGCAAGGCCGCGGTGGCCCTGCTGGTGAACCAGATGGAGAACCTCTCGGTCTATCCCGAGGAGTTGCTCTTCGAGCCCGAACTGGTCGTCCGCGGCTCGACCGGCCCGGCCCCGGTTGCCCGGGCGGCTCCCGCAGGTCCGGGCCTGCTGCTCGATCGCCGCTTAGCCTCCGGCCTCGGTCGGCCGGGTAGCTGGGGCAGGTCCTGAGCGTCGGTTAGCGTGGGACTCGGGTCGCGCGTAAGCGGGGCTGGCGTGAGAGCGCGACCGACGCGAGCGGCAGGGCTATTTATTGCGGCCCGGAAGCACCGATTCTCGGTGGATGGCCTCTGTGGAGGAGCGTCAGGGCCTTCTGCGACACCCCTGCCCTGCCTGTCTCGCCGTCACCACTAGACCCGTATGGGTGGCCCGCTCAACTACGTCGTTGCCGCAACGATGCACACCTGGGAAACGCTTCGAAATAAGCCGAGTTTGCGACGTGTCGTCTGCCAGGATTCTGGTATGGGCGCGAACGCGGAGCTGGTGGGGCTGATGGGGCCGGAACTGGATGTGCTG
>Ga0209168_10003643_pt1 | contig 10518 bp, 8 predicted proteins | sample Coa_R1_FD_187156 | JGI IMG/M metagenome (GOLD analysis project Ga0209168, IMG submission 187156) | Surface soil microbial communities from Centralia Pennsylvania, which are recovering from an underground coalmine fire - Coalmine... | ecosystem: Environmental > Terrestrial > Soil > Unclassified ... | reverse complement strand
CCGCGCAAATAGCCGATGAACAACGGCGGATTGCCGAGCGGCGTCAACGCGCCGCCGACATTGCACGCGAGAAAGATGAAGAACACATAGACATGCGCCGCGTGCGTGCGGTGGCGGTTGGCGCGCACCAGCGGTCGCAGCATCAGCAGCGATGCGCCCGGCGTGCCGATCAGGCTCGCCGCCACCGTGCCGAGCGCCAACAGTCCGGTGTTGACGCCGGGTGAGCCGCGCGGCGTGCCGCGGATGCGTACGCCGCCGGTGATGACGAACAGCGCACCGAGCAACAGCACGAACGGCAGATAGGTGTTGATCGCCAGGTCGAGCAATCGCGCGAGCGCGGCGCTACCGCCTTCGACAAAAATATCCGGGATGACGAACGCCAGCGCCCAAACGGCGACGAATTTGCCGTAATGACCATGCCACAATCGCGGAACGGTCAGCGGCGCAATTGCCAGCGTCAGCAGCAAGCCGAGAAACGGCAGGCCCCAGGCCAAGCTGTCGTATGGAAGGCCCCCCGGCATCGACGCCGACTATGACCGAGGCCGCGCGCCGTACGCAACCCGCCCCGGCGAGCCGCGCGCTTGTCGCTGCCGGACGCGGGCGCTACGGTTTGCCGGCAAAAGACCAGGGGTGCCCGCATGGACATGACCGGCGAATACCGCGTCGCCGCGCCGCAGAAAAAAGTCTGGGACGCGCTCAACGATCCCGACATCCTCAAGCAATGCATCAGCGGTTGCGAAGAAGTGCAGAAGCTCTCGCCGACCGAATTCACCGCCAAGGTGCAGGCACGCGTCGGACCGGTGAGCGCCCGCTTCGGCGGCAAGGTGACGCTGTCCGATCTCGATCCGCCGAACGGCTACAAGATCAGCGGCGAAGGCACCGGCGGCGTCGCCGGCTTCGCCAAAGGCGGCGCCGAGGTGCATCTGACCCCGGACGGCGACGCCACCAAGCTGTCCTATAAAGTGACGGCGCAGGTCGGCGGCAAGCTGGCGCAGATCGGCTCGCGCCTGATCGACAGCACGGCGCGCAAATACGCGGACGATTTCTTCGCCAAATTCGCGGCGATCGTCGGCGCGCCCGTGCCGGCAGCAGCGCCGTCAGCTGCTATCGCGCCGCCGACGCCAGTGCCGCCGCCTTTGCCCACGCCCGCCGCAACGCCGGCGCCGGCCGAAGGTCGTCGCCTGCCGCCGGCGGCGTGGGCAGCGATCCTGGCCGTGCTGGTCGCGGCGATCCTCTATTTCTTTACCCGCTGACGCTTGACCCGGGCCGATTTCCGGCACGACAATCCCGCCAACCAATAAGGCCGCGCCACGCGCGCCACCGAGGAGGTTCCGAAATGCCCAACGTCACCATGACGGTGAACGGCAAGAAGATGTCCGGCAACGTCGAGCCGCGCACCTTGCTCGTCCAATTCCTGCGCGAAACGCTCGGCCTCACCGGCACGCACGTCGGCTGCGACACCAGCCAGTGCGGCTGTTGCGTCGTGCACGTCAACGGCGACGGCATCAAGAGCTGCACCATCCTCGCCGTACAATGCGACGGCGCCGAGGTGAAGACGATCGAAGGCGTCGCCAACGGCGACGAGCTTCATCCCATGCAGGCGGCGTTCCGCGAGCATCACGGTCTGCAATGCGGCTTCTGCACGCCCGGCATGGTGATGAGCGCGCTCGATCTGGTGAAGCACAACAAGAATCCGTCGGAGCAACAAATCCGCGAGTGGCTCGAAGGCAATCTCTGCCGATGCACCGGCTATCACAACATCGTCAAGGCAATCAAAGCCGGTGCGGAGGCCATGACGAAGGCGCGGCCATGAACGCGCGCATGATCGGCGATCCGGTGCGCCGCAAAGAGGATCTCCGCTTCCTCACCGGCAAAGGCCACTACACCGACGACATCAACCGCCCCGGCCAGGTTTACGCCGTCTTCGTGCGCAGCCCACACGCGCACGCCACGATCAAAAATATCGATACCAAGCGCGCCGCCGGCGCATCCGGCGTGGTCGCAGTCTACACCGGCGCCGATCTGATCAAGGCCGGCCTCGGCACCCTGCCCTGCGGCTGGGGCGTCAAGAACAAGGACGGCTCGCCGATGGCGGAGCCGCCGCATCCGGTGCTGGCGTCGGGCAAGGTGCGTCATGTCGGCGACCCGGTCGCCGTCGTCATCGCCGACAGCAAGGCAGCGGCCGAGGAAGCGGCCGAGCTGGTCGAGGTCATCTATAACGAGCTGCCGGCGGTGACCGCGGTCGACGAAGCGGTGAAACCGGGCGCGCCGCAGCTTTTCGCCGAGGCCAAGAACAACGTCTGCTACGACTGGCACATCGGCGACAAAGCGGCAACCGACGCCGCTTTCGCCAAGGCGGCGCACGTCACCACGCTCGACATCGTCAACAACCGGCTGGTGCCGAACGCGATGGAGCCGCGCGCTTACATCGGCGAGTACGACCGCGCCACCGGCGAGCACACGCTGTTCACCACCAGCCAGAATCCGCACGCCATCCGCCTGCTGATGGGCGCGTTCGTGCTGCACGTGCCCGAGCACAAGCTGCGTGTCGTCGCGCCCGACGTCGGCGGCGGCTTCGGCTCGAAGATCTATCACTATGCCGAGGAAGCGGCGGTGACCTGGGCCGCGACGCAGCTCGGCCGGCCAGTGAAATGGACGGCGGAGCGCAGCGAGAGCTTCGTATCGGACGCGCACGGCCGCGATCACGTCACCCATGCCGAGCTCGCGCTCGACAAAGACGGCAAGTTCCTGGGCCTGCGGGTTTCGACGCTGGCCAATCTCGGCGGCTATCTCTCGACCTTCGCGCCGGCGGTCCCGACCTATCTCTACGCGACACTCCTCGCCGGCACCTACACAACGCCGGCGATCTATGCCGAAGTCAAAGGCGTGTTCACCAACACCGTGCCGGTCGACGCCTATCGCGGCGCCGGACGGCCGGAGGCGAGCTACCTGCTCGAGCGTCTGGTCGACAAGGCGGCGAGCGAGCTCAAGACCGATCCGGCCGAGCTGCGCCGCAAGAATTTCATTCCGAAGGACGCCTACCCGTATCAGACGCCGGTCGCGCTCGCCTATGACAGCGGCGACTACTTCAGCACGCTCGATCTGGCGTTGAAGGCGTCGGACTATGCCGGCTTCAACAAGCGACGCGACGACGCCAAGAAGCGCGGCAAGCTGCGCGGCATCGGCCTTGCGACCTATATCGAGGCGTGCGGCGTCGCGCCGTCGGCGGTGGCGGGCGCGCTCGGCGCGCGCGCCGGGCTTTACGAGGTCGCCGCGGTACGGGTCAATCCGACCGGTTCGGTCACCGTCCTCACCGGCACGCACAGCCACGGCCAGGGCCACGAGACGACCTTCGCCCAGGTCGTCGCCGAGCGGCTCGGCATTCCGGTCGATCAGGTCGACGTTGTGCATGGCGACACGGCCAAGACGCCCTTCGGCATGGGCACTTATGGCTCGCGGTCCCTGCCGGTCGGCGGCTCGGCGCTGGTGAAGGCGCTCGACAAGATCGAGACCAAGGGCAAGAAGATCGCCGCACATCTGCTCGAGGCGGCCGAGGCGGACATCGAATTCAAAGACGGCAAGTTCACTGTCGCCGGCACCGACAAGTCGAAGAGCTTCGGCGAAGTCGCGTTGGCGGCTTATATCCCGCACAACTATCCGCTCGAGACGCTCGAGCCGGGCCTCGACGAGACCGCCTATTACGATCCGAAGAACTTCACTTTCCCGTCGGGCGCGCACATTGCAGAGGTCGAGATCGATCCCGACACCGGCACGGTCGAGCTGGTCAACATGACCGCCGCCGACGATTTCGGCCGCATCGTCAATCCGCTGATCGTCGAGGGCCAGGTCCACGGCGGCTTGGCGCAAGGCATCGGCCAGGCGCTGTTCGAGGAGTGCCGCTACGATCCGAAGAGCGGCCAGCTCGTCACCGGCTCGTTCATGGACTACCGCATGCCGCGCGCCGGCGATTTGCCGTCGTTCGCGGTCGAAACCCACGCGACGCTGTGCACGCACAATCCCTTGGGCGTGAAGGGGTGTGGAGAAGCCGGCGCCATCGGCGCGCCGGGCGCAGTGATGAACGCGGTACTGAACGCGCTGAGCACCGTCGGTGTCAGCAATCTGCAAATGCCGGCGTCGCCCGAGCGGGTGTGGCGCGCCATCAACGGTCGCAAGGCGGCCGCCTAGGAATCAGGGAGAGCCAGGCGATGTATAATTTCGAATATCACAAGGCCAAGAACGTCGCGGACGCATCGGCGCTGATCGCGCAGAAGAGCGAAGCCAAGCTCGTCGCCGGCGGCATGACGCTGATCCCGACCTTGAAGCAACGCCTCGCCAAGCCGAGCGACCTTGTCGATCTGAACGGTCTTGCCGAGCTCAAAGGCATCAAGCGCGACGGCAACGCGGTGGTGATCGGCGCGATGACGCGGCATGTCGAGGTCGCGGAGTCCGCCGAGGTGCAGAAGGCGATTCCCGCCCTCGCCCATCTCGCGTCGCATATCGGCGATCCGGCGGTACGCAACCGCGGCACGCTCGGCGGCTCGATCTCGAACAACGATCCGGCGGCGGATTACCCGTCGGCGGTGGTCGGCTTGAACGCGACGGTGATCACCAACAAGCGCAAGATCGCGGCCGACGATTTCTTCAAGGGCATGTTCGAGACCGCGCTCGAGCCGGGCGAGATCGTGACGGCGGTGAGCTTCCCGATCCCCGAAAAGGCCGCCTATATGAAGTTCCCCAATCCGGCGTCGCGCTACGCCATCGTCGGCGTATTCGTGGCGAAGACCAAGGACGGCGTGCGCGTCGCTGTGACCGGCGCCGGCCCGTGCGTCTTCCGCCAGAAGGAGATGGAAGCGGCGCTGGCGAAGAATTTCTCCGCCGACGCGATCAAGAACATCGTGCAGAAGCAGGACGGCCTCAACGGCGACATCCACGCCAGCCCGGAATACCGCGCGCATCTCGTCGGCGTGATGGCGCGGCGCGCGGTCGCGGCGGCGGGGTAGACGACCGCCTTTCGCCTTCGAACGGATCGATAGAGAGGCGACGGCCGCGACAGGCCGACGCGGCGGATTGCGCTTGCACTCCGGCCGCGGCATGGATTATCCATTAGAAGTGATGTTTCATACATCAGTTTCCATGGATAATCCGTGATCTCCGCGGCGCAGTTGCGGGCCGCGCGCGCCCTGCTCGGCATCGATCAGAAGAAGCTCGCCGACCTCAGTGGTCTGTCGGTACCGACCATCCAGCGCATGGAAGCGAGCGACGGCGTCATTCGCGGCAACGTTGATTCCCTGACCAAGCTGGTCAATGCGCTCGCGACGGCCGGCATCGAGCTCATCGGCGAAGGCGCGGCCAGCGCCGACGGCGGCCGCGGCGTGCGGCTCAAGCAGCGGACGAGTGCGACGAGTTCGAAGTGAGCAAACCCGCAACATCGAGCTTGACCCCCTCACCCTTCCCTCTCCCCCAAAATGGGGGAGAGGCTTCCACTTTTTTTAGCCCCGCATGACTCTCGTCGCCGTGCTCGCCTGTGTCGCGACGCTGTTGATTGCGTCAGTGCTTGGCGTCGCAACAGCGCGCAAGCGGGCCGGCACCCCGATCGTCTACGGCGTGAGCCTCGTGGCGTGCACCGTTGGCCTCGTTACCGCGCTCGCGCAGCTCATGAGCGGCGCAGCGACGCCGACGCTGGTGCTGCCGCTCGGGCTGCCGTGGCTCGGCGCGCATTTCCGCATCGACGCGCTGGCCGCGTTCTTCCTCGTCGTCGTCGATCTTGGCGGCGCGGCCGCGAGCCTCTATGCGCTCGGCTACGGCACGCACGAGGATGCGCCGCAGCGCGTGTTGCCGTTCTATCCGGCGTTCCTCGCCGGCATGAACCTGGTCGTGATCGCTGACGACGCGTTCACCTTTCTACTGTCGTGGGAATTCATGTCGCTGACGTCGTGGGCGCTGGTGATGGCGCATCACCGCGACGCGGACAACCGCCGCGCCGGATTCATCTATCTGGTGATGGCGAGCTTCGGCACCTTCGCGCTGATGCTCGCATTTGGCCTGCTGGCCGGACCGACCGGCGGTTATGCCTTCGCGGTCATGCGCGCCGGTCATCATGAGCCGCTGATTGCGGCGCTGGTGTTGACGCTCGTGCTTCTGGGCGCTGGATCGAAGGCCGGCCTGGTGCCGCTGCATGTCTGGCTGCCGCTCGCCCATCCGGCGGCGCCGAGCCACGTCTCGGCGCTGATGAGCGGCGTCATGACCAAGGTCGCGGTCTACGGCTTCATCCGCATCGTGCTCGACCTGCTGGGCGCGCCGAGCTGGTGGGCGAGCATGGTCGTGCTGGCGCTCGCCGGCATCACGACGGTGATGGGCGTGCTCTACGCCTTGATGCAGCACGATCTGAAGCGGCTCTTGGCCTATCACACGGTCGAGAACATCGGCATCGTCTTCATTGGCATCGGCCTCGCTCTCGGATTCAAGGCCAACGCTATGCCGCTGGCCGCGGCGCTGGCACTCACCGCCGCGCTGTTCCATGTCTTCAACCATTCTCTGTTCAAGAGCCTGCTGTTCTTCGGCGCGGGCTCGGTGCTGAACGCCACCGGCGAGCGCGACATGGAGCATTTGGGCGGTCTGATCCATCGCATGCCCTTGGCCGCCTTCGCGTTCCTGGTCGGCTGCGCCGCAATCTCGGCGTTGCCGCCGCTCAATGGTTTCGTGTCGGAATGGCTCACCTTTCAGGCGATCTTGCTGAGTCCGGCGGTGGCGCAATGGGGATTGAAAATCCTGGTGCCGGCGGTCGGCGCGCTGCTGGCGTTGTCGGCGGCGTTGGCCGCCGCGTGCTTCGTCAAAGCCTATGGCGTCACTTTCCTCGGTCGGCCGCGCACATTCGTTGCCGAGAATGCCAAAGAGACCGATCGCTTCTCGTTGGCGGCGATGTTCATACTCGCGGCGCTCTGTCTCCTCGCCGGCATCCTGCCGGGTTTCGTCATCGACGCGCTGGCGCCGGTGAGCCAGGCGTTGATCGGCGCTCGTATGCCGGCGCAAGCAACCGATCCGTGGCTCAGCATCGTGCCGATCGCCGCGAGCCGTAGCTCCTATGACGGCTTGCTGGTTTTCATCTTCATCGGCCTCGCCGGCCTGATCACGGCGGCGACGATCCATCGCTTTGCGTCGCACGCGCTCAGACGCGCACCGGCGTGGGATTGCGGCACGCCCGATTCGAGTCCGATGACGCAATACAGCGCCGCGAGCTTCGCACAGCCAATCCGCCGCGTTTACGGCGCGCTCGCGTTCCGCGCGCGCGAGCGCGTCACGATGCCGCCACCCGGCGATGCGCGGCCGGCGACGTTGCACGTGAGCCTGCGCGACCTGGTGTGGGACTGGTTCTACGCGCCGATCGAAGGCTCGGTCGCGACGACAGCGGGATACGTCAACCAGTTCCAGTTCCTCACCATCCGCAAATATCTGAGCCTGGTCTTCGCGCTGCTTGTCGTCCTCCTGCTGGTGCTGGCGATATGGCTCTGATCCACGACGCCGCCGTGCAGTTCGCCGAGATGCTGCTAGTGCTACTGCTGGCGCCGGGGCTCATCGGCTTCGTGTGCAAGGCCAAGGCGCGGATGACGCGCCGGCGTGGCGCCTCGATTCTTCAGCCCTATCGCGACCTCATGCGCCTCTTCCGCAAGGAAGTGGTGCTGGCGGAGAACGCAAGCTGGCTCTTCCGCGTCGTGCCTTATCTGATCTTCGCGGCGACCTGGGTGGCGGCGGCGCTGGTGCCGACATTTGCCACCGGACTCCTCTTCAGCTGGTCGGCCGATCTCATCGCCATCATTGCGTTGCTTGCCAGCGCGCGGTTCTTCCTGGCGCTCGCCGGCATGGACGTCGGCACCAGCTTCGGCGGCATCGGCTCGAGCCGCGAGATGATGATCGCCTCGCTCGCCGAGCCGGCGATGCTGATGACGGTGTTCACGCTGGCGCTGGTGGCGGGATCGACCCAGCTTTCGACCATCGCGGCGTTCATGAACTCGCCTTCGGTCGGATTGTCGGTGTCGCTCGGCCTGGCGCTGTTCGCGCTGATCATTGTCGCGATCGCCGAGAACGCGCGCATTCCGATCGACAATCCGGCGACGCACCTCGAGCTCACCATGGTGCACGAGGCGATGGTGCTGGAGTATTCCGGCCGGCATCTGGCGTTGATCGAGCTCGCTGCGGCGCTCAAGCTCTTGCTCTACGCCTCGCTGATCGCCTGCATCTTCGCGCCATGGGGCATCGCCGGTGCGCACGCCGGCGCGCGCGCCTTGCTCATCGGCGCCGCGGCCTACGTCGTCAAGCTTGCGATCGCCGGCATGCTGCTCGCGGTCTTCGAGACCGCGATCGCCAAGATGCGCGTCTTCCGTGTGCCGCAATTCATCGGCGCGGCACTGATGCTCGGTCTGCTCGGCACACTGCTGCGCTTCGTCTCGGGAAGCTTCTGATGCCGAATCTCCCCTTCGATACGGCGCATCTCCTGGCCGGCGGCCTCGTACTGATGAGCTTCACGCTGCTCTATCAGGACCGGCTTTATTCCTTGCTCAATATCTATGCGCTGCATGCGCTGGTTCTGGCGTTGTCGGTGGCTTGGCAGGCCAACATCCAGGACGCGCCGCACCTCTACGTCACCGCTGGCCTCGCGCTCGGCTTCAAGGCGATCATCATTCCCTTGGCGCTACGCCGCATCATCGAGCGCCTCGGCATCCACCGCGAGATCGAAACCGTCGTCGGTATCGGCCCGACCATGCTCGCCGGCATGGCGCTGGTCGCTCTTTCCATGGTGGTGATGCTGCGCGTTACATCCGCGGCGGCGCCGATCGCGCGCGAGGATCTCGCCTTCGCCCTTGCCGTCGTGCTGCTCGGCCTACTGATGATGGTGACGCGGCGCAACGCGGTGAGCCAGGTCGTCGGATTCATGTCGCTCGAGAACGGCCTGATCCTGGCGGCGAGCGGCGCCAAAGGCATGCCGCTGGTGGTCGAGATCAGCGTCGCCTTCTCGGTCCTGATCGCCTTCATCGTCATCGGCATCTTCCTGTTCCGAATTCGCGAGCGCTTCGACACCGTTGATCTCGCTGCTCTCGATCAGTTCCGCGGAGAGCGACGATGAGCAATCTCGTCTTCGTCCGGGTCGAGTGGGTGATTCTTATCCCGCTCGGGGCGGCGGCAGTGTTGGCGCTGCTGCCTGGCTATCGTTTGACCGCTCGGCTGAATGTCGCCGCCGCGTTCCTGACTTTGCTTGCGGCGTTATCACTGTTGTTCACGCCGCACCCGACGGCCGGCACCTACCTGCTGGTCGACGATCTCAACGTCGTCTTCATCGCGCTCAACACTTTCATCGGGTTCACCACCAGCGTGTTCAGTGCCAGCTATGTGGGCCACGAGATCGAAATCGGCCGGCTGACGCCCACCTACCTCCGCTTCTATCACGCAATGTACCAATTGCTGATGTGCGCAATGAACGTGGCGCTCGTGGCCAACAATATCGGTCTGATGTGGGTGGCGATCGAATGCGCGACGCTGACCACGATTCTGATGGTCGGTATCTATCGCACCCACGAAGCGCTCGAAGCGGCGTGGAAATATTTCATCCTCGGCAGCGTCGGCATCGCCCTGGCGCTCTTCGGCACCATCCTGGTCTATGTCGCCGCGCAGCCGGTGATTGGCGAAGGCGTCCAGGCGATGGTGTGGACCCGACTGGTCAATGAGGCCGCGCGCTTCGATCCGGCGCTGCTCAACGTCGCCTTCATCTTCCTGCTGCTGGGTTACGGCACCAAAGTCGGCCTCGCGCCGCTGCACGCCTGGCTGCCCGATGCCCACGCCGAGGGCCCGACACCGATCTCAGCGGTGCTGTCCGGCCTGCTGCTCAATGTCGCGCTCTATGCCGTGCTGCGCTTCAAGATGCTGATGGCGGCGAACTTGGCTGCGGCCGCGCCCGGGCCGTTAATGGTGACGCTGGGACTAGCGTCGCTGATCTTCGGCGCGTTCATGCTCTACCGCCGACGCGACATCAAACGGCTCTTCGCCTATTCGTCGATCGAGCACATGGGCATCATCACCTTCGCCTTCGGCATGGGCGGGCCGCTGGCGAATTTCGCCGGTCTCCTGCATATGACCATGCACAGCCTGACCAAGTCCGGCATCTTCTTCGCCGTCGGCCACGTGGCGCAGGCCAAGGGCACACAACGCATCGCGGATATCGGCGGCCTTACCGAAACCCATCCATGGCTCGGCTGGAGTCTGGTCGCCGGCGTCGTCGCCATCGCCGGCCTACCGCCGCTCGGCATCTTCATGAGCGAATTCCTGATGGTGAGCTCGACCTTCGCACGCGCGCCGCTGTTGGCGGTATTGCTGGTCTTCGGTCTGCTGGTCGCGTTTGGCGCACTGGTACTGCGCCTCAACGGCATCGCCTTCGGCGAGCCACGCGGTCAAAACCATCCGGTCAAGGCGTCCTATGTTCCGCAATTCGCCCATCTTGCGCTGGTACTGGCGGCTGGTCTTTATCTGCCA
>Ga0209168_10003640_pt1 | contig 10525 bp, 8 predicted proteins | sample Coa_R1_FD_187156 | JGI IMG/M metagenome (GOLD analysis project Ga0209168, IMG submission 187156) | Surface soil microbial communities from Centralia Pennsylvania, which are recovering from an underground coalmine fire - Coalmine... | ecosystem: Environmental > Terrestrial > Soil > Unclassified ... | reverse complement strand
ATCAAGTGGCGCAGTGACGACAAAAGCTCCACGCAAATCTCCTTCTTTCATGCCTTCTTTTACGTAGCCGAAAGGGTCCTTCGTGCCTGCTGGATCGCCATGACAAAACAAACAGTCTTTCGTCAGCCGTACCGGTTGCGCATAGCGCATCACGGGCTGACCGTCGAGGACATCATGCTTGTAGTACTCGTTGAGTTCACTATCGCCAGCAAATGCGGTCAGAGCTTCACGCTCGAACGCGTCCGGCGCATGTTGAGGGTTGCGGGGATGCAGCGACGGAGTGGAAAATTTCATTCCTTGGGACTCGGCATAGTTCCGCGCTATGTTCCATGCCACCACGACTGGAACCTGCTTGACTTGTTTGAATTCGTGGTTGGGCACATAGACATCCACGTTAGCGGAGAAATAAGTTCGGATGGTCCCAGCCATGCCGTCGGTCTTGCGGAGTTTGTCAACAAATGCAGTTTCAGCCTGAGCGTTGATGCGGTTTCGCGTGATGAAGAAACCAATAACCGATGTAATGGCCAACGTCGTTGCGATGAACCCTACCAGTTTCGAGGTTAGCTTCCATTCGCTCAACATAAGTTCACCTGTTCCGCGTGCGTTCGGTCATAGGATCGGAATATTTCTCGCGCAATCGTGCTTTTTAACGTGCAGTAGTTCGCTTGAATTTCTCTTCGGCATAAACTACCGAAGTATTAGAGCCATTGGTACATAGGCGCTGGCAGCTCCGACCCAGATTGGCGTCGAATCAACGAATAAAAGGGGTGTAGCCCCGTTTCCAATAACGTAGGGAGTGAAAATGTGCTGAAATTCGAGCCGGTCGCTACGATGTAAAAGAGAAATGCCAAGCCGATGCAGGCCCGAGCGACTAGCTATTTTGGAGTCCAGGCCGGATGGGCAGTGAACAGTCCATTGACAAAGCCAATCTGATAAACAACGAATACGCCGAAGGTTAGGCTGAGCAGGCCCGCTGCCATGCCCAATTTTTCTGCGATGTAGTGGCTGCGATCCGCGGCCACCTTAAGCGTTGAGGCCAAGCTCATCGTAATAACCATCATGCCAGCAATCGTCCCGACACCGAAGACCAATAGGTAGACAATTGCCCAACGCGTATTGCGAATCGTCGCGAGAACTAGAAGAGCTATGGCCGCAGAGCCTGCCAACCCATGAACGATGCCCACGGCCAAGGGACGCAAATGTTGATAAAAGCGAAATTGCGCCAGTCTTCTATCAAGTGCTGCGAGCGGGGTTTCATGTGGATTATGTGGATGCGCGTCTGAGTCGTGGCTGTGGTGATGAGTATGGAGGTAATCGCCGTGGCTGTGCACATGAGAGTGAACGTGCCCGTGCGTGTCCGAACTATCTCTTTGACCGTCTAAAGATGCGCCCGGAACCGCGCGCAGGAAGCTGATCACATTCAGAACGCCCAAGATGATGAGCATGATGCCGACCGAGAGTTCCATGCTGAGTCCAATGCGCGCCGGGATGACGATGTTGAAGAGAATGATGCAAGTGCCTACTACAAGAATCGTGACGGTATGTCCTAAGCCCCAGAACGCGCCGATAAGTGCAGCCCGTGAGACATCCCGCTGCCGGCTAACGATGGTTGCTACCGCGACGACATGGTCGGGGTCAGTGGCGTGTCGCATCCCGAGAAAGAACCCGAGGGCAATGATCGAAAGAAGGCTGATCATAGGGAGTCCCGTAATTCTAACCTGCGGCTAGGGTGCGGAGTTGAGCGCGTCGGGATTCCAATAAACCGATGAGGGAGCCATCTGCGCAGCGGTGCAAGCATCCAGACCGCAAGTGTACTCGGCGAATGTGGGTTTTGCCATCACAAGGACGAGAGCAGCAAGCCACGAGCATTTATGAGCAAGGCAATGAAAAATAAAAGACTGACCCATTACCCAGTTGACTTGTGACGCCGATCTTTCCGCCGTGGGCTTCGATGATCGCTTTCGCAATGGCCAAGCCCATGCCCGTGCCTTGGACGCGCACACGTTGGTTTTGCCCGCGGTAGAATTTGTCAAAAATTAACGCTTGTTCGAAATCGTCAATGCCAGGTCCATGATCGGCGACGCTGACGACAATGGCGCGGTCCTTTAATTCTGCGGAAATCTGGATTTGGCTTCCGCGCGCGGAATACTTGGCGGCATTTTCCAATAATTGCGTTAATGCCTCCTGGATACGGTTCAAGTCGTAACGAATCGTGGGCAAATCCGTTGGGACATTGATCTCGATAGGATGTTGCGCGAGGATTTGCCGCGATTCCTCGATTGCGGACTGGATCGCTACTTGAATCGGATTTTGCTGCAGGTTCAATTGCACTTTTCCGGAATCCCACTGAGCCATTTCAGCGGCTTCCCCGACCAAGCGGTTTAATCGATCGCTTTCCTCGTTTACGATAGTCAGCAATTCTTTGTGCTGTGACGGACCTAGATTGGGGTTGGCTAGCAAGTAGGTTACAGATGCTTTGATCGAAGTCAGCGGGGTACGAAACTCATGCGCCACCGAGTCAAGCAAGGTGCTACGCAACTGGTCGCTCTGACGGGCAGCCTCCGCTCGCCCCAATTTTTCAATCGCGCCCGCACGCTCGACTGCGATCGCAATGACGCTGCTTAGGGCATCCAGCGACTGTCGCGACGGCAGCGGGCTCCCAACGACGCCCAGACTGCCGACCACTCGGACTCCCATGCGTAGCGGGAGGAATGCGCGATGATTCTCAACGTCAATTCTTGGTTCCCCCCGCAGGTTCACCAGCTCTAAATCATGGGGTTCCAAGCCACAAGTGTCCGGGCCGGAGCGATAAACATCGGGCTTGTCGGGTAGCAAGATCGCTACCGCTCGAGCTCCAAAATGTTCGACAACATAGCGCGGGATGGAATTTAGGAGTTCAGGCAAATTATCGCTGGAGAGCAGTTGCTGGCTGAACCCATACAGGCGTTCCACCTCACGACGACGATCATTTGCTTGCCTCGCCTCACGGCGTGCTCGTTCGGAGAGTTGGCTGGCCACGACCCCGGTCACCAGAAATGCGACCAGGGCTACCCAGTTTTGGGGATCGGCAACTGTAAACGTTCCAACCGGCGGCAGGAAAAAATAATTAAAAGCCAGAGTTGCCACGACAGCCATGAAAACTGCAGTAGCGAGGCCCCACATGGCGGAAACGCAAAGTACGCCGAGCAAGAATGTAAGCGCAACTGTGGTGGGGTTTACGTGAATCAGCCGATAAAAAATAGCGGTAGCCGTGGCAATTCCCATCACGGACGCAGCATAGCCCACGAATACGGGGACAGTTCGCTTCACGGAAGCGATTGTACCGGAACTGGAAACATCGACAATTTGCAATCCGTGCGTGACAATCTATGCGATGGCGAAAAGTCCTGAACAATGGCTGGAGCAAACCGCCCCCAAACAGCATCGGGGGAGCTTCAAGCTTTTTCTAGGCTATGCGCCGGGCGTGGGCAAGACATTCAGCATGCTGAGCGAAGCGATCCGCCGTAAAAGGCGGGGCGAGAATGTCGTGATTGGAGTGGTGGAGACGCACGGTCGTCAGGGGATCGTAGAGCTGGCATCACAGTTGGAGGCCGTCCCGCGAAAAAAAATAGATTACAAAGGTACTCTCTTCGAAGAGATGGACGTTGACGCTGTTTTGGCGCGGAAAGCCCAAGTAGTGCTGGTCGACGAACTCGCACACACGAACATTGAAGGCAGTAAACATCGTAAGCGCTACGAAGATATTTTGGAGTTGCTGGATGCGGGTGTAGACGTTCTCTCCACAATGAATATCCAACACCTCGAAAGCATGACCCCAACTGTGCAGGGCCTGACGGGTATTCAGGTGCGGGAAACCGTTCCGGACTGGGTCTTACAACGCGCCGACGAAATCGTGATGGCTGACCTAACACCGGAAGCGCTGCAAAATCGCATGCGCCGCGGTGATATTTATCCGCAAGAACGCGTGGATCGAGCGCTGAGCAATTTTTTTCGCGAAGGTAATTTAATTGCGCTCCGCGAATTGGCGCTGCGCCAGGTCGCACAGGCCGTGGACCGTGAACTGGAATCGTTTCGCGAAAAAGATGAACCGGGCAGGCGCGTGGCGATCCGGGAGCGAATTGCGGTTTGCATCAGTTCAAACCCCGTGGCGAAATATCTCATTGCGCGTGGAGCGCGTATGGCGCAGGCCATCGATGCTGATTTGCACGTAGTCTATGTCGATCTCGGGCAAGATGAAAGCGAAGCGAACCAAAAGACATTGCTCGCGAACATCCTTTTCGCCCAGAACGTTGGCGCCACTGTTACCCGTCTGCATGGCAAAAATGTTGCCGAAGCGGTGGCCGAATTCGTGAAGGAAAAACATATTACCCACGTCGTATTTGGCCGTTCGGCGACCAGCGGATGGCGGAGATACCTGTATTTCTCTGCAATTCATAAGTTTTTACGCGATGCGCCTGCCGTGGATGTTCACATCGTGACGCAGGAGCCCAACTAGGTGCCACCGGCCATCGAACATCGCCGCATACTTGTCGTGGATGACGAGCCGCAAATCACACGCGTACTACGTACGAGTTTGTCCAGCCAGGGGTATGACATCCGTGTGGCAAATGATGGCGAAACGGCTCTCGAAATCATGAAGGACTGGTCCCCTGAATTGGTCATCACCGATCTATCCATGCCGAATATGGACGGCCTAGAATTTTGTCGTCACATGCGGGTGAAATCACATGCCCCGATCATTGTTCTGTCGGTGCGTGGACAAGAACGAACGAAAGTCGAAGCGCTTGATGCTGGCGCAGACGACTACATCACCAAGCCTTTTGGAATCGAAGAGCTTTTGGCTCGCGTACGAGCTAATTTAAGGCGTGTTCCCACGGCAGGGGATGATGAGCCGGCCTTAATTGAAATCGGCGACTTTCGAATTGACTCGTCTGCACACAAAGTTACGGTTAAACAACGCGAAGTGCATCTCACTCCCAAAGAATTTGATTTGCTCGTTTATCTAGCCCGGCAAGCGGGAAAGGTTATTACCCATCGAGCATTGCTCGGCGCGATCTGGGGTGGGCAAAGCACCGAGCAAGTCGAATATCTTCGCGTGTTTGTCGGCCAATTGCGCAAGAAGCTGGAGCCAGACAGTTCGTCGCCGCGCTACATTGTCACCGAACCCTGGGTCGGATACCGCTTTGAACCGGGCCCATCTGAATAACGCCAATCCAGGTTGTTCTAACTACTGCCCTTAAGTCCTTTTACAAAGATTCTACGAACTCTTTATTCGATCTTTATGCCTTTCGGTATCCAATCAATTGTGTTTGAAAGTCCTACGGAAAGGGGAGGTTTTATATGGCATCCATTCATAACGTCTCAGCAGAAACCCTGGCAAAACTATTCCATCATTACCATGAAGCCCTTGCCGATGATTCCCATCGCCTCGCGAGCCAGGAATCATCTTCTTGCTGGGAGCAAGCTCCGCAGAGTGACCGCAAATTGATGATTGCGGCCGCGCGGCTGACGCTGCTCGAACTCGCAACAACGTCAGAAGAGCAGGACCAGCGCAAATATTTTGCTAAGGCCGGCGAAGCTGATTGGGGTTGCTAGCTCAGCTCGGCTAAAGTGGTCTTTACGAAATCCTTACGAAATGTTTAGTCCATTCTTATGTCGTAGGTAGTCAACTCGCATTTCGCAACTTTATGGAAAGAGACATCAACTAGCTTGTCGGCATTCGATCACATTAATAATTAAATTCAAGCTACTAGCCAGGTGCTATGCTTCGCACCGACGTGAAAGTTGAGAAGTGAGGAAACTCATAAATGAAAAATTCAGGATTGTATGCAATGCAACCCGCGGGCAAGCTGGGAACGTGCTTGCTTTTTGCAGCCAGCTTGGCAATCCCCGTGTATGGCCAACAAGCAACAACTAATCGGGCGTCCACCGACGGAGTAAATGCTGCTTCCCCGCAGGCCAATGTAGAGAGCCAACAGGTCCCGAAGGAAGTCTTGCAAGAGCTTGATGCGATGAAGAAACGCATTGAGCAATTGGAGCTGCAGCTCAAGCAACGTGAATCCGCGGAACCGCCAAATGCCAGTGCGCCATCAGCCAATGCGATTGCACCCGCGGCAGGTCCCTCGAATGTGACGGTTACGAACACTGCGCAAGCGCCGGAAGCAGCCCCCCCCGAAACCTCTTCGTCAGAGTCTGAAGAGCCGTTCGCCTTCGCCGACTGGACCTGGCTCAACGGCAATCCACGAACAATTACACCAGCCTTCGATTCCAAGTTCTTTACTCCGGAAATTCGTGCTGATGTCGCCTACCACTACGACTTCAATCATCCTCAGGACGATACGATCGGCGGTTCGAGCGAGGTATTCCGTTCGAATGAAGTTAGCTTGACCCATCTGGGTATCGGCGGGGACTTTCACTACGACCATGTTCGTGCCCGGGTGATGAGCCAGATTGGCCTCTACTCGACGGCCACGCCACGCAACGACGCCAGCTATTCCCGCGGCCAATGGGATCTGGCGGACGCCTATCGTTACGTTACCGAAGCTTACGGCGGCTATCACTGGGATGCCATGCACGGCGTGAATGTGGATGCGGGCATTTTCTTGTCCTACATCGGTCTATTCAGTTTCTACAACTTCGACAACTGGGCATACCAGCCCTCGTATGTATCTTCGAATACTCCGTGGTTCTTCACAGGATTGCGCATCCAAACTTTTCCCACTAAGAAGTTGAAGATCGAGCCGTGGATCATAAATGGATGGCAATCCTACGCGCGCTATAACGGCCGCCTGGGATTTGGAGGGCAAATTCTATATCGTCCGAATGGCCGCGTCTCCATGCTTACCAACAATTACGGGGCCGGGTCGGATGCTTTAGGTCTACCTTCCCGTACCCGTTATCACACCGACAACAGCCTCGAAGTGAAGTATTACGATCATCCCGAAAAGTTCCTCGACAAGATGGCGTTCAGTTTGACCGGTGATGCAGGCTGCGAAAGCGGCGGCGGCGTGAATTGCACGACAAATCAGAAAAATGCCGCCAAACAAATCACCTCGTATAAGCAGAGCTTCTTGGGTTTCATGATTTACAACCGTTGGTGGTTTAACAAAGACCGCGAGGGCTTTACGCTCGGCGGTGGGAGAATCAATAATCCCGGCCGTTACTTGGTTTTGCTGCCGCCTATTAACGGTGCTACGGCAACTTCGGGCACGCCTTACTTTACTGAGAATCCCGGCGATCCCTATAAAGCTTGGGATATGTCGGCTACTTACGATTACATGCCCAGCCAATACATCACTTTCCGGTGGGAGTTTAACCATCGCCATGCCAATGTGCCTTACTTTAGCGGCCCGGGCGGGATCACTCCTCCGGGCGGAAACACGGGTGCTCCTGGATCTGAAGTTCAGGGATGGTCGCCAGATCTTCGCCAGACGGAAGATCGGGGCACGATGGCGATTCTGGTGAAGTTCTAACTGCTCGTTACGAGGAGCGTTTTGATGAAAGACATTATTTACGTGATCGCAACCGCAGCATTTTTTCTCCTTTCGATTCTTTATGTGCGGTTCTGCGATCGCATTCGTTGAGGTGACGGAGTATGAGCCTTGATTCGCTCGTCATGCTGGTTGTTTGCGCCTTGTTGTTGGTCTATCTGCTGTATGCCTTGTTGCGGCCGGAGAAGTTCTGATGACTGCCAATGGGTGGCTGCAAATTCTTGTGTTTCTCGGGCTGATTTTGGTAATGACCAAGCCCTTAGGCGCTTTTATGGCGCGCGTCTTTGAGCGGCAACGTACATTTCTCGATCCAGTCTTACGGCCGGTTGAGCGTTTACTCTACCGGCTCACGGGCGTAGATGAAAATCGCGAAATGCCCTGGACGGAATATGCGATGGCCATGCTGCTATTCAGCAGTGTAACCATGCTCGTGTTGTATCTGATCGAACGGCTGCAGCAGATTCTTCCGTGGAATCCGCAGAAATTCGGGGCTGTTGCACAAGACGTGGCCTTTAACACTGCCGCGTCCTTCACCACGAATACGAACTGGCAGAACTACTCCGGCGAAGCCGTGATGAGTTACTTCACGCAGATGGCAGGACTCGCCTATCACAACTTTGTCTCAGCAGCCGTAGGCATTGCTCTGGCAATTGCTTTTATTCGAGGAATAGCTCGCCGCGAAAAAGAGACCATAGGAAATTTCTGGGTCGATATGACTCGCGCGACACTTTGGGTTCTCTTGCCCATATGCATCGTCTATGCCATGGCCTTGGTTTCTCAAGGAGTGGTCCAGAACCTTCGCCCGTACGATACCGCGAAACTAGTTGAGCCGCAGCAAATTCAGAAGACCGGATCAGATGGCAAGCCAACGACACAGACTGTGACCGATCAGGTCATTGCACAAGGCCCTGTCGCCTCGCAAGAGGCGATCAAGATGTTAGGTACGAACGGCGGGGGTTTTTTCGGCGCAAACAGCGCGCATCCTTTTGAAAACCCGACACCGCTAAGCAACTATCTGCAAATACTTTCCATTTTCCTCATTCCTGCGGGGCTGACCTACACCCTTGGGAGAATGACGAATTCTCCCCGTCACGGATGGGCTGTATGGGCCGCGATGGCATCGCTCTTTCTCATTGGCGTGACGACGGCGTATTGGGCCGAGGCAAAAGGCAATCCGTTGCTCAAAGCCGTGGATCAGTACGTGAGCGCGACACAGTCGGGCGGCAACATGGAAGGGAAAGAAGTGCGCTTCGGCATTGCCGAGTCTGCATTGTTCGCCACCGTCACAACCGATGCGAGTTGCGGCGCTATCAACGGTCAGCACGATTCATTCACGCCACTCGGGGGGATGGTTCCGCTTGTCAACATCATGCTCAGCGAAGTCGTATTTGGTGGCGTAGGCGCGGGATTGTACGGCATGTTGATTTATGTTGTGCTGGCTGTCTTCATTGCAGGTCTAATGGTAGGCAGAACGCCCGAATATCTCGGCAAAAAGATCGAGGCCTACGACGTAAAAATGGCGATGCTGGTCACGCTGGTTTTCCCTTTCATCATTCTTGTGCTGGCGGCGATTTCAGTGGTGCAGGGATTCGGCACTTCAAGCATCAGTAACCCCGGCCCACATGGCCTAACGCAGATTCTTTATTTGTTTGTGTCTTCCGCAGGCAACAACGGTTCGGCATTTGGCGGGCTAAACGGAAACACGCTTTGGTACAACGTCTCCGGAGCTGTGACCATGTTGATCGGGCGCTTCTTCATGATTATCCCCATGCTGGCTATCGCAGGGAATTTAGCGAAGAAGAAGTATGTCCCGATCTCTTTAGGTACATTCCCGGTCACAACGCCGTTGTTCACAGTGTTGTTAGTGTCTGTAATTGTGATCGTCGGCGCGCTGACTTTTTTCCCGGCACTTAGCCTGGGACCGATTCTCGAACACTTACTGATGAACGCGGGCAAGACTTTTTAGGGACATCATGGCACAAAAAGAAAACCAACAAAGCTTATGGAACGGCTCCATCATTAGCCGGGCGCTGATTGATTCGTTACTGAAGTTGAACCCACGAACGATGATGAAGAATCCCGTCATGTTTGTAGTCGAGGTCGGTAGCGTTCTCACTACATTGCTTTTGTTGCGCGACAGGTCAGACTTTTCCTTCAACCTCCAAATCACTCTCTGGCTGTGGTTTACAGTCTTATTCGCCAATTTTGCCGAGGCCATGGCGGAAGGGCGAGGCAAGGCACAGGCGGAGACGCTCCGCAAAACGAAGTCAGAGACCATCGCAAACAAATTGAGCCCGAATGGGCAAACCCAGTCCGTACCGAGTTCGACGCTTCGTGTAGGGGATTTAGTTCTGGTCTCAGCGAATGAATTCATTCCCGGCGACGGAGAGGTCGTGGAAGGCGTTGCGAGTGTGGATGAATCGGCAATTACTGGGGAGTCTGCGCCGGTCATTCGCGAGGCTGGTGGAGACAGATCGGCGGTTACCGGCGGCACGCGTGTTTTGTCTGATCAGATTAAAGTGCGAATTTCATCGAATCCCGGAGAAACATTTCTCGACAAAATGATCGCCCTCGTGGAAGGAGCCGAGCGGCAGAAAACGCCAAACGAAATTGCCCTGAACATTCTCCTATCGGGGCTGACGATTATTTTTTTGCTGGCCGTCGTAACATTGCAGCCGTTCGCGATTTATTCTGGCTCTCCTCAAACTGTCTTTGTATTGGTTTCGCTGCTCGTCTGTTTGATTCCCACGACCATTGGTGGATTACTGTCAGCGATCGGTATTGCCGGCATGGACAGGCTTGTGCAACATAACGTGCTTGCCATGTCAGGGAGAGCGGTCGAGGCTGCCGGCGACGTGAACACGTTACTGCTAGACAAAACTGGGACCATCACGCTGGGGAATCGCCAAGCTGCCGAATTTATCCCAGCACCGGGGATTCCAGGCGCACAAATGGCTGACGCAGCGCAGCTCTCGTCATTGGCCGATGAGACTCCGGAAGGCAGATCGATTGTTGTTTTGGCAAAAAATAAATAC
>Ga0209168_10003639_pt1 | contig 10526 bp, 11 predicted proteins | sample Coa_R1_FD_187156 | JGI IMG/M metagenome (GOLD analysis project Ga0209168, IMG submission 187156) | Surface soil microbial communities from Centralia Pennsylvania, which are recovering from an underground coalmine fire - Coalmine... | ecosystem: Environmental > Terrestrial > Soil > Unclassified ... | reverse complement strand
TCGGACCCCCGTGGGAACCGGTCTGGTTCTCACATCCTCAAGATTCGCCGTAAGACCCCACCCCCGGCATCGGACGTATTCCTTATCTTGCGGGCCCGGGAAGGCCTTAGGCCGGGCGCCGGCCCCGAGCATCCGTCTAAGCCGGCTTAGGCCAGGTCAAAGCCCATTTTTACGGAACGGGCCGTGGTTCCCGCGGTCGCCACCCGGTCAGCTCACGCGCCGCGCGGCCCACGCCGTGAGCTCGGCCTCCAACCGCGCCGCGGGCCAGTCCTCGGTAACCGCCCGGGTCAGGATCTGCGCCTGGGTCGGCGGCGCCAGCCCGTCGACCGGCTGGTCCCGGTCCAGGTTGGTGGGGAAGGAATAGCCCTCCGCGCACGCCGCGATCACGTTCGCGATCAGGTGTGACTGGTTCGGGGCGGCCGCGGTCCCGGCCGCGCGCATGGCCCGCAGCGCCGGGAACACCGCGGCCGACATCGCGGTCCGGTCGACCGCCTCCATGGCTCGGCCGAACGCGGAGGACACCTGGAGCAGGTTCGCCATCCGGTAGACGTCGGCGGTGTGGTTGGCGCCCGCGCCGTGCAGCAGCGCCGGGTTGAAGAACACCGCGTCGCCCCGGCGCAGCGGAAGCTGGACGTGGTGCGCCGCGAAGTACTCCGCGAACTCGGGCCGCCGGAAGGCCAGGTAGCCGGGCAGGTACTTCTGCGAGTGCGGCAGGTACATGGTCGGGCCGGCCGGCACCGGCATGTCGGTGTGCGCCACCGCGCCCTGCAAGGTGAGCGCCGGTGACAGCAGGTGCACGTGGGCCGGGTACCGCGCGGCCTGCTCGTCGGACATGAACCCGAGGTGGTAGTCGCGGTGCGGCTGCTGCGCCGCCCCGCCCGGGTTGACCACGTTGACCTGCGAGGTGACCTGGTAGCCGGGCCCGAGCCAGGCCTCGCACACCGCGGCCAGCAGGTCGTTGGCGTAGTAGGCCGCGAACACCCGCGGCGCGCGCCGGGCCAGCTTCTCCAGCGCGTTCCAGATCCGGTCGTTCTGCCCGGCCGCCGCGAAGTGATCCCCGGCCGCGCCGCCCGCCGCGTGCTGCGCGGCGATGATCGCCTCGAACTCCCGCGTGGCCGCCTCCACCACCGCCAGATCGCCGAACGCCCCGGCCAGCACCACGATGCCCGGCCCGTCGCGCAGCGCCCGGACCCACTCGTCCCGGACCCGCCGCCGCCAGCCCGGGTCGGCGACCCCGCCGCGCAGCCGCTCGCCGTCGTAGATCAGGACGTTCTGCTCGACCCTGCTCGCATACGGGTATTCGCCCAGCTCGGTCGTGGTCTCGACCAGCTCAATCAGGTCCGCGAGGAATAGAACATCAGGCACCCTCATTAGACTAGAGTCAGCCACTCGATCCAGTGGCAGCTCCCGACACCGAACGAACGAGACTCACGCATGCCCGTACCGCACCAGACCACGATCCAGGACGACGTCCTGGCCATGCGCGATGACCTGCGCAACGTCGCCATCGTCGCGCACGTCGACCACGGCAAGACCACGCTGGTCGACGCGATGCTGTGGCAGTCCGGCGCGTTCCGGGCCAACGCGAACGTGGCCGAGCGGGTCATGGACTCCGGCGACCTGGAGCGGGAGAAGGGCATCACGATCCTGGCCAAGAACACCGCGGTGCACCACGGCGGGCTGACCATCAACATCGTGGACACGCCCGGCCACGCGGACTTCGGCGGCGAGGTGGAGCGCGGCCTGTCCATGGTGGACGGGGTGCTGCTGCTGGTGGACGCCAGCGAGGGGCCGCTGCCGCAGACCAGGTTCGTGCTGCGCAAGACGCTGTCCGCCGGCCTGCCGGTGATCCTGGTCATCAACAAGGTCGACCGGCCGGACGCGCGCATCGCCGAGGTGGTGGACGCCTGCTACGAGCTGTTCATCGACCTGGACGCCAGCGAGGAGCAGATCGAGTTCCCGATCGTGTACGCCTCCGCCCGGGCCGGGCGGGCCTCGCTCAACCGTCCCGGCGACGGCGAGATGCCCGACTCGCCGGACCTGGAGCCGCTGTTCGAGACGCTGAAGGCGACCGTCCCGGCCCCGGTCTACGAGGTCGGCGCGCCGCTGCAGGCGCACGTGACCAACCTGGACGCCAGCTCCTACCTGGGCCGGATCGCGCTGTGCCGGATCCGCAACGGCACCATGAAGCGCGGCCAGCAGGCCGCCTGGTGCCGCCGGGACGGCTCGATCGAGCGGGTCAAGATCTCCGAGCTGTACCTGACCGACGCGCTGGAGCGGGTGCAGGCCGACTCGGCGGGCCCCGGCGACATCGTGGCCATCGCGGGCATCCCGGACATCATGATCGGCGAGACCCTGGCCGACGTGGACAACCCGCATCCGCTGCCGCTGATCACCGTGGACGAGCCGGCCATCTCGATGACGATCGGGGTGAACACCTCGCCGCTGGCCGGGCAGAACGCCGCGGCCAAGGTCACCGCCCGGCTGGTCCGCGACCGGCTGGACCGCGAGCTGGTCGGCAACGTGTCGCTGGCCGTGCTGCCCACCGAGCGGCCGGACACCTGGGAGGTCCGCGGCCGCGGCGAGCTCGCGCTGGCCGTCCTGGTCGAGACCATGCGCCGGGAGGGGTACGAGCTGACCGTGGGCCGGCCCGCCGCGGTGACCAAGGACATCGACGGCACGGTGTTCGAGCCGGTCGAGCGGCTCAGCGTGGACGTGCCCGAGGAGTACCTGGGCACGGTTACCTCGCAGATCGCGGTCCGCCGCGGCCGGATGGAGTCGATGACCAACCACGGCACCGGCTGGGTCCGGATCGAGTTCGTGGTGCCCGCCCGGGGGCTGATCGGCTTCCGGACCCAGTTCCTGACCGAGACCCGCGGCACCGGCATCATGCACCACGTGTTCGAGGGCTACGAGCCCTGGTCCGGGCCCATGCGGGGCCGGGCCACCGGTTCGCTGGTCGCCGACCGGGCCGGCAGCGCCGCCGCCTACGCCATGTTCAACCTGCAGGAACGTGGCTCGCTGTTCGTCACCCCGGGCACCGAGGTCTACGAGGGCATGATCGTCGGGGAGAACTCCCGGCTCGACGACATGGACGTCAACATCACCCGTGAGCGCAAGGTCACCAACGTCCGCCAGTCGACCGGGGAGGAGCTCGAGCGGCTGGTGCCGCCGCGGCTGCTCAGCCTGGAGCAGGCCCTGGAGTTCTGCGCCGACGACGAGTGCGTCGAGGTCACCAGCTCGGCGGTCCGGCTGCGCAAGACCATCCTGGACGCCCGCGACCGCTTCCGCGAGCGGGCCCGCGCCTCCCGAGCCTGACCCTCGGCCTGACCGACCCTCGGCCAAACCCCGCGGCCGGCCGCCGTCCGCTACTTGTCGCGGTCCCGGCGCAGCCGCTCCAGCACCTGGTCGGGATGGTCCGCGGTGACCCGGATCATGGCCCGCACCGCGTCGGCCAGCGACACCCGGGGCACGCCGAGCGTGACCGCGGCCTCGTCGGCCCATCCGGTCAGCTCCCGGTACAGCTCGGGGCTCAGGTCCAGGGTGATCCGGACCGGCTTGGACCGGATCGCGGTCCGGCCCGCGGGGCGGGCGTCCGGCTCGGCCCGCCGGGCCGCCGCGGCCGCCATCTGCGCCTTGCGCAGCTCGCGCTCCTTCTGCGCGGTCATGACCGGACGCCGCAGAGGGGCGCGCAGCGCTCGACGATATCGCGGGCCACCTGGCGCCACACGTCGCAGCCGACCTGCTTGATCGGCACGCCGAAGCTCTGCGCGTAGACCTCGCGCCTGGGCACCACCGTGGTCAGCACGTCGTAGCCAAGGTCGACCAGCGCCTCCCGGGCGTCGGTGGTGGAGTGCGCGCGCGCCACGCAGCGGTTGAGCAGGACGGCCGAGCGCACCGGTTTGTCCCGGACCTCCCGGATCTCGGCGATCTCGTCCCGGACCGGCGTGGTCCGGTTGATCTCGATCGGGCTGGGGGCGCACGGGATCAAGATCTCGTCGGCGTACCGCAGCGCCGACCGGGCGATGGCCGCGTGGTCCTCGATCTGCGGCGTGTCGATGATCACCACGTCGTCGTGCTTGGCGATCTCGGGCAGGCGGCGGTGCAACTCGCGCGAGGGCAGGGCCACGATCCGGAACGGGAACGCCGCCTGCTCCGGCATCAGGCCGGGATACATGGCGGCCAGGTCCGACCACTCCAGCGCGCTGCCCGACGGGTCGGCGTCCACCAGGAGCACACTGTTGCCGGCCTGAGCGAAAACATGGGCCAGCCAGACCGCGGATGTGGTCTTGCCCGTGCCCGGCTTCAGGTTGGCCAGGGCGAGGCTCAGCCCTGTCATCTGGGCATTATCGCAGCGTCGGGGAGGTTACGGTAGCCAGTCGCGAGGATGGCCGGCCGCGCGGTCCCGCCCGGCGGCCCTCCGGGCCCCTCACCAGCACGGCCAGTCGCCTGCTTACCAGCAAATACAGTAATGCAGTATTTACTGCATTACTGCAAGTAAAGATTTCGGGGCGGGGCCGGATCGCGGGACTCTAGTGACCCCCGCCGACATTCTCCCCGGCCTCAGTAGTCCTATACAGGGCGTGCCGCGGGGAGCGGCCGCGCTTACGCGGGGCGAGCTGCTTGCGGGCCAGTTCCTCGGGCAGCGGCAGCAGCGGGTTGGACGCGCTGTCCACCACCGCCTCGGCGATATCCAGGACCTTCTGGCCGCGGGACCTGGCCACGTTCCTGAGCAGGTCGAACGCCTGCCGCGGCCGGAGCCGGTGCCGCTCGGCGAGCACCCCGATGGCCTGCTCGACCCGGACCCGCGCCGCCAGCGCGTGCTCGAGCTGGGCCACGGTCACCGCCAGCCGGGCCGCCTCGTCGGCCTCCTCGCGCAGCCTGCCCGGTGCCGCGCCGGAAGGCCGCCCGGCGGCCAGCCCAGCAGGCGGCCCAGCAGGCGGCCCGGCAGGCGGCCCGGCAGGCGGCCCGGAAGGCGGCCCGGAAGGCGGCCCGGCAGGCGGCCCGGTGGGCGGCCCAGAAGGCGGCAGGGCCAGCGGCACCGCGGGCGTGCCGAGGTCGGCGGCCAGCAGGTCGGCGAGCACCATGGCGCTGGTCAGGTCGGCGGTCTCCTCGGCCCCGACCCGCCAGCCCTGCCCGGACCGGCGGACCACCACCGGCTCCTCACTGCTACCCCCGCGGGTCGTCTCCGCGTCCATCCCCATCCTGTCTGCACCGTCCCGTACGCACTGTCTTGTAAGCGCTGTCCTGTCTGCAGGCGTGCACCCCGGTTCGTTCGGCAGAAATCTCTACCCCGCGGTGACCGCGGCCAACCGTTCGCGGACCTGTGCCGCCGACGGGTTGACCATGACGGTGCCGTCAGGGAACACTACGGTCGGTACCGTCTGGTTGCCGCCGTTGACCGACATCACGAAGTCGCAGGCCTCCGGGTCGCGCTCGATGTCGACCTCGGCCATCTCGATACCCTCGCGGGCGAGCTGCTTCTTCAGGTTCCGGCAGAAGCCGCACCATTGAGTGGTGTACATGATCAGCTGGCCGGGCACCCGCCGCCTCCTCGAGGTTGGTGAAATTACCGGATCGTGTAACACCGAACAGGCTGGTTGCGTTCCCGAGGGGAGAACTGCCGGAGAAATGACAGAGTCCGAGATCGCGGCCGACGCGCTGCTGGCCGGGCTGGATCCCGAGCAGCGCGAGGTGGTCCTGGCCACCCGCGGCGCGGTCTGCGTGCTGGCCGGCGCGGGCACCGGCAAGACGCGCGCCATCACCCACCGGATCGCGTACGCCGCCGCCATCGGGATCGTCAACCCGGCGCACGTGCTGGCCCTGACCTTCACCGTGCGCGCGGCCGGGGAGATGCGGGGCCGGCTCCGCCAGCTCGGCGCGGCCCAGGTGCGCGCGTCCACGTTCCACGCCGCCGCGCTGCGCCAGCTCAACTACTTCTGGCCGCGGGTGGTCGGCGGCCGGCCGCCGCGGCTCATCGACGCCAAGGCGACGCTGATCCGGGAGGCGGCCAAACAGGCCAGGGTCCGGCTGGACGGCCCCGGGCTGGCCGACGCGGCCAGCGAGATCGAGTGGGCCAAGACGATCCAGATCCGCCCGGATTCCTACACCGGCGCCGCCGCGGCCGCGGGCCGGACGCCCGCGGCCGGCCCGGAGGCCATGGCGCTGGTCTACGACGGCTACGAACGCCTGCGGCGCGAGCGGCACCTGATCGACTTCGAGTCGGTCCTCGAGCTGACCGCCGCCATCGTGCTCGAGCACCGCGGCGCGGCCGACCAGGTGCGCGACACGTTCCGGTACTTCGTGGTCGACGAGTACCAGGACGTGAACCCGCTGCAGAAGCTGCTGCTCGACGCCTGGCTCGGTGACCGGGACGAGCTGTGCGTGGTGGGCGACCCGCACCAGGTGATCTACTCCTTCACCGGCGCCACGCCGGACTACCTGACCGGCTTCACCGCCGAATTCCCCGGCGCCGTGCAGGTCACGCTGGTCCGCGACTACCGGTCCACGCCGCAGGTGGTCTCGGTGGCCAACCAGCTGATGCGCTCCGGCCAGACCCTGGTCGCGCAGCGGCCGGCCGGGCCGCAGCCGGTGCTCACCAAGTACGGCGACGACGACGCCGAGGCGGCCGGGGTGGTGGTGCAGATCCGGTCGCTGATCGCGGCCGGGGTTCCGGTCGCGGAGATCGCGGTGCTGGTCCGGATCAACGCCGACACCGAGCGGTTCGAGCAGGCGCTGACCGAGGCCAAGGTGCCCTACGTGGTGCGCGGCACCGAGCGCTTCTACGATCGCCCGGTGGTCCGCCAGGCGCTGGTGCTGTTCCGCGGCGCGGCCCGCAGCGAGGCGGCCCCGGAGATCGGCGGCGACCCCGCCTCGCTGCCGGGCGCGGTCCGCGACGTGCTGACCGGCATCGGCTTCACCGCCAGCCCGCCGGGGGGCGGCGCGGCGGCCCGCGAGCGCTGGGAGTCCCTGGCCGCCCTGGCCGAGCTGGCCGACGACATGTACGCCGCCCGGCCGCAGGCCTCGCTGCGCGACTTCGCCACCGAGCTGACCCAGCGGTCCGAGCTCGGCCACGCGCCCGCGGCCCGGGGCGTGACGCTGGCCTCGATGCACGCGGCCAAGGGCCTGGAGTGGGACGCGGTATTCCTGCCCGGTCTGGTCGAGGGGCTGATGCCGATCGTGCACGCCAGGACGCCGCGCGCGATCGAGGAGGAGAGACGGCTACTGTATGTGGCGGTGACCCGGGCCCGCCAGCACCTGTACCTGTCCTGGGCCCCGGCCCGGGCGTCCGGCGGGCCGGGCCGCGGCGCGGGTCGGCAGCGGTCGCGGTTCCTCGATGACATCCGGCTCGGGCGGCGAGGAGGTGGACGTGGGTAAGGCGCTCGACGGCCTCCTCGAGCTGCTCGATCTGGAGCAGATCGAGCTGGACATCTTCCGCGGCCGCAGCCCGGACGAGCAGCGGCAGCGGGTCTTCGGCGGCCAGGTGGCCGGGCAGGCGCTGGTCGCCGCCGGGCGGACCGTGCCTCCCGACCGGCCGGTGCACTCGCTGCACGCCTACTTCATCCGTCCCGGCGACACCACGGTGCCGCTGGTGTACACGGTCGACCGGACCCGGGACGGGCGCTCGTTCACCACCCGCCGGGTGGCCGCGATCCAGCACGGCCAGACCATCTTCACCCTGTCCGCGTCGTTCCACCACGCCGAGCCCGGGCCCGAGCATGCCGACCCAATGCCCGACGTGCCGCCGCCCGAGCAGGTCGAGCCGAACTCCGAGCGGTGGGGCCGGATCCTGGGCCAGGACTCGCCCCGGGCCTTCGAGGGTCCCTTCGACCTGCGCTCGGTCGGCCCGCTGTCGGCCGAGGCGCTCGGCAACCCGTCGCTGCGCACCACCCGGAACGTGGTCTGGCTGCGGGTGAACGGGGACCTGCCCGACGACCCGCTGCTGCACGTGTGCCTGATGACCTACGCCTCGGACATGACGCTGCTCGACACCGTCCTGCTCGGGCACGGCTTGTCCTGGGCGGACGGCCGCACCTCGGGCGCGAGCCTGGACCACGCCATGTGGTTCCACCGGTCGTTCCGGGCCGACCGCTGGCTGCTGTACGCCCAGGAGTCACCCGTGGCCTACGGCGCCCGGGGTCTGGCGCGCGGTCAGGTCTTCACCCATGACGGCAAGCTCGTGGTGTCCGTGATGCAAGAGGGCCTGATCCGTTCCGCCCCCACGATTATTTGAAAACCGCAGCTCAAAAAACTGTTGCCCCCTTCCGGGGGCATTACGTAGGCTGCCTACATGTCCGTGGGCTAGTTGTCGACGCTCCTGGGAGGAGGTGCCCAACGTGACCGACATCAACTTCGACGTCCAGACGCCAGATGTCCTGATGGACGCTGTCCTGACGAGCGATGTCCTGGCGAACGCTGTCGTGATGAACGATATCCCGGCGAACGCTGTCCAGACGGCTGAGCTTTGGCGTGCGCGTCCGGGTGCCTTCAGCCCGCGTTCGGCGTTCCTGGGGACAGGTGTGTCTGGTGTCGGCAGCGGCACTGTTGGCGGCGGCACGGTTGGCAGCGGCACGGTTGGCAGCGGCACTGCGCCGTGCGTCGTCGTGCGGCAGGTTCCGCGCGTCCCGGGTAAGGCCGCGCTGGCCTTCCCGGTCCCGCAGTCCGCCGCGGCGGCGCAGCTCGGGCACATCAATAACTACAACCAGATGACCAGCGTTTACGCCGTTGGCGAAGGCGCATCGGGTCCGCCTCCGTATAGGGAACCGGCCTAAAAGGCCGGGCGAAAATCCCCTTGAGGCCGCGGATCCGCAAACAGGGTCCGCGGCCTTAGCTATCGAAAGGCCTAGGTCCCAAGACGGCGAGAAATCGCCATGGGCGACAACTAGGACCGGTAAGCGAGAGGGGATGGCACCGATGCAGTGGCGGGTTGCCACCGTCGGAGGCGAGGACACGACGGGGTTCGAGGCGTTCGGCTCTCCGCGCATGCAGGACGAGGTCAGCGTGGCGAGTCAGTTCATGGTGGCAGGACCGGCCACCGCACTTCCGGTAGGCCTGGATCTTCCGTGCACGGAGGACCCGGAGCTGTTCTTCGCCGAGTCTCCGCAGGACGTGGAGACGGCGAAGGCGATGTGCCGGGATTGCCGGGCGCGGATCGCCTGCCTGACGGGCGCGCTCGAGCGCCGCGAGCCCTGGGGCGTGTGGGGCGGAGAGCTGCTCATGCGGGGCGCGATCGTGCCTCGCAAGCGGCCCCGCGGACGTCCGCGCAAGACCGAGGTCGCCGCGTAGGCGGCACCAGCAGAACGGGGAAGGGCCGCGCGGCCCGACATGGACCGACACGACAGGGGCCGCGCGGCCGCCGGGCACACGATGCACACAACGGAGTGATCAGCATGCATCTGGTAGTGGAACTGGTGAACGAGGAAGTTCGCCACAAAATAGAACAAGCCGAGCAACAGCGTTCCGCGCGGCACCTGCTCACCCTGCGCCGCGCGCGCCGGATGGAGCACAAGGCCGAGCAGCGAATGATCGAGGCCTGGCGCCGCGCCGCCGAGCTACGCGGCACGCTCGAATCCGCGGACTACTAAAAACCGCACCACCCCGAGGCCGGGCCGGCCGGTCACCCCGTCCGCCCCGGCCTCCCGCATGTCCAGACCGGCAACCACCCGGCCGGCCGTCACCACCCGCACCAGCCGCGCCCACCGGGAAACGCCCTCCTGTCACCGCGCAACGCGCATGGTGCCCACCTCAACAGCTGAGTGCGGCACCGTCACCGCGCAACGCGAATGGTGCCTACTCAACAGCTGAGTGCGGCACCGTCATGGCGCTCCCGGGGTGGGTTGCCGTTTCCCTGGCCCGGATCGGGTGTCACGCATCGGACGCGTACACGACAACCCCTCTCTGGGTCCGGGTGCCGCCATCCCCTCGCCCGGCATCCCGGCCGCAGTCACCTGTCACACCAGCCCCGCCCGTACCGCCGCCTGCGGTCCGCCGAACCGGTGAACGTGGCGTTGTGATGGCTCTTCCCGGTAGAACGCCGCGTTCACCTGGCACGAACCGCGTCAGCGGCGAGGTCTCATGCCTCCCCGAAGCTGGCGGGACGGACGGGCATCGCGAGGCGATACGTTCCCGGTCTGCCGGGACAATGCTTACCGCGGCCCTGGAGAGTCAGCCGGCGGCCGAGTTGAGGCCGGCCTGCGCGGCCCGCTCCGCGTCGTGGGGGCACGGGTGCCACAGCCCCCCATCTTCCGGGGGAACGCGACCTCGATCACCAGACGGCGCGGAGCAGGCCGGACGATTGGGAGATCCAGACAAGACCGCTCTACCCGCCACGATGCCGTTTTCCAGGCTCGGATCGGGAGTCTCACATGGGGCGTGTGGGCCACGACCCCCGTCTATCGGTGGTTGTGTGCCACAAGCCCCAAGACGGCCACGCTTAGCCTCCGGCGCGTGCTCGCAGCCGGGCACAGGCGGCCCCGGGTCCCCGCCCCCAGCGGCCCCGCCCCCCCAGCGGCCCCGCCCCCCCAGCG